>Ga0182030_10005166_pt1 | contig 27749 bp, 24 predicted proteins | sample 812S3MmetaG_FD_121299 | JGI IMG/M metagenome (GOLD analysis project Ga0182030, IMG submission 121299) | Permafrost microbial communities from Stordalen Mire, Sweden - 812S3M metaG (Illumina Assembly) | ecosystem: Environmental > Terrestrial > Soil > Wetlands > Permafrost | place: Sweden... | reverse complement strand
GAGATTTACAACCACCGTGAACTCCGCGCGGAACTTGAACAAAAAGGCCGGCCATTCCGTTCCACCAGCGACACCGAGGTTTTGCTTCATCTTTACGCCGAATACGGCGAGGCCATGCTGGAAAAATTGCGCGGCATGTTCGCCTTCGCCATCTGGGACGGCGCAAAAAAAACTCTTTTCCTCGCGCGCGACCCGTTCGGCATCAAGCCGCTCTATTGGGCGGACGATGGCAAAACCTTCCGTGCCGCGTCGCAGGTCAAGGCGCTGCTCGCCGGCGGCAAGATTGACACCTCGCCTGAACCGGCCGGACATGTCGGATTTTTTCTCTGGGGTCACATCCCCGCGCCTTACACGCTTTACCGCGGCATCCGCAACCTGCCCGCCGGCCATTGCCTGACCATTGACGCGCATGGCAAAAAACGTCTCCGCGCTTATTGCAACATTCCGGACATTCTGGCCGGGGCTGAATGGCAGACGATGGATGACGGACGACCGGCTTCTGATTTTTTGGGCACCTCGCTCCGCGATTCTGTCCGGCATCATCTTGTCGCCGACGTGCCGGTGGGCATGTTCCTATCCTCGGGCCTCGACAGTTCGACCATCACCGCGCTGGCCTCGGAATTTAGCAGTCAACTGCGCACCGTGACGCTCGGCTTCGAGGAATACCAGGGAACGGCCAGTGACGAAACAACTTTGGCCGCGGAAGTGGCGCGGCGTTGCGGCACAAACCACCAGACCATCTGGGTGACCCGGAAGGATTTTGAGAATGATCTGGACCGCCTGTTGCACGCGATGGACCAGCCGAGCTGCGATGGCGTGAACAGTTATTTCATCAGCCAGGCCGCCGCGCAAGCCGGATTGAAAGTTGTCTTGTCAGGTCTGGGCGGCGATGAATTATTTGGCGGCTATCCCAGCTTCAGCGAAATTCCGCGCGCCGTTTCCGCGCTCCGGACTTTCCCGCAATGGCCAGCACTGGGGCGCGCCTTCCGTGCGGTCACGTCACCGTTTTTGAAGCGCCTGACCTCGCCGAAATATGCCGGGGTGTTTGAATACGGCGGCACCTACGGCGGAGCCTACCTGCTGCGGCGCGGCATGTTCATGCCGTGGGAACTGCCGGACATCCTTGACGCCGACCTGGCGCGGGAAGGCTGGAACGAACTGCAAACCGTGGCGCGGCTGGACGACACCATCAAGGGCATCCACACGCCGCACCTGAAAATCTCCGCGCTGGAAATGACCTGGTATATGCGCCACCAGCTTTTGCGCGATACGGACTGGGCCAGCATGGAACATTCGTTGGAAGTCCGCGTGCCGCTCGTGGACGTGCAACTGCTGCGCGATACCGCGCCTCTGTTTGCGCGGGAGCCGCACCCAACCAAGCGCGACATGGCGCTCACGCCCGGCTCCCGGCTTCCCGATTCCGTTTTGAACCGCCCCAAGACCGGCTTTACCGTGCCAGTCCGCGACTGGCTGCTCGAAGCCAATCGGAAATCGGAAATCGGAAATCGGAAATTATCCGAGCGCGGCCTGCGTGGCTGGACCAAGCTGGTTCACGCGCGGTTTCTTTCCGGCGTTTCATCTGCTTCACTACGCGTTTCATCCCGCGTTGCGCCGCCAGCCGCTTCCCGCCAGCCGATGGCCGGCGACCGGATTACCGCGCCCGATTCGGCCCCACGCCGCATTCTGGTATTTCGCATCGGACAGCTGGGAGACACGATCATTGCGCTGCCGGCAATGCAGGCCGTCCGGAACCATTTTCCGGACGCCCGGATGACGTTGTTGTGCGACCGGCATCCCGGCAAATCTTTTGTGCTGGCGTCTGATTTACTGGGCCGGTGCGGGCTGTTTGATGAGTTTTTGTCTTATCCGGTTCACGAAGACCAAAACCTCACCCGGCCATGGTCCATGGCTCCGCTTCTCGCCGCCATTCGCCGGAGAAAATTCGATACCATGGTGTATCTCGCCCCGTCGGTGCGTTCCCCGGCGCAGATCAATCGCGACCGGAAATTTTTCCAGCTTGCCGGAATTAAAAAATTTATCGGCATGAGCGGCTTTGCCGAGCAGCCGCGAAAGATTCCAGGCAAACCTTTACCTCGACTCGCGTCGGAGGCTGACCAACTTCTCGACCGGCTCCGGGCGGATGGCATTCCGGTTTCACCGCCGGGACAGGCCCGCGCCGATTTTGGACTGGATATTTCGGAGGAAATGGAAGTGGCTGCGTGGCTCGCCCGCCTGCCTGCCGACCACGGCCGTCCCTGGATCGGAGTGGGGCCAGGTTCCAAAATGCCGGCCAAGCGCTGGCCGGAAGAACGGTTCCGCGAGGTGGTGGCGGATTTGATCAACAAACACGCCGTCTGGCCCGTGATATTTGGCGGAAGCGAGGATGAAGAACTGGGGAACCGGCTGCTGTCAACTTGGGGCTGTGGTTATAATGCCGCCGGAAAACTCTCACTGCGTGGTGCGGCGGCGGCCTTGAAACATTGCGCGCTCCTGCTGACCAATGACACCGGCACCATGCATCTGGGGGCGGCCGTTGCGGTTCCTTGTATCGCCGTTTTTTCTTCCCGCGCCGCGACGGGAATCTGGGAACCATTGGGCGGCGGCCATCGCATTTTGCGTTCCGACATCGAGTGTGAAGGCTGCGAACTCTTCGAATGTGTGGAGCGCAAGATGGAATGCCTGCAACGCATCACGACCGGGCAGGTGCATCAGGAATGCGAGTCAGTGTTTGCGGAACGAAACGGTTTGTTGACCGCTGCTCGCTGATTTCCTCTTAAAAATTTAACCCGCTAAAAACATGGATTTGATACTCGAACCCGGCCGCACCGAGAAAAATTACTGGCGCGACCTCTGGCGCTACCGCGAGCTGTTCATCATCCTCGCCTGGCGCGATGTCACCGTGCGTTACAAGCAGACCGTCATCGGCGTGGCGTGGGCCATCATCCGCCCGCTGTTGACCACCATTGTCTTCACCGTCGTGTTCAGCAAGATCGCCAAACTGCCCGCACCCGCCGCCGTGCCTTATGCGCTGCTGGTGATGGCGGCCAATCTGCCCTGGCAGTTTTTCTCCACCGCCATGAGCGAGGCCAGCAACAGCCTCATCGGAAATGCCAACCTCATCTCCAAAATCTATTTCCCGCGCCTCATCATCCCGGCGGGTTCGGTCATCACCAGTTTCGTGGATTTTCTGATCACGCTGGGACTGATGGCCGCATTGATGATTTGGTATCAATTTGTGCCTGACCTTCGGTTGCTGGCCCTGCCATTGTTCATGCTCCTGGCATTCGGGGCCGCCTTTGGCATCGGCCTCTGGCTGTGCGCGCTCAACGTGAAATACCGTGACTTCCGCTACATCGTGCCGTTTGTCGTGCAATTCGGCTTTTTCCTCTCACCCGTCGGCTACAGCACCACGCGCGTGCCGGAAATCTGGCACTGGCATGGCATGAATCTGCCGGCACGGCTGCTCTACTCGCTCAACCCAATGGTCGGCGTGATTGACGGCTTCCGCTGGTGCCTGCTGCGTGGTGAATCCCCGCTGGACTGGACCACCGTCTCGTTGTCAGTGGTCATCGTCGTGTTGTTGTCCGCCAGCGGTATCTGGTATTTCCGGAAAATGGAGCGGACGTTTGCGGATGTGATCTGAAGATAAATTTCTTTTCAACCTTTTGAATGATTCGCTTTCTCAAACGACTTCTCGCCGTCCTGCTGGTTCTGGCCGTGTTGGCGGTCGCCGGCTACATCTACCGCGCACCGCTGCTGCTCGGCACGGCGCGTGCCTGGGTCGTCAATGACCCGCTTTCCCGGGCCGACGCCATCGTGGTTTTGGGCGGCGGTATGGAAACTCGACCGTTCGAGGTCGCACGCCTGTATCATCTGGGTTTGGCCCCGAAGATTCTGCTCACGGCCACCAAGCCAGAGCCATCGGAACAACTGGGTTTGAACCCGCCGGAGACGGAAATCGCGCGCCGGATTTTGGCGAAAAAAGACGTGCCCGACTCGGCCATCGTGGTGGCACCTGGATTTGTCAACAGCACCTACGATGAGGCCATGGCCGTCCGCACCTGGGCGAAGACGAACAATATCAAAAGGCTTATCGTCGCCACGGATGTTTTTCACTCGCGGCGGGCAGGCTGGCTGTTCCGCAAGGAGCTCAAGCCGCTGGGCATCCAGGTGCAAATGGACGCCGTGCCGGTGCGCGAATATTCCCTGACTAATTGGTGGAAGTATGATCAGGGCATAGTTGCCTTCCAGAACGAAATCCTAAAATACTTCTATTACCGGGTAAAATATTGACCTGAAAAAAGACTGAAACCCAAATGTTGTTAATTTTTGTATGTCTGAAGTCATCATCTCCGTGGAGAACCTAGGCAAGAAATACCGGATTGCACACCAGGCCGAGCGGCAGCGCTATGTCGCCCTGCGCGATGTCATCGCAGGCAAATTCAAAGGCCTTTTCCAAAATCGGCAATCCAAAATCGGCAATCCAAAATCGGCGGAGGATTTTTGGGCTTTGAAGAATGTTTCCTTTGAGGTCAAGCGTGGCGAAGTGGTGGGCATCATCGGGCGGAACGGGGCGGGCAAGAGCACGCTGCTGAAAATCCTGAGCCGCATCACCGAGCCGACCACCGGGCGGGTGCATCTGCGGGGCCGCGTGGCGAGCCTGCTGGAAGTCGGCACCGGGTTCCACCCGGAACTGACCGGTCGCGAAAACATCTACCTGAACGGTGCCATCCTGGGCATGAGCCGGGCGGAGATCCGGAAGAAATTTGACGAGATTGTGGCGTTTGCCGAGGTGGAGAAGTTTCTGGACACACCGGTGAAACGTTACAGCAGCGGCATGTATGTGCGGCTGGCCTTTGCCGTGGCCGCGCATCTGGAACCGGAGATTTTGATCGTGGATGAAGTGCTGGCCGTGGGTGACGCCGAGTTCCAAGAAAAGTGTCTGGGGAAAATGCAACGCGTCTCAAGCAAGGAAGGTAGGACAGTGCTGTTCGTCAGTCACAACATGAAGGCGATTCAAACTCTTTGCCAGAAAGGGATTGTTCTCGAATATGGGCGCCTTAAGTGTGTCGGGTCAACAGATGAAACATTAAGTATATATTCGGAATCAACAAAAATGGAAAACCTAGTCGAATTCCGAGCAGATGGTTTGCGACCATTAATTAGTTTTGTCAGAGTGGAACAAGTTGAGCTGGATTCGGGCAACCTAGTCGTTGAAATTGGTTTCAAATCACCGTTTCCATTGAACCCTCCAGTTGGTGGTTTGGTTGTTACGTCATCTTTAGGCACACCTGTATTTGGCACAAACCCCAGGTTTCATAAACATGGATTTGGCCAGCCAAGATTATCCGAGGGGATATTGCGAATGACTGCCATAAACCTGCCGATTCATGGCGGCATCTACAAAATCTCCGTTTGGCTGGGTGACTGGCAAACTGATTATGACGAAAAAAGAGATGTTCTAGCCTTCGAGTTTAAGCACGGTCATCCGGCCGTTAACACCCCAAATCCAGAACTAATCGGATTTACGGATGCAAGTGCAAATTGGACTGTGCGAGAGTTTGAACATTGAATCTATGAGCGTGGACTATAATCACTCTGAAAATCTTCATACGATCGCCGGCCCGGCAGCGGCAATCCCGATTATCTTTGCAAAACACAAACCGGCCAGTTTATTGGATGTAGGCTGTGGAACGGGCACTTGGCTGAAAGCGGCGATAGATTTTGGTATTCCAGATGTATTCGGGGTTGATGGCGTCGAAATTCCACTAGATAAACTAAATATTCCAGCCGATAAGATCCGGCATCTGGATCTGACACGGCCTTGGAACCTCCGTCAGCGGTTTGATGCTGTCATGTGTCTGGAAGTTGCCGAACATTTGGACAGCACTTTTGCGTCCATTTTAATTGATGCTTTGGTAAAACATGGCAATCGAATTTTCTTCTCGGCTGCATGTCCGGGGCAAACTGGACAACATCACGTCAATTGCCAGTGGCCGGACTACTGGCAGAGGATGTTTAATGAGCGAGGTTTTTGTTGTGAAGATAATCTGCGCTGGCAAATCTGGGATGATATTCGGATTGAACCCTGGTATCGGCAAAATATTTTTCTTGCCCGCCACGCACCCGAAACAGCCGGCCGAGAACCACGGATTAGAAGGGTTGTTCACCCAGACAATTGGAAGCTGGTAACTGCGATCCCTCCTCCGCCAACTTTTCAGGACCACATTCATCAGATTGAGCAAGGAAGAATGCCTGCTATGTGGTATTCCACCATAACCATTCGAGCACTGTGCGCAAAATTTAGACGAAGACTTAAAAATGGCGCCTAACATTTCTGTCATTATATGCACCCATAATCCCCGACGGGATTATTTAGAACGTGCATTAAACGCGCTCAAGGCGCAGACTTTATCGATGGAGCATTGGGAACTTCTGCTGATTGACAATGCGTCTGATGAGCCATTAGTGAAAAATTGGGATTTATCGTGGCATCCACATGCCCGTCACATCCGGGAGGAGGATCTCGGTCTCACACCCGCCAGATTATGTGGAATCAGAGAAAGTCTAGGGGAATGGTTGCTCTTCATAGATGATGATAATGTCCTTCGTCGCGATTATTTATCGAACGCAGTGCAAATCATCCAGGAAAACCATCTCATAGGAGCTTTAGGCGCTGGTCGTATCCTGCCAGAGTTTGAAATTACCCCCAAACCAGAGGTAGTTCCGTTCGTAAAATACCTTGCTTTGCGCAACGAGTCACACGCCCATTATTCCAACGAGGTAGGCTTCAATAAACATATTCCCTATGGTGCGGGCCTGTGCGTAGCTAGACGCTTCGCTCAATTATATTCTCAATCCTGCTTATCCAACTCATATGCAAGAACGCTCGGCCGCAAAGGAAATGAATTACTAGGTTGCGAAGATGTTGATCTAGTTTTTAATGTTTGTAGCAATGAATATATTGCCGGAACCACCCCACAGTTGGAGTTGCTTCATCTTATTCCATCTTTCCGAACAGAAACAGACTATCTTATAAGGATTGCTGCCGGAACGGCAAAGTCATTTTATCATCTTTACCGGATCTGGAAATTGAACCCGGACGTCAAGGAGAACCCTGTTTGGCGCTGGCGCTGGCATTGGAAATCAAGGTTGCGGCTGAAAGGGCTTGGCTTAAGGATATTTTTGGCCGAACAGAAAGCGATTAAGGAAGCTCGCGAATTCTGGCAGCATAATCCTGACATTAAATGAACCGAAAACATGACATGAAAGAGGGAAGGCGCATGGTTTCAATTGTCATTCCTTGCTACAACAGCGGTCAATTCCTGCGCGAGGCCGTCCAGAGTGTTTGGCAATACCCTGACCAAATGGCTTGCGAGATCATTATTGTTGACGATGGGTCATCGGACAGAGTGACGCTTGAGGTTTTGAAAGATTTGGAACGCGAGGGTTTACAGGTTATTCACCAATCTAACCGTGGGCCCGCTGCTGCAAGGAACACTGGTATCAAAGCCTCAAGCTGCAAATATATTCTCACTTTAGACAGTGATAACAAGATACGCCCGGATTATATTTGCGATGGCTTACGAGTGCTTGAAGAAAATCCTCGTGTTGGTGTTGTCTATGGCGATGCCGAATATTTTGGAGATAAAACCGGTCGGTGGCAGGTTTCAGATTTCTCACTCGGTCATTTGGCTAGAGAAAACTACATTGATAATTGCGCCATGTTCCGGCGAGCGGCTTGGGAAGAAGTGGGAGGATACGACGAGGAAAGGCTCATCATGGGATGGGAGGACTGGGAGTTCTGGCTGCGAATCGCCTTGAAAAACTGGGGCTTTTATCATGTGAATGCGGTGCTGTTTGACTATCGTGTTCGCCAGGGTTCTCTTATTAGTAGTATCAACCAAAACCTCGGCCAGAGTTTAGACTACATCTTCAGCAAGGATGAATTGAAGGATGCCAATGCCATCCGCCAGCGGCAGCTTGAAATCACCAGACTGTTTTATGTCGAATGTTCGCCGGACTACCGGTTAGGCCGGGCGGTTCTCAATCCGCTCCGGAAAATGAGGCGGTTGCTTAAAGGCAAACTGGCAAAGCCGGGTGTTGACAAGCCTATTCCCTGATGACAGATCAAAAGGATCAACCGCTGATTTCCGTCGTCATTCCGGTGAAGAACGGTGCGGCAACGCTGGCTTCCTGCCTGGAAGGAATTCGGGCGCAGACTTTGGGCGACCGGCTGGAAATCATCGTCATTGATTCCGGTTCCACGGACGGCACGTTGGAACTACTAAAGCGTTACCCGGTGCAAGTCCATTGCATCTCACCCGAGGAATTTAATCACGGCGAGACGCGGAATCTGGGCGTGCGACTGGCGCACGGTGACTTGGTGGTGATGACGGTTCAAGACGCCCGGCCGGTGGATGACCAATGGCTGGAGCGGATGGTCAAACACTTCGACGATACGAAGGTGGCCGGCGTCTGCGGCCAGCAGGTAGTGCCGCATGAACTGGATAAAAATCCACTGCAATGGTTCAGGCCTTACAGTCAACCGGTCCCCAGAAAAGTCTCGTTCGCCAATCCTGCCGATTTCAAAAATCTGCCGCGGGCAGAACAAGTGGCTTTGTGCGGCTGGGACGACGTGACCGCCCTGTATCGCCGCTCGACTCTGTTGGAAGTTCCCTTCCGGCACGTTAATTTTTCGGAAGACGGGATTTGGGCCAGGGACGCTCTCGCGCACGGCCTCGCGATTGTTTACGATTACAGCGCCAAGGTTTATCACTACCACAACGAGACTTTTTTTTTCCGCTTTCGCCGACAATTTACAAGTCGCTATCAGTTGCATGTTTATTTTGATTATCTGACTCTTCCTCCTTCCCTAATCATGAATTTAACGCGGTGTGCATTCCGCTCTGCTAAACGCAGAATCTGTCCCGAACACCGGTTTAAGTGGTTCCTTTACAATGCGCGTTTGCACACGGCCAACTGGGTTGCGGACTGGATTTATTGGATGAGCGCTAAGTGCGCAGGTTTGCAAACATGCTCAAGACTAAACAATCGTCTATGTCTACAGGCACCACAACCAAAATTGGATCCGAAGCCGGTAATTCAGGCAAGTTGACGGCAAAGTGCATTTTCCAATGAACCCTATTCTTGAACACTTGACCGGGAACTTTCAGCATTCGACAAAACAAATTGTTGATCTGGTGGAACTTGATTTTGTAGTTCGCACATTGGAGGAGCTGCTTCTGATTATGCCGGATATGTTGTCGGAGTATGAATTCACACTGACCTCAAGCAATGGAAGTGAAGACCCTCCAACCCCGCTGGTCCTGCCGGAATCTTCGCGAAAACGGGTGCTTATTTATCTTTCCGATGAAACTGGTAGCGTGCCCACTCATTTGTCCCGCCATTTTTTTGCGATATTCAAATGCTATCTTCCACAAGAGCGGTTAAACGGTAATATATTTGCTTTCCCCTTGGGCTACACGAATGGTCCGCCGAATGGAGCGTTGGTTCAGTTTGAGAACCGCAAATATGATGTCTCTTTCATAGGCAACCTCAATTATAACCGGTGGCCACTATGCCGATCATTCAGTATGTTGAGATTCTTGCCCTTCATGCCTTACCCGATTGAGCGGAGAATGATGGCTTGGTTTGCAAAGTCCCTGCCACGGCAATGGGAAGACCAGCTTGGGAAGTCCTTGATTGGTTTTACTGCGGGATTTCGAAACGGTTTAGGACGTGAAAAATACTCCGAGTTATTGGCAAACAGCCGGATTGTCCTTTGTCCACCGGGATGGCGCAGCCCTGAATGTTTCCGCCACTATGAAGCGATGCGCGAAGGCTGCATTGTCTTGTCTAGCCGGCTACCGCCGACCCACTTCAATCAAAAAGCTCCGATGGTTGAAGTCAACGATTGGTCTAAAGTTCATGAAATTATCCGGAATTTATTGCTAAACCCATTTCGGATGCTAGAACTCCACAAGACGACCAAGGATTGGTGGAAAAATGTTTGTTCCGAAACAGCAGTCGCAAATCATGTCAAAAATTGTTTATCTCTAGTGGAATCTGAAAAGGTTGGACAATGAGCGTGATGGTCAATGCTCAGGATTCGGCGCCTTTAGGCATTTCGGTTGTCATTTGCTGCTACAACAGTGCGGCCCGACTTCCTGAAACGCTTAAGCATTTGGCGGGGCAGGTTGTTTCAGCCAAAATCCCGTGGGAGGTCATCTTGGTGAATAATGCCTCGACGGACAACACGGCGGAAGTGGCTGTTCGCGTCTGGCAAGAAACTAGCGCACTCGTCCCATTAGAAGTGCTGGCAGAGACCAGACCCGGTAAGAGTTATGCGTTGGAGACAGCTTTTATGGCTGCTCAATACGGTATTTTGGTGATAGTAGATGATGACAATTGGCTTAACTTGGACTATCTCCAGCATGCATTCCATCTGATGCGCCAACATCTGGAAATTGGCGCGCTTGGCGGAAGAATTACTGCCGCCTTTGAGACGGAGCCGCCGCCGTGGTTTCAGCAATTTCAATCATGTTACGCCGTGGGTCCACAGGGAAAAGTTTCGGGGGACATCACCGATTACAAACCGCATGTGGCCGGCGCGGGGATGGTGGTGAGAAAGTCAGCCTATGAATTGCTCAAGCAACATGGCTTTCGATGGATTCTTTCCGATGGCAAAAATGGAATTCTTAACACTGGGGAAGACCTTGAATTGTGCTATGCGCTCGCGCTGGCGGGGTATCGCATCTGGTATGACGAAAATCTTGGCCTCACCCATTACATGCCCAAATCACGCCTTACTCAAGAGAGCCTTCTCGAACTGATTCGCCGCAATCGAATTGCCGGACCACTGCAGGCGGGTTATGAAATCGCATGGCGCGGAATACATACCAGCGCGTTGAAGTTTTATTTTTACCGCGTGCTCATGCTGGGTTTATGGCTGGCCAAGGGCGCGGTCAAATTTCTGCTCGGGCGTCAAACGTGGTTGTCCTTGCGGATTGCGTTCGCGGACTGGTTCCAAAGCTTGTTTGATTACGGGGTGCTCCGCCGGATCTTTAGGAATGATTTGCCCCGGATTCAACAGCTTAAGGAAAAACGTCCGATCTGCCAATGAACCCACCTCGCATTTGTCTGGTGACCTCGACCCACCTTTCCTACAACCCGCGGTTGTTGAAAGAGGCCGATGCCTTGCAGGAAGCCAGTTATGACGTGCGGGTGGTGGCCATGCAGCTGCAAGCGGACAAGGCGCGTTGGGATGAACAAATAATGGCCAACCGGAGTTGGAAACTGGCGCGGCTCAATGCGTGCCGGGATAATTTTTCCGGCCGGTTGCGCTGGCTCAAGGCCGGACTGCGACAACGAATATATCTGCGCTCGCAACGACTGCAACCGGGGAGGTTTGGTTTGGAAAGAGCCTACAGCCGGTATTTTGATGAACTGGCGGGCTTGGCGGCACGGGAGCGGGCGGATTTGTTTATCGCGCACAACTTGCAGGCCCTGCCCGCCGCCGCCGTGGCCGCGCGGCGCTGGCACGCCCGGCTGGGATTCGACGCCGAGGATTTTCATCGGGGGGAATTTTCGCCGGAAGCGGTGGCGCAGTCCCCGCTTTGCCGGCTCACCGAAATGGTCGAAGAAAAATATATTCCCCAATGCGGGCATCTCACCGCCGCGTCGGATGGGATTGGCGCGAATTACGCAGCGGCACTGGGAGTGTGTCAGCCAGTGACGGTTCTCAATGTCTTTCCCTTGTCCGAGCGTGAAGGACGGACACCGCGTGCGGAGCTTCAACGGGAGCGACCAGGTGCCGGCCTTTCACTTTACTGGTATAGCCAGGTAATTGGCGGCGATCGTGGACTCGATGACGTTTTGCAGACGATGGCGTTGTTGGGCGACGGTGTTCACCTGTGCTTGCGCGGCACTTGGGCGGATGGTTACGAGCGGATTTTCCGCGAGCGGACGCAAACGTTGGGCGTGGAAAAACAAATTCATATCCTGCCGCCGGCTCTGCCGGAGCAGTTGGTGGAACGCGCCGCGCAGCACGATGTGGGATTGGCCTTGGAACCAGCTATTACTCAAAACCGGCGCATTGCTGTATCGAACAAAATTTTGAATTATTTTCTCGCCGGGCTCGCCATTGCCGCCACAGACGTTCCGGGCCAGCGCGGAATCATGGAGCGTGCGCCAGGAGCGGGGTTTCTATTTGCTCCCGGCGACGCGGAAACCCTGGCCGCACGCCTGCGGGATTGGTCCATAAACCCCGTCAAGCTGCAGTCGGCAAAAGCTGCTTCAATCCGCGCCGGCAAAAACCGATTTTGCTGGGACATTGAAAAGCAAAAATTGCTTGAGGCCGTGGCTCAAGCCTTGAAAAGTTGAACTTGTTCGCTTGCCCAAACCAGCGGAAGTTTGTCCATTGAAAACCGTTGCCATTGTCGCCGCCCATTTTGTGCCGAGCAATCTGGCGGCTGTGCATCGCGCGCGGCTGTGGAGTTTGCATCTGCGCGAGTTTGACTGGGAGCCGGTCATTGTCACCACGCATTGGGACAATTACGAAGAAACGCCCGAACTGGGTTTATTGGAATTGTTGCCAGCTGATTTGAAAGTAATCCGCACCAAAGCCTTCGGAACGAAACCGATCAGGCTGGTGGGCGACATTGGTATTCGTGCCTTTTGGTGGCATTACCGCGCGCTCGGCGAGCTGGCCCGGCAAAAAAAAATAGACTTTTTACACATCACCATCCCCTCCAATTTTTCCGCGTGCCTGGGGCGGTTAATTCATCGGCGCTATGGCACTCCTTACGGCATTGATTACATTGATCCGTGGGTCCATCAGTTTCCCGGCTCGAACCGGCCCATGACCCGTGCGTGGGGATCGGCACGACTATCGGAACGGTTGGAACCGTGGGCGGTCAGGCAGGCGTCTCTCATCACCGGCATCAACCGGCTCTATTACGAAGGAATGCTGCAACGCAATCCCGAGGTTCAAGAACGCGCGGTGCTGGCGGAGATGCCTTATGGCGGAAGCGAGAAGGACCATGAATATGTGCGCCAGCATTCGCGACCGGCAAAACTATTCACGGATCATCAAGGCAAATTCAATCTCATTTATGCCGGAGCCATGCTGCCCAAGGCTTATCCCGTGCTGGACCGGTTACTGGAGGCATTGAAGTTATTGCGGCAGAAACAGCCGCATCTACCGGAACAATTCCATCTGCACTTTGTGGGCACGGGCAAATCGCCGAATGACGTAGCGGGGTTCAACATCCGGCCCCGAATCGAATCGTTCAACCTGCTGGACTGCGTTTCGGAATATCCTCAACGAATGCCATATCTGGATGTTTTGAACCATCTTCATGCCGCCTCCGGCATTCTGGTGCTAGGTTCAACCGAGCCGCATTATTCGCCTTCGAAGATTTTTCAATCCGTCATGTCGCGCCGGCCTGTGTTTGCGTTGTTGCATGAGCAAAGCACGGCAGTTCCTATCCTCCGCGCCACGAACGCCGCGCAGGTGGTGACGCTGAATGAAAAATCCCTACCGGAAGCCGGGATGCTGGCGTCAGCATTAGAAAAATTCATTTATACTAATTATTATTCCGAAGCCGGGGTGAATTGGGCGGCGCTCGAAAAACATTCGGCCCGGGAATCCGCTCGGCGGCTCGCGAGGGGATTGGATGAAGCATATTCATTAAATGCCAAAATGTAGCATTTCGGCATTTCAGATTTAATGTATCTCGGCATTCTCACCAGTCATCCGATTCAATACCAAGCTCCGTGGTTACGCGCGCTGGCCAAGGAAGTGGAACTGGAAGTGTATTTTGCGCACCGGCCTGATGCGGCGCAACAGGGCGAAGGTTTTGGAAAAAGTTTTAGTTGGGACGTGGATTTATTGTCCGGCTACCGGCATCGTTTTTTGAAAAATGTTTCAACCCGACCTTCCCCCAGCAGTTTTTTTGGCTGCGACACGCCGGAGATTGCAAAAATCATTGAAGGACTACAGGACGACGGACGACGGACGACGGGACAACAAGTCAGTGGTCAGTCGTCAGTGGTCAGTGGTCAGCGGCCTCGTCGCTTCGATGCGTTCATCGTTTGCGGTTGGCACCTTAAAACCTACTGGCAGGCAATTCGGGCATGCCGGCGGGCGGGGATTCCCGTGCTGGTGCGGGGTGATTCGCAATTGATGACGCCACGCTCCCGGCTCAAGACATGGGCCAAGGAAATTGGCTATAGGCTGATGTTGCAGCAGTTTGACGGCTTTCTGGTGGTCGGCCAGCGCAACCGTGAATATCTGGCACATTACGGGGTATCGGCGGAGAAAATGTTTTTCGCGCCGCATTTTGTGGACAACGATTTTTTTAGACAAAAAGCTGAAACGCTGAAAAGCCAAAAAACTGAAATCAGAAAGCGGTGGGGGGTTCCGGTTGATGCCTTTTGCGTTTTATTCTGCGGCAAGTTCATAGCCAAGAAACGCCCGCTCGATCTCGTCGAAGCTGCGCGAATCTTAACCGCCGAGGACGCCAAGAACGCAAAGGAAGGCGGTAAACCATCGGTGCATTTGTTGTTTGTGGGGAGCGGAGAATTGGGAGAGCTATTGCGCGCGCGGTGTGACGTGGTGTTTGATGCGGAAAATTCAGCCGAAAAGCAGAAACCAGAAACTGAAACGCTGAAAGTAGAAAGCAGAGGGCGGAAGGCGGAGGGCAGAAATCTGCCAGATTCCGTCTCAGCGCGGCCGCGGGCGACGTTTGCGGGTTTTCTCAATCAGTCAGAACTTCCGGCGGCTTATGTGGCGGCGGATGTAATGGTTTTGCCGTCAGAAAGCGAAACTTGGGGATTGGCAGTCAATGAAGCAATGGCCTGCGGCTTACCAGCCATTGTTGCGGATGCCGTCGGCTGCGCGCCAGATTTGATTGAGGATGGGAAAACAGGGTTCACTTTTCCGACTGGCGATACAAATACGCTGGCCATCCGCCTACAACAGATCGCCGAAATGCGCCAACCGGGATTCAACTTGTCACACGCTTTGGAAACCAAGCTGCTAGCGTATTCACTGAAAACAACGACGGACGGGACATTGCAGGCGGTTCAACAATTTGAAGCCATGGGGTTGGTAAAGAATCCGATATGAAACCAATAGTTGTGATATTGCCAGTGTTCGACGGATTACCTTACCTAAAGCAGTCGGTGCAAAGTGTGCTGGCTCAAACTTTCCACGATTTTGACTTTCTCATCCTGGATGATGGTTCAACGGATGGGAGCTGGGAATTTTTATCAGGCTTAAATGACTCGAGAATCACCTTGATGCGCAATCCTGCCAACAAGGGTCTTTTTTATAACCTGAATCACATGATCCAGCATTCCAACAGTCCATTGATAAAGCTGTGGGCGCAGGATGATGTCATGTATGCAAACTGTCTGGAGAAGGTTCTCTCCTTTCATGGTCGATACCCCGGTCTTGGTTTCAGCTATACAGGGCGGGATACAATTGATGAAGAAGGGCTGATCACCACCCCCGAATTTCTTGATCATACACCGGAACTGGTTTCACCCGAATTACACACACGCATAGCTTTCTTTGTTGGATCGATTGCGGGCAACATTGCGAATGTCACATTGTCCAGGGCGGCTTTGGAAAAGGTGGGGCTCTTTCGCGAGGATATGCGCATCAGCGGTGATTTTGACATGTGGGTCCGCCTGGCACGAGAACACTCTGCGGGCTACATTCATTCACGTTTAATCCAACTCCGGGACCACTCTGGACAATTGAGTCGGCAAGAAACTTATTGGATCTATCACTTGAAAGAAGACATCGAAGTATATCAATACCTACTCGGTTATGTTTCGACTGCCGCCCGCGCTGAAGGGCGCAGGATGCTACGTCGTTTTAAATTAATGTTGTATTACACTTTGATGGTAAAGGCCGCATTAAATGGGCGATTCAAAACTGCGGCCGAGTGCTTTTGCATTTTATCCCGGTTCGATAATATCGGAGTTTTAACTTTGAGCTTTGTCTGGAATCGTGTCTTGCGAGCGAGGCGATATAGGTCTGCATTGGCTGATAATCGTTCTATCGTGAGTATCAACAGCCAATGATTAACCGAGCCACACCGGAACCGGTTAGAAGCGAATCATTCGGCACGGGCGAAGCCACGCGCCCGCGTGGCCGCCGCCGGGCACTTGTATCCAAATTCAGGGCTTTTCTTCAAACGATGCCGACGATGCTCTGGTTTTTTACCAGCCTCGGCATCCTTTGGGCCTGCTTCACCCCCAACGTGGTACTGACTTTGGGCAGCCTGTTGATGATTCCCCTGTTGTTTGGTCTGCTCTGGTTCGAAGGCGAGCCGCCAATCCTGCTTTTTGCCTGTGGCATGCAGTGGCTGCAGGCGACTGCAGCCATTTTCTATTGTGATTTTTCAGGGACAACCCTGGCCGACGACCTGACCGTGGGCGGGGACAAGGTTGAAGAGGCCACCTGGCTTAGCATGGCGGGAGTTTTGGTGCTGGCGGCAGGCATGCGGCTGGCTCTGTTGAAGCGGGACAAAAAAGCCGTCCTGGAGGCCCGTCAGGAAACGCGCCAGTTTAACATTAACCGCGTCTTCATATTTTATCTCGTCAGTTTTGTTATTTCCTCGGTTATCAGCCGGGTCGCCTTTGCCATGCCGGGCCTGGCCCAGCCATTATTCGCACTGGGCACCCTCCGCTGGATGATGGCCTATCTGCTGGTCTATGCGGTGATTGTGCAGCGGCGGCATTATTCGCTGCTGGGGTTTGCGGTGGGCTTGGAAGTGGTGTCGGGTTTCATTGGCTTCTTTTCTGGGTTCAAGAGCATTTTTTACATCATCATTCTGGTTTTGCCAGCCTCGGGCATGGTCATCAAAGGATGGAGGCTGTTCCCGACCCTTATCCTAGCCCTGTTGGTGTTGGGGCTATCCGTATTCTGGACGGCCGTAAAACCAGAATATCGAGATTTTCTCAATCGTGGTTCCGGCGAACAGGTCGTCAACATGCCGGTGGAGCAGCGTCTGGCCAAGCTGGGCGAACTGGCCGTTTCAATGACGCCAGCGACGTGGGAACAGGGATTTGAAGACTTGATCCTTCGCATCACCTATGTCCACTACTTTGACCTGACGATCCAGAATGTTCCGGCGAACGTCCCTTATGAACGCGGCCAATTATGGTGGGGTTGCATCAAGCAGGTCTTCATGCCCCGGCTGTTTTATCCAAATAAGCCGGCCCTGGATGATTCGGCGCGGGCCGCCTATTACACCGGCATGGCCGTGGCAGGCACCGACACGGGCTCGTCCATCGGGATCGGTTATTTCGGGGAAAGCTACATTGATTTCGGCCCGGCGGGCATGTTCGCGCCCATCTTCCTGCTGGGAATTTTTTACGGCCTTATCTACCGCCTTTTCGTCAGCCGGGCCAAAAGCAAAGTCATCGGTTTCGCCATCGCGGTTTCCATCCTGTTATTCAATGCGAGCGAGATCGAAACCTCCAATGTCAAAATTCTGGGTGGCACCGTCTGCGTCTGTCTGGCCATGGCGCTGTTCCTGATGTTCGGCGAACAATGGCTGTGGAATGCGCTCACCCGCCAGACCGGCGGCCCAGTACGGCGACGGAAATCACAGAATCAAACGCTAAAAAACTGAAAGCTGAAACACTCAAAACGGGAAGCCGGTGCGGCAGAAAAAAGACAAAAGCAAGCCCCAGTTCATGTCAATTTTCAGCATTTTAAGTTTTTTTTGATGAAGATTCTTTTCACCATTGCTGATTTACAGTCGGAAAGCGGCGGACCGTCGCGCAGTGTCTCGGCGCTGGCCACCGCCGTGGCGGAGCAAGGCAACGAAGTGGAACTGGTCGCGCTGGAATATGGCAGCGGCAGCAATGCGCCGATGATCCCGCCAAAGCCCGTGCAAACAACGCTTGTGCCATGTCGTAGAGCGCTGGCAGAAAAATTTAAATGGTCATCGCAATTCAAGGTAACGCTACGCGGACGGTGCCAGTCCGCCGGGATTCAGATTTTGCATGATAACGGACTATGGCTTTCCACCAACCATGCCGCCGCTGCCGTGAGCCGCGAGCTGAAAATACCGTGTATCGTCAGTCCGCGCGGGATGCTGACGCAATGGGCGTTACAGCACAAGAGTTGGAAAAAGCGATTAGCTTGGCAACTCTATCAGCGGCGCGACTTAAAGTTCGCACAGGTATTGCACGCCACCTCGGCAGCTGAATTCACGGACTGCCGGGCTGCCGGACTGACCCAGCCCATTGCAGTCATTCCCAATGGAGTCGAGTTGCTGGCGACAGCGCCAAATTCAGAAATCAGAAATCAGAAACCAGAAATCAGAACAATCTTGTTTATTGGTCGCATACATCCAATCAAGGGACTGGCCAATCTGGTCGCGGCGTGGAAGGTGGCAAATTGGAAATTGGATAAATGGCGGGTAGTGATTGCGGGGGGTGGCGAACCAGGCCATGTGGAGGATTTGAAGGCGGAAATTGCCAGCCGGATGGTGGAAGGCGATTTTGAGTTTGTCGGCCCCGTGGAAGGGAAGGCAAAATGGGATTTATATCGGAGCGCCGACCTGTTTGTGCTACCCAGTCATTCGGAAAATTTTGGCATCGTCATCGCCGAAGCGCTTGCGTGCGGGGTTCCGGTGATTGCGTCGCGCGGCACGCCATGGGCGGAGTTGGAAACACACCGTTGCGGCTGGTGGGTGGATAATCAGCCGGAAATACTAGCCGGGGCTTTGCGAGATGCCATGAAACGAACGAATGACGAGCGCCAAGATATGGGCCGGCGCGGACGGGAATTGATCACGAACAAATACAGTTGGAATGGCATTGCCAAGCAGATGAGTGCAGTTTACCGCTGGATGCTGGGGCAAGGTCCCAAGCCTGACTGTGTTTCAGAGAATTAAAACGCAAGCAGCATTGAGCACCATTAAATCCAAGCTTTAGCATGTTAATTGAAATCACACCCTTGATTTTAACATTCAATGAAGCACCCAACCTGCGGCGCACGTTGGAGCAATTGACGTGGGCCAGGGAGATTGTCATCGTGGACAGTTTCAGCACGGACGAGACCTCTGCCATTGCCCGCAACTTTCCGCAGGTGCGGGTCGTGCAGCGGAAGTTCGATTCGTTTGCCGGACAGTGCAATTTTGGGCTGGCGCAAATTAAAACTGAATGGGTTTTGTCACTGGATGCGGATTATGTCTTATCCCCGGAATTGGTGGACGAAATCGGACGACTTGATGGGAATGCCGATGTCACCGGCTATCAGGTGCGATTCAATTATTGTATCCATGGCCGCCGGTTGCGCGGCTCGCTGTATCCGCCACGCACGGTTTTGTATCGCAAAGACAAGGCACTCTATCGCAACAATGGTCATGGACACCGGGTGCAAATCATCGGCCCAATGCGGCTGCTGGCCGGCCGGATTGATCATGATGATCGCAAGCCATTGGATCGCTGGTTCGGGGAGCAAATCAAATATACCAGGCAGGAAGCCAAATTTTTGCTGGCAACGCCGGATGTAGAGTTGAAGTGGGCGGATCGGATACGGCGGAAAATCATTCTGGCCCCGGCACTCGTATTCTTCTACACGCTGCTGGTTAAAGGCCTGATTCTGGACGGCTGGCCCGGATGGTTCTATGTCTTTCAGCGCACATTGGCGGAAATCATTCTTTCGTTGAGGCTGATTGAGGAAAAATTGAAAACAAAAGACGATGCGCAAACAAAAGAATATGTGGAAAGCTGAAATTGATTCAGCCGCCAACCGGATATGAATCTGATCCTGGGATTGAATGCCTTTCACCCGGATTCGGCCGCCTGCGTTTTGCGGGATGGCAAACTCGTGGCCGCCGTGGCCGAGGAACGTCTCGGTTCCCGCCACAAGCATGTGGCGGGATTTCCCGGCCGCGCGGTGGCTGAGGTGCTGCGGTTAGCCGGCGCAACCATGGGTGACGTGGATTATGTGGCCATCGGCAACGACAGCAACGCCAATGTCCCGGCCAAAATCCGGCATGTGCTGAAATCGCCGTTCAAGTCGGCGCGCGGCGTGGCGACCCACTTTCAGCGGCGTAATAAAATGCACAGTGTCCAGCGGATGATGGCGGATGCCTGCGGTGTGAACGAGGCGGCCTGCCGGTTTCGAGTGGTGCGGGTGGAGCATCACCTGGCGCATCTCGCCAGTTCGTATTTCTCCAGCGACTTCGACGAGGCCGCTGGATTCTCCTACGATGGCGCCGGAGACTTCACTTCCGCCATGTTCGCCCGCTGCCAGGGAAACCGGATTGAAATTCTGGATCGCGTCCATGTGCCGCATTCGCTCGGATTTTTTTACACGGCTTTGTGCCAGTTCATCGGGTTCGACAAATTCGGCGAGGAATATAAGGTGATGGGCTTGGCCGCCTACGGCCAGCCGGCCTATCTGAACCTGATGCGCGAACTGGTTTTTGTCCCGCCCAACGGCCAGTTCCAGTTGAACCCGCGTTTTTTCCGTCCGCTGGGAAAAAATCTGGAGGAATGCGTGGATGCGGCCGGCGAAATTGTTTTGCCACCGCTCTATACGGACGAACTGGCAAAACATCTCGGCGCGCCCCGCAGGCGCGGCGCGGCGCTGACTCAACGCGAAAATGACATCGCCTGTTCGGTGCAAGCGCGGTTCGAGGAAATTGTGCTGGCTAGTTTACGCTCGCTGCACCAGCAGGTGCCGACCGACAAGCTGGTAACGGCGGGCGGTTGCGCCCTCAACGGTGTTTGCAATGCCCGAATTTTGCGCGAAACACCGTTCAAGCAATCCTACATCCAATGCGCCGCCTCGGATGATGGCACCGCCATCGGCGCGGCCCTTTATGTATGGAACACCATTCTCAAACAACCACGCGCCGGACTCATTGACCACGCCTATTGGGGACCGGAACATTCCGAGGCGGAAATGGCGGCGGCATTGCAACAGGCGGGCTTGCCGCAGGAGCGGTTTGACCGGGCGGCGTTGTTGGAACGCGCGGCGAAGCATCTCAACTCCGGGCATGTCACGGGCTGGTATCAGGGCCGCTGCGAATGGGGACCGCGCGCACTGGGCAACCGTTCCATCCTCGCGCACCCTGGCTGGCCCGGCATGAAGGATCTGATCAACCAAAAGATCAAACGACGCGAGGCGTTCCGGCCGTTCGCTCCCAGCATCCTCGCGGATGAGGTTGGCAACTATTTTGAGCAGACGGTCGAAAGCCCGTTCATGATGCATGTGGTGAAAATCCGGCCGGAGAAACGCGCGGCGCTCGCGGCGGTCTGCCACGCGGATTTCACCGGGCGCCTGCACACGGTCAAACCGACCCAGAACGCGCTTTACTACGATCTGATCAAAACCTTCTCGCAAAAAAGCGGCACGGCCGTGGTCCTCAACACCAGTTTTAACGAGAACGAGCCGATTGTAGATACGCCCCAGCAGGCGGTGAGCTGTTTTGTGCGAACGGACATGGATGTGCTATGTCTGGGACCGTTTATTACAACCAAGCCAGGAAAATCAGTGAAATCGGTTGCCATCTGATTATCCCTTACGACGGCAAGAAGAATCTCTATGACGGCTTCAAAAAAACATAAAATCCCGAACTGCGCCGGCACCAGGGCGGGCTGTCTTTGTGACCGGAATTTTTAAATCCTTCAGTTCCGAACAGCGCCAGACGTTGTTCTGGGTTTTCGCGGCGCTGGGGGTTTACTGGCTGACGCTGATTCACCAGCTTGGAGCGCAATGGTCAATCTATGAACAATACAATTATGGCTGGGCCGTGCCATTTTTGTGCCTGTTCCTGTTGTGGCAGCGCATTCGCGGGGCAGATGAAGAAACAAAACCCAACTTCCAACTTCCAACTGCCAACTTCTATCTTCTCCTCGCGCTCTGCGCGTTGCTTTACGCACCCACGCGGTTTTTCCACGAGGCTAATCCCATCTGGCGGCTCACGAGCCTACTCTGGGCGCTGGAGGTCATAGGAATCACGCTTTGCCTGCTGCGGTTTACGATTTCAGATTTCAGATTTCAGATTTCAGATTTCGTCTTTCCCACCGGCTTTTTCCTCGTGGCCGTGCCGTGGCCTTCGGGAATGGAAACCTGCCTGGTGCAGACGTTCACGCACCTGAACATTTCCGCCACGATCGAGGTGCTGGGCTGGTTTGGAATTCCCGCGCTACAGCATGCCAATGTCATTGAGGTCGCCACCGGCAGCGTGGGCGTGGACGAAGCGTGCAGCGGCATCCGCTCGTTTCAGGCGACGCTGATGATCGCCCTGTTCTTTGGTGAATTTTACCGGTTGAAATGGCAACGTCGCGTGGCCTGCGTTCTGGCCGGGTTCGCACTGTCCTTCCTGTTCAACCTGGCCCGGACGGCTTTGTTGACCTGGGTGGCGGCGAAAAAAGGCGTTCCGGCCGTGGCCGGCTGGCATGATCCCGCCGGGGTCACAATTTTGGTGGCCTGCTTCTTCACGCTCTGGCTCGTGGCAGTGTGGCTCGGCAGGAAAGAGCAACATTCAACATTCAACATTCAACCCTCAACGCTTGACCATCAACTTCCACCCGCTGCGCCATCAACTATCAACTATCAACCATCAACTATCCGCTGGCTGGCCATCGCGTTGCTCGTCTGGTTTTTGCTGGTGGAGGCGGGAACGCAATTATGGTTTCGCTCGCATGAACGGATCGTGTCAGGGCCGGCGGGCTGGTCCGTGAATGGGGAGGTTCCGGGCTCCGGGTTGACGAAGGCGCAAGTCCCCGCCGGCATTCGCGCGCAGTTCAACTTCGATGATGGCTTTCAGGCAACCGGCCATGATGAAGCTGGAAATTTCTGGCAACTGTATTTCTTCCGTTGGTATCCCAGCCATTCGTTAAAAAACCGGGTCGCCGTCCAGCTCGCCAAAACACACGGCCCCGAAATGTGCCTGCCCGCCATCGGCATGACCCTGAAATCAGATTTGGGAATCATCACCGTGCCGGTCGGCGGCAGAATATTTGCCTTCCACGAATTTGTGTTTCTCACCAATGCCCAGCCGTTGCATGTTTTTTATGCCGTTTACGAAGACCAGACCGGGAGCGCGGTTCTGGCCAACCGCCGCCAGACCACGGCGAGCCGACTGACCGCAGCGCTGGCGGGCAGCCGCAACGACGGCCAGAGTTTTCTTGAAATAGCCGTGGCGGGACCAGAAACTTCCGCGGCCGCCCGAATCGCCCTGCAAACCGAGCTGGAAAAAATCATCGTGACCCAACCATGATTTTTTCGCGAAATTGAAATTAGCAAGTGGAACAATTTTCCCATTCCGTTTATTTGAGATGAAAACTTGCAAGACCTTCGCAAAAATTCTGGCTGGCCTGGTTGGCCTGGTGATCCTGCTTGGCTTGGCGGCCTGGTTTTTTCCGCAGCAGGTCCTGACCGTGGACAGCGGGCCGGTGAAAGCCGACGCAATGGTCGTGCTGGGCGGCGGCGGTCAACTGTCCCTTTCACGGCCCGAACGGGCGTTGGAATTATTCAAAACCGGCGAGGCGCACCTGATGATTTGCAGCGGTCTCGGAGACACCAGCGCCCGCAAAAATTATCTGGCTGATTCCGGCATCCCGGCCGCCGATATTTTGTTGGAGCCGAATTCTCACACCACGCGGGAGAACGCCATCTTCACCATCGCCCTGCTGCGGGCGCGGCATCTTCACAGCGCGATCATCGTCACCTCCTGGTATCACTCGCGCCGGGCACTGGCCTGTTTTGAACACTATGCGCCGGACATCAAATTTTATTCACGGCCATCCTACGCTGGTTATTCGAAAACCGAGTGGCATTCCAAAGGCGTCAGCAGTTTCATCCGGGCCGAGTATGTGAAACTGCTCGGTTACTGGGTGTGTTATGGAGTCTGTCCGCTTTAATCCATCACGCGTTTGAAAATCCTATTGCTCAACCAGACGTTTTACCCGGATTTGGTTTCCTCGGGCCAGCATTTGTCCGAGCTGGCGGCGGCGCTGGCCGAGCGCGGGCATCAAGTCACAGTGATCACCGGCCGCCGGGCGTATGACAACCCGGAGAAAAATTTTCCGGCCCGGGAAACGTGGCGGGGCATCCAAATCTTCCGCGTCTATTCCACCCGTTTTGGCAAGGCAGCCAAATGGCGACGCGCGGCGGATTTCGCCAGCTTCATTATGTTCTGCTGCGCCAGGATGCTGTTGCTGCCGCGCCAGGATGTCGTCGTTGCGCTCACCACGCCGCCGCTGATCTCTGTCATCGGGGCATGGCGGGCAAAATTCTGGCGGGCAAAATTTTGTTACTGGGTGATGGACTTGAACCCGGATGAAGCGGTGGCGGCGGGCTGGCTGCGCGCGGATTCGTTCATCGGCAAAATTCTGGAGCGCATGTCACGGTTCAGCCTGCATCAGGCGGATCGGATCGTCGTGTTGGACCGGTTTATGAGCGACCGGATTGCGGCCAAGGAAATTCCGCGCGAGAAGATCGCCGTGATTCCGCCGTGGTCGCATGACAACGATGTGCATTTCGATGCCACCGGCCGGGAACAATTCCGCAAGCTTCACGGCCTGGATGGAAAATTTGTGGTGACGTATTCCGGGAACCACAGTCCGGTGCATCCTTTGGACACGCTGCTACAGGCGGCAGAACAATTGAAGGATGATCCGGGTATTGTGTTCTGTTTCATTGGCGGCGGCAGTGAATTTGCCCGTGTGAAAAAATGGGCGGCGGCGACCGGGAATTTCCAAGTGCTATGCCTGCCCTATCAACCGCTGGACGAACTTTCCGCATCATTGTCCGCAGCCGATTTACACACCGTGGTTTTGGGTCAGGCCATGCTGGGCCTGGTGCATCCTTGTAAAATCTACAATATTCTGGCCGTGGGTGCGCCGGTGATTTACATTGGCCCGCAGCCCAGCCATGTGTCGGAAATTCTCGACCGGCTGGGTGACAGGCATCCTTGGGCGGCGGTATTGCACGGTGAAGTGGAGATGCTGGTGCGTCGCATCCGGGAGCTGCAAGCACAAACGACCGGCGGTTCACGGCCAGTCCCGGTTCAAGTCACGGCCACCTTTGCGAAAGACGCCTTGTTACCCCAATTGATCGCCGCGTTGGAAAACGCAGTGGCCAAACCGTAAGGCGGCAGCCTTGAATTTTTAACCGGATATTTTTAGACCATCATCGGCATGAGCGAGGAGAAAAATTATTTTAAGCCGTGGCTGATCGCCGGTGTGGCCGTCTTGTTGCTGGTGGCTGCGGGCTGGCTGGGGCGGGTTCCTTACCGCCATTACAAAGAGCGCCATTCCCTGAAGCTGGCGCAGGGGTTTTTCGCGCGTGGCGATTATCGCAACGCCCTGTTAAGCGTGAGTCAGACCCTGACGCTCAATCCCAGCAACGCGCCCGCCTGCCAGGTCATGGCGGATCTGGCCGACTTATCCCAATCGCCCGCCAGTTTGGACTGGCACCGCCGGCTGGTCGAACTCCAACCCACCACTGAAAACAAACTGACGCTGGCGGCCGCCGCGCTACATTACCAGAGCGCGCCGTTTCCGCTCACGGTGCAAATCCTCGGCGAACTGGCACCGACCACTACCAATCTCGTCGCCTACCAGAACGTCGCCGTGGAGCTGGCTTTCAAGATGAATGATTTGCCGGCGGCGCAGGCGCATCTGGAGGCCGCGTCCTGGCTGGAACCGACCAATCAACTGTTTCGGCTGAACCTTGCCATCCTGGGTTTGACCGCCACGAAGGCCGTCACCGCCGAAGCGGCGCGCACCGCGCTAGAACAATTTTGTGCGGACACCAATTTTGCGGCGGCAGCGTTGCGGTCGCTGGCGACGGACCGGCTGGCCCGCAACGATCTGCCGGGAACGGAGTGTTATGCGACGCAACTGCTCGCCACCGCGCAGGCCACGCTGTCCGACCGGCTGCAATATCTGGGCGTCCTGCAAAAACTCCACCGCCCGGAACTCGCGGCACAATTGAAATCCACGCAATTCCTCGCCGGCACAAACGGGCTGGCGGCGGCGGAAGTGGCTTCCTGGATGATGGTCAATGACCGGCGGACGGACTCATATCTTTGGCTGACGAACCTGCCGCCCAACCTCCAGTCGCAATGGCCGGTCCGGCTGGCCTTCGTGAATTATTTTTATACGGAGCAGGACTGGACCGGTTTGCGCAGCTACACGTCCAGCGGCAACTGGGGTGAAACGGATTTTCTGCGTGCCGCCTTTTTGTCGCAGGCGTGGTCACGGCTGGGCGACGCGCTGGTGGCGGACAGCGTCTGGCAGACGGCGGTTGGCGAAACCGGCGGCCGGTTTGGCGCGCTGACCGCCCTGCTGGATTTAAGCCGCCGCTGGCAGATGGCGGAGAGCGCGAGTGACGATCTGCTGTGGCGTATCGTCCAGAATTTTCCTCGCGAACGCTGGGCGCAACAGGATTTGGAACGCCGGTATTTTGTCGCCGGCAACACCGCCAAATTAAAACAGCTTTATGCCCGTGAACTGGCTTTTTCTCCCGAGGACATCAGCTTGAAAAATAATCTGGCGGCCACGATGCTCCTGCTCAAAGACAATCTGCCCCGGGCCTGCCAGTTGGCGAACGGCGCGTTTGTCCAGCGACCGGAGGATCCGGTGGTCGTTTCCACCTACGCCTATTCCCTGCATCTGCAAGGCCGGACACAGGACGGCGTGGCGGCCCTGGAAAAGCTGAAACCCGAATCGCTGGCGGAGCCTTCGGTGGCCCTTTATTACGGCGTCCTGCTCTCGGCACTGCATGAAACCAACCAGGCGGCCCCGTTTCTGGCGATTGCCAGAACCAAAGGCCAGCTTCTGCCCGAGGAAATAAAACTGCTCACAAACGCCAGCAAATCCGCTCCGATCCATTGATGGATTGAATCATGGCTAGAATCAATTTGGTGCCGGTGGCGAGACTCGAACAAATCGGACGAGGTTTTTATTAAAATAAAGTGCTTGTTTTCGGATTTCGTATCCGAACAGAAAAATGTTCCGGGCCATGTGGCCAACTCGCAGCTTCCGGGGGGGTAGTTCGGGCACGCCGATGCCCTTGGCCTACCCAAGGGCTGCTCATCCAATTTTGGACGAGGCGCGCGGGTTCAGATTGAATGTCGTGTGATGGTAGGCCGCGACCATGTCGTCCTCGGCCTGTGATTTGAGACCTTTGTCGCTGCGCGCCGCGTAGGCTTTTTGCAGGCCAAGCAATTTGGATTGGTAGAGCGAAGAAAAATTGTCGCGGGTGCTGGTGCGCAGATCACCGCCCGATCCTTTCACCCACAACACCTCGACTTATTCGCCGGTCAGCGGATCAATCTCGATCAGTTTTGACGAGGTGTTGCCGCCGCCGGTGTTGGTGACGCGCTGGTCCGCGCCGAGCTTGTTTGAGCGGTAAACGAGGCGTTCGACGCCCTTTAGCTTCGCGGCTGCGGCGTCATTCCAAAAGCTTGAGACGCGTTTGAACAATTTGTTTTTTGTAAATTTAATCATGGAGACAGAAAATGGTCAGCCGTTTCGGGCCATGTGCGCCAAGAACGAGGATGCGTTCAATGTCGCCGGTGCGCGACGGCCCGGTGATAAACGACATCATGCTCGGATAATGGTCCGCATATTTGCGCTGCAATAATTCAAACGCCGCCGGCAAATCCGCCACGAGCTGCTCGCGTCGCGCCAGCACGACGTGATGCGGCGGCAGCACGGACAACGCGCGTCCGCCCGCACTGCGGTTCGTC
>Ga0182030_10005165_pt1 | contig 27749 bp, 31 predicted proteins | sample 812S3MmetaG_FD_121299 | JGI IMG/M metagenome (GOLD analysis project Ga0182030, IMG submission 121299) | Permafrost microbial communities from Stordalen Mire, Sweden - 812S3M metaG (Illumina Assembly) | ecosystem: Environmental > Terrestrial > Soil > Wetlands > Permafrost | place: Sweden... | reverse complement strand
GAAAGCGACGACCCAAATCCTTCCAATGGCTCAAGGTCCCAAGGCATCTCGCACGACGGCAAATCAAACGCCTCGGCTATCTCCCAAACCCAGATCATGCTAAGTAAGTGCCATTGACCCTAGGGCGCGCTCGCAGTGCGACAATCCCCGCAGCCGCGGTACCCGGACGGCAATGAGTCGCATTTGTAATAATGTCATGGCCGCCGTGATAGCGTTAACGGCTGGGGAGGGCGCCGCTCGCACAGAAGATGCCCCTCCAAGAACTCATGTAACAACTCATGTAGCCAATCAGGGGGATGCATGTATCAGAAACCTTCCATGCCGCGATCCATTGGTGGCGTGCTCGACGACAGTCTTCAGCTGTACAAGGCTTCGCTTCCCAGTTGCTGGTTGCCATCGCTGCTGGTGAGCCTGATCGGGGGTGGCCTGAGCTATTTCATATTTACGTCAATGCCGCAAGTGACCACCCAGATAGCACCGACCGAGCTGATGAGCCGATATCGGGCCCTGATCGGTGAGTTCGGCATCTGGTACGTGGTGGTGATCGTGCTCAGCCTGGTGTTGTACGGCATGCTGATCATAAACGTCGCGGCCGTATCGCGCGGGGAGAGCTCGGCATTCGGCGCTTCGCTGGCCAAGGCCACGCGCCGTGCGCCGGCGCTGCTTGTGGCTTCGATTGTATTCGCCATCAGCATTGCCATTGGATTCATTCTGCTTCTCATCCCCGGTTTCTACCTCTGGAACCGGCTACAGCTGTACATGGTGCCGCTGGTCGATGAAGGACAGGGACCCTTCACATCCCTGGGCGCGAGCTGGCGCGCGGTGGGCGGCAACTGGTGGCGCACCGCGATTGTGGTGTTTGTGATGTTTGTCATCCTCATCGTGCTGGAGATAGTCCTCGCCGCACTGGCCGGTTTTTTCGCCGCATTCGCAGGAGCGGGGGCGGGAGTGTCCGCCAATCCGGCCGCGCTGGTGGGCCGGGTGCAGTTGATCACGGTGTTCGTGGGCGCGATAGTGCGTATTTTCACAATGCCGCTGGTGTTTGCTGTTTTCGTCGCGCTTTACCAGGATCTGCTGCTGCGCAAGGGCGGCGCCGATCTCGAGGCTCGCCTGGGAGCCCTGCCGAAGGGCTGAGCGCGGCATGTCGCCGCGCACCCGATTCGCGCTGCTTGCAGTAGCGCTGCTGGCCGTGTCGCTGTGCGGCACGGCGGCGGCGCAGCGCGCGGGACCGGGTCCCGATGCGGATGCGGGAGCCTCGCGTGCCGTCCAGGCCTGCGTTGAGCGGATCAACGATGCGCGGGTCGGGCTGTCCGAGGTTGAGCAGCGCTGCCCCGATCTACCCGCCGCACTGCAGGCTGCGGGGATCTGGCCGCTGCTCATCGACAGTTCGCGCACCTTGTTCGACGGCACTTCACTGCGCCAGCTGCCCAACATGATCCACCCCTCAGTCGGCCCGGCGCCATCGGTCGTGGCGCTCGGTCCCATTCTGCGCGGTCTGCATCCGACCCCAGTGGCGCCCGCATCGTGGTGGCGCCGGCTCCTGGAGTGGTTGCTCGCGCATCTGACGCCGAAACAGGATTCCAATTCGGCCGATTCCTGGCTGACGGGCCTTTTGCGGCTGCTGCCAAAAATGCAATGGCTGTGGACCGGCATCATCTGGGGCACCTGCATCGCGCTACCGATCTGTGTCGTGGTCATCGTCCTGCGCGAAGTGCGCGCGATGGGCGTGCGATCGATCGATGATCCGGTAACGGCGCAGGAGATGGCGGCGGTTGGCCCAGTGGAATCGCGGCTGGCGTTGCTGCGCCGGGCGCCGTTGGCGCAGCGACCGGCGCAGTTGTTTGCCATGCTGATCACGCGTCTCGTGGCCGCGGGGCGCCTGCCGCCGGATCGCAGCCTGACGCACCGCGAAGTCGCCCGGCGCGCCCATTTGGATGACCCGGAGCAACGCCGCGTGATCGAGTCGCTGGCGCGGCTCTCGGAACGGCAACTGTACTCAGGGTCGGCGACTACACCTGCCGGGCTCGACGAACTGCTTGCGCGCGGCGAGGATCTCTACACAACCGGCTGGGGCCGGACCGTGGAGCCTTGAGTGAAGGAACGACTCGTCACCGTGGGGTTGGCGGCGGCGGCATTGGCGCTGTTTTGGATACTGCTGTTTCCCAAGCCAGCATCCAGCCCCAGGGCAGCGCGTCCCCTGACAACGGGGTCGGAAGGAGAGGGTTATCTCGGCGCCGCCCGCTGGCTGTCCGCCAGCGGTGTCCCGACGTGGGATTTTCACCGGCGATTCGATCAATTGGCCGACAAGTCCAGCAGTGCTCAAGCGACCGGCAATCTGTTGATCACGACGCTGCCCTTCGATGTGGTGCTGCACCCGCAGGAGTACGCAGCCCTTGATCGGTGGATTGCCGATGGCAACACTGTGCTGGTACTCGCCGCGCTGGATGACACACCCCTATGGAGTGCAGTCAGCGATAACTTCGTGCCCGAACTGCAGACCCTGACCGGGATCAAGTTCACCACCAAGCAGCAGCCGGAGCAGAACGCGGCCGCGCGGGCGCGGCGGGGACTGCGCGCGGTGCTAACTCCGGCTGGGCGTGAGATCGAGTTGCGTCCCAGCGGCCGCCCCAGCCTGCTGCGGGGCGTCAACCACCTGGCTACCTTGTCACCGCTGCCCTCCACGCAATGGCAGGCCCAGGCACAGGATCCGGCTCCCGTTCTGGAGCTGGCCCGCCGCATGGACAGCGCGGATCCGGTGCTATGGCTGAAGGCCTCGGGCAATGGGGCGGTTATCGTCAGTGCCTATGCCAGCCTGTTCAGCAACGGTGTCATCGGCGAGGCCGACAATGCGCAATTGCTCTCGAATATCATCGCCTGGTCGCTCAAGCCCGGGGGTCGGGTGATCTTTGATGATGCGCATCAGGGCGCGCTGGATGAGTATGACGCAGCGAAGTTCTACCGCGACCCGCGGCTGCATCGCACACTGTTGTGGCTCGTGGCATTGTGGCTCGCGTGGGTATTGGCCGCTCAACCGCTGCGTGCGGCGGCGCCGAACCGCAGTGGCCTGGAGGAGGGCGCCATGCTGCGCGTCACGGCGCGATTCTTCGCCAGCGTGCTGCGACCGGTGGCCAGTGCGCAGTGGCTGCTGGATGAGTTTTTTGAGCGGTTGCGACGCCGGCACGGCCTCCTGCACACCCACGCACCGCCGTGGGACTGGCTGGCATCGCAGGCCGGGGTGAGAAGCGCAGCTCTCGAGGAGCTTCGCGACCTTTATGGCCGCACCCAGGCCGGGCGCCGCGTCAGTCTCGTGCGCCTGCAGCAGATCATTTCGCAGATTTCAGGACAAACCTCATGACCAACGCCTTGCAGGATCTGGAAGCCACCCTCCAACAGCGCATCGGTGAGGTGGTGCTGGGTGTTAGCCCCGCCGTCCGGGCACTGTGTATCGCGGTGGTCGCCCGTGGCCACGTGCTGGTGCAGGGCGTGCCCGGCCTGGGCAAGACCCTGCTCAGCAAATCCCTCGCCGGAGCACTCGGAGGCACATTCAAGCGCATCCAGGGCACCTCGGACCTGATGCCGTCGGACATTACGGGTACCCATCTTTTTGATGCGGCGAAGAATGCGTTTGAATTCCGCCGCGGTCCATTATTTGCCGATGTGGTGCTGTTCGATGAGATCAACCGCGCGGGTCCGCGGACACAGTCGGCCTTGCTCGAGGCCATGGAAGAGCGGCAAGTGTCGGTGGACCGCGTTCTGTTCGAGTTGCCGCCGGATTTCCTGGTCATCGCGACTCAGAATCCACGGGAGTTCGAGGGTACCTATCCGCTGCCGGAATCGCAGCTGGACCGTTTCATGCTGCGCCTGGACCTGTCCTATCCCGCGCTGGAAGCTGAAACACAGGTGCTGAATCGCTATACGGGCGTGGCGGCGCAGCCGGCGCGGGCAGTGAGCAGTCCGGTGAGCGCGGACCTGGTGCACGCGGCTCGGGCAGCGACCGAGCACGTGCATTTCTCCCCGCAGCTGTGTGCCTACGTTCTGGCAATCGCCAAGGCGTCACGCGAACACGCGCAGCTGTCGCTCGGACTGTCGACGCGCGGTGCGCTGGCGTTGCTGCGCGCGGCGCGCATCTGCGCAGGAATCGAGGGGTCAGAGTTCGTGACCGCCGATGATGTGAAGGCGATGGCGCCGATGGTGCTGCCGCATCGTCTGATGCTGACGGGGGATGCGTTGCTGGCGGATGTCACCGAGTCGGACGTCGTGGCGCGCATCCTTGAGCAGGTTCCGGCGCCGCGATGAACCTGCGGCAGAACAGCCTGCTGCTGCTGCTGGCCACGGCACTGCTGGCCATCGCCGCTCAATGGGCGGGCAATCCGTCCATGGTCAACCTGTGGGCGCTGCCATTGGGGCTGCTGCTGCTGGGGCTGGCGTACGAGCGCCGGGTCTGCGCGCGTGCCGCGCTGCGCTTGAACATCCGAGCTCCCGAGCCCTGGCATCTGGCGCGGGGCGGTGAGGTGCGCTGGCAGATCCAGCATGCCCTGGCACGCACCATGACTGTGATGCTGGCACCGCAACTGCCTGCCGGCATCGACGCAACGACGTTGGTGCAAACGGTGCAGGTGCCAGCAGCCACGGGAGCAACGACCGGTGTGGCCGCCGTTTCGCGCCGCCTGGGTGAAATCCGCTGGCCGGTGCAGTCCGCGCGGCTTGCCGGACCGCTGGGACTGGCCTGGTGGTCCGTGAAACTCGAAGCGAACGAACGCTCGAGAGTGGTTCCGGAGATGCTCAGTCTGCAGGAGAGCGCCGTCGGCGCGGCGCTGTCGGGCTCACGGAACAGTCCGGCCATCGGCCCCGGAGCGCATGTCGAGCAGTTACGGGACTATCGGACCGGTGATCCGCTACGGGTCATCGATTGGCGTGCGACGGCGCGGCGCCGGCAATTGGTGAGCCGGGACTTTGCCGAGGACCAGCATCTGGATGTGATCGTCGCGCTGGATGTCGGACGCGGCAGCCGTATCCAGTGCGGGGAGCTCGATCGTCTGGGACACTATGTCAATGCGGCCGCCCGCCTGGCGCAGTACGTGGTGGCACAGGACGATCGCATCGGCCTGGTGCTCTTTGGGGATCAGCCGCTGGCGGTATTAGCGCCTACGCGCGGTCACGCCGGTGTGATGCGCGTGCGCGAGCTGCTGGCCAACATCGAGTCGCAAAGCACCGATTCCAACGTCATCCACGCAGCCTCGCAGGTGCTGCGGCGTGTCCGCCAGCGCAGCCTGGTCGTGTTGATGACCGACATCGACGATGCGAGTTCCGAAGGGCAATTGGTCGCTGCCCTGCGCCTGCTGCGGCCCCGGCATCTGCCATTTGTGGCGGCCTTGAGCGAACTGGATCCGGGTGCGATCGCGGATCGGGAACCTCAGGACTGGCTGGATCCGTGGCTGTCGCTGGCGGCCGGTTACACGCTGGCTCAGCGCGAGCGCAGCGTCCGTGCCTTGCGCGCCACGGGGGCACCCGTGATATTGAGCAGGCCCGGTGAGTTCGAGCGCTCGCTGTTTGATCAATACGGGCAGTTCAGGCAGCGGCGGCGGATCTGAAAAAGCGGCCGGAGAGTACGGCGAACATCAGCGCCAGGTTCGCCAGCCCCAGAAAGATACGGATCGGCCAACCGATGGCCGTGTCCGGTGACACGAAGCCCTCGATCAGACCACAGATGATCAGCAGCGGAATCAGCGCGGCGAACAGGCGGGCTATCCTGGCGGTACATTGCTGCAGCGAGTCGCGCCGACTGGCCAGCTTCGGGCGAATCAGCGATTCGCCCAGGGCGACACCCGCCGCCCCGCCCAGGCAGATCATCGACAGTTCCACCGTGCCATGCGCAAAGATGAACTTGAGCAGATCGCCATCCAGGCCGTGAATCCGCGTGAACGCGAATACACCGCCCAGCATCAGTCCGTTGTTGGCAATCACGTAGAAAGTGCCCAGGCCGTAAAAGATTCCGGCAACGCAGGCGAAAATCGTCACCACGATGTTGTTGGTGAAGATGCGCACTGATAGCAGCGAGGATGGCGTGATGTTGAGCAGGCCATCGGTCCACAGTTCGCCATGCTCGACATGCTGAATCATCGCAGGACTGGCCACGAGGTCGACCAGGGAAGGCCAGGTGTGGATGAGGAGCCATCCTGCTGCGGTACTCAACGCGAACAGCAACCATACCCCGAGCAGATACGGTTTCAATTCCTGCACGGTCGCGGGAATCTCCACCGCGTACAGGTGACGAAGCGAGGCGCGTGTGTGGCGCGGTTCACGATTTACGACTGCGTGTAATGAGGCGTACAGGGTTTCAAGCGCGGCGGTGATCGGGCTGCCGGGCAGGGCCTTGCGGGCGCTGGCCACATCCCGCGCCAGGACGCGATAACCCTCCAGCGCCTTTAGCGCATCCTGGCGTGACAGTCGGCCGCGTCGCCAGGTCAGCAGCGATTCGCCCAGACGGCTCCAGAGGGCGGATCGCTGCGCCAGCCAGGAAGGCGTCCGGAGATTCTGGCTCATGGCGCATGGCCCGACAATGAAGCCCGAAGTCTTTGCCGCAGACCCTTATCATCGAGGGCCTCGATGTTACGGGGGTCGCCAGCGGAACCGCTCGCCGTGTCGATCCGTCGCAGCAGGTCGCGGGACAGGTCCCGGCGGCGCTCGGGATGCAGGTCGTTCCAGCGCAGCAGCAAGTCATTGCCCAATGCCAGCGTGCTGGCATCGAGGTTTGGATTGAGCGACCAGGATCCCAACTGGGACAGGGCTTTCGATTCTGTCGCGCCGTCGTGCACCAGCAGCGTTCCGGCCGCCAGGTCGCCCAGGCGCACGCGCTGCGCGGAGAATATCGTCATGACCAGTCCGACACCGTAGAATGCCGGCAGGCAGTCAATCAGGCGAAAGGCATTCCGGATCAGGACGGCCAGGCTCGAAGGCGTGCCGCCGATCCGGTTGGTCACGCGCACGCCTGCCATGCGCTTGCCTGGGGTTTGTCCACGCATCGCCAGTTCCACCAGCGGATGGTAGAGAAAATAGATGGCCGCCGCTGGCGCCAAGGTGATGACGGCGGCCGGTCCCATCGACTTCACCTGCAGGAACACAACCCCGAACTGCACCAGGGTGGCGCCGAGGATCCAGGTAAGTGCGAGCAGGATCCGGATGTGCCAGTCGATGATGAAGGCGTAGGAGCGGCTGCCCGGACCGGCTATCGCCAGCTCCACGTTGACCCCCGTAGGACTGGTGACGATCAGCGCTTCAGTGTTCACGGCTGCGCCGGGGATTACGGCAGGAATTCGGCACCGGGCGGCTTGCCGTCGATCCACAGCGGGGATGGATCCCAGTGCTCGGCGATAAGGCCCTTGTCGTTGAGCCGGAACATGTCGAACCACGTCGTGGAATAGATGTGAGTCGGATCCTTGGTATCGCGCATCCTGCGCACGGTGCTGACCATGACGAACGGGCCGTCCGCGACAATGTTGATGACATGCATCTTCATCCGCGGTTGGATGGGCAGCGGTGGGCCGACCTTGGTGAACAGCGCCACAAATGCGGCACGCCCGGAGGTCACATTGGGATTGTGCTGGATATAGCCCTCATCCATGTACGTGGGCGCCTGGTCCAGGTGCCGCCCTTCGTACACGATGCGCCAGAAGTCGAACACGAATTTCTTATTGCGCGCCAGGTGCGGATTGGCGTCCTTGAGCAGCGACAGCTGGTCGGGATTTTCGGTTGGGGCCACCTGGGCCCGTACCGAACCGAAGGGGGCACAGGTCAGTGCGCTCAGCAGCACTGCGGGCAGGATGTGTCGGACGTTCACTTGGTAGACTCCAGGCGGATTAAATTTCCGAAACAGGATTCTACCGGTTGACGGGTCAATCCAGTACTGCCCTTAGACGCTGATACCCGCTGCGGGACATGGGCACGTGGCTGCCATCGCTTAGGAATACCTGCCAGCTATCCTTGGCATAAGGCTCGATGCGCGCAATGCGCTCCACATTGATCATGAAAGAGCGGTGGATACGCACGAATCGGCGGGGATCCAGCTGCGCTTCCAGCTGCGCGAGCGTCTGCTGTTTGCGATACCGTTTGGCGCCCGCAGCGAGGACCAGATAGTCATCCTGGGCCTCGATGAAATCCAGGGTGTGGGTGCCCAGCACATGCACGTGCGTGCCTTCGCGGATTGCGATCCGTTCGAGCCACTGACCGGGCGGCCGGGCCGCAACCGCCACACGGGTATTGACCGCAAGCCGGTCGGGGGCCGGATCCCGCAGCCGCTCGCGGGCGCGCCGCAGGGCCTGTTGCAGGCGCGCCGGTTCCACGGGCTTCAGCAGATAATCCACGGCATGGATCTGGAAAGCCTGCACGGCAAACGCATCGTGCGCCGTCACGAAAATCACGGCCGGTGCGCGCTCACCCAACAGTTCCATCACCTCGAATCCGGACAGCTTCGGCATCTGTACATCGAGCAGCATCAGATCGCAGGGCAGCTCTTCGGCCATCTTCACGGCATCGAAGCCATTGGTCGCCTGCCCGGCGATTTCGACATCCCCCGCGCCCGCGAGCTGCTCCACCAGGTAGGAGCGGGCAAGGGCTTCGTCATCAACGATCAGGATGCGCACGCGGTGCCTCCAGCTGGGTGGCTGGCAGGGCCAGCAGGACCCGAAATAGCGCCGGTTCGTTTTCCACGTCCATGCGGGCTCGCGTGCCGTACATCGATTCCACGCGGCCCCGGACATTGGCCAGTCCCAGTCCAGTACTGCGTGAGCTCGGGCGATCCGCGTCACAGCTGTTCTCGACCACGATATTCAGAAGACTGCCACGAACCTTGGCGCTGAGCTTGATCTCGCCACCGTCGAGCAAATGCGCGATGCCATGGTGCACCGCATTCTCGACCAGTGGCTGCAGCAGCAGGGCGGGGACCCGCATTTGCATTGCTTCCTCGCTGACATCCACGCTGCGCCGCAGCCGATCGCCAAACCGGACCTCCTCGATGGCCAGGAAGGTCTCAATCAATGTCAGCTCATCGGACAATGCGATCGTCTGCTGGGCGCCGAATTTGAGGCTTTTGCGGAAGAAATCTGCCATCAGCAAACACATGCGGCGCGCCGCGGTCGCATCCGAACCAATCAGTGCCGCGACGGAGTTCAGACTGTTAAACAGAAAATGCGGGTCCAGCTGACGCCGCAGAAAGCTCATCTCCGCCTCGCGCGCCAAGGCCCGCAGTTCCAGGGCGCGGCGTTCCGCCTCGCGCGAGCGCTCAACCGCCGCCGCCGAATATAGTCCCAGTATCGCGATCAGTATGCCGACGCAACCGGCGAAAACGAGCAGCGGGATCAGGGTGCCCGGATCAACACTGGGCATAAGATCCGCGTACTTGAGCACCCGGAGCCAAAGCATGGCCACCGTCAACCACAAGGACAGCAGCACGCACCCGGTGCCAAGCCACGTGCCGACCAGGCGCCACGCCGGCACCTCGGCCGGCGCCATACCCCGCACGAGGTACCAGCAGGGCAGACACTGCAGACCCATCAGCACGGCAAGTGGAATCGCAAACAGTTCAGCCCATCGCAGCGACCCCTCACCCGTCACGGCGATGACGGCGCCCAGCAGGGCGCCGAAACTGACCCATAGCAGCAGGTAACCGACGAGTCGGCCGCGTTGGTTGAGAATCGGATGCATCAGTCCTTGATCTCAACACCACCCATCACCGCCATGCCTTGGATGATCAGGTGCTTGGTCGCCGGCAAAGTCGCCGGTCGACGCTTGTCGGAGCAGCCCCCCATCAGGCACATCACCCGCACGGTGACATCCCAGTCGCGCGGCACAAGGATCACCGCGCCGCCCATCAAGGCGAATACATCAATCACCGCCGTGTCGCGCGCCATCGGTGCATTGGACAGATCGAGGTTCACACCGCCCATCACCGCGGTGAGATCCGCGCCTTCGAAAGGCACCGTCGGACGCAGCTCGGAGCCGGAGAATACGGCAAAGGTGCGGATGTAGGCATCGCCCACACCCTCCGGGGAGGGTCGGTTGAATGCTCTCCACACCACCGAACCGCCGGCCAGCACCAGCATCATGGGTCCGATGAGCGCCCAGAACTGGATCCTGATCCATTGCTGCTGGGTCGCGAATCCCCAGACGCCCACGAACATCAGGACCAGCCCCAAAATCACCTGGTCGTGCCGGCGTCGGGCGAGCAGCACGGCTCCGATGAAGAACAGCACGAGGGGACCGAAGTTGCGAAACACATAGTGCGAATCGATCAGGCCCAGGTTCCCGCCCAGCAGGATCGCCCCGGCAGCAATGATCACGATACCGATGATGGCGACGCCAAAGGCGCGGGCGCGGGCCTCTTCGGGAGTGGTGGGTTGACTGTTGTACATATGGCCTCCTTGCGGCTGATGGCGACGTTACCGGGCGCGCCTGGGGGGTTCTACGGCCTGCCGGCCAATTGCGGCTGGGCGCCGGCGAATCCGGCTTGGGAATGAGGGCAAATTCCAGTAGCCGACAGGGCCTGGACTTGTGTTAGCATGCCGCCCCCGCAGCGGCAGGTGCCGCTGGCACAAGACCCCTGTAACATGTTGATTACAGGGGAACTTGCGCCTCAGGTCCAGGGTGGCCGCGCGGTGACCTGCATAACGCGCCTGTAGCTCAGTTGGATAGAGTACTTGGCTACGAACCAAGGGGTCGGGAGTTCGAATCTCTCCAGGCGCGCCAATTTGACACCGCCTGACAGGGGGCCGCTTTTGACCGGAGCGGGCCGGTCACTGATGTGTCTGGCGCGATTTCCGGCAGGCTCACCAGGTAAATTAAGTCCCGATCTCAATGATCTGATTTAACGTCTCGCAGGCGCGTGCATACGACTCTTCAGGAACTTTCCTCAGCGGATGAGGCTTCGCGTTTCTGGCTCGCCAATCGAACGACTTCGGTTGATGGCCAAGGATGTAACTGGCGACGCCTTTCGGTCCAGTGAACTTCACCGCGAATGGATTAGATTCGTTGTAGGAAGCCGTGGTCATCGGCAAACCAATCACAACCCCGGTTCGTGCATTGAATTCGAGCGGCGACAGCACCACCAGCGGGTGAATGTCTTTCATTTCGCGACCGGCCTGCGAATTGCAATCAATCCAAATCATGTCGCGGCGGTCAGGGCACCAGGACTTCCTAGAAGCCACTACAGCACCTCATTGCCAGCCAGCCGAGTGGCCATGACCTCACCGCCGTGCAGTGACGGATCAAATGCGGCCAACTTCTGTGCAAGGGTCAGCTTCGGCTCGCCAAGCGCCTTGACCAGGATGTTCGAGTCCTGAGCGGATACTTCAACGGGTTGGCCAACTCTGAATCGGACCGACCGCGCCACAGCCGCAGGAATCCGTACCGCAAGGCTGTTTCCCCACTGCTGAACAGTCAAGATGGCGCTCTTTGCCAAGATCTCTCTCCAATGTATCAACAAGTTTATACATCGGAGCAAGAATGTCAATCTGGCCGTCTGGAAGCGGCTGGCCGGGAACGGGCTTTGGGCTTCGAATCTCTCCAGGCGCGCCAATCTTGCACTCAAGGCACGAGACTAGACTGCTTCTGGATCCGGAGCCGCCGGACACCAGCGACTGCTATTGGTGAACTAACCTCCGATCGCAGCGGATTGCACCAACGGCTCACGCCAAACGATGCGGCATCCGACGTCCAGAGAGGTCGCGCCGCCCCTCCGCCATTTGTGACAGTGAAGACCGTGTGCTATATTTGTGCTATATACCGCAAAGGAGCGCAACAAATGGCAGCGACGACGACCATCCGACTACCACCAAAATTGCGCGCACGGCTCGGTAGCTTGGCCAAGCAAACCGGGCGTTCCGCCCATAGTTTGATCGTAGAAGCTGTCGAACGGCACGCCAGCTACGAAGAGCAAATGCGCAGTCTCGTCAAAGAGGCGCTCGCCGCAGACTCGGAAATCGACAAAACCGGCGAGGTCTATCGCGCCGACGATGTTCATGCGTGGATGAAGCGGCTGGCGACTGAGGGGTCAGCGCCACGACCAAAGCCATGGCGCAGGTAGTCTATTCGGCGCGTTCGTTGCCACATATTGAGCGCGCCTTCCAATTCTTACGCGACAAGAATCCTGCCGCAGCGCAGGACGCGGTAACAGCGATCCAATCGGCAGTTGACAACCTTGCGGCGCATCCGCTGATTGGCCGGCGTATCGAAGGCGAGGTGCGCGAGCTAGTGATTTCATATGGACAAATCGGCTACATCGCACTATATCGGTTTGTGATACCCCAGAATGAAGTGCGCATTCTGGCCATTCGTCACCAGCGAGAGCTGGGCTTTCAGCCTTAGTCGCAGATCTTGATCGGTTGCTCGACCGCTCATGCCAATTGCCGTATGGCAGCTCCTGGGCCGACTCCCGCCGTTGCCAGGAACCGGTCGGCGTAGTACTTCCGCGATAGTTGACGAGTCTCGGCGAAATACTATGAGAGGGCGGGCCATCTAACTGGTTGCTCAGCGGATGAGGTCTCACCCTGCTTATCGTCATGTTTCTTCCGAGTCGCAGCCTTGATCGCTCGAATACGGTCACGTGTCACGAGAAAGAGCAGGCCGATATCGTCCAAGGTTAGAGATTTTGGATCGTTCTCAAACGAGCCCGCAATGCGACAAGGTCTGCACTTGTCATCTTGGCCCTGAGCTTCTCGAGTCGAGCTTGATCCCATTCGTAGCCGTTCTGGGTCATTGGTAAGTGCTTTCCCGTTCCGCGCCGATCTTGCTCTGCGATGAGCCTCTTGGTACTTGCATTCCCGGCGCGTCCCGTCCATGCCGGGTCTTCGCTGCAGCACCCGCTTCGGGTCGGACGCCGGGCAATGACTGGAAGTGCTGCAGCGGAGCGCTAAAATGGCTACCTCGGCAGTTAACGCCACGGGTATCAGCATGAAGCCTAGAAGCGCCCTCGCCATCGCAGTTGTTACGCTGGCCAGCGTCATCACCTGCTTGATCATCGCGCCCGGAAACGCAGGTGAGAATTCCGCTTCAATCTATCTGACCAAGATTCCCGCAGGGTATCGCGACTGGAGACTGATCTCCGTGGCCCACGAGGAAGGCAGCCTCCATAGTTTCGCTGCCGTTTTGGGTAACGATGTAGCACTCAAAGCGTACCGAGACGGGAAGCTCCCCTTTCCCGACGGCGCAATCATCGCCGCTTTGCACTACAGTCACATCCCATCGGAGGAAAACAACAAGGTTTTTGGCCGCGAACAGTCATTCGTTCCCGGCCCACCCACAAACATTCAGTTCGAGGTCAAGAACTCGAAGCTGTACGCGGCCACGGGCGGCTGGGGGTTCGGACACTTCAATGCAGATGGCAAACCGGGCGACGAGGCGCTACTCAAAACTTGCGCTCCATGCCACGCAAAGGCAGCTCGTGATTTCGTTTTCACCCGCTACGCACCTTGGTATTCGTTTAAAAGAGGCAGCCGACAGCCGCGCGGCTTCAAAGGGCGGTAGGGGCGACGACAGTCCTTGACTCAGGCGTCCACAAGACTCAGCGGTCGCGGCTGACGCCCGTCAATGTCTGTGAAGCCATAGTCCAGCCCGAGCTGGGCGGCCAACAGTACGTGCCCGCTCCGGCGCATCCTATTAGGATCATGCGCGAGTGCGTGTACGGCGCGACCGGTGAACTCCGGGCTTTCTGAGTTACTGAGATCAAGAAATTCCGCAGCGGCCATGACGGCCTCGGTGCGGACAAGTCCCGGATACAAGGAGACGACGCTGATGCCGTGCGGCGCCAGCTCGTGAGCCATGTCCGATGTCAGTTTGTCAGTTGCAGCCTTTGCGCAGCCGTACAGTACGTTCGCCAGATATTTCTGCGCCGCCGAGAATGAAAGGTTCACGATCAATCCGGAACTAGATCTGATCATTATCTGTGTCGCGCACTGGCTTGCAACGAAAGCGGATCGCACCCCGACGGTCATCATCGCATCCCACCGCCATAGCGGCTGAAGCCAGAAGGGCCGATTCCAGGTGAACTCGGCACCCTCGACCATGTTCTCGTATCCGCCCCAGGCATTGTTGACCAGAATATTCAGCCGACCCTGTTCCAATTGAATCCGGTCGAATGCAGCTCGAACCTGCGCATCATCACTGTGATCACAGGAGATCCGTACGACGTTATTGGGAAGATCAGACTGCGCAATGTTGCGACCGGTGGCGTAGACCGTCTGTCCGGCTTCGGCGAGAGCCAGCGCGACACCTCGCCCAACGCCGCGACTTGCACCTGTGACAAGTGCCACATATCCGCCGCGTGCCTTCTCGTACCCGTTCGCATTCATAAGGCCGCCGCCACCCGAACACCGGGGCTGTGATTCTATGAAGCAGCGCAGGGGCGGTCCATCCAGTCGTCCCGAACGACCGACACTGTATAAGGCCGGACCTGAACGTCCGAAATTGCAATATCGAGCAGTATTCGTATGGTAGCTCCATCGGGTACACAGACGGCCGGGCTTCGCTTTTACCCATTCATTGAGCGCTCATCCCAGAGTCTTACTACATAAGCGTCGGGATCACGCAGTTCGGCGCCATAACCCCAAAAAGTCTTTTGTGGCGGATGGGCGAAAACAACGCCGGCGGCCGAAAGGTTTCGATGAGTGACATCGACGTCCGTAACGCTGAAATACAGGGCGATGCCGATCGGCCCAGTCATTCGGTCTGACTGTTGAACAAAGATTGTGAAGCCGCTTTCGTCCTGGAGCGCGGCGGTGCATCGTTCCGGCAATTCGAATTCAATCTTCAAGCCGATGTGCTGGACGTACCAATCACGCGATCGGATCCAGTTCGCGACTGCCAAAGTGAGGTGGTCGAATTTCGCCATTGCGGTGCCTCCAATCGGAGTCTGATTCGGGACACTCCCATGATCGGTCTGAAGTAGCCTTTGCCAAAGCGCCATAATTTTACATCTGCCGGCCAAATATTGCGGTGGCGTTCAGGATTGCGGCGGCAATGATGCGCCGTGACTATAAGATCAGCGGTGTTGATATCACAACACTTAACCGGACAGCGGTTGCGCAATCGTGCATGAAGTCCGCCGGGCCGGACGGCCTGTGCCGTGTGGTCTATCTGCGTGGGAGACCCGGGGTCGAATCTCAGGTGCCCGATTCAGGCTGGTGAGCGGCCGGAATTCGCCGATTTCAGGTGTTTGTGACTCAATGTTCGCCAGGCAAGCTTACGACAGCGATGGATGTCTCTTTCTTGGCAGGATCGCCCATTGCGAGAACCAGCCTGTGCCCATCGGGCGAGAAGACGGGATGGTTGGCGTTTAGGGCGTAGTCGGTAACCTGGATCAGGCCAGTGCCGTCGCGGTTGATGATGAATACGGCGTATAGGCCGCTCGGGCTGCCGCGGTCGGACTCAAAGGCCAGTTGCTTACCGTCCGGCGACCAGGAAGGGGCGCGTCCCTGCAGCGGTTGTGTCTCCAGGGGCTTTGCGACACCGCTTTCGTCCACCAGCCATATCTGATTGTCCTCCTGATCATAGGCTTGGCCGCTGTTCTTCTGACCGGCAAAGGCGACCCATTTTCCATCGGGCGACACGCTCGACATGCCGGTGAGAACCTGGTCCTGACGGGTGATGGCGACCGGCGTTCCGCCCTGGGCGTCCAAGCGATAGAGAATGTTCCGCGCCGCATCGCCGAGGCCGACTGTTTTGCCGTCCGGATACCAGGAAGGATAGCTCGGGGCGAGAAAACCGTTTGCGGCGACGGCCTGGGCGTTGCGACCGTCGCCGTCGATCATCCAGATACCACCGTTCTTACCATCCGGGGCGTCGCCATTGAAGACTATGCGACCCGTCTTGATTGACCAATTGGCACGCGTGGCTGAAACCGGAAGCTTGGCGAAGGGCGCGACCGTGCCGCCATTGGTGGGGACGCGAAAGAGCGCCCACGTTCTGCCGCCATCCAGGGTGCGGCTAAAGAGCACAGTCTTACCGTCCGGCGAGAAGCAGGGCCAATAATCGATGATGCCGACGGTCCGAGGGGTGATTTCCTTGGGCGTAGCCCCTGCCATCATCATCCAGGTGCGTGGCACCGGGGGTTTGGCGGCAGCGGCGGCACCCGGTGTGGGAAAGCTTTTTGCCACCGCCTCGTCGATGCGCGCGGCGGCGATATCGCGGCCGGCCTGGTTGATCGTCACCCCGGTGGTCTTGCCGTCTGCGCCGGCATTGAAGGTAATCGTGATGACTCCATTCGCAAAAGAAAATCTGTTCGATGCTTCCGGAAGGGCCTCCGCGCGTTGCGGCGTGCCGACCGCGCCGAAATAGAAATGGTCACCTTCACGCCAGAAATGGACCGCCCGTTGCGGACCGATGAGGTAGTACCCCTCGTAGTGATCCGCCGCTGCCTGGTCGAGTGGTACGGCTGCGTGCACCGCTGTGCCTTCGAGGCGCTGGGAAGGCTGGCCTGCGGTCTGGGCCTTGGCTTCGAGCGCGAACAGTAAGACAGCCCAGGACGCGCCCCAGAAAGAGCATTTCATAGCGGTTCTCCGAATATCGAGGATGCTCCTCAATACCTCTCAGTTAGAGGTATTCTATACATAGAAGTTAGAGGCATGCAAGAATGCGCACAACTTCAGGTCCAGGAAGGAGTGCTTTCCCCCAATCATTTCCGCGGTTGATCGGCGGCTTCTGGCCGATTCCAAGCGCGCCGGCCACAGCCCCCATAGACACTGCACGTGGCTCAGCGAGTTTCAGCGAAAGGTCTGGACAGGCAGGCCCCTCTAACTTTCTGATCAGGCTGACAGCGCGATTTTCTGTTTTCTTCTATGAAGCTAAGGGGGTCGGAAGCTTGAGCGGTCCAGTACTGACCGCCTATCCCACGCGTGGCGGACAGCGCCCAAACCAATATGGATGGATCGCCGGACGCGAGAACCCTAAAGCTTCGCCGCTTTCTTGAGCGCCATCAGCGCTGTCGCGACATTGACCGAGCAAGTAGCGTATGGCGTCGCAGGCCCAATCGCATTCTCGGCTTCGACGAACTTCTTCGCGCTGACCAGCTGCGCGACCTTCCCCGCCTCGAGGTGGAATGCCTTGTGAGCGTCAACAGCACGGCCAAATTCCGGTATCGAGCCGACGCTCGCCCTGCCAGGACCGTGTAGCCATTGTCCGAGCTCGCAGTAGTTATCGACTGAAATGGTGCCCGAGTCCATCTCTTCTTGCTTGTCAATTGCCACGCGAAACTTAACTTTCCATGCGGCGTGCTTCTGCACCGACTCTTCAAGATCCATGGCCCGCACTCTCCATTTTGACGACCGCTCACCGCCATCGCAGCAGCTGGCCCGATTCCAAACAGTCCCAGCGACCGGTCAGCGCAGAGTCTGCGCGTTTCTCCACGGGTTCGGCGATATATAAGGCGAGGGCGGCCATCTCATGCGTTGACTTGGCGGATAGCCTGATCCTCTCAGCCCTTCTTCGGGTGCGCGTCAAAGAAGTTGAAGATCTGTTCGATCACTTCGGGCTGCGCCCAGGCGTCGGTGTGCGCACCCCCGGCCACCGGCAGCCAGGTCGCATCGACGCCCTTCGCCTTGGCGTGGTCGACCATCGCCTTGCTGGCATCGAATACCATGACCGTGTCCTTATCGCCGTGGATCACGAGCACGGGCACCTTCCTGAGCTTCTCGTAAGGAAAGCTCGCATCCTCGAGTGGCGCGGCACTTGGTGCGATCGCGGTCCAGCGCTGCGGGAACTGGGCCGCATAGGTCCACACCGCCCCACCGCCGGATGAATTGCCCATCAGATAGATACGCTGCGGATCGGCGTGGTATTCCTTTGCCACCAGGTCCGTCACGAACAGCACGTCCTGCTCGGCTCGTTCGAAGTCCTGCGCGGTCGGCGGCTCCTGGGTGGTCCGGGCGCTCGCCCCTGCAGTACCGCCGGCCCCGGCCGCTGGTGCTGGCCGCGGTACGAGCACCATTTTGTAGGGCACGTTCCAGCCGCCGACGCCGGTCGCGTTGGCGTGGTAACCGGTCACCGCGGCGACGATGTAGCCACGTTCCTCAGCCGTCTTCGCCAGCGTGGGGCTGGCCATCGGCCGCTGGAAGGGCGCGGTCGCAGGTTGGGCGGCACCGTGCGTGACGATCACGAGCGGCAGTTTCATGGACGCAGTCCACTTCGATGGTACGTAAAGGTGGTAGGCGATCATCTCACCCGTACCCGGGAACTCGTAGCTGCGATCCTGTTCGCCCTTGGCCTGGTACTGCGGGCTTTTCGGATCCGGCGCCGGTGCGCCCAGGGTAATCGCGGGCGTCAGCACGAACGATGCGCTGAGCAGCAGCGAGCAGCAAAGACCACATGATGCTTTCATAAGTCCCCGAGGTGATTGTTTTGTTCGGTCGGTCTTGGTACTCCGGCCGGTACCGCCGTGTCAATCAGACATCGCGAACTGGATCTGACTGGTTTGCCCGCTTCCGGGAGCGCCGTCGCGGTGCTAGGCTGCTCGCGCATTGGCGCTCAGGCTGGACAATCGCTCAAGCATCTTTCGGAACCATTCGTATGCCGCTGACCTTGTACGCCCACCCATTCGCCGCTTATTGCTGGAAAGCATTGATAGCCCTGTACGAGAACGCGACACCGTTTACCTATCGCGTGGTCGAGGATGCGGCGGGATGGGCCGAACTTGAATCACTTTGGCCAATCAGGAAGTTCCCTCTGCTGCGGGATGGCGAGGCGACCATCGTCGAATCCAGCATCATTGTCGAATACCTGATGCATCACTATCCCGGGGCATCACGATTGATGCCGGTGGACGATGACGCGGCCCTGACGGTGCGCTTCATGGATCGTTTTTTTGACAACTACGTCATGAGTCCCATGCAGACACTGGTCTCGGATCGAATGCGGGCCCAAAGCGAGCGCGATGCCAAAGGCGTCGCCGATGCGCGCAAAATGCTGGAGATTGCATATGGATGGCTCGAAAAACGGCTTACGCAAGAGTGGGCGTGCGGTAGCACTATCTCGCTGGCGGATTGCGCCGCCGCCCCGGCACTTTTCTACGCGGATTGGGTGCATCCACTGGATGCCCGGTTTGCGGCGGTTCGCGCCTATCGTGCCCGGGTTCTTGCCCGTTCCAGTGTTGCTCGTGTCGTTGATGAGGCGCGTCCATACCGCAAATTATTCCCGCAAGGAGCGCCGGATCGGGATTAGCGCTGCCAGGAGCATGACATGACAGATCAGTTGAGACCCGCGGCCGAACTGGTCGCCAATGCCAAGACGCCGTTTCCAGGGGCCTCGGCCGAGTACGATGCCGCGCGCCAGGCGTTGCTCGCCGAGGAGATTGAATTTCGCCGCCACCTGACGCGACTGGCCGCGCAGCGCCGCGCCCTGCCGCCCGGGCCGGTGATCGGCAAGAACTACCGCTTCAAGGACGAACAGGGGTTCGAGGTCGGATTGCGCGATCTTTTCGGCGACAAGGAGACACTGGTCTCCTACTTTTGGATGTACGGCCCACAACGTGAGCGTCCGTGCCCGATGTGCACAAACTGGCTCGGAGCGGTCAACGGCAATGCAGCCGACATCAAACAGCGCGTGGCGCTGAAGATTCTGGGGCGCTCCAGTGTTGAGCGGCAGTACGCGCTCGCCCAGGAGCGAGGTTGGCGCGACCTGAATTTCGTGCAGACGATGGGCGATGACTATGCAAAGGATCTCGGTATCCTGATGCCGGACGGAAGTGAATACCCGGCGCTGATCGTTTTCAGGCGCGATGCGGATACGGTGCGACTGTTCTGGGCCAGCCAGATGACGAAAGAGATGGCGGATCCCGGTCAGGACCCCCGCGACGCGCCGGACATCGCATCGCTGTGGTCCGTGCTCGACTTGACCCCTGCGGGGCGTGGGGTTGACTGGTATCCGAAGCTTCGCTACTGAGCCGATGACTTCATCGGATCGGTCACGGTCGGCAGCCAAAGCCCCGCGCCATCAAAGCTGCGCATGGCAGGATCACCACGATGGCGGTGAGTTCCAGCATCTGGCACAGGTGCACACGCTTGACGCAGGCCTCGGTAATTTCAGCGGCGCTGCCGGCTTTGATGGACTTCGTCCATGAGAGAAAGATGACCGTCGGATAGATCGAGATCAGCGCGGCGCCAATGAATGCGCCAAATTTGATCCGTTGTCTTTGCCGATTTGCTGCCGCCAGCAAGCCGGACTAACATCAATCGCATAAGAACAGGATTCGCACGTTCCCGGGGGCAATCAGACATGAGTAAGATAACGCTCAATGTGCGGCTGGGCCTGATGGCTTTGGCCCTCATGGCCGCCACGGCCCACGCCGCCAATACCACGTTGGACCGTGCCGCGCTGCTCAAGCTGCTCGACACGTATCTGGCCGCCGCGGTCGCGCATGACCCGGGAAAGGTGCCATTCGCCGCTGACGTGAAGATTGTCGAAAACGTTACACGCATCAAGGTGGGCGAGGGTCTGTGGAAGAATGCAGGCTCCGCACCGACTGATTTCAAGATCGTGGCCGCGGACCCGGTACTGCAGGAGGTCGGCGCTCTCGTGGTAATGCAGAACGACGGCAAGGCGTCACAAGTCGGCATCCGGCTCAAGGTGGTGAATGGCAAGATCGTCGAGGCCGAACACCTGATCGTCGCGATGCGCGATCCGAACAGTCCGACCCTGCAGAAGCCGCGCCCGGCCATCCCGCTGCCAATTCCCGATGAATACGCGGATTCGCACGGTCGCATGATCCATATCGCCAAGTCCTATTATGACGCCCTGGACAACAACAACGGCCACCTGGCGCCCTTCGCACCGGATTGCGAGCGCCATGAGAACGGCTTTCGTACGGCGCCCTTCGGCGGTCCGTCGCTGGGTGGCCCGAGTCCGGGTGGTGGGCCAGCACGGCCACCCGGATTGATGGGCATGCAGGACTGCACCTCGCAGATTGATTCGGGAACCTTCCAGTACATCACCACCATCGAAGATCGCCGCGTCGAGATCGCCGACACCGTCACGGGTCTGGCAATCGGCTTCTCGCACTTCCATCACCCGATGACTCAAAAGAAGTTTGCAATCACCGGCAACCCGGACCGGCAGGAGTCCGACATGACCAATCAGAAGCCCTTCGACATGCCGGCAATGCATATCTTCAAGATCTGGGGTGGGCAGATTCACGAGATCGAGGCGATCGGAGTCAGTCTGCCCTACAACTCGCCAACCGGCTGGGAGTAATCACTGCCGGCTGCACCCGGCTGGCAGGAGGCGCGGATCCGGGCCGGTAAAACCCGGTCCAGGTCATGCGCAGGAGAATACTGCATCACACTGTGAGACCTGCGACAGGACCGGCGTGAAAGAGGGTGCTATAAGGCGCCATGGAGTGCCCAAAATGCGGCCACACCCAGTCGGACGCGGTCAAATGTGGATCGTGCGGGGTTTATTTCGCCAAGCTTTCCCAGCCGGCTCCTGCTCCGCGCCGTGTGAGCGAACCTGCGCCGCAGCGAAGCGGCTTCAGTGTCGGCACCTTGGCTCTCGCCGTTGTGGCCGCCGGTGGCATCGTCTACTACCTGATGCGTGGTGCGCACCCTGAGCGCCAGCCGGCGGCCGCCGCTGCCGAGGTCATTGCGCCAGCCCCGTTGCCTACGGTTGTTGTAGCTGCCCCTGGCGCAGCGGTTACCGGCGCGGGAGCCATCGACGCGGTCGAGGCCGCGCGGCGGGCCACCGTATTCATCCGTACCGCCTGGGGACTTGGCTCCGGCTTCATCATTGACGCCGATTGCCATGTGGTCACGAACCGGCACGTGGTCGAAACCGACGCCGCACGGGTGACCGCCACCGTTGACCGCAATCCGGAAATCCAGGCCGGCATAGCCAATACGCAGGTGCGCCTGCGAAACGCCATTGTTGCGGCGCAGCTGCACCGCCGCGTACTCGTGGGTCAGCCCGGCAACAATCTTGAGCTCATCCAGCTCGATGCGCGCATTCACCAGATGCAGCAAGACTTGACGAGTCTGCCGCAGCAGGTCGACGCGGATGTCACCCGGCGGGTGAACGATGGCGATCACAGCGGCTTCTCGGTCGTGCTGCTCGATGGCACGCACTATGACGGGCTGCACGCGCGCTTGTCCGATGGGGCGGATCTGGCGGTATTCCAGCTTCCTGCCAGCAATTGCCCATTCATCGTCGCCGACCGCAATGCTGCCCTGCGGGTCAGCCAACGGGTGTACACGATTGGCAATCCTTCCGGACTGGTCTACACGGTGACAACCGGAGTAGTCTCGGGCCTGCGCGAGCTTGACGGGCGGACCTACGTGCAGACCGATGCACCGATCAACCCGGGCAACAGTGGTGGGCCGCTGATTACCGAGCAGGGCCGGGTGATTGGCATCAACTCCATGGTGATGCGTGGGGTTCAGGGCATCGGATTCGCAATACCGATCGATGTCGTGTTCAGCGAGTTCCCGGACATGGGTCCGTCCCCTTAGCCGCGCCGCGTCCGACTGCAACTTTTCCCGGTCTGCGGTGTTCTTGAGCAGGCGTATACCGGAAAATCAAGGAGTTATCGCATGGCACGGCCTTTGTTGATGCCGCTGGTGGTTGTCCCGCTGGCAAGTCTTGTGCTGCTGTGCGGGTCACACGAGGTCCAAGCACGCGGCTGCCTCAAGGGTGCCGCGGTGGGTGCCGTCGCGGGTCACCTGGCGGGTCACCATGGTGTCGTCGGTGCGGTCGCCGGTTGCGCCGTAGGCCACCATCTCGCCAAGAAACAGCAGCGCGAGCAACGTCAACTGCAGCAGCCGCCACAACCGGTGCCAGGGCCTGCCCCACAACGGCCTGCACCCGACCCCAGGGCGATCACGAGCTAGACTGCCCTGGCGCCCCCTGATCCGGGTGCTTGCGACCGATGCAACGACGTTCGCTTGCAGGCGGGTCAAGGTTCTTGAGGAACGCCCACGCGTCGCGGGTCCACCGTGCATCGGCGAGAGCGTGGTGGCAGGTCCCGATCTGGCGCGGCAACTGCGGATCGCCGAGTTCGATGGCCCACTGCTTTAAGTCCAGACAAAGCGCTGGAAAGCGAAACGGCTGTTCGTGCATGTCGCCGAACAGCCAGCCGAACACGATCCAGTCGAAAGCGCAAAAGTATCCCCAGAACACCGGCCGTTCGTCGTTGTCCACGAACCGGCGGACAGCGTAGCCAATTTCCTCGCGCGCCATGCCCGCGCCTTGGAGTTGCGGGCGCACCTTCTGGAGGGTCCAGTGACTGGCCTTGGACCAGTCGATTTCGTTGCTCTCGGCGTAGAACTCCCGTCCGTCTTCCGCAACGAGCCCGATACTGATCAGATCGATCGTGAACGGTCGTTCAATGAACTCAGTGTCGATCCAGTACTTCATGATTCACCTGTGCCCGATATCAGCAAGCGACGAGGCGCCAGAGTGAGGTGACTTCGGCGGCGCGCGCCAGGTGTAGCGGGTCACCCTGGTCGCTGGCCTTGGGATGTCGTGGCCGCACATCGTGCCGATCCCGAACCTGCAACTGCGACTTGTCGAATTCCTCCAGGAGTTCGGCCCGGGACCTCAGGCCCAGATGTTCCGCCAGATCCGAGAGAATCAGCCAGCCTTCGCCGCCGGGCGCCAGGTGCTGCGCCAGCGCGCGCAGGAAACCCTTGAGCATGCGGCTGTCGGGGTCGAAAATCGCGCCCTCCAGCGGTGAGCTGGGTCGCCCCGGAAGCCAGGGCGGATTGCATATCACGAGCGCTGCGCGACCTTCGGGAAACAGATCCGCCTCCTGAACCTCCACGGCGCCTTGCAGCCCGAGACGCGCGATATTTTCCCGAGCGCAGGCCAACGCTTGCTGGTCGATGTCGGTGCCGAGCACGCGCAGGCCGCGCCGGGCAAGCACCGCCGCGAGAACGCCGGTTCCGGTTCCGATGTCAAAAGCCAGGTTGTCGGATGATGTCAGGGCCGGCAGCGGTGCGGTGGCGACCAGCTCCAGGTACTCGGTGCGAATCGGCGCAAATACACCATAGTGCGGATGGATGCGCGCACCCAAAGCCGGGACATCGATGCCTTTGGTCCGCCACTCGTGGGCACCGATCAGGCCCAAAAGGGTGCGCAACGACATGACGCAGGGTCCGTCTGCCGCGCCGTACACCTCCATGCAGGCCTGCCGCACGTCGGGGGCGCGTCGCAAACCCGAAACGTAGTGCTCATCGAGTTCGACGAGCAGTGCGCCGAGCGTACGGGCGCGCTGCGACCGAACCTGGCGATAACGATGGAAGGTCGCGGCAGCCCCGTCCGCGATCGCTGCGGTCGCCGTCTTGTCGGGTTTCCTTGACCTTCGATCTGCGCGATTTCCCAGGGCAACCAGCATCTGCCGGGCGTTCTGGAAATCACCGCGCCACAGCAGGGCGGTACCCTGACAGGCCAGCCCGTAGGCCTCATCGGCGGTCAGCCGGTCGTCGGCCTCCATGACACGACTCGGGGGCGGGGCGCCGCTGTGCGAGCGCCAGCGTGCGCTACGCGCCACGGCGCCTTGGGACCAACATATGACTGGGTGCGTACTCAAGTGAACTGTTCTGCTGCCGGATCGCGGCAGCATGACATCACTGGAATTCGCGCGCGCGATTACTGCAGATAGACGACGAGGCTGCTGGAGTAGTTGCGCCAGCCAATCGGAATGACGATCGGGCGCGCCCCCTCGGGAAGCCCCAGGGTGTTCTTGCGGCCGATGCTCACCGTGGGGACTGAGATATTGAACTGATGACCGAAGTCCCGGCGCGCGTTGCCGGAAAAAGTATTGGCGATCTCACCCACCAGATCACACAGGTTCTCCTGGCACATGTCGGTTTCCTGCATGCGCATCAGCATCACGCACAACATGCTCTTTGGCGCTGTGAAGGCAACTATTCCCTCATACTTGCCACTGATCTTGATCGTGCCGGTGAAATCAGACAGCTCCGGGACCCGGTCGATCGCCAGAAACGGGGTGCCACAGACCGCAGCCTGCTGCACCGTCGTGCTGAAATAGTTCAGCACGCTCTCCAGAAAAACCGTGACTTCCGCTTCCGAACTCATGAGTGTGAATCTTATGTGTTGATGAGCTTCTGAAGTGCTTCGTTCAGCTGCCGATCGGTGAAGGGCTTGCAAAGGAAACCGCGTGCACCTTTTTCCAGTGCTTCAATGGCCGTCAGTTTGTCGGCCAATGCAGAGACTACCAGGATCCGCAGCTCCGGATCACGTTCAATCAGCTTGGCAACGCATTCGGCGCCGTCCATCTCGGGCATCGTCAGGTCCATGGTCACCAGCGTCGGCCGCAACGCGGCGTGCATCTCGAGCGCCTCCCGGCCATTGCGGGCGGCACCGACGAATACCACCTCCAGGTCCTGCGCGCGCTCGATACGCCGCCGGATGACATTCGAGTCGTCGACGACCATCAGGCGATGAACGGCTGTGACTTGCATGCCTTGGTTCCTCATGCCACCGAGGAGCGTATTTCATCATGCGCCTGTTTTGGCAGGCGCATGATGAAACGCGTGTAGGAGCCGGGTTTGGTTGCGATCGAGAGCCGGCCATCGCACTCGCGCAGCGATTCACTGACCATGTTCAGCCCGACTCCGCGTCCGGCATGGACACTGACCGTCCCGGCCGTGGTGAAGCCCGGCTCCAAAATCAGCTTGAAGACCGCCTCCGGCTTCATGGTCGCGGCCTTATCGGGGCGCAACAGGCCAGAGCGCAGGGCGCGATCGAGAATTTCCTCGTAGTTCAGACCGCGCCCGTCGTCCTCGACGCGCAGGACATAGTGATCCGGTTCATCGGTGCCGAAGGAAACGGTGATGGTGGCGGTCGGCGGTTTTGCAATACTTAAGCGCTCCGCGCTCTCTTCGATGCCATGGACTACCGCATTGCGGATCATCTGCACACAGATGTCGCGCACCCGCACGGCATAGCCGACCGGAACCATATCGAGACCGGAGGTCACGAGCTGAACCTTGCGATGGCAGTCCGCCGCTACGGTTTGGGTCAAAGTGCTCAAAAGCGTGGGCAGCGTGCTTGGTGGCCGCACCCCGGCCTCGAGCGCGGAGATCACGTCGGTATCGCACCCGGTAAAGCCTTCCTCCTCGGGGGCCGCCGTGCTCTGCGGTGTTCTGAACTGGGAGACCCGTTCCTTCAGTTCGATGAGCTGGGTGCGGTAGTCCATGAGTTCGCCGAGTTTGACCACGACGGGCAGGAATTCATTCCCGGTCAGATCATCCCGCTCCCGCAAGGCCGCGAGCAGATCCTCGATGGCGTGAATGTGGCGTCCGAACGCGCTGAGCCCGAGCGCCATGGCCTCGCCCTTGAGCGCATGCATTTCCCGGAAGACGCCGTCGACCTTGGCGCGCAGCGACTGCGCATCCTTGCCGGGACTGCCGAGCATCGCATTGGCCTTGCGGATACCGATGTCGGCTGAAGCGAGGAATCCTTCGAGCTGGGTCGGATCTACCTTCAGAAGGTCCAGCAGTGCGGCGGCCTGGGCATCGCTGTCGGCCTTGACATGAGCCACCTCGCGCTGCAGCAGAACACGATCGGTCACGTCCGCGACCACCCCGAAGATGAAGGACTGTGATTGTGCCGGATCGCGGGCGCGCCGGAACGAGAAGGACAGGTAGCGGACCTCTTTGCCGCGGGGTTTGGAGAAGACCACTTCGATTTGGCTCAGGGGATTGACCGATTCGATCAGATCCTCGTGCACCTTGTCCTTCCATAGCAACCCCAGGTACTTGGTGGCCGCATGCAGCGTCTTCTGGTCCACGATCGGCTGCAGCAGCTCCTCCAGCGTGCCACCTGCCGGGGAGTCCAGATGCAGGAGCGTCGTCAGGGAGGCCGAATACGTGCCGCCAATGCGACCCTGGCGGTCAACCAGAAACAGACCCTCGCGAACCGTCCCCAGAATGTTGGCGATTTGCTGTTCGGCCTGCAGCGCGCGCAGTGCGCCACGCCGGGCACTCCAGGCGAAGTACAGCATCAATCCGAGCAGGGCGGCAGCCAGTGCCGTACCGCCGATCAGATTCTCGCGCAGCTGCGCGCCGTTCGCCGTGACCGAGTCGCGCAGCAGGGTCGACACATCCGTCAGTTCCTGGGTGAGCTCCCGCGCGCTCTGTGTCTGGTCGCGCAGCAAAGTGTCGACCATCCGCTTCAGCGCAGTTCCCCGGGCGGAGTAGGCCGAGCCTGCGGCAGTGTCCACGTACAGCTCTTCGGCACTGAAAGTGCCGATGCGCTGTAGCGCGAGATCGAGTGCGTCCCAGTGCGAGTGCACGCTTGCCATCTTGCGTGCGATGCCGGGGTCATTGGTCAACCCGGCGGCCGCGATGGTAGTGCGCAATCCCGCGAGCGTGTTGTCGCCGCGATCGCGATCCGCCGCCAGCGACCTGAGACTCTCCCCGACGTAGGTTCGGTTTTCGAGGCCCCGCTGCAGCAAGGACAGCTGTGAGTGCACGACCTGCGGCTCGCCGGACAGTTCCGAGGACCTCTGCAGGGCTGTGGAGGTTGCCTGCAGCGTCCGTGCCGACTGCATGCCGTAGAGCAGCAGCGCGGTCAAGGCTGCGGCTGAGGCCGAGGCGGTGACCAGGGGCCATATGGACACGCGGGACCAGACAGACTGCTTCGCCATACTCACTACTCCGCGGGCTCACTGGCCCTTGAAACTGATCTTGACGCGCGCCCGCTGCGCCTTCGTCGGATCGGCGAGATCCGTCGTCACGAATTTCGCGCGGTTCACG
>Ga0182030_10005164_pt1 | contig 27754 bp, 23 predicted proteins | sample 812S3MmetaG_FD_121299 | JGI IMG/M metagenome (GOLD analysis project Ga0182030, IMG submission 121299) | Permafrost microbial communities from Stordalen Mire, Sweden - 812S3M metaG (Illumina Assembly) | ecosystem: Environmental > Terrestrial > Soil > Wetlands > Permafrost | place: Sweden... | reverse complement strand
ACGATAAGCCGGTGACGCTGCGTGCCAACTGGAAGCAACTTGGGCTTGAGGGTGGAAAACATCTGGTCCAGAATGTGTGGAGTGAAGGTGGCTTTAAGGAATCGAAAGAAGTAACAGTGAACTTGCCAGCCCACGGCAGCACGGTTTTCGAGGTTCGATAGAGAGGGTTCAAAGCTTGCAGCGACGCGATTTTCTATTCGGTGTGGTTGCGGCTGGGATTGGACCGATTCGTCTCAGTGCAGCGATTCAATCCCCCGGCAAGCGGTTTGCCGATGCCGCACGGACGCAGGTGGGCGTAACCACACGCTATGATCCAACCTGGACCAAGCTGAGCTATCCCGGCGGCGATGTGCCGCGCTCGATTGGCGTCTGTGCCGATGTGGTGATTCGCGCCGCGCGTGACGGACTGAACCTTGATCTGCAGAAACTCGTTCATGAGGATATGGCGAAGAATTTCGAGGCTTATCCTGCACGCAAGGCTTGGGGATCGAAGAAGCCCGACGCGAATATCGACCATCGGCGAGTTCTGAATCTTGAGTGTTATTGGACGCGAGTGGGGGCACGGCTTTGGGTAGCCTCTTCTGCAACAGCAGGCGATGCCTATCCCGGTCCCATCGCTGTTGGCGATATAGTAACCTGGCTGCTCGATGATCGATTGCCTCATGTTGGGGTCATTGTCTCAAATGGCGCGTTGGGCGCAAGCGTTGTGCATAACATCGGCAACGGCGCTGAAGAGACTCCGCTCTCAGCCTTTCACGCGCAACGTGCCGTGGGACATTATCGATGGCCTGCTTCCTGAATTACCTCATGTCATACAATCTTCGGTTAGTGTTACCTTCAACCCACAGTCGCATTCCAGTCTGCGGAAAGCTGCATCCATGCGTCTCAATTTGGAACCAGCATCCTCGATCAACTGCTGAAAAATCATCTATTCGCTACCTAGCCCATTGAAAATACGTGCTAGGACTGTCGCGCGGGAGGTCATTATCAGCACACGAATGCGATTGGGCGATATGCTGATCCAGGCAAAACTGGTTTCCGCTGCAGCCATCAGCGAGGCACTGGCGCGCCAGATGAAGAGCGGTGGGCGTCTGGGCGACAACCTGTTGGCTATCGGTGCCATCGACCAGCAGGTATTGAATAATTATCTCAAGCGCATTCCTCCTGAACCTGCCAACATTGCGGCAACTGGAATCGACGAGGTTGAGCTGCTGAGTTTGATGATGAAGCTCATCTATAAAGGCCGCTTGGATACGGGGCGCAAGTTTGTCGATGCCATCAAGCTGCCATTCCACATCGTCTCCGATTTGGTCCGCATGGCGATTGATCGCAAACTGCTGCACACGCTGGGATCGCGCGAGTCCAACAATCCCATTGACATGACCTATGCAATGACCGAAGAGGGCAAACGTTGGACGGTCGATGCTCTGGAGCGATTGCAATATTCTGGTCCCTCGCCGGTGACTCTTGAAGAATTCACGTATCAGGTAAGCCTGCAAAAGCTGACCAACGAACGAATCACCTTCGATCTGATCCGCAAGGCTATGGGCGAACTTATCTTTGAAGACAGCATGATCGAGCAATGCGGGCCAGCGTTGAACTCTGGCCGCGCCATGCTGCTCTATGGGCCTCCCGGAAACGGCAAGACATCCTTTGCATTTTGTCTCAGCAACGTCTTCAGCGACGTGATCTATATTCCCTATGCGGTCTCGGTTGAAGGCCAGATCATCCGCATGTTCGACCCCAGCATTCATGCGGTGATGACAGCCACCGGGCTGACGGAAGACAGCAACTTGTCCTTTGTCCGCGCCGAGGAGTTTGACTCACGTTGGATTCCATGCCGCAGGCCGTTTGTGGTTACCGGCGGGGAACTGACCTTGGAGATGCTCGATCTGCGCTATGACGAAACCGGCCATTACTATGAGGCTCCGCTGCACGTTAAGGCGCTGGGCGGCTGTTTTATTATTGATGACTTTGGCCGCCAGTTGGTGAGTCCCACCAGCCTGCTGAACCGCTGGATTGTGCCGCTCGAAAGTCGCATTGACTATCTCAAGCTGCATACCGGCAAGAGCTTCAGCATTCCATTTGAAGAGTTGGTCATTTTTTCCACGAACCTGGAGCCGGAAGACCTGATGGACCCGGCATTTTTGCGTCGCCTGCCCTACAAGATCGAGGTTGGTGCACCCAGCGTCGAGATTTATCGGCGCATTCTGGACCAAGAGTGCTCGAAGCAGGGATTAACGCTGACCAGCGAGGTCTTTGACTTTGTCACGCACAAGATCAAGAAGGAAAAGGGACTGGAATTTGCAGCCTATCAGCCGCGATTTATCGTGGATCAGGTGGTGGCAACCTGCCGGTTCATGGATCAGGCTCCGCACTTTGAGCCGCGCTTCATTGACTATGCCTTGAACAATCTGAAAGTGAAGCGCAGCGTGCCGTATGCATCAATCCCGGATGCCAACTCCCACTTGCCGAAATCGCAGATGGGTATTTGACGATATGATCCGGCGAAAAGATGATCAGAGTGTGGGGAGTCTGATTGTGTCATGAAAATTTCTCATGCAACTCATGCAGTGATCCTTGTATTACGCAGCAAGAATTCGTCGGAGTATCGCAAATGTATCTGGTTCTTTGCGAGCAGGCAGAAAAAATAGGCGATGGAATGACCGAGTATTCCTACGGTATAACCAAACGGGGCACGATCAGAATAGATGCGTCCTGATCGTGCCCCGTTTGGTGTGTGGCGATGTGGCTAGAGAGCGGTTTCGCCGCGTTCGTCGTTGCGGATACGGATGGCGTCTTCGATGCGGCTGATGAATATCTTTCCGTCGCCGATGCGGCCAGTGCGAGCAGCGCCGATGATGGCCTGCAGGGTCTTTTCCTTCTGATCGTCGTTGATGACCAGTTCGATTTTGACCTTGGGAAGTAGATCGACCGTGTATTCACGGCCCCGATAGAACTCGGTATGCCCCTTCTGGCGGCCGTGGCCGCGGGCTTCCAGAATGGTCATGCCTTCAATGCCCGCTTCAAGCAGGGCATCCTTGACTGCGTCCAGCTTCGATGGCTGGAGAACGGCTTCGATTTTAAGCATACAAAAATTGCCTCGTTTGACAGCGTAACAGGCGGAGCGGCTGTTTGGTCCATCTTCCGCCGAAACTTTTTGTGGACCGGAGAGATTTTTACACTCTCCGGTCAGGAATTTCATTTACGAATTCAGGTCGTAACCTTCCTCATTGTGTTGCGAGAGGTCAAGACCAGCAGCTTCGTCTTCGGGTGAGACGCGCAGACCGATCAGTTTATCCACGACGAACAGCAGCACCAGTGTACCAACGATGGAGATACCCCAAGCCAGTCCGATTCCAGCAAACTGGTTGACCAACTGCCCCCAGTGGCCGTCGATGCCGCCCACCGGGGCGTCCTTGCCAAAGACCGGATTGATGACCGAGGCGGCAAAAACGCCGGTCAGCACTGCGCCCAGGGTTCCTCCAGCTCCGTGCACGCCGAAGGCATCAAGCGAGTCGTCATAGCCAAAGATTCCCTTGACAATGAAGACCATTGCGAAGCAGAAGACGCCTGCAATGAGTCCGATAGCGAGAGCCGACATGGGTTGCACAAATCCAGATGCGGGCGTGATTGCAACTAGTCCTGCCACTGCGCCGGAGATGGCACCAAGAGCGGTGGGCTTGCCATTGTGAATCCACTCAGCGATGGACCAGCCGATGGCCGCCGCCGCTGCCGCAAAGTGTGTGTTGATGAAGGCGCTGGTGGCCAGAGGGCCAGAGTTCAGTGCGCTGCCAGCGTTGAAGCCGAACCAGCCCACCCACAACATGCAGGCACCAATGAAGCTCAGCACCATCGAGTGAGGCTGCATCTTGGTATGTGGATAGCCAATGCGCTTGCCGAGATAAAGACAAGTGATCAGAGCTGAGACGCCGCTGGTGATGTGGACGACGGTGCCACCCGCGAAATCGAGGCTAGGAAATCCAGCATGGGGGTTAGAGGAGTTCAGCAATCCGCCCACTCCCCAGACCATATGCGCCATCGGGCAATAGACCAGCAGCGACCAGAGCGAGAGAAAGATGGCCATTGAACTGAACTTCATGCGTTCGGCAAAGGCTCCGGTGATGAGCGCCGGGGTGATGATGGCGAACATCAACTGGTAAACCATATAGGTCTGCTCAGGAATCGTGGCCGCATAATCGGGATTGGGAGCAAGCGAGACGCCGCGCAAGAAGAGATGCTCAAAGCCGCCGATAAAACTGTTGCCGTGGCCAAAGCAGAGCGAATAACCGCAGACTGCCCACAGAATCGTCACCAGCCCCATCATTGCAAAGCTCTGCATCATGGTACCGAGAATGTTCTTTCTGCGAACCAGGCCGCCGTAAAACAGAGCCAGTCCGGGTCCGGTCATGAGCAGAACCAGCGCCGCTGAAACCAGCATCCAGGCATTATCGCCTGACATTTGTGCGTTGGCAGTGGCAGTCTTCGCGTCGCGAACGGCCTGCTGTAGTTCGGCAATCTGGGCCTGCGTTGTGGCTTGCGAGTTTGCAGGGGCAGCGGCGGCTGGCGCCACGGCGGTCTGGGCTTGAGTGGCCGGGGCTGAAGCAGGCACCTGAGCCGCAGCCAGGGAAGAAAATCCCAGGCAAGCAGCCAGGAGCAAGTAATGGATAGGACAACGACACATAGGTTTGCACTCCAAAAGACAAGCAGATTGGGTAACAGCCATGCGATGGGTCGGAGTTCTGGCCGCCCTTCCAGTCCACCAGGCAGAGTTCACGCCAGCATCCGGCCTGCAAGGTATCAGGCTCTCGGCGGAGCAGAGATTCAACAGGAAGAGACAGAAATAGAAGTGCCAATCCGCTGTAGGTGGTATTGGCTCAAATCTTAAATGATTTGGATGAGAATTTTCATAAGGAAACAATAAAGCCCTCTGGCGATTTCATCGAATCTAGGGTAAAGGCTGCAGAAAAGGCGTACACGGTTGGAATTAGGAGTTGAAGACGCTTGCGGCCAGTAGTGACGACGCTTTGGTATTGCCTGGGTTTTCAACCGAGAAGAAGCTTAGAGATGGAATATCCAATAAAAAAGGCACGAGCAGTAGCCCGTGCCCATGTCGATAATTCGCTATCGGTTTTAAAAACTTACCTTTCGCTGCGGGAACCATGTGAGCTGAATCGTCGTCGTGGTCACCGTCTGCTGGCCTGTGACGTAGATTGGCGCTTTCCAGTGTTCAAAAGCAAAGTTGCCATTGATCTCCAGATCTTTGCCAATGCGCTTGACGGCCTGAATGTTGAAGTCATTCAGAGTGGTTCCGCCGGGGATGAAGTCTTTGGCGGCCTTTTGATTGCGCAGGCCCAGTTGCACCCATTCGTTGCCGCTCAGATGATAAGTGATCCACGCCTGACCGCCCTTGTCCTCGCGTCCGATCCAGTCGCCAAATAACTGGCCTTTGTTGGTGTAGCCCTGTTTTTGCACAGCTTCGTAATACATAAAGAGGCCGCCGTAACTGGTACGGATCGGCGGGTCGGTGGAAGCAGCTTCGGCGCGAATATCGAGTTTGGCAAGGCCAGGAAAATGAGTGAGATAGATGCCGGGTCGCCATGAGGCGCGGCGTGGAGCATCGATGGGTGAAACGTCGTCGTGCACCTCTGAGTCCGCGTAAAGTGTGAGCCAGTTGCGGACAAAGGGCAATTTATAAGAGAAGTCGAAGGCACCAAAGCGCGCGCCGGGATCGCTGCTGCTGAGCTTGATTGCTTCACCCGGTGCGGTCAGACTGAAAAAGCTGCGCAGAAAGCTGTGCAGGTTGATCGGTTCGTGGTTTTTGCCGCCCCAGATAACGGTGCGCTCAAAGCCAGCCTCCAGGTTCCGCGTGGGCCGGAAGCTAATCTTTTCCACATGAACCCAGGGATCGTTGGGATAGTCATGGCCTTTGAGCGATCCCACCAAAAAGTCGTAGCGGAAGGGACCGGTGAGCCGCGAGAGCAGCGGAACCTGCAGCGGCTCGACGCGATTGATGCGGAAAGAATAGATATTTTCGGCGTTGTTCGAGTAGGCCATTCCGCCGCCAACGCCCGGTCCAAGCCAATCATCCTGTTTGCCGAAGGAGATTTCGTGATCGAGCAGATGGACGGAAGCATAAGCCTCGATCAGCCGCCCCGTGGTTGTCGCCGCAATCGGTCCCGCCGGAATGGTGGCTTGTTGGTTATAGGGAATGGGTATGCAGCCAATTCCATTCATCGCGCAGCTATTGCTAAAGAAGTACGTTGACAGATCATTGGCGGCAAGCGTTTCAGCCAGCGTTTCCGAGTATCCTGTGGTTGACGGCGCACCTTGAAACTCGCCTCGCACATAGAGCAGAAAGCGGCCTGCCGATGCATAGCCGCTGGCACCGGAGTAGTCATTGAAGCCGTTGGCGTAAGGGCGACCGTAGTCGTTGATGACGGTCGAGCCGAGATGATAGCTGTCGCGCAGAGCCGTTCCGCTGATTGCACGCTCAACCGAGTAAACCGAATCAATGTGGACGCTGCCCTGAAGAGTTCCGCATGGCCCCTCCGTACTGGAATTCAGTTCGTCGAGCAGAGCCTTGTAGATTTGCCGTGCCTGATCCGTCGATGAATCACCGTAAGTATCCGCATCTTCAATCTGTGCGGCGGTCGACTCCAGCATATGGCTGACGCTCGAACGGGTCCACGGACGCATTCCGAGATAGACGGTATCCACGTAGCCCATTGAGTAAAGTCGCATCACTGCCGGATAAATCCAGCTATCGACTGGAATGTAAGGCGAGGCCATGGAGGCGGGCGAGCAGACCGATGCCGGCGGGGTCGATCCGTGATCTGGCATTGTGACTGTCTGCGGCGCTGGGCTGCTTGCTGCCGGAGTTTGAGCTTCAACAGAAACGACGGCCACAAGGAGAAGTCCTGTCAGCGCAATGGCGTATCCGAGCACAGGAGCTATGAATTCACGTCTACTCACATTCATATCTCCACTTTATCACCGGCACGTTTCGCGGTGACTGGGCGAACAATCCCGGCAAGCATTCCAACTCAGTTTGGACTGTGTGACGATGCAGCCAGTTTGCTGAGCGCGTCAAGTTCCTTGCCAAACGCAGCAACAACGCTTTCTTTCAACTCGTCATTGAAAAGACTCTTGCGGACGAGGTACTCTTCCATATTCGCGATAGCATCATCATTCTTTTTCAGATTGATCTCGTGGTGCAGGCGAAAGCTGGCGCACTCAATCAGCGTAGCTCCGTGGCCTTTGCGGGCGCGGTTGATTGATTCGTACGCAACGCGATAAACCGCCACTGCATCATTGCCGTCTACGGGGATGGCAGGAACATGGTGCGTGGGAGCAGTCACGTTTAGCTTCAGTATTGCATTGGAAGACTCGTCTATCTGCGCGTTCGGTCGAACAAAGATCATCGGCAACTCGTGCGTTCCGGCAACATCCAGAGCCTCTCGCCATGCATCAGCAGAGTAGTTTTCGCGATCAGAGAAGACCACTACAATCCTGCCATTTTTCTGGGTCTTGTTGGCCAAAGCGATGCCGATGGCGGAACTGAGTGAGGTAAGACCTGGCTGGCCAAAGATCGTCTGGAGCGGAGCGCCCGCGATGAAGCGGATCAGGGTTTCATGATCCGACGAGAGAACTGTATCGTCCGGGCGCAGGTCGATGGCCACTGCCACCAAGGCTGCCTCCTGGCCCACCGTGCCGATGCCCGCTCTTCCGCGCTGCGGAATAACTTTGCCTGCTCGCTCCTCGATCATGCGGCACTTCACCATGAACGAGTAAAGCGCACGCAGTTTTTCGTTGGAGATGAGTGAGAAAACATGCTCGCCTGCTGGCGCATCGGGGACGGCGGTTGCCTTGGTCTGTCTTGTCTTGGTCTTCATGGTTGTCGTAGTCTCAGCGTTGTTGCGATTGTAAACTGAGACTGCGGGCACCGGCACAACGAGCAGACGTTTCCGGTGCTTATCCCGTGCTACTTGCGGTGGCGGGGGTGACCGAGTGAGATGACCTGGATATCGACCGGAGCAAGGCCGGCCTTGGTAATGTTCAGCGCCTGCGCGGCAGCGTAGGAGAGGTCGATGATGCGTCCCTCGTCGAGAATTCCGCGATCGTTGATGCGTACAACGACCGACTTGTTGTTCTTGAGGTCAACGACGCGTACCAGCGTGCCGAAAGGCAGAGTTGGGTGGCAGGCTGTCATCGCGTACATATCAAAGCGTTCACCACTGGCGGTTAGATGGCCATTGAGCACCGACCCGTACCATGACGCGATTCCATGCAAAAGATCAGCGCGCGCTTCTTCAGCAGTCTTGGCGGGTGCAAGCAAAGCGGGTGGTGCCGTTAAAGATTGAGGTGTAGCCATATTTTGTGGGGCAACCAAAGTCGGCCTGGGAAGGCGCGCATCCGCCTGAACTGTCGGTGTGGAGAGTGCGATCACACCAGCAGCCAGCGCAGCCGAAGAAATTCCAGCCATGAGACAGATCCCCAGCGGAAAGTTCAAGTTCGTGTTGCGGGATTTCCTTCGAATAACCATCTGTTCATTTTACTAAATAGATACCTCCAGTGCCCATATGTTGGCAAGAAAGATACGTCTATTTAGCCAGAAAATCAGTGGAAATTTGGCCAATTTCAGGTAAGTTATTCAATGTCTATAACTTGAAGATTGCATCAGAAACAGTGCAAAAGCGACTGAGACCTGGTTATATCGAGTTAATCAAGTAGATTCCAGCGATCAATACATTGATTGCTGTCTGATGGAGCGCTGCCTCATAAGCATCACCAGGAACACAGGTCTGTGCGATTTGCCATTTGCGCCACGGGTGGTTGAGTATAGTCTGGAATCCTCCCATGTTGGTAAGTGCGGCACCTTTCTTTGTGTTTCTGGTTGCAGTGTGCCTGCTCTACTGGGCAGCGGCGGGGTCGCGCCGTATTCAATTGATGGTACTTGTCGCAGCGAACCTGTTTTTTCTGGCTCGATTCAGTCTGGTTTATCTGGCTCTGCCATTGGCGGCCAGCGCGGATTTTCTGGTTGGTCTTGGACTGGGGAGCTCACAGCGGCTTGCCGTGCGCCGAATGCTGCTGGGTGTCTCGTTGACGATCAACGTGGGTCTGCTGGTGGTGCTCAAGCTGGTTCCACTGCTGACTGCGGGGCGTTTTGCGTGGCTGTTTACGCTCAGCCTTTCGTTCTATTGCTTTCAATCGCTCACTTACACGATCGATCTCTATCTTGGTGAGATTCAGCCGACGCGCAGTTATCTGTCTTATCTGGCCTCGGCGCTGTTTTTTCCGTCGATGACGGCAGGGCCGATTCCTCGGCAAGGCAAACTGTTGCAGCAGTTATCGAAGCCGTTTTGCTTGACCACAGAGGATGGCGGGCGGGCGTTGTTGCTGATTGGCATCGGACTAGTGAAGAAGCTGCTGATCGCCGATTTTCTGGCCAACAATCTGGTGGGCCGTGTCTTCGATACTCCGGCACTCTATTCGAGCGTGGAAACGCTGGTTGGCATTTACGGCTATGCGCTGCAATTGTTCTTTGACTTCTCCGGGTATACGGATATTGCGATAGGCGCGGGGCTGCTGCTTGGAATCCGATTGCCAGAGAACTTTCGTCAGCCGTATCTCAGCGTGAATGTGGCCGAGTTCTGGCGTCGCTGGCACATCACTTTTTCTGAGTGGCTGCGAGACTACCTCTTCGATATGCTTCCCAAGCGTCGCAAGCATCCGTGGCTCTCGTATAGTTACGCGTTTCTGATTACGATGAGCCTGGGCGGCTTGTGGCATGGAATCAGTTGGAACTTTCTCATCTGGGGTGTGCTGCATGGGTTGGCGCTCGGCGTGGTCTTTGCGTGGAAGATGCGGCGCAAATTCCCCTCTCCATTTTGGTGGGCCAAGTTGTTGGGGGGAGTTCTGACCTTCCACTTTGTCTGCTTCACATGGATATTTTTCCGCGCCAGCTCGCTTGAGAATGCAATCGCCATACTGCGCAGCCTGGGTGCGCTTACCTGGTCAACGGACAATCTGACGCCGCTGGTGCTGGGTGTGCTGGTACTTGCTGCGGTGATTCATTCCCTGCCTTCGCGCTGGTTTGAGATTTCAGCAGGAGTGGTTGCGCGGGTGCCGTTCTGGGTGCAGGGATTGGCGATGGCTGCATTGATTTTGTTGATTCAAACGCTGGCGGGCCGTGGCTCCGCTCCCTTTGTCTATGGCAATTTTTGATCTATCGGAATCAAGCTCTGGCCAACCTGACACCTCCCAATCAGGTTCAATTCCCGTTGGCTCCGCGCCGAAGCGTTTCGGCACAGGCTTTCCAATCAAGATGGTGCTGACCATTTTGGTGCTGAGTATTGCGCTGGCTGCGTGGCACTACTCTGTGGATCGCAGCAAAGGACTGGCAGCGAGCATCTTCGCTGAGACTTTTCAGTTGCGCTGGCCTCGTCCACCAGCTTTGGTAGTTCCTAAAAATCATTCGACTCAGTCACAGGGGAATCAGAAAATCCAGGAAATCTCTCTCGTCTTTGTCGATGACTCAAAGAATCTGGATCCATTCTTTGCCAAACTCTGGAAGCTCGAACAGGGCAAAGGCGGCGAGATGGTCACGATTCTGCATTATGGCGATTCACCCACCACTGCCGATCTGATCACCGGCGATGTGCGCGCACAGTTGCAACACCGCTTTGGCGACGCAGGGCGCGGCTATACGCTGATCGCCAAGCCCTGGGCCTGGTATGGGCATCGCGGTGTTGAGATCAGCGACCACGGCTGGAAGATGCGTACCGGCGTAGGCCTGATGCGCGAAGGAATTTATGGGCTTGGCGGCGCGGCCTTTGAGGGGCAAGCTGGTGCCTGGAGCAAATTCCGCCTGACTGAATCGGAGCAGACAGCCGTGGATGTTGAGTATCTGGCCAAACCCGGCGGCGGTGCATTCGCAGTCGAGGCGGATGACAACAGAATCGTTGAGCAAGTTACCGATGCCGAGAATCAGACGGCTGCATCGGTTCATGTGGAATTGCCACCTGGAACAAAAATTGTGTCGATTCGGCCAACTAGCGGGACAGTTACCTTGTTCGGTGCGGACTTTCGGCGCGGCGCGAATGGTTTACTTTATGACAGCCTTGGCTTGAACGGCGCGACTACCTCCGTCGTGGCCCGTGTTCTTCAGCCAACTTTGTGGAAACAGGAGCTTGAGCACGCCCAGCCTTCTCTGATTGTGGTCAACTATGGTTCCAACGAGAGCAGCTTTGGCACATTTGTACACAAGCAGTATGCGGCGGAGTTGCGGCTGGCGATTCAGCGCCTGCGCCAAGTCGCTCCTGATGCGTCTATTCTAGTGATGAGTCCGATGGATCGTGGAGAACGCAGCGGTTTGGACGATATACAAACCATGAGCACCATCCCCGAGATTGTTGCCATTCAGCGCCAGGTGGCTGCAGAAACCCATTGCGCTTTCTTTGACACTTATAACGCAATGGGGGGCGACGGAACCATGGCCCGCTGGTACGCAGCAACTCCGCGTCTGGTGACGGCAGACCTTCTGCATCCGACTCCGCAGGGAGCCAGCATCGTGGCTGGTCTCTTCGTCGAGCAATTGGGATTGGGATACAATCGATGGAAGATGCAAAATGGAATTGCCTTTTCCGTTGTAACTCCCACACCTGCCGCCAAGCCTGTCGCTCCCCAAGCAAAATCGCAAAAGAAACACCGTGCCGGAAAGAAGGCTGCCTGATATGAGTTGGCATCTTCCAATGCGGATGATTGCGGGTCTGGCAGCTTTGCAGTTGATGGCTGGTTCAACTTTGTTGTCGGCGACACCAGCAAAGAAGAAGCATCCTTCTGCGGCAGTGAATCAGTTGAGCGTGTCCAGCAGATCAACGCGATCTCGCAGGCACGCTCGTATGCGCTATCTGGCCAGTCCGCGCATGGACGCCGCGCATCGTGCTGCTCTGGTTGAAGAGATCGGCACACGGCTCAAGGAATCGCCCGTCAAGCCCATCTCTTATGTCTCCGCGCTCAATGGATTCTATGCGCAGCTACAATCGCATGAACTCGAAGGCAAAAACTCTGCGCAGCAAACCAGCACCGTGCGCGTACTGCAATTTGGCGATTCGCACACTGCGGCAGATATGTTTACCGGCGAGGCGCGACGCGTCTTTCAGGAGCAGTTTGGCAACGGCGGCATTGGCTACTCGTACGCTGGCCATCCCTTTGCCGGTTACAAGATTCTCGGTTCCGCACGGTCTCAATCGCTGGGGTGGAAGACCTCTGGCAACAAATTTCTACAGCTTGGCGACGCTCAATTGGGCATGGGCGGCATCAGTATTTCTACCAATCGCGCGCATGAGAGCGTTACTCTGGACGCACCCTGCACAACACTTGAACTTCAATACCTGGAACAGCCCGAGGGCGGCAGCCTGCGCTTCACAGACAATGGCGTGGATGTGGCCGAAATCCAGACTCAAGCTGAAGCCGTTGGTCCTGGGACGTATAACTATTTTTGTCCTGCAGGTGATCATCATTTTGAAGTGATGACCGAGCAAAGTACGCCGGTAACGCTGCTGGGCTGGGTTGCAACGCAGCCGGGAGTTACATGGGAGTCGATCGGCATCAACGGAGCCGAGGCGCCGCTCATACTCAAGTGGGACCAAACGCTTTTCTCTCGTTATCTGAAAGACAACTCTCCTGCACTGATTGTTCTGGCGTATGGCACCAATGAAGCCGCCAGTTCGTATTGGGATGAAGAGACGTATCGACAGGCTTTTGCCTCGATCATCGACACTATCCATCAATATGTTCCAGAGTCGTCGATCCTGGTAGTGGGGCCGTCGGATCGCTCGCTGGCACAGCATCGTGCATGGCATCCGTTTGCGGGCACGGATCATATTATTGAAGCACAGCGAGCGGTTTGTCGCACCCATGGTTGTGCCTTCTGGAATCAGAGTGAGCGGATGGGCGGCTTTGGATCGATGCAGGAGTGGGTTTATGCCGGTTGGGCACAACCCGACCACACGCACTTTACCGGCGATGGATACCGGGCGCTGGCGGATGCGTTGTTGGCCGATCTGATGACCGGCTATCAAGAGTACAAGGAACACAACATAACCAGCAATCAAACCACGGCGCAAGGAGCCAGCGATGGAAACGCAGGATCGAATCCTTAAAGTACTTCAGAAAGTTAGTGGAAAGCAGATCACTCCCGGCGCGGACGAGTCGCTCTTTGTCTCGGGGTTGTTGGATTCATTTGCCCTGACAGATTTTGTCGGCGGCCTGGAAGAGGAGTTTGGCGCAACCATTCCCGACTCCGATTTATCGGCACGCAAGTTCGACACCCTCAGCAAGGTAGAAGCCTATCTTGCCACCAAGGTATAGCCGATGGCTTTTCTGCGCGCCTTTGGATCGTATCTTCCGCTTCGGCGCATGAGCAATGAAGAGATAGCGCCGCTTGTGGATGCAACGCCGGAGTGGATTCGTGAAGTCTCAGGCATTGAAGAGCGCCGCTGTGCCACCGAGACAGACACGGTTGTCGGGATCGGACTTTTGGCGGCGCAGGATTGTTTGCAAAAAGCAGGCGTGACCGCTGCTGATCTGGGCATGATTCTGGTTGCAAGCGGATCGAGTGACCGCTTTTGCCCTGGTCCCGCAAGCCAGATCGCGGCGGGACTTGGACTCAGTTCAACACCCTCGCTCGACATTCCCGTCTCCTCTGCCGGTTCATTCATCGGTCTGACGCTGGCCGCGCAGCTCGCGCCTACGTTGGGTCGGGTACTGGTGGTGGGTAGCGAAATCATGTCGCGCCGTATCGCTCTCACTCCCGAAGGCAAAAATACAGCAATCCTGTTTGGCGATGGTGCAGGCGCTGCACTGGTTGACGCGGAGATCGGCTTTGCCCGCATCGCTGATGCGTGTCTGTTTACCGACGGCTCTTCGTCAGAGATTCTTTTTACACGCGATGGGCACTTTCAGATGGATGGAGCGGCGGTGATTCTGCATGCTTCGCGCAAGATGCCTCGCGCCATTCATGAGTTGCTCGTGCGCAATCAGTTGGTCGCATCTCAGGTTGATACGTTCCTGCTGCATCAGGCCAATATGAACCTGATTACACGCATTGCGGCAGCCCTGAAGACACCAACAGAGCGCTTCTTTACCAACATTGCCCGCTATGGAAACACTTCGTCGGCCTCGTTGCTGATTGCCGCAGACGAGTGGTATGGTGGGCGATCAGCAGCACTCACAGGCCCGCTGGTTTTCTCCGCGTTTGGATCGGGGTTGAACTGGGGCGCGTTGTTGGCCCTTCCGAATTAGAGCGTCGAATTAGATGATTCGCAGGTCGCGTGGTCCTACTCAAGATAAGAGGCCACAACTGCCAGAGCTGTAATCGCTGCCGTCTCAGCGCGCAGAATGCGTGGACCCAGTGAAACAGCTCGCCAGCCGTTTGCGTCAAAGAGCGCCTCTTCATCGGGAGCCCATCCGCCTTCAGGACCAATCGCGATTTCCAACTGTGGCATCTCGGTTCCGGCTGCGGCCACGGCTTCATCCATTGCATTGCGCAATGTCGTGGTCCGTTCCTGCTCGGCCAACACCATGCGCGTGATACCAGAAGCTGGGTCAGTTCGCACACGCGTCGGCAACAAGACTGGATCGTCGATCAATGGCACATCGGAGCGGCGAGACTGTTGGGCCGCTTCATGTGCAATGCGACGCCATCGCTCAACGCGCTTCGGTGCAGCCTGAGCCAGATGCTTCTCGGTGCGTCGAGCAATCACCGGCGCAATTGCGGCAACACCCAGTTCAGTTGCCTTCTCAATCGCCCACTCCATGTGATCGAACTTGTAGACAGCAACGATCAGCGTCACCGGAAGTGCTGGATCCGCATCCAACTCGGCAATCAGATTGAAGCGAACCTCATCGGCTGTAACTGCAGCCACCACGGCATGAAAGACGTGTCCACCAGCGACCACGTCCGCTTCCATGCCCGGTTGCGCGCGCAAGACGCGAGCCATGTGCTCGGCCTGCACGCCAGTCAATGTTGCGGTGGCCTCATCCCAATGCTCGGCAATCCAGCGGCGACGCGTCATAGGTCTTCCTCACGATTCCTTGTCAGTCTATCCTTTCACACAAACACCACGGGGGACGCTTGATGCGTCCCCCGTGAGTGTTGCCTTTTTGTTGGTGTTGCCTTCGGTTGGATGGACCGCTACTTCTTCTTGGCTGCCTTCTTGGCTGCCTTCTTCGCGGGTGCCTTCTTGGCTGCTTTCTTGGTTGCCATTTGCCTATTCTCCCTTTCGATGAATTCACCGAGGCTGCAACATTTTTATTGCAGTTGAAGAATGTATAGATTCATATAACAACAGTGTCAAGAGAAAAACGAATGTTCTGTGAAAAAAAGGTACATAATTTTTCAACGCGGAATTGAGTCTCGCTTTCAACGCACTTAAATTTGATGATGCAACTTGAGAAATGCGAGAGTCAGGCCGACGAAAAGATCGTGCCAACCATGTGCAAGCATCCCTGCGCGCAGGTTGCGACGCAGAAGCGCAAGCGTGCTGAACAACACTCCGAAGACTGTAATCAAAAACATTCCGCGAACTCCCTCGTACCCATGCATCGCACCAAAAATCACTGCGGAGGACACGCACCCCGCAACCAATCCGCCGCGCGCCCAGGCCGTGAACTGGTGTTGCAGATAGCCGCGGAAGACAACCTCTTCTGCAAAGCCTGCAAGAATGCAAAGCAACGTCCAGGCCACAATCTCTGCCGGATTTGTGGGTGCAAGCAGGCTGAGTCCGCGCAGCAACTGATCTTTCGATGCACTCGGCTGCGCTCCACCCTCGGTCATTTGCGTGTGATGGGTAACTGCCGCTGCAACGCCCGACCAGGCGATACTCGCTGTGCTCAATACTGTCATGGAAGCGATCCAGAAGACAATCGCGATGCCGATATCCGATGCCAGGGATCGAAGACTCCATGAGAATGAACCCAGCAGCGAACGAAAAGAAGTTTTGCTCAACCGCACGCCGAGCAACACCCATGCCAGTAGCACCAACTCCAATATCGCAGTGTGGCTATAGGTCACAAGTCGGTTGGTGGTGCCGAGATGGGATGAGAATCGCATGGCTCCTTCGATGGAGATTGCGACGATGCCTGCCACCAGTGCCAAAGTATGCCAAACAGGTGCAATCGATGCAGAATAATCTGACTCGATCGATGATGCGGTCTGGAGAGTATTTATTTCGTCAGGCTCCAAAAGTAGATTCCTCTTGCCCGGATGCTAGACCAGCGGAGAAAAAACTGCAAAGGGCGATGCTGGCGAGGTCTCAATGTCTTGCATTCTGTGTTCGCGCTTTTTACAAACTGCGTCGATACTTGCGTCAATCAATCAAGTTGTCAAGAGAAGGTTGCCAATCCTTGGTGGCTGACTTCAACAGCATTTCGCAGATTTGCCACTTGCCTCCAGAATGCCGGAAATCTGAGAACAGAAACTCGCTCTCGATCAATGCAAAGATAATAACGCGAAAATCATCGCGAATGCCTGTTTCCTGAAATAGACGATTCTCGGAATCATCAGAAAAAGCAATAGGATCGCAGGCACCAGAAAAATGCCCAACTGAAGCGGGGGCATTCGATCAATCGAAGGCGCAAGACACCAGATGTTAGTCGCGTAAGACACTAATGGCCGGTGGTAGAGATAGAGTGGAAAGCTAATCGCACCTACGACTGCAAGGACACTGGCGACGGGTGTTCCTCGCGCCGCTTGCCAGACATAAAATGCAACCACGCCCATCACAAGCCCAATCACGCTGTCATGAATCGGATAAACGCTGTGAAATTTCTCGGAGAGGATCAGAACTCCTGTAGCAGCCAGCGGCAAAGCGGAGACCGTCCACAAGGGAAACCTGATCTCTCCATCTTGGCGCAACTTGGTGCCGATCCAGATTCCCAGTCCAAAGACGAACAGCCAGTTGAATACCATGGTGTGGCCAAAGAATTCGTCCCATCGCACCACAGAGGGCAGGCCCGCAATCCAACGCGCAGCAAAGCCGATTGCAGCCAGCGGCAACAACGAGATCGGACCCACTCGAACGATCAATTTTCTGAGTGGGAGGAAGATGAGATAAAGCTGAAAAAATACCGCTAAACACCACATAGGCGAATCAATGATAAAAAACTGTCGCTGATCGAATGTAGTGAGCATAAACATCCGCTCAAAGATCACGCCAACCGAAAATGGCTGACCAACGACCGCAGCCAAGATTGAAAAGTAGGCAATAGCAAGCCAGAACGGTGGAACAATCTTGCAAATGCGGCGTTTCATGAATGGACCGATTGTGCTTGTCTCCGCCGTGCCCAGCGCAAGTCCTAAACCGCTTATCAGCACGAACAGGTGCACCCCGACATATCCGAATTGCGCCATGAGCCGGACACACAAATCCGAATAGCTGCCCGCGTGTGCGGTTGCAGCGACGGCAGTATAGCGTTCACCCATCGGATAAAAATTCCATTGCAGGTCGAGCGGCGGCAACAAGCCCTGCGATAACCAGATCGACCGCGAAAAATGATGAAACATGATCAGAAGAATCGCGATACCCTTGGTGAAATCCAACAACTTGGAAGCATCCTCTTTCTTCACAGTAAAAATTCGGGGCATATTAACCCTCCTTTTGTATAGGCAACGAGAAAAAAGTACAGTCTTACAGCTACAATAATTTCGCCAGTATAACTGCAACTAGTAATTCTTCCTAACAAAAAATCGTGTTTGTAAAGTAGTAACTAACGTCGCAATATGCGATTTTACTGGGCGCACGTAATTTTAGTTGATTTATGAGCTATCCACAGGTAACTGGATGATGGTGACTCATCGTTTCCTAGTTACTAGTTTCTGTTCCCTGTCTTCTGCTACACTCGCTGCAATCTTTTATCATGCTTTTCAAAGTTCTCAGCGCGGCAGTTTACGGAATCGACGCCAACCTCATTGATGTTGAGGTGGACTATAGCGGCGTGGTCACTGATCAGGATCACTTTCACACCGTGGGCCTGCCCGATGCCGCCGTGCGCGAGAGTCGCGACCGCGTGCGAGCGGCTATCAAGAACTCTGGCTACTTGATCCCATCAACGTTTATCACCATCAATCTGGCCCCCGCTGATCTGAAGAAAGAAGGCGCTGGCTTTGATTTGCCGATAGCGATTGGCATCCTGGGCGCATATGGCGCACTACAAACGAATGACCTGAGCAAGTTTCTCCTGGTTGGTGAGCTAGGGCTGGACGGCAGTCTGCGCTCGGTGCCTGGTATGTTGCCGGTGGCAATTCTTGCTCGTGAAAAAGGCATTCCAAATCTGATTTTGCCTGCTGCCAATGCTGCCGAAGCCGCTGTGGTTGAAGGTGTGAACGTCTATCCAGTTTCGTCGCTGCTGGATGTAATTGACCTGCTCAACAGCCAGTTGCTGGGCGTGATTCAGCGCGAGCCTTATTACGTGGCTACTGAAACACTGCTCAATGAGCTGCAACATTTTCCGGTTGACTTCAAAGATGTACGCGGCCAGCAGACGGCCAAACGCGCGTTGGAAGTGGCTGCTGCGGGTAGCCATAACATTCTGATGATCGGGCCTCCAGGCTCTGGCAAAACCATGCTGGCCAAGCGGCTGCCTTCGATCCTTGCCCCGCTTTCGTTTGAAGAAGCGCTGGAGACAACCAAGATTCACTCGGTTGCGGGAGTACTTGACGCTGCCGCCGGTCTGGTGACACATCGCCCCTTCCGCGCACCACATCACACCATCTCCGACGCAGGATTGATTGGCGGCGGCATCAATCCGCGACCGGGCGAAGTTTCATTGGCGCACAACGGCCTGCTCTTTCTTGACGAACTGCCAGAGTTTCCGCGCAACGTACTTGAAGTGATGCGGCAGCCGCTCGAAGATCATACCGTGACGATTGCGCGAGCCTCGATGTCACTTACTTTTCCCGCACGCTTCATGCTGGCGGCTGCAATGAATCCATGTCCGTGCGGTTATTTTAATGATAAGTCGCGCGAGTGCATGTGTACCCCACCGATGATTCAGCGATACGTAGCCAAGATCTCTGGGCCGCTGCTCGACCGCATCGACATTCATATTGAAGTGCCAGCCGTTCAGTATAAAGAGTTGCGTGGTGGTGCTGCCGCCGAAGGGTCTGCGGAGATTCGCGCACGGGTGCTGGCTGCGCGCGACCGTCAGCGTGAACGCTTCAAAAAAGCTGGCGAGAAAATCTACTCAAACGCTCAGATGACGACACGACAAATTCGCTCTCACTGCGAGTTAGGTGCCGATGCCGAGCGCTTGCTGGAACGCGCGATGCAGCAGCAGGGACTGACCGCCCGCGCCCATGACCGCATTCTCAAAGTGGCTCGCACCATCGCGGACTTGGAAGGTGCGGAGCATCTCGCCGTTCCTCATCTTGCAGAAGCCATACAGTATCGAACTCTGGATCGCAGCTATTGGGCGTGAGGGAGAAGGCAACACCGCTACTTCAGAAACTCTTGAACAAATTTGTTTTCGCTGTGCAGCAAGTCGGCGAGGCAGCCGTCGAAGATGAGGCGGCCTTCTTCTAGCATAAGGAAGGTAGTGCGATGGTCGGTTCTGCCTTCAGGCAGTGGCACCATGCGGCCCAGCATCTCGTCGAAGCGGTGGGTGCAGAGGGTAAAGGCATCTTGCAGGCGATGGGTCACCAGAATCGAAGGCGTGTGGTAAACATCGCGCTCCTTCACAATCAATTCGATGATTGTGGTTGAGGTGACCGGGTCCAGTCCGCCGGTTGGTGAATCGTAAAGCAATAGTTCCGGCTGACGTATGAGAGCGCGAGCGATGGCCACACGGCGGCGCATTCCGCCGGAGAGACTGGCAGGAAATTGCGAAAATGTATCGTCGAGTTCAACAAAGCTGAGAGCTTTATGCACACGGTTGTCGATCTCGTCGTCGGCCACTTGTTCCTGTATCAGTTGATAGGCCACGTTGTCGCGGACGGTGAGCGAGTCAAAGAGCGCACCTTCTTGGAAGACCATGCCGGTACGAGTTCGCAGCGGGAAGAGCTTCTCCTCCGGCATGGTTGCAATCTCTTCATTGAAGAGAAGAATGCTTCCCTCATCGGGGCGGAGCAGGCCATTGGTCAACTTGAGCAGAACGCTTTTTCCCACTCCGGCTGGCCCCAGCAAAATGCGCGTTTCACCCGGTGCCACGGAGAAGCTGATGTCTTCAAGCACAGGCCGACCGTCAAAGGAGATGGAGACATTGCGAAAGTCCACTACCGGACTGCGAAAAGCCACGCCGGGGCTGGCGCTCGCGGCTGGCGCAAGGTCTTGGCCGGGTTGGGTTGGGTCAAAAATATCGTTCATAGCGGCGGAAACAACACAAGTAGAATCTGCGTGATAAAGAAGTCTACAAAGATGATGATGACCGATGCGGAAACCACGGCCTGAATAGTGGAACGACCCACTCCCTCAGTCCCCCCCGTGGTTCTGAGCCCGTAAAAGCATCCGATTGAACCTATGATATAGCCAAAGAAGAGCGGTTTGATGAGGCCTTGCAAAATATCAGGGTAACGAAGGTGTTCCCAGGCCATGGAAAAGTATTGGGTGCCGTTTTGGTGATTCATGAAAACGGTGACTGCGCCGCCGCCAGCGATACCGCAGGCATCGGCAACAATGGTGAGAAAGAAGAGCATCGCGATGCAGGAGAAGATGCGCGGGGTGACCAACTTGCGGATCGGGTCAACGCCCAGTGCGCGCATGGCGTCAATCTGCTCGGTCACTACCATCGAGCCAAGTTCGCTGGCCATGGAGGAGGCATTGCGGCCACTGACCATGACGCCGGTCAGCACCGGGCCCAGTTCGCGGATCATTGTCATGCTGACAAATTGGCCGGTAACTGCGGTAGCTCCAAAGTCTGAGAGCGTGGCCGCAGATTGCAGCGCCAGCACTCCTCCAGTCGAAAGCCCGGCCAGTACGACGATGGAGAGCGAGCCGACACCGATAATGTCCGATTGAACCAGGAACTCTGGCCAATAGACTGGCGGGCGAACAATGTTCATTACAGCGCGATACGCGAACAGGGAGTAGTCCTGCACTGTGAGCACGAGTTGTTTGGCGGTTCGTTCAATCATAGGTATCGCCATGGGTCTGCCGCGTCTCAAATTAGTGAGTCAGAGTCACACTTCGGGGAAGAGTCGTTCATGGACAGGATAGCGCATGAGGGGCAATGCGATACTGAAAGGCCGGAGCATCGTAAACTGGCTTGGAGAGTGAGAGCGCGTGAGTATTGAGGCAGCAAGCAGGTTGGACGAGTTTTTTGGCGGGTTTGCAGGCGATGCAAAACCGGTTCTATTGCTGGATTACGACGGGACGCTGGCCCCGTTTCGCGTGGACCGATTCCAATCGCGGCCCTGGGCGGGGGTGCGCGAACTGCTGACGCAGATTCAGCAGCAGGGACAAACGCAAATGGTGATGATTACCGGACGGCCCGCTGCGGAGATTGCGCCAATGCTGGGTTTGCAGCCTCCGCTGGAGGTTTGGGGTCTGCATGGAGCCGAGCGGCTCTACCCCGATGGTCGACGTGTGTTGGAAGCTGCCCCTGCCGCGACCCAGGCCAAATTGCAAGAGCTGCGTGAGCAGCTGAAACGCGATAGCCTGGGCGGGTTGTTTGAAGACAAGGCCAATGGCGTAGTGATGCACTGGCGCGGTGCATCGCGGCACAAGGCCGAGCAGATTGAGCAGCGAACACGGGAGCTCTTTGAGCCGCTGGCGCGTATGGAAGGTTTGGCACTGCTGGAGTTTGAGGCGGGACTCGAACTGCGCACTGGCCGCAACAAAGGCGGAGCCGTTGAAGCAATTCTGGCTGAGGGTGGATCGTTTGGGCCGGTTGCGTATTTGGGCGATGATCTGAGTGATGAGTCAGCATTTCGCGCGGTGCAAAAGCTCGGTCGGCGAGGGCTGAGTGTAATGGTGCGGCGCGAGTGGCGAGAAACGGCGGCTGAGGTTTGGTTGCGACCGCCGGGGGATGTGATCGCGTTTCTGCGGCGATGGGCCGAGATTGGGAATGGCGATCAACTGATTCGCTTTTCCTGATTCCTCGACCTATTCTCTGCCCTTCTTGCGAATCTCGATGTTCAGTCGCTTGATCTTCTGGTTGAGAGTCGAGAGTGGAATGCGGAACTGTTCGGCGGCTTCGGTCTGGTTGCCGTTGCAGCGGTCGAGCTTTTCAACCAGAATGCGGCGCTCAATGGTCTCGAGAATATCGAAGAGCGAGGCGTTGGGGTTGTGTTCGAGCAGCGCGTCCTGAAAGCTGCTACCCGTGATGTGACCGGGAAGCAGATCGGAGCCGATGATTGAATTGTTGGAAAGCACCACGCCGCGTTCGATGGTGTTCTCCAACTCGCGCACATTTCCCGGCCAATCGTAATCGACCAGCGCACGCAAAGCATCTGAGGATAGCTTGCGTGGCTCATAGCCGTTTTCATTCGAGTAGAAGTCAAGAAAGTGCTGTGCAAGCATGGGAATGTCTTCGCGCCGCGCACGCAATGGCGGCAGGTCTACGCTGATCACGTTGAGGCGATAGAAAAGATCTTCGCGGAACTGGCCATCGCGAACGGCTTGACGCAGATCGACGTTGGTTGCGGCGATGATGCGCACGTCCACCTGCAACTCTTGAATGCCGCCCAGGTGCATGAAGCGGCGATCCTGCAAGACACGCAGAATTTTGGCCTGTGTATCCATGCCCATCGTCGCGATTTCGTCCAGGAAGAGCGTGCCACCGTTGGCAACTTCAAAAAGACCTTTTTTGGCGGCGACCGCCGATGTGAATGCGCCTTTGACGTGACCGAAGAGCGTGGATTCAAGCAACTCGCTGGGCATGGCCCCGGTGTTGATCGGCACAAATGGCTTGTCTTTGCGCGGTGAATTGGCGTGAATGGCTTTCGCGATCAGTTCTTTGCCAGTGCCGCTTTCGCCTTGAATCAGCACTGTAGATCGACTGGGCGCAACCTGTGCAACCAGATCGAAAACCTTGAGCATGATCTCGCTCTTGCCCACAATGTTCGAAAAGTTGTAACGCTGCTTCAGCGTGCGCTTGAGTTGGAGATTCTCCTCTTCCGCGCGATGACGAGCCACGGCGGAACGAATATCGGCCAGCAGTTTTTCGTTGTCCCACGGTTTCTGAACAAAGTTTTCGGCGCCTGCGCGAACCGCCTCGATCACATTTTCGACGGTTCCGTAGGCTGTAATCATGATGACCGGCAGATTGGGCTGGCGTTCTTTGATCTGTGGCAACAACTCCATGCCGCTTTGACCGGGTAGAGCCAGATCCAGCAGCACCAGATCGAAGTTGCTGGCATCGAGCGTCCGCAACCCCTCTTCGCCATCTACGGTCAACGTAACGGCGTAGCCCTCCAGCGTCAACAGCACTTCAAGCGACTCACGGATGCCCGCCTCGTCGTCAATGACAAGAATGCTGCCACCTGTCGGAATTCCAGATACAGCGGATACGGACTGATTCAACAGTGTTTCAACCTCAGGCATGTACAGACTTCCTCAACAGTGGAAACTCAAGATGAAAGGTTGTGCCGGTGCCGACCGCGCTCTCGGCGTGAATCTTGCCGGCGTGCTCCTGAATGATGCCATAGGAGACGGAGAGTCCAAGACCTGTTCCTCGACGATCGCCAGGTTTGGGGGTGGTCTTGGTGGTAAAGAATGGATCATAGATACGCTTCAGATGTTCTGGCGCAATGCCGCTGCCGGAGTCAGTTATCTGCGCTTCAACGTGGCCGTTGGCAAGCGTGGTCACACGCAGTCGGCCACCGCCTTGCATTGCATCCTTGGCATTCATCAGCAGATTGAGAAAGACCTGTTGCAGCTTTCCCTGGTTGCCTTGGATCATCGGCAAGTCGTCGGCCAGTTCCAGATCGACGGTAATCTGGGCAGTCTTGAACTGGTGCTCCAGCAGCGAAAGCGTATCGCGAATGACCTGATTGAGATTGGTCTCGCGAAATTCGGTGGTCGAGGTGCGTGAGAAGTTCAGCAGGCCATTGGCGATCTCGGCAGCGCGAAAGCTCTGCTGTGTGATCTTGTCGAGCACCGGACTGAGCCGAACGTCATCCCGCATCTGTTTGGAGAGCATCTGCGCGTACGAGGAGATGACGGCCAGCGGCGTGTTGATCTCATGCGCCACGCCGGCGGCAAGCAGACCAATGGAACTGAGTTTGTCAGCTTGTGTGAGTTGAGCTTCCAGCGAGACGCGCTCGGTAATGTCGTCCACCAGAATGATGCGACCGACGGAGACGAAATCGCGCGAGAGCAGTGGCGCGATGGCGATATTGGCGGTGCGTAGCTCTCCGGCGCGCGTAGTGAGCGGGAACTTGTACAAGTGATGCACGCCCTGCTCGTTGCGAAAGCCATCCAGAGCCTCAATGAACTCCAAAGGAAAGACGCTGCGAAGCTCCTGGCCGAGAGCTTCAGAACGGCTCAGTGCGTACATCGCCTCCATCTGCGTGTTCCAGCTTTCAATGCGGTCGCCAAGATCGACAGCAAGGATGCCCACGTTGATGGATTCGACTATGTTCTCGTTGAATTCCTTGAGCCGCTCGAACTCGCCGATTTTTGCTTCGAGGCGGGTATAGAGACTGGCATTCTGTAACGCAATGCCAATGTAGCTGGCCAGCGATTCAAGCAACTCGACATCTTCACTGGAGAGAAAGTCTCCGCCGATGGTGCGGCCCAGGCCGATGACGGCGATGGTGCGCGTGCTGGCTCTGTCCTGCACGCGGCAGGGCAGGTAATAGTTCAGGTCGAGCAACGCAGCCGTGCGCTGCTGCTCTGGCGGCAGGTGAAGTGCCTGTTGTGCGTTTTCCAGAAAGATATGGGTGTGGTCGGATGCGCGATCAAAGTCGATGAAGCCGAGATCGAGAAACGCCGGGTCAACGAGGCGCTGATCGAGTGCTTCCGGGCGCTGGCGATTCTGCACGGCGGCTAGCTTGGCGGGCAGGCCGTGGGCCATCGCCAGCGATAGGCGACCAGAATCCTCGGCGAGAAAGACCGCAACGCGAGCAACCAGCAAGGTGCGTGGCAACTGCTCGACGATCGACTCAAGCAGCGCCTGAAGATCGGTTTCAGAACTCAGCCCACGCCCGAACTCGACCAACGCCTTGCGGTAGTCGTAACGATGACGATCAAATGCCTTGTCCACCCAGAGCTGAATGCGTCGCTTGATTGGTTCAAACAGAGCAGCAGTGGCCAGAATTGTGACCACCAGGCTCCACTCGCGAACCGATTCAGGCAGGCGCGTATGCACAAATTCGGTGACCAGTGCGATCACGCCAAAGTAGCCGCCCAGCAGCAGGCCGGTGGCCAGCGTGTAAGCCACGCCCCGTTTGAAGATCAGATCGGTGTCCATCATGCGATAGCGAACAATGGCCCAACTGAAGGTCAGCGGCAGTATCACCAGCGAAATCGTAGTGAGATAGGTGAGCGGCGCCCATACGTGCCAGTCAAGAAGAAACGGAAGGGCAGAAAACACTGTAAACGGAAGAATAGTCAGCCATGCTCCGCGAGTAAGCCACTTCAACTGCTGACGCAGCAGGGGCGTGCTCGCATGGCTATAACTAAGTACGAACAGCAATGCTGCACCGATATAAAAGACTGCTTCGTAAGCTGTGCCAATGCGGTCCAGCCCGTGCAAAAGCAATCCCGTCGGCTGGCGGGTAGCGATGGACCACGACCAAAGGCCAAAGACTCCTACTCCTGGCGCATAAATAATAGGAAGCCAGCGGCGACCAAATCGCTTGAGTCTCTGCTCGGGGAAACTGAGTGCGAAGTGCAGAAACAGTGCCGGTTGCAGCGCAACCGCTACAACATTCGCCCAGAAGACGGTCCAATCGAGCAGACCGAAAGTGCCAGTGTACTTGAGCGCGTAAAGCGCAAAAGAGGTCAAGCAGAAGAGGAAAAAGTGCGTTGCGTGCGGTGCTGTCCAGCGACGAAAGAGTACATAAATACCGATGGCCAGATAGATCAGGCCAATGATGCGCAATCCAATCGTCACGCTACGGTCGAGCGGCTCAGGAATGACCAGCACTGGAGTATCCAGCGGAATGCCGTCGCGGGTGATCGAGTATCTGGCATTGCCGTAAGGGCCAGTATGGTTGAGTTCGCGATCAAGATCGGAGAGATGCACGACCGAGGCATCGTTGACCTCGGTAAGAAGGTCGCGCGCCACAATGCCAGCCCGCTGTCCCGGACTATTTGGCAGCACTTTGTCGGCGATCAGTCCATCACCGCTCGCAGCTTCACGCCACCAGACGCCATCGTCGGGCAGTTGGATTTGTCGCTCCTGCCAGAAATTGAATCCCGCCAGCAACAGCAACCCTACTGTGGTCAGTGCCAGCAGTGTCGCGTGCATACGATTGAAAAGATTCGATTCCATGCGGGGAGCGCTCGATCGCAATTGTTTTGTAGCACGTCGGTTGCCATGCGACGAAGAATTCTCAAACTCGAAAAACCATCAGACAAACGATAGAGAATATGCATGATAAAGACGGTTTATTCCAGAAACTGTCAACCAGAATCGGTTTGGAAACACAAGAAAATGCAGGGAACAGGATTAACCATACAGAAAAACGTATCTGCATATTAAAAATAGTATAGTACAGCGTTTGGTCAACTCATCTGAGATTTAGCCTGAAACCAGCCTCTCTGCCGATGTGAAATCAGGGATTTTTTGAGTAGCTAAAGGCTTTTCGACATCACGATGCAATGGCACTCTGCTCCCGGCTCGAGCGCACGCATGGCGAGGAACTCTTCGGTTCCGGTTTCGAGGTAACCGAAGCGACGATAGATCGGCGGCAACTCGGGTCGAAGGCTCAGAACTTTTATGTCAACCGCATCGCAGCCTTCGCGACGCAGATGTTCTTCGGCAGCATCAAGAATCTGGCGGCCAATATGCCTGCGCTGCTGCACCGGATCCACCGCCAACTGGCCCAGATAACCACGTTTGCCGAGAACTTCGAGGTAAATGCAGCCAATAAGCTGGCCGCTACCATCCTCCGCCGTCAGAATTTCACCCTTCTGCATCATCCCCGCCAGACGAACATCGTCGGTGCGCGTGCCTTCAAGAAAAGTCTCAATGGCGAAGGCCGCGTTGATGAGCGAAATCAGGCGCGGTCGGTCGGCCGCGGTAGCCAGACGGAAGAAAAGTGGAAAAACGGGTTCGCCTGTAGACATTTTGTTCACTGTCATCAATTTCCTTGCCGGGACTGTGCACCTCACTCCATTTTATGCCGTTCAACCAGCAATTCTGACGCAGTCGAGCATTGACTCCCCCGCCTCTGCGCCGTAGGCTCATAGCATGGAGTTCAAAGTAAGTGAGCTGGAGCGGGAGCCGATTGAGTTTGATTTGGCACTGGCTCCCGGAGCGGTGGATTTTGGCGAAGAGGCCGAACAGGAAGGCAATCTGGCTGCTTCTGGCCTTGCCGAGGTGCTGCATGAGCATCGCGGACCCAAGGATATTGTGGCTGATATTCGTCTGCGGGGGCGGTTCGCGGGGCGGTTTCGGGTTCCCTGTGCACGCTGCGTTGAGCAGGTGGAGATCCCGCTGGAGGCCGACTACGACCTGATCTTTCGCCCAGCGGCAGCCGACGCCGAGGCCACCGAACGGTCAATTACTGCGCCGGAGACAGAAATCGGTTATTATCAAAAGGACAGTCTGTTGCTTGAAGATGTGCTGCGCGAGCAGGTGCTTT
>Ga0182030_10005163_pt1 | contig 27757 bp, 17 predicted proteins | sample 812S3MmetaG_FD_121299 | JGI IMG/M metagenome (GOLD analysis project Ga0182030, IMG submission 121299) | Permafrost microbial communities from Stordalen Mire, Sweden - 812S3M metaG (Illumina Assembly) | ecosystem: Environmental > Terrestrial > Soil > Wetlands > Permafrost | place: Sweden... | reverse complement strand
GTGACGGTTGCGCCGGTAACACTGGCCGGGCCGGAGACGACCGAGTAAGTGAAGGCTCCGGCAGAATTCGAGGTGGCGGCAACCGAGAAAGGCGCAGCGCCATAAGTCTGGTTGGCGACCGAGAAGCTGATCGTCGGTGCTGCGGCGGCGACTGAGAAGCTGGCGTTCTGCGTTTTAGCGGTGTAGTTGCCGTTGGCGGCCTCAGTTGCCTGCAAGACGACGGTGCCGATGCCGGTCAGCGTGACGGTTGCGCCGGTAACACTGGCCGGGCCGGAGACGACCGAGTAAGTGAAGGCTCCGGCAGAATTCGAGGTGGCGGCAACGGAGAAGGGCGCTGCGCCGTAGGTCTGGTTGGCGACTGAGAAGCTGATCGTCGGTGCGGCTTGGTTGACCGTTTGCGTCAGAGTCGAGGATGCGCTGCTATTGAAACTGGTTGAGTTGGGCGTGTACGTAGCTAGCATGCTGTGCGTGTTCGCCGTGAGCGTTGAAGTCGTATAAGTTGCGGTTCCGCTGCTGAGGGTTACGGGGCTGCCCACGTTGCTGCCATCCATGCTGAATTGCACCGTCCCGGTGGGGAAGGCCGATCCGCTCCCCGGTGCCACAGTGGCAGTGAAGGTCACCAAGCCAGAATAGGTTGAAGGATTTGCCGAGGAGGTTACAGTGGTGGTGGTGTTCACCGCGATCGCTGTTCCGGTCAAACTGATGGTCTGCGTCGATCCCGGCGCGTTCAGAGAGTTATCAGTCAGGACCACGGAGCCGGAGACGCCACCCACCGTGACCGGCGCAAAGTCTACCGCGTAGGTGCATACACTGCCAGCAGCCAGAGTTCCAGCCGAACTTGACGTATTCAGTTCTGGGCAGGTGGTTGCGGCATCGAGTTCAAAGTAAGCCGAGACGCTGGGATTGGTGCCTGTAGAGGGTGCCGAGACGGTCAGGGCCGCGTTGCCGATATTCGACACTGTGGTGGTTTGCGGGTCGTCGTTTCCATCCAGCGTTCCCACCGCTGTCGACGTATGGAAGGTCAACTTCGACTCGTTGACCGTTACCTTTCGAATTACATTGTTGACGGCGTCCGCAATGTATATGTTGCCCGCGCTATCGAGCGCAATGCCAGGAGGGGCGTCCAGCTCGGCTGACGTGGCTGCTCCGCCATCACCGGCATAAGCCACCGAGCCGTTGCCGGCAACGGTGCTGATAATGCCGCTTGCCAGGTTCACCTCGCGGATCCGGTAGTTGTACTCGTCGGCGATATAGAAATTACCCGCGCTGTCAAATGCAATTCCAGCGGGGTTGAAGAACTCCGCGCCGGTGTCGGCGCTGCCGTCGCCAGAGTAGCCCTGCGTGCCGTTGCCTGCGACGGTGGTGATAATCCCGGTCGATGCGCTCACCTTGCGAATGCGATTGTTGCCCCAATCGCCGATGTAGATGTTGCCATCGCTGTCCGTTTGCACGCCCACGGGATAGCTCAGTTCGCCGCTGGTGGCCGCGCCGCCGTCACCGGAGTATGCGGCTGTTCCATTGCCTGCGATGGTGGTGATGATGCCCGTTGAAGCAGTCACTTTGCGAATGCGATAGTTGGTCCAATCGGCAAAATAGATGTTGTTCATGCTGTCCAGCGCGATTCCCCAGGGCGACTCCAACTCCGCGCTCGTCGCCGAGCCGCCATCGCCGGAGAATCCCCATCCTCCACCCCCGGCCACCGTGGTAATCACCCCACTGGCCGCCGTCACCTTCCGGACCCGCTCATTGCTGAGATCGGAGATATAGATGTTGCCCGCGCTGTCGAGAGCCACTCCCGCTGGATAGTTCAATTCCGCACTCGTCGCCGCGCCGCCATCGCCGAGATAGCTGGCGGTGCCGTTGCCCGCCACCGTCGAAATGTAGCCCGTCGATGCTGCGATCTTGCGAATCCGGTTGTTGCCCGCGTCGGCAATGTACACATTCCCGTCGCTGTCCACAGCCACCGACTGGGGATTGCTCAGCTGGGCGCTAGTGGCCGCGCCGCCATCTCCGCACGCCGCCGTAGACGTTGCGCAAGCTGTCCCTGTGCCGCCAATCGTTGAGATCACTCCCGGTGTCAACGCCGCCAGCGGCCCCGTTCCCGTGCCGGTCAGGCCGAAGGTCACGCTGCCCGTGCCGGTGGCCGTGGTCAGCGCCACATTGCGCGCTCCGGGGTAGGCAGGACTGAAGGTGATGGGAATAGTGCAGAAGGTGCCGCTCGGGTTGCTCGTGACTCCATCGACCGTGCAGCCCGTGATGGTTCCCACGGAGAATTCCTGCTGGCTGCCTTGGGACTGCGCCGCCGTGATGCTGGTGATGGTCTCGATGCTCGTGGTCTCGATGAAGATGTTCTGCGGGCCGCTGCTGCTGCCGATTGCCGCAGCAGGTAACAGAGTGCCCAGACTGATCTTCATCACCTTTTCAGTTCCTGAATCGGCGTAGTACACATTGCCCCAACCATCCACGGTCAATCCGTTCGGGTACTCCGCCTGAGCGCTGATGGCGGGGCCGTCATTGCCGCTGCTGCCAGACGACCCGCTGCCAGCGATGGTGCTGATGATGCCGCTGCCAGCGTTAACCTGGCGAATGCGCAGGTTCGATGTATCGGAAATGTAGATATTGCCCGCACTGTCAACCGCCACGCCGTTCGGGTAGTTCAATTCCGCACTGGTTGCTGCTGCGCTGTCGCCGGAGAAGCCCCACGTACCATTTCCGGCAACCGTGCTGATGTTGCCTGAGGAGACAGTGACCATCCGGATGCGGCTGTTGTTGCTGTCTGCGATGTAGATATTGCCCGCGCTGTCCAGCGCCACTGCGTTCGGTGCGGCCAGTTCAGCACCGGTTGCCGAGCTTCCGTCTCCGCTGAACCCGGCGGTGCCGTTTCCCGCCACCGTGGAGATATATTCGGTTGAAGCGGTAACTTTGCGAATGCGATTATTATCGCGATCGGCGATGTAGATGTTCCCGGAAGAGTCCACCGCCAGACCACTGGGGTTCCATAATTCGGCGCTGGTCGCCGCTGCCCCGTCCCCGCTGAACCAGCCGGTGCCATTGCCCGCCACGGTGGAGATGATGCCAGTTGAGACCGTCACCTTGCGGATGCGGTTGCCCCAAGCTTCCGCGATATAGATATTTCCAGCGCTGTCAAAAGCCACCGCATTGGGTCCGTTGATTCCGGCGCTGGTCGCCGCGCTGCCGTCTCCTGAGGTGGCGCAGGTGCCGTTGCCGGCAACCGTGGTAATGATGCCGGTAGCAATCGTAACCTTGCGGATGAGGCAGCCATACTGTTCGGCAATGTAGAGATTGCCTGAGCTGTCGACGTACAGACTACTGGGGTTGTTGATTCCCGCCGCAGTCGCCGCGCCGCCGTCTCCTGAAGTGATGTTGGAGCCGTCTCCGGCCACCGTCATGATCCCGAAGACGAGTTGCATCTGCGCGTGCGCCGCCACACCCGCCGCGAGTCCAAGCCAGACGACTGTGCGCATGACCGCGCCGGCAGCCGAAGCCCGTTGTCCGTACTGTTGGTTCTTATAAGCAAACTCTCGCATCGACTCTCCCGTGGGCAAACTTCATGTTGCATATCGGCTCGGAATGAGTCACCCAGCAAATACTGTCTCGTTCTGAAACACTCCATGGCAGGGCGCCGAGAGTATATTTCGAATTTTGAGCCGCTTGCCAAATTCAATTGTGGGTGGCAAGAAGTGTCAGGGCACCACTTCAGCCATGAAGGGTACGGCCTTCAGCCCGTACATAAAAAGCCCCAACTACCACCGGGCTTTAGCCACTGCTGAATTGCAAATAGCAGAAAATTGAAGATGCAGGGGCTAAGCCCAACATCTTCTTGCTGATCTTTCAACACGACTTCGGTCGCGCCCTGACGCTTAGCGAAGCCTGAAAGTAATTTTGCAAATGGCTCTGTTTATCGGATTACGACTGCTTTGCATGGTCTAAGGTGTCTTCCGCTAACCTGCATATTATTGAAAAATATGTTTGGATAAAAATTCGTGGGTATACGTTGAGCATTACAATCGGGTTCTCACTTTGTAGGATCGGCAACACGACCCATGAACAAAATGCCACCAGAGCGATTGTCGCGGATCAAGAAGATAAACGGATGGTCAGCGCGGAAGACGGGAGTTGCCGGCTCTTGCATTCTCGCCATATTTCCTCGCATCACTACCGCTGTCGCCGCCGCAGCTTCGGTTCCTTCCTCATTCACATCGACGTATGCCTTATGAATCACCGCTGAAATCAAAAGATCGCGGTTCCCTGTTATCCCCGAAAAATCAGCTTGCGCGCCAAATGCCAGTGGCATTCCCATCGAGCCGAGTGCGCTTTGAAGCTGGAATTGCTGCGTCATTTTGAACTTGGGCAATGTCAGAATCACTTTGGAAACTGGCCGCAACTGTCCTAGCCATTGTTTGGTGTTGGATACAGTCATCGCCTGCTCCAAAGCAGGCAGCCCGCTGACATCATCTGGCAGCAAGACAATCATGGACAACTCACTGCTCTTGTAGAGGATCTCCAGAATCTGAAATGTTCGACCGTCAAAATAGCTGAAACCACCGTCGCTGTGCATCATCGGCGCTTTCACATTCTGCATACCGGAGAGATGGAAATCCTCATCTCTGGTTTGCACTTTGTCGAATTGCTCCTTCCAACCACCCTTGAAATAGATTGCGTTGGTCAGCACCAACTTTGTCTTGCTGTCGACATCACCCCGTTGGAGCAGGTCTTTGATCTTGTCATCGGTTTGCTGTGCAACCCATTGGTTGATGGTTAACCGTGCTGCCTCAGTGTGGTTTATAAAATCAACTTGCTTGAAGCCCGCGCCATAATCGCTCTTGGTAAGCGTGAGAAAATCATTGAGAACCGTATCGCCCTGTTGTCCCCAAAGCGCGTTGGCTTCACGAAGTTGATATCCATCATGCGGGGCATTGAGATTGGCAAGCAGAACACCCATGGCCGGATGCAATCGCTGCGGCGGCAGCGTGTAATGCAGAGTCTTCGCCATCTCAGTGGCGGTGTCGCCGTGCGCCCCAGCGTAGGTCATGGCCAGTGCCGTAGAAATGCTGGCAGGCGAGAAGAAGAGGTTGCCGCTTTGCTTTCGCAACTGGTCGTACAGGTCAATCGCAAAGGCATTGTTGCCGTCGACGACGGTTGCTTGGTCCGACGTGGTTGTGGTAGATGCTGGCGTCTCTGCTGACAATCCTGTCATTGGTACGATCATACTGGCGAGGAAGGCCATGAACAAGGACTTCATACATTTCTCCAAGGAACCATGCATAGACTTGATCGGTTCTCGCGCTGCCAGTCTGGTTGTCATGGACAAGGTCCTTTCTGTGACTCGCTTGAATTCCATGCTAGTCCATCCCATATTCAGTTCTTGCGAGCCACATTCTTTTATGAATGGAAGCTGCGCACGGCTTCATCGAGACCGCGCTCGTATGCGGCGATGATCTTGTCCCATTCTGCGTTCGCTTGCTCATCAACTTGTTTGCGCAACGGATCGGCATCGAACCAGTCGATGGTTCTTTGAATACCTTGTACGAGTGGAACTTTGGCACAGTAGCCGGGCACAAAACGCTTGATTTTGCTGTTGTCGAAGACGACGCTGACAGATTTGTCTCCAGTTAGTCCGCCCACTTCATCCGGGATGCAGGCGCTGATGAAATCCGCCGGGATGTGAATGAGCTGTGGCTCGACGCCTGCGGCCTGCGCCGTGATCCGATAGATTTGATCCCAGCTCAAGGCTTCGTCGCTGGTGATGTGGAAAGCGTGGCCGATGGCTTGGGGGTGGTCAAGAAGGCCGACAAAGGCTTGGGCAAAATCAGTATTGTGGGTCAGAACCCAAAGCGAGCTTCCGTCGCCGGGTACGATAACTTTTTTGCCACGACGCATCCGGTCGACCGCCGTCCATGAGCGATGCCATGGATTGACGGCAAGGGGAATCGAAGTGTCGCCATAGGTGTGCGAGGGGCGCACGATGGTGATCGGGAAACCCTCTTCGCGATAGGCCTTCATCAGCCTCACTTCGCAGGCGATCTTGTCGCGCGAGTACTGCCAGTAGGGATTGACCAGAGGCGTCGATTCGGTGATCAGATAGTGGGTGGCCGGCTTCTGATAGGCGCTGGCCGAACTGATGAAGATGAACTGGCGTGCGCGGGCGCGGAAGAGGCGTATATCGCGTTCGATGTGGTCGGGCGTAAAGGCAATCCAGTCCACGACCGCGTCGTATTTTTGATTGCCGAGAGCCTGGTCTGCGGCCGCTTCGTCGTGGATATCCGCTGTGATGGTGCGGACACTTGCGGGCAGATTGCACTGTCGCTGGCCGCGCCGTAGAAGCGTCAATTCAATGCCTCGCTCCGCTGCCAACCAAGTCACTGCGGTGCTGATATTTCCGGTGCCGCCAATAAAAAGGATCTTCATCTCGCCTCTATAGACCATCCTACTCCGGGCACAATCTGCTTCTGTGAAAATTCAGGACCGTGCCGCCCAGACAAGCCCATCGGGTGTTCTGCCGACTTCAATGTGACCGGTCACATCGATTGTGTTCAGGTAAGGCACCGAGCGCACCGCAGATGAGCAGGAGGAACAAGACAAGCCAAACAAGATGGGGTTTGTTGGCTTGGCGTAAATTGGTAATCGAGCAATACTAAAGAAACAATCGGAGACCTATTCAGCGTATACGCTTCGTAAAGTAAACCAGTAGTATCGCCGCCAACAAAATAAACAGCGCACCGGCCGCATCGCAAACATGGCCCACAGTCCATCGATCGAGCGTAACTCCGCTTGCTTGAATTTCACAGAGTTGCAGCGTGGGCATTCATGCCGGAACCACAGAAGATGCGGCAGCCAGTTGGGCCAGTTCCGATGTGAAGTACTCATATGCTGATCCTTTCCAGAATTAGCCGGTGTTCGCTAGAATGTGCGACTCTCCGCTTGACTTCCATTCGAGCAGAGCCAGGAGAGAAGGCCGCGAATACTGCCTGTGGCCAGAGCGATGCAGGAATCTGCTGCGCCATAATACAAGTTGATCGTGTCTCCGTCGGCTGCAATGGTTTGACCGCATGGGAAGACGACATCGTTCACATCGCCGTTCCGCTCATAGGGTGCCTCTGGTCCGAAGATCCATGAATTTCCCCGTTGCAGACATACATCCGGTCTCTCCAAATCGAACAGTGCCAAGCCAAGCCGATAAATGCTTCCCGATGCCGTTTGACGCACGCCGTGATAGATCATCAACCAACCTTTGTCGGTTTCAATCGGAGGCGAGCAAAGGCCAATCTTGTTTGCGTCCCACCAGCCGCCGCGTCGCGCTTCGAGAATGATCTTGTGACTTCCCCAATGTCGCAGATCGGGTGAATAGGAGATCCACATATGAGCGCCAAGAGCTGTCATTGGACGATGAATGAGAGCCCATCGGCCACTAATCCTTCGCGGCAACAATGCTGCATCTTTGTCCTCTGGAGGCATCACGACGCCAAAGCGCTCAAAGCTGCGGAAATCCTTTGTCAATGCGAGTGAAACGCCTGGGCCGCCGCGCGCAAACGATGTGTATGCTATGGCGTATTGTCCAAGTTCCGGGACATAGGTAATGCGCGGATCTTCGATGCCCCATATCTCTTCTGGATATTCCAAGGGGTTAGCCATCAAGGTAGGTTTCGGATCAATCCGCCAGTTGTCAATACCATTGGAGGAGCGCGCCGCACAAAGATGGGACAAGCCGCTGCGATCTTCAACACGACATAGCAGCAAGGTGTCACCGTCGGCCAGCAATACAACCCCTGCATTCAAGACGCTATTGATGGGGTAGGGCCAATTCTCGCGGCTAAGAAGTGGATTTCCTGCGTAGCGCGTAAACAAAGGTTGATCCGTGCCGTACGATCCATGATTCTGTTGAGCGAGAACAACAGCCTCAGCCGAGAGATCCGTTGGATTGATTGGATTCAAAGAGAAAAGCTCATTCCATGATGCAGTTCGTCAACGCTTGCAACTTTGGCCGTCTGCATTTCCAGCAGTGCCATGAGGAACGAGAGTGTGGATTCAGCGCCCTGGTTCTCGTTTACGCGGTCAGGATGAAGGCCATCTTTACAGCCACCTGTGAGTGCATCATACAGGGGAACCTGCAAGTCGTTTTTCCCAAGAAACCAACTGAATGCTTTGCGTGCCTCGTCAAGCCATTGGCTCTCCTCGGTTAACCGGTATACCTCTAAACAAGTTGATACGGTTGCGCAAGCCTCCACCGGCTGCTGATCGAAGCGCGCCTTTTCGCTTCCTTCAATAAAAAATCCGTTGGATCCGATGGGCACGAATACATCCTTATCGCCACGATGCTGTTCGGCGATAAGCCACTTCAATGAGTCCATTCCAGCTTCAATCATCCGTTGGTTATCACTTCGCCAACCGGCCAGAATAAGCGCCTGCGAAAGCCTTGCGTTCGAATAGGAAAGACTTTTCTCAAACCATCTCCACGTATCGGTATGGCTGCGCTCATAGATGTCAAGGAGTCGATTCGCCAGCTCGTTACGAGTTCCCTGAATGGCTCTGTCACCCGGAAACCAGTCCAGATATGCTTGCATACCCAGAATGCTATACGCCCAGGCGCGTGGACTGGTGAATGCAAGTGTCGCGGGGACAGCCGCTTCGAAAAGCCTCCCTGTCGCGCCTCTCAATCCGGCATTGCGTGAAGCCCCGAGCACTTTCCCAAGCGACCACAGTGCACGGCCATGGCTATCGTCGGATCCGAAGTTCTCAAGCCATTTGCGGTCGTAACCGAGAAAGTTTCTGAACCTACCGGAATCAGTATGAAAGGCAAGCCAAAGAAATGACAGATAGCGATGAGAGAGATTTGGGTATTCTCGTCGATCAAAATTAAATGGGGTTTCATCCAGAAGAACGGAGACGATCAGCGCTCGTGCGTTGTCGTCAGTCGTATAGCCCTCACGCGTGTTTGGCACCGAGAAGATGGCGTGCTGCAGCATGCCTGTGTCGTCAGTCATGTTCAACAAATGACCCGTGTTCAACAAAGGCAGATGGTCTACCGGATTCATTGCTGAATCGTCCATCTGCGCAGCTCTCGGATGCAAGGAGCGCTCAAAGCGTGCCCTTTGAAAACTTGCCATATAGGCTCGCGCTGTCTTTTCCCACGTAGTACCACGGGAGTAGAGGTAGGCGCGCTTGCGCATTGCATGGCGTTCCGCATCGTTTTCGAGCAACGCAAGAACCGCTTCTGCAATCGCACCGGGATCCTGAAAAGGAACGATGACGCCTCGGTTCTCAGCAAGCAATTCTTTGGCGTGCCAGTAGGGCGTAGAAACAATCGCCTTTCCGGCTCCGAGCGCAATGGCAAGCGTGCCAGAGACAACCTGCGCCTCATGTCGGTAAGGTGTGATGTAGATATCGGCGGCACCCACGTGCTCGACAAGTTCTTCCGTGCTTACAAAGCGATTGTTGAGAATCAAATGATCTGAAACTCCAAGCTGTTCAGCCAGCGCTTGCAACTCTTCGCGATAACGCTCGCCCTCGCGCCGTCGAATATGCGGATGAGTCACTCCAGAGACGATATACACGACGTTTGGCTGCCGTGTGAGAATCGCTGGCAGTGCTTGAATCACATTCTCAATACCCTTGTTTGGAGAGAGCAACCCAAATGTAAGCAGAACGGATTTACCTTCCGTGCCGAACTTGTCTTTGAAGTAATTGGGATCCATAAACGGGAGATCTGGAACGCCATGTGGGATCACATCGATCTTTTCGCCGGGAACCGCATAGACCTCGCGCAGAAGTTGCGCTGCCAGTTCACTCATCACAACCATACGATCTGAAAGCTGAGCAATTTCTTCGAGCACAAGCCTCTGGTTGAGATCAGGATCACGCAGAACGGTATGCAGTGTTGTGACGAGCGGCATCTTCAACTTTCGCAGCAACGTGAGGATGTGGCTGCCCGCATCTCCGCCGTAGATTCCATACTCATGTTGCAAGCAGACTAGATCATTGCCATTGAAGTTAAGGAAATCGGCGGCACGCTCATAGGAGACAATCTCTTCCTGGGTTATCTCCAGCCGTACTTGTTTTGGGTAGTTATAACTCGAATCGGGATCATTGACAGGAATCGTAAACAACCGCTCTTCTCCATACTCGGCAGCAAGTGCTGTACACAGATCGGTTGTAAAAGTGGCAATACCGCACTCGCGTGGAAGATAGTTCCCTATGAATGCAATGCGGGTTGGCAAAGGCATTCTGCTCGCTTTTATAGCGTGAAGCGAAGTGATCTCAGGAGAAGTGTCTGCAACCGAATTATCGAATTGCACTTTTTTGGAAAGTGGCATTCTGTCCTCATTTCGAGTTCAAATCTGACCGAGAAGCAGAAGGACCACAACTATCAGAAGGACCAGTCCAACCCCTCCGCTCGGGTAATATCCCCAACTCCTGCTATGCGGCCACTGCGGCAAAGATCCCATAAACGCCAAGACCAGAATCACGATCAATATCGTTCCAAGCATTTTGTTCCCTTCACTACTGTGTAAATGCTGGAATACCCGGGATACGCCGCGGTCTTGTTGGAAGGCCGCGGCGATTAGCCATCATGGTTAGAGCAGACTTCCAGTCGTCACAGCGGCTGGGCTGCCAATTGCATCACCCGATACAACCAATTCCACTCTGCGATTTTCTTGCCTGCCTGCCGCGTTTTCATTCGAAGCCACCGGCGATGTATTTCCGAAACCCTTCGAGCTCACCGAGTTTGTTGTCACGCCTTGTTCGACAAGATAACTGCGTACACTACTTGCACGATTCTCTGAGAGTGTCTGGTTCATTGAATCGCCACCAACGTTATCGGTGTAGCCGCCGACTTCAATGTTCAGGCCCGGATAGGCAATCAGAATTCCGGCGACTTTTGCCAACTTCTCCCTTGCGCCCGGCTTCAACGAATACTTTCCGGTGTCGAACAAAACATCAGACATACTTACAATCAATCCACGCGCACTGTCGCGGGTCGCAAGAATCCGATTGAGTTGTTCTGACAATTGGGCTCGCATGGCGGCCTTGTCGATGACGGCCTGATGTTCGCCCTGTTGAGCATTCGAAGCCGCAATGCGCGCTTGTTCCGCATCTGCCTGAGCTGCAGAGACTGCTGCTGTCGATGCCGCCTGGTTTGCCGTCATGTCGGCTTGCGCCTTTGCAGCGTCAGCTTGTGCCTGCTCCTTCAGACGTGTTGCATCTGCGGCTTGCGCCTGCGAATTTGCCTGGGCATCGGATGAGGCTTGGCGATCAGATGCAAGCCGCTCCTCATCAATTTTCTTGACTGCGATCTCGCGTGCATCCTCGGCTGTTTGCACCGTCTCACGTGCGACGGCAATCAGAGGCTTCCAATTGTCGTGCTTGCTTGTGGCATCGGCATCCGCGTTGTTCATCAATTGTACGGCATGCTGGTAGCTGGCACCCGCATATTGCTCCGCGCCCTCAGATTGAGCAATACGCAACGCATTCCGCGCTTCGTAGAATTCCAATGGAAGACTTGCGTTCAGAACAACTGGATCAAACTTATATCCTGTAGGAATGTAGCCACCGCGCTCCATCAACTCATATTTTGCGTTGACTGCCTCGGTAGTCCCCTTGGTATCGTCGCGAACCACATTCTCAAGTACGACGACGTTGCTGGGCTGACGCACAGCGTAGTATGGTTCCGCAGTGACGATCAGAGCAAAGGACTGAAAATTCGTGGTTGCGGTCAGCTTGCTCCGGCTGTTGTCACCAACCAACACTTCTCCAAGATTCTCCGCCTTGCCTTCAGGCGAGATCGCCCACATGACATATGTAAGATATTCACTGCCAAAGGTTGTTGGGTTCTGCAGATTTCCGAACTCAGCTTCAACTTCCATCGTTCCACGCTTACTGCGAACCTTGGCCTTGCCGTTTGCAGAAGGTAACAACGTTGTTCCAGCAAAATCTACTGTTGATGCTCCACCCTTGTGCTGATAGTTGACCGCCTGAACCGAGCGACTAATCACAACCACGCGATAAGTGGATAATGGACCTACAGATTCAACGGCCACAGTCACTGGCGGATTGGCTTGAGCAAACACGCTCAAGCTGAGGACACTTCCCATTGCAAACAAAAGCATGTGCTTCAAGATTCCTCCTACCGGCAGAATTTGCCGTGCTGCGTTAGACATTCGTTTTGTCATTGCGACAAATCTCACTCGGCTGGGCAGAATAATTTCTTATCCCCCGACCTTGAACTGGTAAAGATAGTCAAAAAGACCGAATATCTTCAGCAGCCACAATGCAACTACGATGACGACTACGCCATTCAATATCCCCTTGATCTGTCCCTGCATGGGGATGTATCGGTTGACCAGGTAGAGCAACAGGCCGACCACTCCAAGCGTGATAACGATTGGAATCAGCGCCGTATTCTGTCCAATTCTGAATTGAGAAAGATTGTCGAACAGGCCGACAATCTTCAAGAGCCAAAGCACCACAGCAATGACGATGACGCCATTGAGTATGGCCTTGATCTGGCCTTGCATAGGGACGAATCGGTTGACCAGCCATAACAACAGCCCAATTACAACGAGCGTGATGACAACAGTGACCAGTGGCATTTTCTCTCTCCGATCATTTGCATGGATTTGATCTGCGCCTGAGCATCTTCGAGCTGAGCAACAGAATCGCGTTGAATTACTCTTCTACTTCTTGGATATATTTACAAATGTCGTGCAAATGATCTGAGCAACAATGCTCATAACAAACTCCGGCTCAAATTCACTAATCTCTAGATCTTTCTCTATCATTCAACTCATTTGGACTTGCCTTCATCGCATAAGTTCGCTATCTCCGCAAATAGCATCTTGCATTGCAGTTAGTGAACAGCCACTGTCGTGACTTGAGCTGGCTGGGCAGCATCCACTGTGGCAGAGATGCTTGTTGGTGTCGATTTGTCGGCAGGCATCTCGGTTCCAACAGGGAATATGAGTATCTGAATCGAACCCCAGTTCGCATCCAGATTTGCATTCGTTTGCTTTCCCATGCCTAGAGTCTTAAGTTGGCCGTCGTCAAACCTGAATTTTCCAACCAAATACTCACGCACAACCATAGCTCTGGCTTCAGTGAGCACCAGAACCTTTTGGCTATCGCCTTCCATCCCCGCCGAAACCACAACAACAGCAAAGCCGAATTTGTTCTGTGTCAGAAACTCGCCAACGTCATTGAGCGATTTCTCATCCTTCAGCTTGGCTGATTCGCGACTATCGAAGAGTTGATTTGCTTTATAAGAAAATGCCTTCAGAGGCACGCCTTGCGGAAGCTCCCCAACTGCATTTGCGGTTAACTCTCCAGAATCTTCATATCCGCGTTTCTTGAAATATCCGCTCAAGAGGAAGTTATGTTTGAGAGCTTCCATATTCTCTTGAAAGTCCGTCACGCCGGTCTGCGCCTGCAGCATGGTTGTATGCAGGGTCGTGGTGGTCTGTTCCAGGTTGCTATAAAGTTGCTTGTCATTTACCAATGCTCCGACGGTTCCCTGGCCTGAATCGATCTTGGCACTCACAGAATTCAAATGCTCCGTAGCCAAGGTTGCGTTGTTGATGGCCTGCTGGCTGCTGTCCAGAATACCGCTCGTCTTCTTGAATAAATCAGAAATCTGCAAGGGTGGTTCACTCGAAATGATCTCGCCGTCCTTGACCTCGGCTTGTCCGGCAGATCCAAACGAAATTGCAAGGTACTGATTGCCTAAAAGCCCTTCTGTCTCAATCGAAGCTACAGAGTCGTGTTTGATGATTTCGTGTGTCATTCGGTCAAGATCCATCACGACCATGACCTTTCCATCCGGTTTGTTAGGCAGCGTGATGCTATGCACAGTTCCACTATGAACGCCGCCTACCTGCACATCGGCTCCAGCGGCCAACCCGGCAACATTATCGAACTCTGCGCACAGTCGGTATGTAGGGCGGAACAGATATTCTCTGCTCCCGATAACGAAGACCCCGGCTGCCAGAATCGTCAGTGTTAAAAAGATGAATGCTCCCAACCGCGCTACTCTTGTCATACATCCTCCTACGACTGCTTCAGAAATTCCTTCACAAAACTGTTGTCGCTCTTCTGAATATCTTCAAACTTGCCCTCAATCACCACATTGCCCTTATCGAGCAATGCAAGTCTGTTGGCAATCGTTCTGGCACTGTGCAGGTCGTGCGTTACTACGATGGATGCCGTCTGGTGCTCATGCTGAAGCTTCAGAATCAAATCGTTGATCTCTCCAGAACTGATGGGGTCGAGACCTGCCGTGGGCTCGTCGAGAAGCAGGATGTCCGGGTCCAGAGCCAGTGCGCGCGCCAAGCCTACGCGCTTTTGCATTCCACCTGAGATATCAGACGGCATCTTTCCAAAGTCGCCTTCCATGCCTACTTCTGCCAACAACTGCCTCACTCTGTCACCGCGCTCAGTCTTTGACATTTCTCTTCGATGGTGTTCAAGGGGAAACGCCACATTCTGGGCAATCGTGAGCGAATCGTAGAGCGCTGCGTGCTGAAACAGGAAACCTATCTTCTTTCTGATTTCACCCATCTGATCGAGAGCCAAACCAACTATGTTTTGGTCATGGATGCAAACTGATCCAGAGTCGGGCGATTCAAGGCCAATGATGATTCTCAGCAAGACGCTTTTGCCTGTGCCACTGCGACCGAGCACGGCCAGTGTTTCACCACGTCCTACACTCAAGCTGACTCCATTGAGAACCATTTGGCTTCCAAACGTCTTACGCAACTGCTTGACTGCAATCGCTGGTGCGCTATCGTCTTTTTGCAGTTGCTCGTTTTTCATCGCAATGTCAATTACTGTTGCCATATCTCTCTCACAAGCAGTTCCATCTTTGGTTGCCAATTATGGGAATACAACGAGAATGAACTTCACCAGAACCACATCGGCCAGGATCACAAACAGGGATGCGAGAACCACTGAGTTGGTGGCAGCGCGCCCAACTCCTTCAGCACCACCAAGGGTGCGCATTCCCTGAAAGCACGCAATCGTTCCGATAATCAATCCATATACGGTCGTCTTGAAGGTGGGCGGCAAAAATCCATTGAACTTGGCACCCTGAAAGCCGTTTGCAATGAACTGATGGAAAGAAAGCGGCTCAACCAGCGTTTGAGCGAACCAACCCATTAACAAACCGCTCGCGTCAGCAGCAATGGTGAGTAGCGGCAGCATCAGGATGCAGGCCATGATTCGTGTTGCCGCCAAGAGCCTGTAGGGATTGACTGCAGATGCCGCGATAGCATCAATCTGCTCACTCACTTTCATTGACGCCAGTTCCGCGCCAATGCCTGCACCCACGCGCCCACTCACAATCAGTCCCGTCATGATTGGACCCATGACTTGCACGACGGAGTAAACAAGCGTCGTTGGGAACATCGACTTTGCGCCAAATCGGCTGAGGCTGTAGCGAGCCTCCATCGAAATTACAACGCCTATTGCTGCTCCAGCCAACGCGACCAGTGGCAACGATTTCGATCCGACCTCGTCCAGTTGGCGAATCAACTCTCGCCACTCATACGGCGGCGTAACGCCAGCCTTGAAGACTTGCCAGCAAAAGATTCCTAGATTTCCAAACCAATCAAAGAATCCGTTGATCAATCCCGTCACAGAATCAACGGCGGATGGCGCGTCAAGATCCCGCTGCGCGGACGGCGGTGATGTGACTTCCGCATCTGCAGTGAGTCTCGTGGCGGTCATTTGTTTGGTCCTTCCTCCAGCGAACCGTGCCCATTGTTCAGATGGAAGCGTGCAAGCAACGAGTGCGTTCCGGTGTGGAAAAACTCCAATGAGATGTTTCCGCCTAAATATGCCAGAAGGCTATAGTTGCCAATGCGAAATGCATCCTTGGCACCGTAGCGATTGGGATACCAGCCATAAACTGCGGTCATCGAACCCGCATAGGGCGCTATCAGTGAAGGAACAGAAAATACACGATGACCGTCTTCGCCACTGCGCGCCGTAAACGTCGAAATCACTGCGTGACTCGCTCGTGGGAAAATGCCTCTGCATTCACAGCGGTAATACAACGAATCTTGTTTGAACGCTTCTGACAGGCCATAACGAGTGGTTGTTCCAACTGCTCCAATGGCAAAATCTGATCCAAATCGCTTGCCGAATCCCTCAGCTCCTTGGTTCCACTCTGGTGGAGTATTGTTTTCCTGGTTAATGGCAGCAACGATTCCGGCCCCTACAATCGGATAGGGCCCATACGCGTCAAAAATGTAATTGCTAATCTTTGTCCTCTGCGTCGGACGTATGTAAGTACTATCTACTTGCATAGAAGCCGTGCTTCCCATCAGGCTCGAAGAGGATTTCGATGAGACAAAAGATTGCGATTCCGCCGTTGCTGACAGTACGATCAGCACCGCTGCACCAATCAGCGTGAAAGTTGCCTGTCGAATCCTGATATCGAAAGTCTCATTGTTTGCACGGACACTCTGCAACTCCGGCAAATTTCTGCGGTTGTTCTGCAACGGCTTCGAATTACTGGTCTGCATTGGTGTCGTCATCCGCTCCACTCCGATCGCCAGTGTCCATCCCCAGATACTCTGTCCATTGTCAAAAAAAGATGTAGGCACCGCTCGTATTCATAGCGATGCTGGCAGAGTTGGACGCTACAAGAATGGTCACATTAGCTCGGCGGAATCATGATCTCTGGATTCCGATTTGTGACACTGGTTTCTGTACTGAGCAAAACTGCACAGACACATGCAGGGGCCTTGAGACCCCGGCTCCGTAATATCCCATAACTGTAGTACCAGGGTGCAAGCAGGAGAGCGATATATGCGTGCGCTCCCTTGCTGGCGGTTCAGTTCCGCGTCACGCTTTTCATGCTGTCAATATGGTCTATGGTTATCTGTGATGCCCTGCCATGTATCGGTTCTGAAGGGACCGGCAGGCAGGCCAGCACCGTTGATGAGGGTTGCTGCGGGGTTCGACTGCCAGGCGTAGCGAACCTCTTTCGGGTTGGACACCGACGAGGATGAGACCACGATAGTATCGCCATCTATACGAGCATCGGCCCAGTACCACGTTCGGTCCTCACCGGCGATGGAGAACTCTTGAAGCTTTTCGCCCTTGACCACCAAGCCGCCGTCGGTGTGAGTAAAGTGCAGGCGGATGGAGTCAGAAAGCCGGTCAACAGAGGCCAGCGTAGGACCTGAAAAAGTGACTTTCTGACCATAGTTGTTTGCCAACGCACAGAGGGCTAGACGCTCACCCACTTGCAGTTTGTCTTGAGCGTGAATGTTGTCTGGATCCCCAGTGTCGATGGTGACAGCCAAACAGGAATTGGGAACGTTGGCGGCGGCGATGGCCTGCGACTCTCGCGTTTCAGCCCAGGCATCGTCGATTGGTGTTGCGCTGCGGTGCTTGAAGGCTGGCAAGCTGACGATGTAGAAGGGAAAATCGCCTTGATCGAAGAGCTTTCTCCAGTCGGTGATCATAACGGGGAGAATCTTGCGGTACTGGTATCCCCGCTCCGAGTTCTGTTCGCCCTGATACCAAAGCGCACCTGTAATTGAGAGCGGCGCGATGGGCGCTAGCATTCCTTCATAGAGAACGGAGGGCATAACGGGCCAGTTTTCGTAGGCAATCGGCAGCGGATGCGGTGGTCGGGCATCGACACTCAGCTTGCCTTTCCACTGACCTGCGAGTTGGATGAGCGATTTGTCGCCTAGCATCAGATGCAGTTCTTCTGGCTTGCCAAGGAAGCCGCCGTCCGGCTTGGTTTTGAGCACGCGCATTGCGATTATGTTCTTACCAGGCTTGAGCACGGAACCAAAGAGCGGATAGACGCGCGGATTCTCCACCCATGCGCTGCCACCGACCGACTTGCCATTGATGAAGACCGTATCCATTCTCTCGATCGAACCGAGGAAGAGAAGGGGCATTCCCGAGGGCAGCGGGTCGGGAAGGACAATCTCTTTTCTGAACCAAACCACAGCGGGCATCTCTGGCACGCCAAGCTCTTTGAAACCGCCGGGAATATCCACCAGCTTCCAGCTTGAATCATCCAGATCTGAAGCAGCCCAGTTCTCTTTGAGTCCGACGTCGTACTGGTCGTACCAGTGCATTACAAAATTGCCGTATTCTGGTGCGTTCTCTGAGGCCAGCCTCTGGAGTTCGGCCAACGGAATATCGAAGTCATGAAGGGTGCGCAGAGCAGCGGCACTCGTCCATGATTCGGCTGGCGTTCCACCGAGCGCATCAATAACCAGACCAATCGGAATATGTGTTTCGCTCTGCACTTTGCGCGCAAAGTAGTAAGCAACTGCCGAGACTCGGTCTGCTGTCTCAGGCGAGAGCACTTTCCAGCTTCCGTCCACAACATCGACGTGGTGATAGGCAGAGTGAGACGCGACAGAGAAGAAGCGGATCTGAGGATAGTTGGCGGCCTTCACTTCATCTGTCCCGTTGCGTGCGCCGCGAAGTCCGAACTGCATATTGGATTGGCCGCCGCAAAGCCAGATATCGCCAACCAATACGTTCTGCAGTTCTACAGTCTCATGGCCGGTGATCTTGATGGTGTAGGGTCCGCCGGCGGGAGGCGGCTGAAGCTTCACTTGCCAGCGGCGGTCAGCTCCGGCGATGGCCGATGCTGTCTGCTCACCCACCGTTACCTGAACATGGTCACCTGGTTCAGACCAACCCCAGATGGTATTCGGCTTGTCCCGCTGCAGAACCATGTTGTCGCCGAAGATCGGGCTCACAAAGGGGAGAGGCTTGGCGGCCGCTTGCTGGAGCTGCTGCGCTTGAGCGCCACAATGGGGCACAAGCAGCGCGCCCGCAATCACCATCATTGACACAACAGCTCTGCGAATCATACGTCCGAACCTCTTTGGCTCATCATAAACGGCTGCCAGCAGCGTAGCGTCATATTGAGTCAATTATTGAAAGAGCCTCGGCGCAAAGTCTTTCAGATCGCGCCGCCAGGTTTGCCATTCATGCGACGTGCCCTGCGATTCGTAAAAGACGTGCTTGATATTGGCATTGAGAAGCGAGGCGTGAAATTTCTCAATACCTTCGTGCATCCTCGCAGGCTCCTCGGTGCCTACGCCAAGCCACAACAAGTGCACCCGCTTGGCAAAAGCTGCGGGATCAGCAATGGCACCATGGAAGGCTGTCTTGGGGTCCAGCTTTTCATTGCCGAGGATGAGCGATCCGGCAGCGCCACTGAAGCCTCCAATGTAAGAGAAGAGTTCGAGATGGTCGAAGGTGACCTGGAAGGTCTGCATACCGCCCATGGAAAGACCCGCCATGGCGCGATGATCGCGGTCAGAAATGGTTCTGAATTTGGAATCGATAAAGGGGATCAATGCCTGGGTCAGATCGTCTTCAAAGGCCTGCGACATCTCCTGCATCGCCTTCATCATTTCAGGCGACCCGAAGGGCTTTCCGCTCATGTCTGGATCGGGATGGCCGATGCGTCGCGCGTAGCCGTAAGCCATGACGATGATCATCGGCTTGGAGGTTCCGCTTGCGATCAGATTGTCGAGGATGAAGTTTGCATGACCCTGCTTGATCCAGCCGGTCTCATCTTCTCCGCCGCCGTGTTGGAGATAGAGCACTGGATACCGCGTCTTTGTCTGCGCGTCGTACTCTGGCGGCGTATAGACCAGAGCATGACGCCAGCTTCCGGTTACGTCGGAGTGATACCAGAGTTCTCGGACTTCGCCATGAGGGACATTCTGAGCGGAGTAATAGGTCGACCCCGGCTCAGGAATCTCGATGCCGCTCGCGTCCCTGCCCCCGCCATAGAAGGAATGGCTTCCGGGATCGCTGACCACTGCACCGTCAATGACAAACGAGTAGTAATGGAAGCCTGGGACAAGCGGCGCGGAGGTCGCGGTCCAGAATCCATCGGACTGCTTGACCATGTCAAGCTTGGGGTTGCCCCAAAAATCCACCTGAACCTTGGTGGCGTCTGGAGCTTTTATGCGAAATTCAGCTTTTCCGCTGGCGTCGACGCGGGGATAAGCTGCATCCCAGACATTGGTGGATGCCGGAACGAACCCGTCAGGATTTTGTGCGTAACAAAAACTCGACAGCAACAGGATTGCTATTGCAATTCTCATCATCTAATTTTCTCCATCCAGAAACAGTGGTTGGGAATCGTTTACCTGCGGCAGAGAGTTCCTGCCGCAGGATTTTTTCCTTTTGTGACCAACGGAATGGTAGCCGATGGAGATTCCCGAAGAATAGTCGCAATTTTCCGTAGAGTACATCGATTTATTAGATGTATTCTAAAGCCATGAATACAACTCTCGATGCCTGGGAAATCCTGCACACGGTGGTGCGACTGGGCGGCTTTGCGCCTGCTGCCGAAAAGCTCAATCGGTCTCAATCGACGATCAGCTATGCGGTCGGACGCCTGCAACAGCAGTTGGGTGTCCGGCTATTTGAAATCCAGGGAAGGAAGGCGCATCTGACCGAGGTTGGGAGAGTGCTTCTGGCGGATGCAGAGCCTCATTTGGTAGGGTTTCTTCAGCTTGAACAGCGAGCTCGTTTGATGGCGTCGGGCGGAGCCTCGGAGGTGAGGCTGTCGGTGGACAGTCTGTTTCCTGACGACCGCTTGTTTTCTGTTCTTGCCGAATTTTCGCGTAGTTTTCCGTATGTGAAGCCGAAGCTGCGACAAGGAACATTTCTCTCAGCGGACTCGGAATTCTCGCTTCATAACGCTCAACTCTGCGTGACCGGCTTGATGTCGCGCGAGATGTTCGTCAAGCCCATCCTGGTGATCGAGATGATTGCGGTAGTGCGACGCGATCATCCTCTGCTCACGATCCGCCGTAGGATTTTGCGCTCGGATCTGATTCAGTACATGCTGGTAACGATAGAAGGCGCGGCGTCTGGAAGCCTGAAGCACCAGCCGCGACTCCCCGCGCAATGTGCCCTTTCTGTTGGGACAATCGAATCGGCGATTGCGGCGGTTCGGAGCGGATTTTGTTTCGGTTGGCTGCCGAAGTACCGCATTCAGTCGGAGATTGACAGCGGCGAATTTGTGGCACTTCCGCTGCCAGCCGGTATGACGCGCAATGTCCTATTGAACCTGGTCTGCAATGACTTGAGTGCCAGTAACTTCGAAGCCAATGCACTGGCGGAGTTGCTGGGGATGAGCCGCGAAGCGGAGACAATTTAACAGGGCTGTGATCGGCTGCATTTTCTGAGTCACTCCGTACCGGCAAAGAACCTATCGATAAAACCGATACACATAAAGCGATTTATTTAACTTGTTCACTGTCCAATTGGTTCTGTATAGTCCATGTTCCAGAGAACGTTTTCGCGAATCGGCGTCTTGTAGCACAGAGGATTGCCACCAAGTGTGGCGAGGAATTCTTGCCGTCGATTTGCAACCTTCTCAGTGGGAGTTGTTATGAATCTCGGCGGTAACCGTTTTTTCCTTCGCATTTCCTTTCTCTTGCTGGCTTCGAGCGTGCCACTGATGGCGGCGGAGAAGGCTCATGTAACTATCGACGCTTCAAAGAGCGGTGCGCAGATCAACCGCAATCTCTTCGGGCAGTTTGCTGAGAATCTTGGACACGGACTGTATGAAGGAATCTGGGTTGGTCCGGATTCAACGATTCCAAATACGCGGGGAATTCGCAATGACGTTGTGGGAGCATTGAAGGAACTGAAGGTGCCCAATGTGCGCTGGCCTGGAGGCTGCTTTGCCGACCAATACCATTGGCGCAAAGGGATTGGTCCCAGTGCGCAGCGGCCTGCGACGCTCAACTCGGCTTGGGGCGGAGTGGTGGATAGCAACGCCTTTGGCACAGACGAGTTCATGGATTTTATTCAACAAATTGGCAGCAATGCCTACGTCTCGGCCAACGTCGGATCGGGGACTCCGCAGGAAGCCTCGGAATGGCTGGAGTACATGACGGCAGCCGCTCCCACGGCACTAGAGAAAGAGCGCGCCGCGAACGGTCATCCCGCCCCATACAAAGTGGGCTTTCTGGGTATTGGAAACGAGAGTTGGGATTGCGGCGGCGCAATGACAGCGGATTATTACCTGAGCCAGCTCAAGATCTATAGCCGGTTCATCAACAATGACAATCCTGACCAGAAGGATGCGAGCCAGATGCTCAAAATCGCTGTCGGCCCAGGCTTCCCAGTGACCGAATGGACCGAGTCGGTGATGAATGCCTGGAAGCAACACACATGGAGCTGGAACTTCGACGGCCTCTCCGTGCACTGGTATACGAAGGAGGACGGATGGCCACCGGCAATGCCATCGACCGGCTTTGGGGTTGACGACTACAGCAAGCTGCTCAAGGCCGGCTTGTTCATGGACGAGTTTCTGCACAAACAAGAGACCGTTATGGACAAGTATGATCCGCAGAAGAAGGTCGCGCTGGTGGTGGACGAATGGGGCACGTGGCTGGCTCCGCTGCCCGGCACGAACAAGGACTTTCTCTTGCAGCAAAACAGCCTGCGTGACGCGATTCTTGCCTCGATGGAATTGAACATCTTTGCGCGTCATGCCGACCGCGTGCGCATGGCGAACATTGCGCAGATGATCAACGTGCTGCAAGCCATGATTTTGACAGATAAAGAAAAAATGGTCCTGACGCCGACCTACTATGTCTTCAAAATGTATGTACCGTTCCAGGACTCCACCTTTGTTCCGGTGACCTTTGACGGCGGTATGTATACCAATGGCAGCATCAGCCTGCCACGTGTGGATGCGCTGGCCGCCAAAGACGCCTCGGGCAGACTCTGGCTGGAGGTTACGAACCTTGATCCCGATACGCCGGTGGAGATCGATGCAGAGATCACCGGTATGACAGTAAAGTCGGCAAAGGGAGAGACGCTGACTGCACCTGAAGTGGACAGCGTGAACACATTCGCAGCACCCAACACCATTATGCCAAAGCCAATTTCAGCAACTCGCAAAGACGGAAAGCTGACCATTACGGTTGCACCAAAATCGGTGACGGTCGTCTCTCTGGAGCCATAACCTGGATTACGCGTATCCGCTCTCGCTTCAAGAAACACAGGAGGAAGGATTGCAATACGCGCAAGCCCCGACCACTGCGCTGCTGGTTCGTCCGGTGACGCAGTTCCACCACGGAGCTATTCATCATGCATTCGCCAATTAGAAGATCCATATTGAAGATGTCGGCAGTCGTGCTCACATCCCTTTCTTTCGCCGCGATCTCTGCGGCGCAAACGCATACGGTGAACGTGTCAATTGATGCGTCGAAGACCGGCGCACCCATCTCAAAGTATCTCTACGGGCAGTTTCTGGAACACGGTGGAAACATTGTGAACGAAGGCGTGTGGGCGGAGATGCTTGAAGACCGCAAGTTCTACAACCCGGTTACTTCAAAGGCTCCCGAAACGCCTCCTGGTCCAGCGTGGCGGCGAGGCGAACCCCTGCACCGCTGGACGCCGGTGGGCGGCGACGCAGTGGTGTCCATGGACACGAAATCAGTTTATACAGGCGATCATTCCCCGCTTGTTACGCTCGATGCAAAGGAGCCGTATGGTATAAGCCAGACGGGGCTTGCCGTACGCAAGGGAAAGGACTACACCGGGCGCATTGTGCTGGCCGGCAGTCCGGGTACGGTGGTGAAGGTGACGCTGGTTTGGGGCAAGGATGCGAGTGACCGCCAGACGGTCACACTCCGCGCTCTTGGCGCAGAGTACAAAAAATTTCCGCTCAAGTTTGAGGCCAAGGGCGACAGCGATGAAGCGGAACTGGAAATCACTGGAACTGGTACTGGCTCGTTCCACATCGGCGCAGTGTCGCTGATGCCAGCCGACAACATAGATGGCTTTCGCGCGGAGGTGATTGCCGCGCTCAAGCAGTTGCACTCCGGCGTCTACAGATTCCCTGGCGGCAACTTTGTCTCGTCGTATGAATGGCGCAATGGTGTGGGCGAGATGGACAAGCGACCGCCGATCTACGATCCGGTGTGGCGTGCCGTTCAACCAAATGATGTGGGCACTGACGAGTTTCTCACGTTGTGCCGTCTGCTCGGCGTGGCCCCTTACATCACTGTCAATGCCGGATTTGGCGATGCCTGGTCAGCAAAGGAACTGGTGGAGTATACCAACGGCGCTGTTACGACGCCGATGGGAAAATGGCGCGCGGCCAACGGTCATCCACAACCCTATCACGTGAAGTTTTGGGGCATTGGCAATGAGCCGTGGGGCGACTACCAGATGGGCTCCATGTCGGTGGAGCAATACAGGCTGAAGCATGATCTGTTTGCCAAGGCGATGCGCCAGGTGGATCCGTCGATCACACTGATTGCTGGAGGAGCGATGCCGGATGTGATGACTGGAGCCAACCAATCCAAACGCATTGGCGGAAAGTTTGTTCCGGATTATCTGTCCACGGCGGATTGGAGTGGCTATATGCTCGCGCACAGCCTGGATAACATCGATATGCTCAGCGAGCATTACTATTCAGCGAGCGACATGCATACCGACTTGAAGCTGGAGAAGAAGGTGAATATCGGTCCGCAGCCTCTGATTGAATGGGAGCGTGCGCCCGCTACGCAGGTGCGCGTGAAGTACGAGCATTACCAGGAGTATCTGAAGCGCATTCCTGGACTGAAAGACAAGCCAGTGCCGATTGCGATCGACGAATGGGCCTACATGGGCGGTGGGCCGAACTCGTACAAAGTGGTTCCGGCCTATGCCTGGGCCTTCCACGAGATGTTCCGCCATTCGGATCTATATCAACTCGGAGCGTTCACCTTTGCCACAGCGATGATGAGTCAGACCAGGACAGAGGCGATCTTGAATCCGACGGGCCTGATGTTCAAGATGTACCGCGATCACTTCGGCACGATTCCGGTGGAGGTCTCCGGAGACTCGCCGCAGCCCAAACCGATCTTCCCGGCGGGCGGCGATCAGCCAGCAGTGAATCCAGGCAGCGATACTTATCCGCTGGATGTGAGTGCCGCACTCAGCGAAGATCGCAAGACGCTCACCTTCGCAGTGCTGAATCCATCGGATTCGAAACAGAGCATGAAGCTGGCCATCAACGGTGTCAAGCTGGCGAGTGAGGGGAAACTCTGGCAGATGGCTCCCTCCAAAGTGGATGCGGTTGTCGCGCTGGGAAAGACGCCGGAAGTTTCAGTGGATGAACATACGCTGGGTGCAATTCCAGACACGATCGAGGTTGCTCCGTTCAGTATCAACATCTATTCGTATCCATTGCAGTAGAACCTGTTAACACGACATCAGGCGAAGCCAACAAGATTGCGCATGAGGAGATAGATGAAGACTACAAAGTTGTGTTGTGCAGTGATGCTAGGGATGGCCGCTTCACTGGGGACTATGCTCTGTGCACAGGTGCTGACGATTGTTCCGCCGGTGATTCCCGGAGCAAAACCGGTTACGGTGGAACACATCAAAATCCACGGCGCAGCCCTGGAAGGCAATCTTGAGGGAGACGCCATTGATCGGGACGTGATCGTCTTTCTGCCGCCCAGCTATGGCAAAGAGAAGTCGCGGCATTATCCGGTTGTCTACGCGCTGCACGGCTTCTTTATTGGAGCCGCGCAGTGGACGGGTGAGATTCATGTGCCGCAGACGATTGAAGGCGCATTCGCTCAGGGTGCCAAGGAAATGATCGTCGTACTGCCGGACTCGAAGACGATCTATAACGGCTCAATGTATTCGAGTTCTGTAACTACCGGCGATTTTGAAAACTACATCGCCCATGATGTTGTCCGTTATATCGACGCGCATTACCGGACGATTCCCGAGCGGACCAGCCGCGGCTTGGTGGGTCACTCGATGGGCGGCTACGGTGCTTCGCGCATTGGCATGAAGCACTCAGATGTCTTTGGAGCGCTTTACATCATGAGCCCCTGCTGCATGTCTCCGATGGGGGGTGGCGGACCCGGGCCTGCGGACAAGATGAAAGAGATGGCGATTGCCAACGAGAAGAAGATTTCCGAGGCAAAATCGCCATCCGATGCAGCATCCCTGTTGCCGGGTTTTGGTGTGGCACAGCTTGCTACGGCTGCGGCATGGGCACCCGATCCCAAGAATCCGCCGCTGTATCTTGACCTGCCTACAAAGGATGGAGTTCCAGTGCCAGAGGTCAAGGCAAAATTCACGGCCAATGCTCCCCTGGTCTTTGTTCATCAGTACATCGGAAATCTGAAACAGTATCGCGCCATCGCCATGGACGTAGGCGACCAGGATGGCTTACGCATTGATGCAGGCAAACTGCATGACATCATGGATAGCTACGGAATTGTGAACAGCTTCACAGTCTACCCCGGCACGCACACAAGTGCCGTTGCTGACCGGTTTCAGAATTATGTGATACCTTTTTTCAGCAAGAACCTCTGTTTCACGTCGGGCTGCAAGTAGATTTGCACAGGAGTAAGGCAATGATTGATCGATCGCGTCGTAACTTCATCAAAACATCTGCCGGGGCAGCAGGTTTGTGCTTGATCGTCCCTTCAGTGGCAGCTCAGGCGTTGACTGCCGGTGACCCCAAGAACGCAGCGGGGAGGCTCGAACCCTTCCCGCTGGCCTCGGTTCGTCTTGGCCCGGGCATCTTCCGGGAGCAGGAAGAGATCAATGCTCGCTACCTCGATTCGCTCACAGTCGATCGGCTGCTGCATACCTTCCGCATCACTGCGGGGATTTCTTCGAGCGCCACGCCCTATCAAGGTTGGGAAGACCCCAGCTGCGAGTTGCGCGGGCATTTTGCCGGTGGGCACTTTCTATCCGCAGTGGCGTTGGCCTCGGCTTGCTCAGGCAATACTGTTCTGAAGGCACGCGGCGATGAATTGGTATCTGGTCTGGCTGCGTGCCAGAAGAAGATTGGAACTAACTACCTTAGCGCCTATCCCCCTGAACTCTTTGAACACATGGTGCAAGGCAAGCCTGCCTGGGCGCCCTTCTACACCTACCACAAGATCATGGCCGGCTTGCTGGATATGTATCTCCTTACTGGGAATACGGATGCCCTTAAGGTCTGCGAAGGCATGGCGAACTGGGCAGGGTCGGATTTCTGGGGGATCGGCGTGATCAGCGCCGAGCAGCGCCAGCGTATTTTGCGCACCGAATTTGGCGGCATGAATGAGGTATTGGTCAACCTGGCTGCAGTGACCAAAAAGGAGCGTTACCTGGACGCTGCCCACCTCTTCGAGCAGCCCAGCTTTCTCGATCCACTGGCCGACCGCCGTGACGAGTTGCAGGGTCTGCATGCAAACACGCATGTACCCAAGATCATTGGCGCGGCTCGTATGTATGAAGTCACCGGCGATCGCCGCTACCGTGAAATCGCCGAGTATTTTCTTGCCGATGTTCTGGCCGCGCGCGACTATGTCATCGGCAACACCAGCCAGGATGAACACTGGAAATCGCCTGCCGGACATCTTGAAGGAACACTTGTATGGAGCAACGCGGAGTGTTGCGTGGCTTACAACCTGATGAAGCTGCAACGGCATGTCTTTAGCTGGACTGGCGATGCTCGATGGATGGATGCCTACGAGCGCACGCTCTTCAATTGCAGGCTGGGAACGCAGAACGCGCACGGCCTCAAGCAGTACTTCTTCCCTCTGGCTGCTGGCTATTGGCGTGCGTATAACTCGCCTGAAGAATCTTTCTGGTGCTGCACCGGCACCGGGGTTGAGGACTTTGCCAAATTCACGGATACGATTTACTTCCGGCGAGGCAGCGACATTTTTGTCAACCAGTTCATTTCATCCACACTGGATTGGAAGGACGAAGGCAT
>Ga0182030_10005162_pt1 | contig 27758 bp, 25 predicted proteins | sample 812S3MmetaG_FD_121299 | JGI IMG/M metagenome (GOLD analysis project Ga0182030, IMG submission 121299) | Permafrost microbial communities from Stordalen Mire, Sweden - 812S3M metaG (Illumina Assembly) | ecosystem: Environmental > Terrestrial > Soil > Wetlands > Permafrost | place: Sweden... | reverse complement strand
TGCTTTGCAGTCGCAAACTCATCCGCACAGGCAGCGCCCTCGCAATCCCAAGGCGCGCAAGCAACGCAGTTGCCGCTGTCGGGCCGAGCCGCACAGAGCGGCTCGGTGACGGCCACGCAGTCAACCACGCCGGGGGTATCGAACACAGTCAACACACTCAATCCCACGGTTCAAGTTCAAGGGGCTTACTCGGGAAGTACATCTGGCATTTCCAACATGCCGTTTGCCGGCAAGCTGTCTTTGCGAGACGCCATCCGCCGCGGCCTTGAGTACAATCTGGGAGCAGTCGGATTCGTTCAGGCCGTACGTCAGGCACACGGGCAAACGCGCGTGGCACGCAGCGTACTACTCCCCAACCTCACCGGCGACTTGGCCGAAACCGTCCAGCAGACCAGCCTGGCAGCCGAGGGCCTGAAGAAGATTCCAGGATTCAATTTGCCGACGGTTTTGGGGCCCTATAACTACATCGACTTGCGGGCGCGTCTCACGCAAACCGTAGTGGATCTCACCGCGTGGAAAAACTACAAATCGGCCGATGAAAGCCTCCGTGCAAACCAACTTTCGGCTCAGGATTCTCGCGATCTCGTGGTATTAGCCGTTGGGGGAGCTTATCTTTTGGTTATTGCCGACAAGGCTAGAGTGCAATCAGCTCTTGCTCAACTCGACACAGCAAACGCTCTTTATAAACAAGCATCACAGCAACGAGCTGTAGGAGTGGTGGCACAGGTCGATGTCGATCGCAGCCAAGTGCAAGCGCTTACCCAACAGCAGCGAGTAACTTCATTGCAGAACGATCTTGCGAAGCAGAAGATCAACCTGGCACGGATGACCGGTTTGCCGCCCAATGACCAGTACGACCTTTCCGACGACGTCCCTTTTTCGGCTGCGCCGCCGATTACTCTGGAAGAGGCGTTCAGACAGGCCTTCGAGCAACGTCCGGATCTAAAGGCAGCGGCGGCTCAAGTCCGGGCCGCCGAGCTCGCGCGATCTGGCGCACGTTCTGAACGGCTGCCCTCTCTTGCGGTGAACGCCGACTATGGAGTGATCGGAACCAATCCGTCCCAGTCTCACGGTACGTTCTCGGTCACTGGGACACTGCGCTTCCAAATTTGGGAGGGTGGCCGAACGGAGGGCGACATCGAGCAAGCCGACGCCACTTTAACGCAAAGACGTGCCGAACTCGAAGATCTCAAACTGCAAGTAGAGGGAGACATTCGAAAAGTCTATCTCGACTTAGAGGCGGCAACCAGCGAGGTGGAAGTGGCGCAGAGGAATGCGCGGGTCGCCAAGGAGACTCTCGATCTCACGCGGCAGCGTGTGGAGGCAGGCGTGGCCGACAGTGTAGAACTGGTTCAGTCGCAGGAAGCGCTGGCGGGCGCTGAGCTTGACTATATCAACAGCGTGTTCTCCCACAACGTCGCCAAACTAAGCCTTGCCCGCTCGATGGGCCGCGCAGCAGAAAATCTGCCGAAGTTCCTTAGCACGCCATGAAACACACGTGCCAGAGATACTCACGTTCAGGCCTCCGGCCCTAAGAACCTGATAGCCCGCCGAATCCTGAAGTGCTCCCCAATGATCCACCCTGTACCTGCTGCAAGAGCTGTTCATCGATCTGCTGCAGAGACGCCGGTAGCTTTGCATAATGCAACTGCTCCGCAGGGTCCTGCCCGCCCGTGATGATGTACTGGACGAAGCCCTTGACCTCCGCTGCCTTGTTGGCATCCTTTGCTTGTTTTGGCACAAGCAGGAAAGTGAGGCCACTGATGGGATAAGCATCCGGCGCCGACGCCGGAGCATTGACGATTGGCGTGCGCACGTCTTTCGATAGCTCGCCGGAAAACGCATCGATAGCAGCGCTCGTTCCCGCAGCCGTCGGGCTCACGTATTTGCCCGCCAAGTTCTGGACCTGCGCGACTGGAAGATGGTTCTCCTCGGCAAAAGTCAGCTCCACATACCCGATTGCTCCGAGAGTCTGCTTCACCACGCCCGTTACGCCCTCGCTCCCTTTGCCTCCAAGTCCGATTGGCCAGCTTACGGAGAGGCCTTGACCGACCTGGCTTTTCCATTTGGGGCTGAGGGCAGCAAGATAAGTCGTGAAGATGTTCGTGGTGCCGCTGCCGTCGGTACGATGCACCACAACGATGCCTCGGTCGGGAAGATTGACTTCGGGATTGTCCTTCTTGATTGCCGCATCGTTCCAATTCTTGATCGTGCCGAGATAGATACCCGCGAGCGTCTTCGCGCTCAGCTTCAGCGGCTCTTTGAGCTGTTCCAAGTTATAAGTAATGCATACCGGTCCAGCGGTCTCTGGGATCTGCACCAGAGCAGGCATCTCCTTCAGCTTTTCGTCATCGAGTGCGGCGTCGGACGCGGCAAAGTCCACCGTCCCGCTCTTGAGCTGCTCAATGCCTCCGCCGCTGCCAATCGATTGATAATTGATCTGCAAACCCTGATGGTCCTGTCCATAGGCTTGGGCCCAGCGAGTCATGACGGGATCAACGAACGAACTGCCGGCGGCGGTAAGCTGAGTGTTATTGCGGGCGGCTGCGGTCGTCGGTGTCCCGGAGTTGCAGCCCGTTAGGATAATCGTAGCGATGAACGGAACGGAGAGAAGATTAAGGTTCATAAATAGCCTCTGTCATTTGGGAGTGGGTCGCGACCTAGCCGGTCCAGTTCCTTGGATTAAGAGATCCAACGCATCACTCTCTCATCCTCAATTCCGTCGGTCTGAGCAATAGTAGACAGTTGCGTACTGAGGAAAGAGAATTAATCCCCCTTTAACAATAGCCTTCGATGTTTGCGCTCGACATCGGTGGCAGTCCGGTTAATCGGTATACTCGTAACGAATCCGATGTCCGCCGAGCACACTCCCGCGACCAAGACGAAGCACCGGGTTTCGCGACCCGCCGGCAAACCACGGCAAGAAGAAATTCAGCGGACAGGTTCGCGCGACGCTTCTTCTCTGGACGATTCAAAACTCTACATTAACCGGGAACTCAGCCTGCTCGCCTTCCAGAAGCGAGTGCTGGAGGAGGCCCAAGACGAGCAAAATCCCTTGCTTGAGCGAGTGAAATTTCTCTCCATTCTGGGCTCAAACCTAGACGAGTTTTTCATGGTGCGGGTAGCCGGTCTTAAACGGCAAGTGGAGAGCAATGTACTCGAGTGCGATCCCGATGGTATGACGCCCAAACAACAGTTGAGCGCGATCCGTGAAAAGACTTCGGATCTGTTCAAAGCCGCACACGAGTGTTTAAGCCGGCAAATCTCCCCGGCCCTAAGGAAGGCTGGCTTGTGCGTGGTGGATTATTCTCAGCTGACATCGGTACAAAAGACGAACGTTAACAAGTATTTTTCCGAAACTGTCTTTCCTACGTTAACTCCATTGGCATTCGATCCCGGCAGACCTTTTCCGCACATCTCAAACCTCAGCCTGAATCTGGCTGTTCTGATCCGCGACCAGCAGGACGTTGAACATTTCGCCCGGGTCAAGGTGCCGGATATCCTCCCGCAACTCGTACCGGTAACTCCGGCCAAGGAAGGCGGGACGACGAAAAAGAAAGCACCTGCGTCAAAGTACCTGGTGTGGCTGGAGCAGGTCATCGTGGCCAATTTGCAAAGCCTGTTTCCGGGAATGGAAATCCTTGAGGCCCATCCTTTTCACGTAACTCGGGACGCGGACAGCGCGATCCAGGAACTTGAGGCGGGCGATCTTATGGAGTCCGTTGAAGAGGGCGTCTGGCAGCGGCGTTTTGCGGATGTGATCCGGCTGGAAGTGAATGACGACATGCCAGCGGCAGTTCTCGAAATCCTGCAGAAGAACCTCGAAGTCGATCCCGACGATGTTTACCAGGTGGGGCGGCCGATTGCCTTGTCGCGCCTGAAACATCTTTCGGCTATCGATCGGCCTGAGTTGAAGGATAAGCCTTTCCTCCCGGCGGTTCCGGCTGCACTGCGGCCTGAGGAAGAAGGCGAAGACATGTTTGCCGCCATCCGGCGCCAAGACATTCTTCTGCACCTCCCGTTCGATTCCTTTCAACCGGTGGTGACGTTTCTGCAGCAAGCAGCCCGCGACCCGGCGGTTTTGGCCATCAAAATTACACTTTACCGCGTGGGCCGTAACTCTCGGGTAGTGGAGGCACTCCTGGATGCCATCGGCGAGGGGAAGCAGGTTGCCGCGTTGGTGGAACTTAAGGCTCGTTTTGACGAAGAGAGCAATATTGAGTGGGCCCGCGCTCTGGAGCGCGACGGAGTGCATGTTGTCTACGGTCTGCCGGGTTTGAAAGTGCATTGTAAAACCGCTTTGGTAGTGCGGCGCGAGGGCGATGCCATCCGCCGCTATGTGCATCTTTCAACCGGCAACTACAACAGTGTTACCGCTCAGCTCTATACCGATATTGGAATGTTCACCTGTGATGAAGCGATCGGCGCGGACTGTACCGATTTGTTTAATTACTTAACGGGTTATTCCGCTAAGGTCGACTATCGCAAGTTGCTGGTAGCCCCTGTGGACATGAGGCAAAACTTCGAGCGGCTCATCCGCCGCGAGATCGAGCATCAGCGCAACGGCGAGCGTGGCCACCTTATCTTCAAGATGAACGCCCTGGTAGATAAGCCCATGATTCAACTCTTTTACGAGGCCTCAAAAGCCGGCGTCCAGGTGGATCTTCTGGTGCGCGGGATCTGCTGCTTGCGTCCCGGGATAGCTGGTGTCAGCGAAAACATCCGGGTCACAAGTATCGTGGGACGATTCCTTGAGCACAGCCGCATTTTCTATTTTCGCAATGCTGGACAAGAGGAGATTTACCTGGGTAGCGCCGACCTGATGCCGCGCAACCTTAATCGCAGAGTGGAAGTGGACTTTCCGGTGCGCGACCCCAAGTTGGTGCGATTTCTCCGTGATGGGGTGCTCGCCACCTACCTTGCCGATGTGGTCAAAGCCCGCCATATGAAACCCGACGGAACCTATGATCGGCCTTCCAATCGCGACAATGCCCACAGCATGAACGCTCAGGAATGGTTCATCAAGAAAGTCGCAGTCAGATCCAGCAATAACGAAAAATCTGTCGGTTAATTCCATGGCTTGAAAGCTTTCCCATAAGCCCGATTCAGGGAACGATGACAACACCGAATGCGGATAATGCGACAGGAGCCTTGGCCGCCGCTGGAGTCCCAGATTGTAAGCTTGCGCCGCCGTCTGCCAGCCCGAACGAGCGCCCGATCCTAACCAAGACGAAGAACCAGAATATTCGGGTTTCGCCAGCAGTCCTCGATGCCGCCCGGAAAGACAGCCAACAGTTGTTGCGGGACCTGCGAACTTCTCTGAATGGCCTGGCCCAATCTGATGCCGAAGAACGCGCGCGCAGTACTGGTCCGAATGAGATCGCGCAAGAACGGAAGCAAGGCTGGATCGTCCGCGTTCTGAAAATCATCCGCAACCCTCTGGTAATCCTGCTTTCGACTCTGTCGGCAATTTCGTTTCTTACGGGCGACGCGCGCGCCGGCTCTGTGATGTTGGGTATGGTAGCGCTGAGCGTGGGACTCCGCTTCTGGCAGGAAGCGCGAGCGGACTCTGCAGCAGAAAAACTGAAGGCCATGATCCATGTGACCGCGACCGTCGTTCGGGATGGCACGGCGAGAGAGATACCACTCCGGGACTTGGTGCCGGGTGACATCGTCAGACTGGCAGCCGGCGATATGATTCCCGGCGACGTCCGGCTGCTGTCCTCGAAAGACGTCTTCGTTAGCCAAGGCAGTCTCACAGGTGAGTCGCTTCCGGTCGAGAAGTTCCACGACCCCGAAACTGAAAAAGGGATCTCGCCCACCGAACTCAAGAACACATGCTTCATGGGGACGAGCGTTGAGAGCGGGACGGCAACAGCAGTCGTGGTGACGACGGGCGTACAAACCTACCTGGGCAGTATGGCCAGCTCGATCACCGGGGAACGAGCGCTGACCAGCTTCGACCAAGGTCTGAACCGCTTCACGTGGCTCATGATGCAATTCATGGCCGTGATGGTGCCTCTGGTTTTTTTCATCAACGGTTTCACCAAACACGATTGGAAGGGAGCCTTCTTCTTCGCACTGGCTGTGGCTGTAGGGCTCACTCCCGAGATGCTGCCGATGATCGTCTCCGTTTGTCTCTCGAATGGGGCCCTCGCCATGAGCTGCAAGAAGGTAATCGTCAAGCGGCTGAACTCCATCCAGAACTTCGGAGCCATGGACGTGTTGTGCACCGACAAGACGGGGACCCTCACCGAGGACCGCGTCGTCCTCATGCGGCATTGCAACGTCGCTGGGCGCGAAACCGAGGACGTGCTCCTGGCCGGATACCTGATCAGCTACTTCCAGACCGGCCTCAAGAACCTGCTCGATCGGGCGATTCTGGACAGCACTGACTTCCACGGGAAAGCGGTGGTCGAGAAGTACACGAAGCTGGATGAGCTCCCATTCGATTTCACGCGACGCATGATGTCGGTCTTGGTGGCGGACCCGGAAGGTAAGGCGATCCTGCTGACTAAGGGCGCTCCGGAGGACGTATTTCACCGCTGCTCGCATTTTGAACTCGATGGGAAGTTGTCGCCGATGGAAACCGATCGGATGGTCGGGCTGAAAGCAGAATACGACAGCCTCAGCAACGACGGGTTTCGCGTGCTGGCAGTGGCTTCGAAGGAACTCCCCGGGAAGCAAATCTGCGCGAAGGCAGACGAGAGCGAACTCGTACTCAGAGGATACGTCGCATTCCTGGACCCGCCCAAGAGCACCGCCGGCCCTGCCCTTGCGGCTCTCGCCAAGCATGGCGTAGCCGTAAAAATCCTCACTGGAGATAACCATCTCATCAGCCGCAAGATCTGCAAGGACGTTGGCCTTCAGGCCGATCCCATGCTCCTGGGCGACGACGTGCAGAAAATGTCCGATGCCGAACTGGCCGGGCCTGCGGAAAAGGCGACGCTCTTTGCACGGCTCTCTCCCGCGGACAAAGAGCGGGTCATTCGCGTGCTGCGGAGCAAGGGGCACGTTGTCGGATTCATGGGCGATGGCATCAATGACGCTCCCGCCTTGCGAGCGGCGGATGTTGGCATCTCGGTCGACACCGCGACGGACATCGCCAAGGAGTCAGCCGACCTGATCTTGCTGGAGAAGGATCTGATGGTGCTCGAAGGAGGTGTGATTGAAGGCCGCAAGGTCTTCGCGAACATCGTTAAGTACATTCGGATGGGAGCGAGTTCCAACTTCGGGAACATGTTCAGCGTGCTGGGAGCGAGCGCGTTCCTCCCCTTCCTGCCGATGGCCCCAATCCAGGTGCTGACGAACAACCTGCTGTATGACTTCTCGCAGGTACCGATTCCAGCTGACGCCGTGGACGAACAGCAAGTGGCCAGTCCGCGCCCGTGGAACATCGGGGAAATCAAGCGGTTCATTCTCTTTATCGGCCCTATCAGCTCGATTTTCGACTATACGACCTTTTTCGTCATGCTCTACCTCTTCCACTGCTGGGATCCATCCCGAGCGTCCCTCTTTCAGACCGGATGGTTCGTCGAGTCGTTGATGACGCAGACGCTCATCATCCATGTCATTCGTACAAATAAAATTCCGTTCCTGCAGAGCCGTGCGAGTTGGGCGCTGACGGGCACAACAGTAGCGATCATGGCTCTGGGCGTGTGGCTGCCGTATTCCCCTTTGGCCTCTGCGTTAGGCTTCACGCACCTGCCGCGGCTGTACTGGCCCATCCTTATGCTCACGCTGCTCAGCTACATGGGCCTGACACAGATCATCAAAGTGTGGTTGCTGCGAAAGCACTGGATCTAAACCGGTATGTCCCGCGACACGGTGGCGTTTCATCATCGACCGAAGAATTATCCAAAACAGCCTGAACAAAAGGTTGATTCACAACACGATCAATTCTGATCAGTTTTTCCGAAGCCCAAAGTTTGATACTGGTTCTTTCACAAGTCTCGTCTGCCAGGGGGACGTGAACAAAATTATCTTTGTGAAAATGTTAGGTGCAGGGAGATTTCGATGAATCTAAATCTTATGGATCCGAGGGTACTCATGACGGTCGCTACCGTCGTGATTGTTGCCGCCGCAGTAATTGCTGTTCTTTACATGGGAAAACACAGGAATTCGACCGCGGTCCTGCGGAAGAAATTTGGCCCCGAGTACGATCGGGCAGTGCGGGAGCAAGGGTCAGAACGAAAAGCAGAAGCGAAATTAGCCGATCGCGAAAAGCGGGTGGAAAAGTTCAATATTCGCGATCTCGACCCAGTGGAGTATGAGCGCTTTTCGAAACAGTGGGAGTCCGTACAGTCCCGCTTTATCGACTTCCCAAAGGGGGCAGTCGCAGAAGCTGACGACATGGTGTCCTCTTTAATGAAAGTCCGCGGCTATCCCGTATCCGATTTCAATCAACGCGCCGCTGATGTTTCTGTGGACCATCCCCGAGTGGTGGAGAACTACCGGTCTGCACACGAGATTGCGCTGCGGGTTGGGAAAGCCGAAACAACCACCGAAGAGCTTAGAACGGCGATGATCCATTACCGCTGGGTGATTGAGGAACTGATGCAGGTACCAACGATTGTGGAAAGAAAAGAGGTGGCGTAAAGGTTGAACCGAAGAAAAGACGAGGGGCTTACGACGGCAGACCTGGCGAGCTACAGCATTGTGCAAAAGCAGGCCGACGGACCCAAGCTGTGAAAGTCAAAGAGACGGAAACCTGGACAGAGCAGCTGTAGTGTCAAAGCCTGTGTTCTTGTTTTCTTGAATCGGAGATGGGGGATTTCCGATCGCAGTGGAACAAGGTACAAACTGGTTTCGTGGACGAACCACGCTGAACGGTCGAAGAAGCAGACAAGATGGTAGCTGCGGCGATGCAGCGACTCGTGGAGAGTTCTGCCAACGAGCGATCGGGTTTGGAAAAGCAGTGGGACCGCGGTGACAACGTGTCCACTGAAGACCTGCGGCTTGCCCTGTAGCGTTATCGTTCTTTTTTTGACAGATTGCTGAAACTGTAAGGACAAACACGCTTTCGGATCCGGGAAGGAACCCCTGGGCATGGGGATCCAAGGACTCGTGTTATTCAACTACTAAGGAGAAAACAGATGAACTCAAGTACGAAGGATGAGATTAAAGGCACTGTTCATGAAGTGAAAGGCAAAGTCAAAGAGACGTTCGGCAAAGTCACGAATAATCCTAACTTACAGGCCGACGGCAACGCTGAAAAAAACACCGGCAAAGTTCAGAAGAAAGTCGGGCAGATCGAAAAAGTGTTCGAGAAGTAAAATCAGTCGGGATCTGTCGGAGCGTATTCCAGCCTTCGACAACGGATGTCCGCCGTTCTCCACTCCACTAACCGCAGGAACCGGCAGACTGTCATTTCTTAACGGTTACCCGGTCCTTGCCTTCTTCGCAGGTCCAACGGGCATCCGGGGTTTTCTATGGTCGGAGGGACCGTTCCGGTTGACCCAGCCGCCTTTGACACTGTGGTACGGGAAATTACCGGCGCCGTCAAAGAGAGATCGATGAGCGGTAAGGGGGCATCTCCGTGTTCATCGTGTAACGGCAAAAGAGGAGTCTGTGCCATTTTGAACGCCTACACGCGAATTTCTGAGGGGTGTCAGCTGGCGATTCATAGCGTCGAGCTGTGGCTGAAAGGACTCGCGGCGGCAATCGGCGGCGCGACCATGCGCAAGACGATACCACGCCCGAGGAGGCTCTCTGTGAGCCTGATCAATAGGGAACAGTTTTTCTATTAGAGCGCTGTCATATTCGCTGGGGACTATTGATCTGTATTTTCGCGGAATCGTGGCGACAATGCCATATTGGATTTAATCGGAAATTCCGGCTTAAGCCATAAAATGAAGGAGCGCCAATCATGAGTTTCAGAACATCCCGTCGCATCTTAACAGTAGCTGTTGTCGGCATTTCGCTTTTCAGTTTTGCAAGCATCCTCAGTGCAACAGAAAAGACCGCCTCGGTCGAAGGCCTTGTCACAAAAGTTGATCGTACCGCGAAAACCTTGATGGTAAAGGCCTCTGATGGAACCGAACACACAATGCATCTCGTGGAACGAACCGTGGTGCATGGCGGGAAGGAGACCCACAAGGGAGCTGAGGAGGCCGCACGCGATCTTCAGGAAGGATCCCAGGTCGTTGTGCACTATACAAAACAGGGCGCAGACGAGACCGCTGAGGAGATCGATCAGATAGGCGAGCATGGACTGAAGACGAGCGAGGGCACCATTACCAAGTTTGACCGCGCCGCCCGGACGATGACGATCAAAATTGCCGATGGAACCGAGCAAACCTACCGGTTAACCGAGCATGCAACCGAAGATGCCGGGAAAGAAACAGAGGACGCAGCGAAAAAGTCCGCCCACGCAATCGTGTACTACTCGGAAGAAGCAGGCCACAAGGTCGCCCATTATTTCAAGACCAGCTAACTTTGGGAGTCACAAGCGGATTCCTCGCTCGGTTTGACCCTGGAAAATGTCTGCAAGCAGGCGCATAACGTGCTTCGCCAGGTTAAGGAGAACCCATGATGCGCGTGGGAATTGCCGCGGACCATGGAGGGTTCGCATTAAAAGAGCAGTTGGCGGAGTTGCTCCGCGGCGCGGGGTACGAGGTCGTGGACTTCGGCGCACACCAATTGAACCCCGCAGATGACTACCCCGATTTCATCATCCCAATGGCCAGGGCCGTGGCCGCGGGAGAGGTCGAACGCGGAGTGGCGCTATGTGGCAGCGGCGTGGGTGCGTCCATCGCGGCAAACAAAGTTGCGGGTGTGCGTGCCGGGCTCATCCATGATGTTTTCTCCGCTCATCAGGGCGTCGAAGATGACGACATGAATGTCTTCTGCCTGGGCGGAAAAGTGATCGGGTCTGCGCTCGGCTGGGAACTGATCGAGACCTTTATGACCGCTCACTTCAGCGGTGCGCTACGCCATCGCCGCCGAGTGGATAAGGTGCACGCCCTGGAGAAACAGGGGGTTGGGGCATGAAAGGATCATCGAGATGTATTGGTCTATGCGAGAAGATTCACGATTCCGTTCAGTACAGTTCGGAGGCCATGAGCAAGAGACCGTCGCCAAGAACGGACGCGCCTGATGACGGCCTCTCGTTCCGACGCGCTGGTCCTCTTCGGTGTAACCGGCGATCTCGCCCACAAGATGATCTTCCCGGCACTTTATGCCATGGTGAAGAGTAATGTCCTCAATGTCCCGGTAATCGGTGTCGCCTTCCCCAAGTGGAGTCTCGATCGTCTGCACAGACGTGTGACCGACAGCATCAAGCGATCGGGAGGGATCGATGACAAGCGCGCTCTCCACCGCCTTCTGTCCCTGTTCAAGTATGTGAGCGGGGATTACAAAGATCCGGGCACGTTCACGGCGATAAAAAAGGAGCTGGGTAGCGCTCGGCGCCCGGCACACTACCTCGCGATCCCGCCCTCACTCTTCGAGACAGTGATTAAAGGACTCGGAGCCGCGAACCTGGCCGAGCATGCTCGCGTCATTGTCGAAAAGCCGTTCGGACGCGACCTGGCCTCGGCGCAGGAACTCAACCGCGTCGCCCATGCGGTGTTCCCGGAAGACTCGATCTTCCGCATTGACCACTTTCTCGGGAAGGAGGCGATCATGAATGTCCTCTATTTCCGCTTCGCTAATTCGTTCCTGGAGCCGATCTGGAACCGCAACTACGTGGCCAGCGTCCAGATCACACTATCTGAGGATTTCGGCGTCGGGGAGCGCGGCGCGTTTTACGAAACTGCCGGCTGTCTGCGCGATGTGATCGAGAACCACCTCTTCCAAATCGTCGCGCTGCTTGCCATGGAACCGCCGGCCGGTAGGGACTTTGGAGCCGTGCACAACGAGAAAGCCAAGGTCTTTCAAGCCATGCGCCCGCTGAAGCCCGACAACTTGGTGCGCGGGCAGTACGCTGGCTACCGGAAGGAGCCTGACGTGGCGAAGAACTCCGACGTCGAGACTTTCTGCGCACTGCGCCTTTTCATCGACTCATGGCGCTGGGCGGGGGTGCCGTGGTACCTACGCTCCGGCAAATACCTGGCAGATACAGCGACCGAGGTTCTGGTGGAGTTGAAGAAACCGCCGCAGAGGCTTTTTGCCGACTCAGCGCCGACGACCGGCTTGGCGAACTACCTGCGCTTCCGGCTCTCCCCCAATTCGGCCATTGCCCTTGCCGCTCGCGTCAAGCTCGCCGGGAAAGAGTTCGTCGGGGAGCAGCGGGAGCTCTACCTGTTCGAAGAACAGGACGGGGAGGAATCGCCTTACGAGCGGCTTTTGGGCGACGCCATGATCGGCGATGGAGCGCTATTTACGCGAGAGGACGCGGTTGAGGCCGCCTGGGCGGTGGTCGATCCGGTACTCAAGCACCACCACCGGGTTCGCCCCTACAAGCGCCACAGCTGGGGACCGAAACAGGCTGACGCGCTCATCGCTCCAGACGGCTCCTGGCACAACCCCAGCCCAAAGGATGAATCCGAATGAGGAGCCTGCCGCAGCGGTTTTATTGACCACACCGATCACATCTGCGACACCAACGCAATACCGTTCTATCTAGGAGAGAAGTTATGAAACCGACTCAAAAGCTCCACGAAATGGGCCAGAGCCTTTGGCTTGACAACATCACCCGGGGCCTACTGTCCAGCGGCACGCTCCGTCAATACATTCAGGAGTTCTCGGTCACGGGCCTCACATCGAATCCCACCATCTTCGATCACGCGATCAAGAACAGTCACGACTACGATGACTCCATTCGCCAGAAATTGAAGGAAGGCAAGTCGGGCGAGGCGCTGTTTTTCGAACTGGCGATTGAGGACCTCAGACAGGCCGCCGATCTGTTTCGGCCGATCCACGACCTGACGAATGGAGTAGACGGTTGGGTTTCATTGGAGGTCTCGCCGCTGCTGGCTCACGACGCCTCGGGCACCCTCGCCGCAGCTAAAGCCCTCCACGCTCGCGCAGCACGGCCCAATCTCCTCATCAAGATCCCGGGTACCCAGGAAGGCCTCCCAGCAATCGAAGAAGCAATCTTCGCGGGCGTGCCGATTAACGTGACGCTCCTGTTCTCCCGTGCACAGTATGTCGCGGCGGCGGAGGCATACCTTCGCGGCGTCGAGCGCCGCATTGCCGCCGGGCTGAATCCCGACGTCGGCTCCGTAGCCTCGCTATTCGTCAGCCGCTGGGATGTCGCCGTGCAGAGAAGAGTGCCCGAGGCGCTACGCAACCAACTTGGCATCGCCGTAGCTGGGCAAGTCCACGAGAGCTACAGCCGTTTGCTCGATTCTCCTCGTTGGAAGCGCACGTTCAACGCCGGTGCCCGCGCCCAGCGTCTGCTATGGGCCAGCACTGGAACCAAGGATCCGAAGGCCTCGGATATTCTGTATGTCAGAGGCCTAGCCGCACCGTTCACCGTGAACACCATGCCCGAAACCACGTTGAAGGCCTTCGCCGATCATGGGGAGATTGTCGAGACTTTGTCCGTGCATGCCGAAGAGGCGCTGGCAAAGTTCGCCAAGGCAGGCATCGACACGGATGCCTTGGCTGCTCAACTTCTAGACGAAGGAGCGGCAGGCTTCGTCAAGTCCTGGAAAGATTTGATGGAGTGCATCGCATCGAAGAGTGTGATGCTCAAAGCCGCTTAAGTCCGCAGCTAGTCGTGAAGAACGACATTTAGAAGCGAACTGTGAACGTGCAGACCTTTCCCGTCGCCATAGTCGATGAAACCTACTTCTTGAACTTGTTCATGAAAAGTCTAGCCGCGACTCCCAGCACGTTTGCCTTGCGCGACAGCGCTACCACACGAAGAGTCGAGCGCCGCCGCCGGGCGAGCGGGACCTCCCAGTTTGGACAGAAGGATCGCGGACGGGAGGCGCCTCACCGTGGTCCGTACTCGGGAGCTCCGGCCGCGAGGCGCTGACCTTTTCGATCTCCACAGCACCGTGGCGGTTCATAATCTCAGTTGCTGCCTCTGCTTTGTCGCCCGAACCCGTGGCGAAAACCATGACTCCTCCGCGCCGTACCCCTCGGACATAATCTTCCGCGTCCGCTTCGAGGACCCCGAACGCCGTGAGATCACGAACCAATCCCACTTCAAAATCCGTGTGTGGAGTACTCATGAGTCCGCTACCCACCATCTCCCGCGGCTCGACCAAAACACGGACGTCATTCCGAGGGAAGCCAGTGGCCTCGAGATCGCGAACGACCTCGTCGACCGAACCTGGATTCTCAAACAAACCAACTGCCGTTTTTGCCATATTGACCTCCACCACCTAATCGTCAACTCGCCCGGCAATGCCCGCAGCATTGTGATCTTCTGCTACGTCGCCAACGGTCTTCCCTCTGTCGTTGTGTGATGTGGCGCAAGTTCTCCGCGCGATGCGCTTGTCGAGTTCCACCGGAGCGGCTGCAAGTCCACCTGTTGCGACAAATTCGTCTGGTTCGCGGATAAACTGCTCTCTTGAGCCATCCACGGGGTAACCGCTGTCTTCGAGATCACGCACGAGATCATCGGTCGGACCTGGATTCTCAGACAGACCAGCTGCCGTTTTTGCCACGTTGGCCTCTCCACTTAATCTGCAGCGCCGGAGTTGACTACTCACGTCGCTGGAATCCACTATTGAAGTTTGGCTTCATGGGCATATCCGCCAATTTCGTGAAGAAGTGCCTGCGCCGATTCCGGAACGGCCACTTTGCCGTCAAGAATTTCATGGCGGTTTACGTCGTCGCCATACATGGCTCTGTCTCCACTTTTGTCAGCTTGTACCACGGCGCCGTTTAGGCTCACTCCGATGAAAACGCCTTTCGAACGCGAGTAAGACAAAATCTCCGCATTCAATTTAAGATCCGTGCCAGCAGCGGCGTTCCGGCCCACCGGCCCGGCGGCGACAGAAGCGTCGGCTCCGAGCTTAAACTTGTCGCTGAGCAGGCTTTTCAAGGCGTGATCGTTCATAAAGAGCATCACAAGGTCGGTGGAAGAGCCCCCGATCTGATAACCCACGCTGCCACCCTCAATAGCCAAAAACAGGGGGGCGCTCCAGCCATGGCCGGTGCGACAGGTTGCCAGTCCCCTGCCGTAGTTGCCGCCGAATATGAAAGCGAACTTCACGTCTCCTGGAATGATGGCGATACATTTCGCCGATTCCAGAAGGTCCGAAGGGATGCCCTGATCCGGGGTGTTCATGATCTCCTGGAAGACCTGGGCAGCTTTCTGTGTGCGACTGACATCATCCTCGCGGTCCGAGGCGACAGCAGTTAGAGTTACGAACAGAGTTAGCGTTGTGAAGATCAGAATGCGTTTCAACATGTTGTTCTCCTCCTACAGCTCTGAAATTATTAACAGCAAACGCTCTGACAATTCATCGAAGCCAAACCCCGGCTCAGTTCGCCAGGGTGCAACTGCTCAGCGCAGACCGATGCGACAGGGCGTTAATCACCTGCGTATCGACCCATGGTCGTTCATCAATTGATGAACGAATTTCCAAGATGTTTCGCAGCTTGCAGCAGTATGTCCGCACGAAGAAAATGATGTTCGAAGTCTTTTTCATAGCCTCGCACCAAGTCCCGCCGTGTCGCCTGACGCTGCGCGCACGAACAAGGGGAGTGTCACAATCCTCTTTCGCACCCGCCATTTCTTTTCTTCGTAGCTTCCGATCAACGGCGGGTAATCCACAACGAGATGCTAGACACTGTGGAAAGACATTTCTGTTCAATAACGAACACATTCCATTTGGGTCACTGAATGGCTGCCGAAAGCGTCCGGGCGAGTCCTGGTGAGGTGACCCGCGCCGGTGGCGTGCGTCCGGTGGGCGCCGGCACAGAATGCCTCGATCTAAATTGTCCACGGTTCCGTCTTTAACAGCAGTCAAATGGGGAAGCGGTGGCAGGACTCGCAAAGAGACGTGGTGGTTTTGTATTTCGGCAGGATGAGGTTGGCAACGGTGGAGTGGTGAGGCTCGTGGCAGGTGAGGCAAGTGATCGGAGGGGAGTCCTTGCCAAGCGCAACGTTAGGGCCAGAAACCGGATGTCCTTCGACGGGGTGATTGAGCTTGTGAGTTTTGTTGAGGTTTAGGTAGAACCATGAATCCATTTCCTTGAACGGAATTGTCGCTCCCCACGAAAGAGTGAGGGTGTGCGCCTTGCGATTCACCTTCATGAGGCCGCGGACGTGGCAGGCCATGCAGACATCCTGCGGAGAGGCGTACATATGGGCGGGGAAATTACTGGCGTGTGGAGAGTGGCAGAAAACGCAGTTGCCCTCCTTGTACGGAGGATGCTGGACGGTGTCAGTGGACACTGTGTGGCAGGTAAAGCAGAGTTGATTGCTAGGAGAGGTAAGAGTGATGTAGGTGGCGCCTTTCACGTTGGCAACCGCGTGGCAGGTGGTGCAGCCCATGGAGATAGCGGTGTGGACGTACTTCCCTGTGGCCTTGTCGTTGTGACACGCAAGACATTTGGAGGGATCTACATTGGCGGGGAGAAGGACGGGATGCTGGTGAAGGTCGGCTCGAGCAGAAGAAGCGAAAAGCAACAAGATGACAGCAGTCAAGGTGCGGAAAGAAAAACGAAGCAATGAGGCGAGTGAGAGAATGGCGGGGATCACCATTTGTCGAGAGCGAAGATTCTGTTCGGCGATCCCTTGCATTCCTGCACGTCCTCCTTATCGTCGATGCAAAGAACGATTGCGCTTCGGAGCGCCGGATCAGGCCTCTGCAGGCATGGTTCACCTTAAGAATCATTTTCAATACTTGGGCCCAGGAAACTGTTCACAATTGCTCAAACTAATGCTCTTTTGCAACTTTGCAACATCGTTTTGCCGAGTTTTGACGATCACCCTCTTGCGGGCACCCACCAGCCGATTGCTGTGGAAGGCACGCCCAATCTCATCTTCTCATCCGAGCCTTTGCGATCTGGTTTCTTGGGGAATTGCACCGGAGAACAGCTAGTCGTGCAAGACCACATGGAGCAGCGAGCTGTGGACTTGTAGGCCGCCGTTGTAGTGAATAAATCCCAATTTTCTGAACCGGTTCATGAAGAAATTGACCCGCGAGCGGGTTGTGCCGATCATTTCCGCCAGCATCTCCTGACTGATCTTGGGAACTACAGTTTCGGGTGTCCCCTCCTTGCCGAAATGAGCCAGCAACAGAAGGACACGGGCCAGTCTTTTTTCACTGGAGTTGAACAACTGATCGACCAAGTCCTCTTCGTAACGGATGTTCCGCGCTAACAAATAAGCCACGAACAGCTCGGAAAATTCCTGTTCCCGGTGCAGCGTTTCCATCATGGCTTTCTTGTCGATTCGCAGAACATCGCAATCCGTCATTGCGGTTGCAGACTTCATGCGCGAACGCCTCCCGACCAGGCAACCTTCGCCGAAAAAGTCTCCGTCACTTAATATCCCGATCGTTGCTTCCTTGCCAGTCTTCGAGACCACGGTGAGTTTGACCTTGCCCGTCTGGATATAAAACACCGCATCCGCGGTATCCCCTTGGGAAAAGATTCCTTGTTTCTGCCGGAAGAGCACAGATTTCCTGCCCTCTCCGATGGTCGCGAGGAATGCATGGGGATCGAAATCCCGTTTCTTCTTGGCCACTAGACTTGGGCCTATGGCATTAGGCGCTGTTTGGAGGGCCGGGTCAATTGAGATTTGGCGGGCGACTTTCCTTCCGCCTGGAGAAGGGTTGGGTTGGCGAGCAGGAGACATCGGCAGTTCCTTCTGCGCGAACAACGACCCTTATATTTTACTGCTTTCCTAGCCATCGTAAATGTCCAATAGCCACGGCCCGCTATAAGTTTTTTTGATGCTCCAGATCAAAGACGTGCCGTGATGGCTCACGGCATGAGTAATGCTGTACAGCATCGCTCACGGAAATGAGCGAACGTATAAATGTTCCGGGAGAATAGTCTTCCCGTCAAACCAGACGGCCTGAACTCCCCTCTTGGGACATGGCCTTCCTAGCATAAGACGCGTCGAGGGCAGAGCAAGCAAGGCTTCGCGGAAAGCGAACTCAAGAGCCAATGCTGTCGAAGACGACCAAGACCGCCAGAGAGGCTTCGATGAAGATTACGCAAGTATTTCGGTCGTAGAACGATGAGCAGGTGATCAGTGAACTAGTGAACTTACGATTGGTGGAGCACATCAGGCGACCCCGCCTGCGTAGAATTTATCTTTGACAATCCAGCGAACGTTGTCTCCGGTGATGGGAATCCGTAGCTCCATGCGGCAACTGTGAGCATTATTGATCAGACCATTTTGATTGTGACTTGCTAAGGTTTGAATTGGTTCGCTGCGGTTCAGCAGTCGCGGATCCACCTGGACAGCAGACCCACGCCGACGTGATCAGTTACACGTTCGCGCGGGCGAATGGGAGGCTGACATGCTTCGGGTCATGTGGATTGTTCTTTTTATTGTGTGGGTTCTGGGACTTGGTTTTCATTTCGGCGGAGCTCTGATCCATTTGTTCTTGGTTGTGGCGCTGGTGTTTTTGGCTATTGACCTACTGAACCGACGGCGAAGTACGGTTTGAAGAAAAGCAGTACGAATCCCGGCACCATGAGGTATAGGCGTAGCCTCTTCACGCCTTCACGTTGTGTTCGGTCGCCCTTCCAACCGGACCATATCCGTTAAGGAGTCTGCAATGTCCGACCCTGATTGCACCGTGAGTCTGAAACCGAACAGCCTGATGCGGTGCGAAGCGCGTCCTTTCGCGTTCGCAAAGAAGTCTGCATCATTCGTGCAAGGAATCCCCGGTCACTCGATTCCATTGCGGGTTGCGGTGATCGGGAACCACCTCCCTCGCCAGTGTGGAATTGCCACCTTCACGACAGACTTGTGTGACGCGATTGCGGCTGAGTACGGTGCCGCTGGAGTATCCGTGGTGGCCGTCAATGATCCGCAATCGCGCTACCGCTATCCTGCGCGCGTGCGATTCGAGATAACCGAAAGCGATCTTTCATCCTATAAAGCCGCCGCCGACTTTCTTAATTCCAGCAATGTCGATCTGGTGTGTTTGCAGCACGAGTACGGGATTTTTGGAGGGAAGGCTGGCAGCCATGTCTTGCGACTGCTGCAGCGTCTCAAAATGCCCGTGGTGACAACTCTGCATACGGTTCTTCGTGAACCAGACCTTGACCAACTGGTCGTCATGCAAGAAATCGCCTCGCGCTCCAATCGTCTTATTGTTATGAGCGAACACTCTTCTCAGTTTCTTCAGGATGTGTTTAGGGTTCCCGGCGAGAAGATTGATCTGATTCCTCACGGCATACCCGACTTGCCTTTTTCGGAACCAACTTCTTACAGAGATTCGTTTTCGACGGGAAAGACTGTTTTACTCACGTTCGGCCTCCTGTCTCCAAACAAGGGATTCGAAAACGTAATTCAAGCGTTGCCGAACATTTTGTCCCGGCACAGCAACGTTGTCTACATAATCGCAGGTGCTACTCACCCGCACGTCAGACGTCGCGAGGGTGATCGATATCGACTGCAGTTGGAGGCCTTAGCCAAAAAGTTCGGAGTTCAGGAGAGCGTGGTCTTCTACAATCGGTTCGTCAGCACTCAAGAAATGGCTGCGCTGGTTGGTTCGGCAGACATCTACGTCACTCCTTATCGCTACGAGGCACAGGCCGTATCCGGCACACTGGCGTACGCCTTGGGCGCCGGCAAGGCAATCATCTCGACTCCGTATTGGCACGCCACCGAACTCTTGGACGATGGGCGCGGGGTGCTGGTTCCCTTCGAAGACCCAGCCGCCATCGCGGATACGGCGATTGAACTCTTGGACAACGATGCAGCCCGCCAGGCGATGCGTAGACGAGCTTACCTCTATGCACGCCATATGGTGTGGAACCAGGTAGCGCAGTCTTATATGCGGACCTTCCTAAGATCTTGCGCTAATCGCATGCAACCGGCACGCATGGCTTTGCACCTCCAGGCTGCCGAGAAAGATACAGGCCAACGGATCAATGTGTAAGCGCTTTGCCAGTACCGAACTCCGGAGCGATATCACGGCTTAGCAGGGACATCCTGTCGGGATGTCCTTCCAGACCGCGCGAAGAGCGTGGTGATGAGGGGAAGCGGAATGTGGACCAGTTCTTCCGCATGAAGCAGGTGGAGGAATGGGATCTGTAATTGGGTTTATAGGACAGTTCCTTGGTATGTCCTTGTTGGGAGCGATGTCAATCGCGCCCCTTCCGTCATGTCCGTGCGAGAACCTTTCTAAGCTGCATGTGGCTGCAGTGCGGCTTAACTCGTCCGTTCGAGAGCAAAACAATACAGAAGACCTTTTTCGTAAGTTGAACGTCCGTCACCGCTGGCAAGAAGCTCGTCTAATTCGGCTCTCTGGAGTTCGCACCTATAAGTTAGAGAATGACAAAGATAAAATTGTGGCCGAAGAAGCGGTGGTGGTGGAATACAGGGCACCGACAACAGAAAAATTCACAACCACCGCAGGAAAAGGCTCGGGATTCGTGCTCCACCATGTATTCCAGCGACTGATGAAGGCTGAAGAGGAGAGGGTAAGGGTTAACAAAGACCCGGACAGCCAGATCACTCCGGAAAACTATGCCTTGGAGATAGTTGGCACGGATCGAATCGGCAACTCTGACTGCTCAGTGGTCCACGCTGTTCCGAAGCGCAAGGAGATGGATCTCTTCGAAGGAAAGATGTGGATCGACAACCAGGACTTTGCGATAGTGAAGATCATCGGCCATCTCGCTAAAAGCCCGTCTTTTTGGATCAAGCAAGTAGATTTTGTGCGGAACTATCAGAAGATTGACGGGTTCTGGCTTCTCTCGAGAGAAGAGGCGATTTCAGCCATCAGAATATTCGGCAAGGAGAGACTGACTGTCGATTACCGGAACTATACGGTCAACGATTTCTAGTTCAAAATTAGGAGGTGTGCCTGTGATTGAACGACTCAAGGAAACTGGGGGAGCGGCATTCGGTTTTAAGGTGGCCGGAGCGCTGTCGGAGGAAGACCTCAAAGCATTCGAGCCGCAGCTTGAATTCTTCATCGCACAACATAAGAAGCACCCGATCGGCATCCTCGCGGACCTTACAGAAATGCACGGAGCCGAATGGAAGGCTCGCTGGGAGGACCTTCGGTTTCTGCAAAAGCACACCGACCATATCGCCCGGATGGCGGTTGTCGGGGCACATCGATGGGAAGAGATTGTGGACATTCTAACCGCGGGAGCCGCCGTTCTGCAGTCCGAGACGCATTACTTCGAATCCTCTGAAATCCAACACGCGTGGCAGTGGGCGCGGACTGCGAAACACGCTGAAGATGCCCCTGTCCGAATAATCTCGCCGGCGACTGGAATCTGGAAGGATTACCGCCCTGAGTTTGTGGGTGTGTAATTGCGAGAGCGCCGGAAGAAAGGCGGGTTGATCGAGACTCTGCAATCGGCGCCCTGATCCTAGGCGTCCCTGGCGGTTCTTAACCGTGTGCTTTTCCGGGCGAGTGAGTTGGCCGCGAACCGTTCTTTGATACCCACGAAATGTGAGCAGCCCATTTGACGCGCAGTCTGTGCTTTCATGATCGGGGATTTGGTCATTTGGTCGTGCTCTTTGTCGTCGTGGCCTATCGCGAACTGTTCCCCTCCGCGGACGTGCTCTCAGCGGAGACAGGTCGGCGGCGCACCATCTGAATAGGCTTCGACGGCCGTTTTTGCTCCACTCTTGCCGGCCAATTGCGGGTCCGTTTCAGTTCCGCCGGGGACGCTTATGACTGGCAGCGCCCCCTGTGGAGAGACTTCGGCGTTCGTGTCTCCTCCACGATTGTCGGCAAGCTCCGAGTCGGTTTGATTGCCGCCGGGGATGCTTAGGACCGGTAGCGAGACGGCTTTTGATAGCCGCGGCTTGGTGTTTCTTACCCGACGATGGTCTATGGTGGGTTTTGTTTCTTTGGACATACCTTTGTTCTCCTGTGGCTTCGAGCCTTCTTCTTTCTTGAAGTGGATGATCGGCATTACACCGGTGGCGTTGGGTCTCTTCTCCAGGGAAGCGACCTTGGGCGGAAGGCGGCGTAACATGCCTCCGCAACCATTGTCGAAGCGATGCGGCGTCGGCCCAAGAGCAGACGCCGCTCGAACAATCTGTCCCACTACTTCTTCGCAGATGCTGAAGTAGTCGCTGGCTTGGACGTTTCGCCTGCGGACTTCTTCGGCGTAGAGTCAACGTCCGTCACATCGAAGCGGACACCATCCTCGACGCTTTTCAAGGTCTGGTTGGCCTCATAATACTTTCCGGCCTCGATAAGTTTCGCCGCTTCCTTGATCCCGCTCGTGGTCTTATCGAGGGGCGCCACTTCCATTACGAAGCTAACGTCGATGTTAGCTAGTTTGAGGGTCTCCATCGCCTTCTTGTGCTCGCCCTTTTTGAGCATTTCGTTGGCCTTGGCGACGCCGGCGGATTTTTCAGGTGTTTCAATATAGTCCTCACCAAGCGTCAAGGAACCGTCCACAGGAATCCAGATTGTTGGCGTGGTGCTTGCCGTCGCGCCGGATCCGCGCTGGACCATGCCCGATGGAGCTTTCAGATCTGATTCTGCCTTGGTGAAGGCAGTCTCATCGGTCTTAGCCTTCTCTAAAGCTGTTTCTGCTTCATTGGTATAGGTTTTGGCCTCGGCAGGCTCTCCGTTGAATATTGCGAGGCGGGCTAGGCTGACATCGCGCATCGCCTTGTATCCGTCTTTGGACAGCTTTCCCATATCCCGGTCCGTGGCAGTTTGCGCGGAAGGCTTATTCTGAGCGAACGCGGCAAGCCCAACCAGCGTAATTGCGAGAGCAAATGCGCATGTACTGATCTTGTTCATAGTCAATTCTCCTTATTGGTGTGATTTAGCAAGCGCGACGAAGCCGAGTGTGTGCCCGGCCATCAAACTGGCTGCCTTTGACGAGTGCTCACTGGAAATCCTCAAATCACGATGTTCCGCTTCGGCTCCCAGCAGCCCTGCACGATGCTTGAATGTCTGTTTTCAGAAATCCGAAGCCCCAATAGGAACATGCGCGGGGCGGCAAATCTGTTCAAAGTTACACACTTTTGGATCTCCTTCCGCCTCTGGCAAATGTCGACACGACTTGGAGTGGGCTGATTTGCTTGTGGTTGCCTTGGGAATGAGTCCGTGAGATTGGCGCGCGTAAGTTACATCGACCTGCACGATTCGATGTTTTCCATAGAGCAATTCCACATGAAACCAGATGGCAATGAATCGGGCGAAGTTAGGTGTGCGCTGTACAGCAAGTCAACCGGGTGGGACATCGGTTGCAGGGTGATCGGCAACAGTATTGCTAAAAACATGGTAGTGAGCAGTTTTGAACAGCTTATCGAGCCGAAGTGTTGAAAATTGGTCCTTACAGGTGAATCATGCCACCCTCGGCTTACCCGGAGCTATCGCACGGAGTAGTTCTCTGCATCGGCGATAACCAAAATGTGCTGGAATGCGAAAAGGCATTCCTCGAAACCTTCGGGTATACCGTTCTGACCGCCTCCAGCGGCGCCAGAGGACTGGAAATGGCTTCCACCCATTCGGTTGACGTTGTAATCGTCGACTATTTCATGCCCGAGATGAACGGGCAAGAGTTTGCAATCGAAATGAGACTGCTCAGGCCGCAAGCGCCAATCATTATGCTTTCCGCAGCAGTGGATGTTCCTGAGCAAGCCTTGAAGCTAGTGGATGCTTTTATAGCTAAAGATCATTTGTCAAGCCAGTTGTTGCCAGTGATCGCGCAATTACACGAATGCGGATCGATCCTTCCGTTTTCGTATGACGCCTGACGAGAAACATTGATGAACGCCCGTATTCTTGCGGGTGTCCTCGTACTGGTGCCCCGAATTGCATCCCTGGTCATGCGGTTTCCCCGGAGGGAGCCACAGCGTGTGAATGCCGGAGAAATAAACGGCGCGAACCAGTCACAGTGCGTGCGCGTCGCCAATCACTTTCGCGCGCCAGACAGGGAGTTTGTGAATACGGCGACAGGCCGCGACCTAGCAGGATTTAAGAAAACCGATTGGAGGGATGCACAATGAGCGCAACAGCCGTTGAGAAAATAGCGCACCTGCCAAATGAACCGCGCGGCCCTGTCCGTCTAAGTCCCTCACCCAGGGAAAGGCATCTCCTGAGGTGGGGTTTACTTGCACTGGTCGGATGCGTCATCGTTCTGACAGTCTTCCTTGGCCTAATCCAAAAATGGCTTTGGATGCGCGAGCTTGACTACGCCGGCATCTTCTGGACCCTTCTTTCGGTCAAGTGGGGGATGTTCGGCGTGGCTTTGGTCCTTTCATCTCTTTACCTGTGGATCAATCTCCTCTTTGCAGCCAAGAGCATCGACATTTCACGGGAGCAAGGTCCTTTCTTCAAAGTTGCCACTGCCTCTACTTCCGGCAGGGTCGTCGCTGCCTCCGCCGATGCGCTCAGAAGACTCAACATCGATATAAGCCCCAAGGTCTTGATGTTGGCCAGTGGGGTAGCTGTGATGTTTGTCTCCGTGATATTTGCGGTGGGTGTTTCCACGCAATGGGACACGTATCTCCGCTTTCGTTATGGCGGATCGTATGGGCTGGCCGACCCTCTCTTCGGGGTCGACCTTGGCTTCTATTTCTTCCGTCTTCCGTTTTATGAGCTACTGCAGAGCAATCTGACGTTTCTGACTGTGGCCGCTCTTGCGATTGTTGGTTTCTTTGGCCTCCTCGGATTGCGGCAGTTTAAACCCGGCCAAAAATTCACAATCGGCGACAATACGGCTCGGCATCTGGTCGTGCTCCTATTCATTTTGGCTGGCACTTTCGGGTGGGGCTTTTATCTGGATCACTACGAGCTCGTCTATTCGACCCTCGGGGTTGTCTACGGAGCGGGCTATGCAGCGGCGCATGTGACCAAGATTGCTCTTTGGACGATGCTCGGCGCCTCCGTGCTGGCATGTGCGCTTCTCGTGCTCGCTTTATTCCGTCGTCCGCGAGTGAAGGCGGTGGCCGTAGGTATTGGCATTTATGCGGCACTGTATGTAGTCGGAGTGCTGGCGTTGCCCTACCTTTTTCAAACGTTTGTCGTTCGACCAAGCGAGCTAAGCCTTGAGACGCCGTACCTGCAACATTACATAGGGTTCACTCGAAAAGCCTACAATCTTGAGGCAATCCAGGAAACCGCTTATCCGGCTCTCACGGATCTGACTCCGGAAGTGCTAGCTAGAAATCAAGACACAATCCAGAATATTCGTCTCTGGGATTCGCGACCATTACTTCAGACCTATCAGCAAACGCAGGCGATTCGTCTCTACTACCAGTTCTATAACGTGGATGCCGATCGCTACCATCTGGCCGATGGCTATCACCAGGTGATGCTCGCATCCCGGGAACTTGCCACACAACTACCCGCAGCGGCACAGACATGGGTCAACGAGAACCTGGAGTTTACCCATGGCGATGGGTTGGTCATGAACTTTGTATCGAAGACCGAAGGGGGAGGTTTTCCGCAGTATCTTATTAAGAACATTCCTCCCGAATCTCAGTATGCCCGCCTGAACATCTCGCAGCCGGCCATCTACTACGGAGAGGTGACGCCGGGCTATAAGATCGTGGCGACCGGAATCAAAGAGTTTGATTATCCCAAGGGCAACGAGAACGTTTATACGAGCTACCAGGGGAAGGGCGGAATTCCGCTGGACAGCATCTGGAAACGGCTTATGTTTTCCTGGACGCAAACCGACATCAATATTCTGCTCACTTCTTATCTGAGGCCGCAAAGCAAAATTCAGATTTGGAGAAGCGTGCAGGAGCGTATTTCACAAGTCGCGCCCTTCTTGCTTCTGGACAAAGATCCGTATGCGGTAGTGAGCGAAGGCAAGCAGTATTGGATTCAGGACGCCTATACCACCTCGGACCGTTTTCCCTACTCACAGCCGCAAGCTGCCGGTTCGGCAGCGGGCATGAATTACATCCGCAACTCCGTAAAGGCCGTCGTGGACATGTATGACGGAACCGTGTCGTTCTACGTGATGGACTCCAAAGATCCCGTGCTCGGACTGTACCGGCGCGCCTTCCCGGGTGTTTTCAAGGATCTGAGCGCGCTTTCGGCGGATCTGAAGAGCCATCTGCGTTACCCGCAGGATCTCTTCGCCATCCAGGCGAATCAATACGAAAGCTTCCATATGACCGACCCCCAGGTGTTCTACAACCGGGAAGATCTTTGGGTTGCACCGAAGGAAAAATACGATAACGCGGTCAACCCTATGGAGCCTTATTACATTTTGATGAAGCTTCCCGGGAGCGATCAACTCGAGTACCTCATCCTGACTCCTTTCACGCCGCAGAACAGGGATAACATGATCGCTTGGCTGGCCGCCAGGTGCGACTTCCCCGACTACGGGAAGATGCTGTTCTACGAGCTCCCGAAAGAGAAGCTGATCTACGGACCCAACCAGATCAGTGCAATGATCGATCAGAGCACGACCATTTCTCAACAACTCACGCTGTGGGACCAAAAAGGATCAAATGTAATTCGCGGCAAGCTGATTGTGATTCCGATCGAGAATTCTTTTCTTTATGTGGTGCCGCTATATCTCAAGGCGGAAGGCACGAATTTCCCACAACTGAAACGCGTGATCGTGGCGACAGGAGATAAAGTCGTGATGGAACCCACACTCGACGAGGCGCTGAGTTCCTTGTTTGGAACATCACCGGGGCAGCCCTCGCAACCAGGGCAAACGAGCGGGACGCAGGGACTCTTGCCGAAGGCGGTGTTGGATCAAGCCAGGGCCCAACTTGCGGAAGCACAGAGAGCAATCAATTCGCTCAAGGGCTTGCTGGCTACACCGCCTCGATAGGCGGGGCACACGAAGCTGATATGCCGACGAGACCAGACCAAGGAGAGTCGCTGGCTGAGCTGAACGTTGAAGCGTTGAAGATAATTCTCGGGAGGTTCCGTGGTGAAACGTAGATCGCATGATAACGAAGCGCAGCCTGATGAACTAGGAAGCGATCCCGGGCAAGTAGGCTCGGATAGCGCTGGGCAATCGGGGGATACTCAGGGCCTCTCGCAAATCGCAGATGCCGCGGACGAGAGCGTCGAAGAACTTGTCGATACTGATCAAGCATACGAAGCCGAGGCCGTAAGCGGTGTCGAGGATGCGGATGACCACCCTGAGAGGCCTGTACGCACCAGTGAGGATCGTGCCCGCTCACATTACATTCCGCCGGAGGGCGGACAATAACGGTCGCGGCCGAAGGGGTAACCGGCACTTTCTGAGGGCTTAGTCGATGGTTTCCGAGAGCGCGCCCCGGTGGCACATGTAGTTCGGCATGCGACCGTAATACCTTCAGCGCGTGTGCATGAGAAATAATGCCCTCAAAGCGTCCGTCCGACATCACGGGAGTTGATTGCCATTTTCCCGCTCCATGATCTCCAAGGACTTCATCGCGGGCGGCCGCTAGAAACTCCAAAACCTAAGGATCGACCGATCGCCCCAGGGCATCAGTTAACGCCCTCCGCAAACTACCTGGTGGCAGTCACCGACTTCACCGAAATGGTGGCGCCATCGGCTGTGCCTGTGACTCTAGCCTGCTCCCAAGCCAGTTTGTTGAGCGTGTCTCGCGTCGCCTGATCTGAAGTGTCGAGGGTATAGACCCTGTCACCGACAACCAAAGCGTACTTGGCGCCCTTCTGTACGCAGGCACGAACACAGGCTGCGGGTGCAAGCCCTTCCGTGTGCTTGGCGCCGCACATGGCGTCGCTGACTTTTCCGGTAAAGGTCTGGGG
>Ga0182030_10005161_pt1 | contig 27760 bp, 24 predicted proteins | sample 812S3MmetaG_FD_121299 | JGI IMG/M metagenome (GOLD analysis project Ga0182030, IMG submission 121299) | Permafrost microbial communities from Stordalen Mire, Sweden - 812S3M metaG (Illumina Assembly) | ecosystem: Environmental > Terrestrial > Soil > Wetlands > Permafrost | place: Sweden... | reverse complement strand
TATGAAGAACGATACCGTCGGATTCAACATCGTTCTTTTGACCTGCCACCCAGATATAACGATGAGGAAACGCTGCAAGCAGTACGCCGAGCATTATGAAACCGAAAGCGACGTATGTAATTGGCAAGCCCGGATCGCATTTGTATTGCAGTCCTGTCACAGGTAAAGGCTTGATGTATTTGAGCGTGACTGACCCTAAATCTACCGACCCGCCCACAGGAATTTGTGTCAGTAACTTGGGGCTGGTCCATTCGGGGCGTTTGGCAAATAATCGCAGCGGTTTGTCTTGTTCTTTGATCGAAAAAATCAAAATAGTAGTGCCATCAAGCGGCAAAAAAGCGGCATAACGTTGTCCCATTGGGCGCAAATCCAAAGCCTTTTCGCGTCCATTGAATGAGACCAGAATTTGATCCAGTCCCCAGCTGCTCTGGTAAACATCAACGTTTTCCCAGGTCAATGGATCGTTTACAGAAATTTCCCTCGTGTTTAGAACTTTGCCGGAGGAAGAGACGACACTCAGTGTGCTGTACCATTGCTTGGCTTCGCCAGTTGGGTAATCTTCGCGCTTTGTCGCATCGACTCTCACTTTCCATTGTGGCAGTTTTCCAATCCACAGTTTTGAATGTTCGGAATCGGCAAACGTTAAAGAGTCACCTAATTTGACTGCTTTGAATCCAGAAAAGCCTGTCCACGATGTAATCGATATACCAAGCAATAGGGATAGCAAACCGATATGAGTCATCGTTGCAGCCAGGCGTGACCAGCGACCGAATTCGGCGCTCAATCGATAATCTTTGCGCTCGACCTTGTAGCCAGCTCGATTTAGTTTGTGCGTCAAGTTGTTGAAGATATCGTCAATATTGCCACTGAGGGCGGCACTTTGACGAGTGGGCAATTTCGAGACAGCGCTAATTTCTAAAAACTTTAGGGGGCCTTTGAGGAGTTTCCAGCGAGGAAACACACGTTGAAAACTGGCCACTGTCAAATTCACAGACAAAAAAGCAATGAGAATAAGAAAGTAGGGAGTGTGAAAGATATCAGTGACGCCCCATTTCATTAAATTGGTGGCTGTTTCTACACCAAATTGTTGAATGATTTTGTCCTGACCGACCGTTGATTCCTGTGGGCACCAGGCGCCAATCAGCACTGTCAGAGCCGATAGCGTTAAGAGTACGGCAGCAAGTTTTACTGAATTGAAAAACTGCACGACTTTTTTTGATAGGTCATGGCTGTTCTTATTAATGCTCAGGTTGATGCTCATCAAGTTTGTCCTTCTTTGACGCTTGATGTGGCAACCGCTTCAGCAATAATCGAATCAGTAACACTTAAAGCTTCGTCGAAATTTAATCGCTTGAGAGCAAATAGAATTTCTTCAGTGGAGGCCAATTCACGCACTGTTTTATTGGCGAGACCGGGCTCGATTGACGATTGGAGTGCGTCTATTCTCTCTTTGAGATTGCTCAAAAAGAGCACATATTTATCGATGTCTGAAGTCAAATGGGCTTCTATTCTCTGCACGAGAGCTTCTTCAAGCAAAGGGGATAAGCCGTCTGACGAAGCCGATAATTTAAGATGTCCGCGTTTGATGCTGGTTGGCGGCACAAAAGTCGATGAATTTAAATGGTCGCAAGCGTAAATCAACGCTGATGTTTCTCTTCCCATCTCGATGGCCGCTCGATTTTCTTCGTCTGCATAAGAGAGCGCATAGACAAGGCTGTATTTCTTTTGCTTTGCTCTAGCGATGGTGTCGCCTGCAAATTTTTCGCGGAGCAAGTTGATGCGAGCGCCATGTATTTCTTTTAGAGAAGAAAATTCTGCCACCATATGTGATGCAATGACATCAACGCGTGCGCCATATTCGAGCACTTTTAAAGTCTCTAGATAAGCCTGGCGACCGCCACCTACAACCAGCAAACTTTGACTGCTCAAATCAATGGAAATAGGAAAAAAGAAAGATTCGGATCTGTGAGAACTTTGAGAGCTTTGGCTGTCGGTGTGGTTTGTGTCCATGACGTGGTGACCCAGTGCTATTTTTTGCGGGTGACGACATAATCAATAAGAGATTCGAGCGAATCTTTGCAGTCGGATTCGGGCAGAACGAGCAGGCATTCTTTTCCTAATCTGGCGTAATGACGGCAAATGTCTACTGTTTTTTCAATTCCACCATTTTCTTTGATCAAAGTGAGCGCCTCTTGCGTCCCTTCGACGGTGGCTACAGCGCGTGTTTTGATTAGTGTTTCGAGTCTCTTTGCAACAGCATCGCCTCTTTCTAAAACAAATAAAGCAGGTGCTGTGATTACTCCGCCAGACAGGTCACTTCCGGCTTGTTTCCCCAGTTCAAATGAAGTGCCAGAAACATCGAGCAAATCGTCCACGATTTGAAAACACAATCCGAGGTTCAATCCGTATTGTTTGAGTGATTCGACCACTTCGTCGTTTGCGCCGTTCAAGATAGCGCCACTATGGCTGCAGGCTCCAAAAAGTGAGGCGGTTTTGCCGATTGATTTGCGGATATAAGAGTCAAAATTGATACTGGTTGAAAACTGCTGCTGCATCTGGCGAATCTCGCCCGAGCACAGATCACCTAGAACCTGTCCGTAAATACCAACCACAATAGGATTCATGATGCGCGATAGGCAAACGGACGCTTGGGCGAAGAGCAAATCACCCATCAGTACGGCTAGTCGCTCGTTCCATTTTTTGTTGATGGTTTCCTGACCGCGCCTCAATGTTGCTTTGTCGATCACATCATCGTGAACCAGGCTGGCTGTATGAATCAACTCTGTTAAAACGGCAAGAATGATATGCAATCTGCTCAGTTCACTATCTTGTTCTTTTGCAGTCGCTTTCGAGCACAGCAAAGTAATAGCCGGTCGGATTCTTTTGCCGCCAGCCTGAAAAATTTGTGAGAGTAATTCGCCGATGAAAACAGTGTCATCAATCAAATTGGTGACCAGGTATTCTTCGACGAGAGCGATTTCTGGAGCCACTGGCGCCAGAATATCGACCAATGATGGCGAATCACCAGGCTCAGATGCTTGGTGATTGGATGCTGGACTAGTACTTTGATAGGTTGTCATCGGGACTTAAGCTTTCCACAAACGGCGCTTGTTCGTCAATTGAGAAAGCGCTTTCTTGATGAAACTGAAGCATTTATTAGCTGCAAGCAGTCTTTTCGCTCCAGATTATGCCAGACGCGCCCTTTGATCCGACTCCGGCAGTTGAACAAAACTCGCAAAACTTTGCACGTATTGCTAGAACCGATAGCGCTCCGAGAGTTAAGCGGGCATAATATACGGTCTGAGATCTTGTCGATCCTAATAAATCCTAATTGAACCATTCACATGCGGGGGTACTTGTGCTTACAGAGCTGAAAACTAAATTGCTGGCCAATCAAATCCTGCTGGGCGAAGCTCTAGGGCGTGCCCTGCCGAGTTTTCGCGGTAAGGTTGGAGACGCAAGACTGAACTGGTTGGCTAATGAATTGCAGGGATACCCTAACGCTCTGGATTTTTACAAAAATCCCTCCAACGAATTTCCTCCCTACAGAGTTGTTCAGGGAGCGCTTCGAGTCATGGATTCTCAGGGTAACGTAGCTTCTGTTGCTCATGCCATCGGGCAGCGCAAAGAGTTTTTCCTGGCAGCACCTGTGGCCTGGCTGGAAGATTCAGCTAATATGCCCGGTCAAATCACGTATGTCGAATTACCAGAATTGAATATCTATATGGGGATGGGAATGGGCAACGCCGTTTGCGAAGTCTCCAAAGAGCAAATAGAGCGCATTCTCCTCAATTTCAAGCGCAGTTTCATTGCCTGTATCGATGAAGTTCTCGCCAAAAAATAAAAGATACTAAAGGCAGGGCGCTTTTAACATGGTCCCAGTAGGAAAGCTCATCGATTTGTTTCTTGCCGCTCCTTCTTTCGCCGTTGTCGGCGCTAGTGACGATCGGTCCAAGTACGGACACAAATGCTATGTTTGCTACAAGCAGCATGGCAAAAAAGTGTATCCAGTCAATCCTCGCGCGCAAACAGTGCTGGGCGATGCTGCCTACGCCGATCTCGCTTCTTTGCCCGAGGCTGTTGAGTCAGTTTCTGTGATTACACCACCGGCGGTGACAGAAAAAGTTGTCGATCAGGCAATTGCTGCCGGAGTGAAAAATATCTGGCTGCAACCGGGAGCCGAAACCCAGGCGGCAGTAGACAAAGCACGCGCTGCCGGTCTCAATGTTATTGCCGGTGGACCGTGTTTGTTAGTCAGTCTTTTCTATCACGAATAAACCCTCGGAGGCTTGAGAAAACCATGTCAGGCGTAAATAGTGTAAGTACAGTCGCTAGTGTCAATCTGTCGGCAATCCAGGCTGAGTTGCAAAAGCAACATCTCGATGGTTGGCTGTTTTATTATTTTCACGAAAACGACCAGCTGGCCTTGCGCATTCTCAAACTCGAAGGCGATCATTTCTTTTCGCGGCGTTGGTTTTATTACATTCCGGCAACCGGGCAGCCCAAAAAGCTTGTTCATCGCATCGAAGACACTGCGCTTGATTCATTGCCTGGACAGACGAATATTTATCTGGGCTGGCGTCAGCTTGAGTTGAAGCTCAAGGAGCTTCTCGAGGGCAGTGCAAAGGTGGCAATGCAATACTCGCCCCGTAACGCCGTTCCCTATGTGTCAAAAGTCGATGGCGGCATTCTTGATTTGCTCAAAGAATTTGGCCTGCAGGTCGTAAGCTCTGGTGACCTGGTTCAACAATTCGAGTCGGTTTGGAGTGAATCACAGCTGCAATCGCATATAGAGGCGGCCACGATTTTGCGTCAGACCGTTTTTGCAGCCTTTGGCGAAATAAAAAGACGTTTGGGCAAAGGCGAATCTATCGGCGAATCTATCGGCGAATCTATCAATGAATATGAGATTCAACAGTTCATTCTTGAAGAATTCGAGCGTCATCAGATGACCACCAATTCACCACCGATAGTTGCAGTCAATGAACACAGTGGCAGCCCACATTATCAGCCAGCCGTCGACAGGCACTGGCCAATTAAAGAAAATGATTTTGTTTTGCTCGATCTCTGGGCTAAGAAAAAAGAGCCTGCTGACGCTGTTTACGCCGATATCACCTGGACTGGCTACGTGGGCGACACTGTGCCTGCTCGCTATCAAGAGATTTTTGCAGTCGTAGCTGGTGGCAGAGACGCTGCTTTGAACTTTGTCCGTGAGGCAGTGGCTCAAGGTCGCAAGATTCACGGCTGGGAAGTTGATGATGCCGCGCGCAACTTCATTACGGCAAAAGGCTATGGCCACTACTTCGTGCATAGAACCGGACATTCCATTGGTATTGAAGTGCACGGCAATGGCTGCAATATAGACAATCTCGAAACAAAAGACGAGCGCACGATTTTGCCAAATACTGCTTTTTCTATAGAGCCTGGCGTCTATCTCAAAGATTTTGGTGTGCGCAGCGAGATTGACGTCTTTGTCTCACAAACTGATGTAATTGTCGCTGGTGGCGACATTCAAACCGAAGTGATAGCGATCAAATCTCTTTAATTGGCTATCGCCCTTGGTTTTGGGAGCCCCGTGAGAACTATCGAGCGGGTAAAAGCCGTCGAAGTCCTTGACTAGTTCGATTTTACTGTTATTTCCGCCTAAAATTCAGGCATGGATACTAAAGCTATTTAAGGGAACTATCGGTAATTTTGGTTCACCTGATGACAATTAGAATTAAACTGGGTGTACAGTATCGCTATTACCTTTGGCATCCTATAATGGAGATAGTTCTAATCAGCTTTAATCGTTCTCCTGGCGTCAATAACGCTGCATAAACGCTGTATGGATCACTCAAACTCAACTAGTGCGGATTTAAGATGCAAGAAAAACTTCCCAATGAACAGGCTTTCTCGGTAATTGACGAACACCGCGCCCGCTGGAATGTGCTCGACATGATTACTGTGATCGCCAAAGGCACAGTGCCCACATATATGTTCATGGACATTGATATGACCTGGGCAGAAGGGTTGAGAGGTCAATTTAAGGATTTAGGGCGAAAGATTACAGTGACGGCGATTTTGCTAAAGGCAATAGGCATCGCCCAACGTTCACATCCAGCCAGTCGCACTGCTTCTTTGCCGTTTGGTAAAAGAGCGATTCTCAATAATATTGTTGCCGGCTTTACCGTTGAGCGCTTTGTCGGATCGCAGCCAGCAGTGTTTTTCGGCGCTATTGAAGCTCCTGACACCAAGCCGTTAGAGCTAATTTCAGAAGAATTGAGAGGATATGGCACCCACGAGATGAAGGATGTCGAACATCTGGCCACTCAACACTGGTTCAACTACATGCCCTGGCTGTTTCGTCAGACCGTGTTGTGGTTTGGTCAGCGTTTTCCATCTGTACGTCTGCGTCACATGGGCGCTACTTTTGGTCTGAGTTCGCTTGGTAAATTTGGTATCAAAGCTTTGATTCCGCCATGCGCCAGCACCTCTACCTTTGGCATTGGCGAAGTTGAATATCGCCCTGTCGTTAGAGATGGCAAGGTTGAAGTTCGACCGATGATGACCATTACATTGAATTTCGACCATAGAATGATCGACGGAGCTCCTGCCGCTCGCTTTATGCAAGATATTCGCCAGCTTATGGAAGGCGGATTGGAATCGCATGTGGCTGAAAGTCTTGTCAAAAAAGACAAAGAACAAAAGCTGCCAGTGCCATCTTCGCAATTGAGTACGACTTATTCCAAGGCGTAAAACGGCGTGGTCTCTAAACCCAGAGCCATTGCATTCGCGATGGAATATTTAGACCAAGTTTGATCAGCGCGTCATCGACGTTGACATTATTGGTTTTGCAGTGTTGCAAAATGAGGACGGCATTGTCGTTAGTGACGTAGCCTTCGCGCAGCAGGGAAAATGTGCGTAGAGCAGTATATAGACTGACGTCATTGACCAGTCCTGCCGCCAACAATTTTTTTCCAGCTTTGACAGAACTATCTTCGCTTTCTGGAATGATTTGCTTGATTGCGTCAGCTGATCCGCATGTGCCAGCCTGTTGCATCAATTCTGTAAAGCGCAGAATCGGCGGTGCTACTTGAGGCGGTGGCTGTAGTTCTGCTACAGCTTGATAGACAGACACTTCTTTAGTTCTAACGGAGCGGAGTGCTTCAGCGGCTTGATAGCCTCTCAAAGTGTCGGAGGCCGTCAGGTCTTGCAAGTAAACTGCCGCTTCGAGCAAATTATTGCTGGCCAGACCTTGCTCTAGTAAGATTTGACCGAACGATTTTTCTTTGACTAATTCGATTTCAAGACATTCAAGCATATCGCTTTCACCGAGGAATCCAGACATCTGGAAAAGCTCACCGAGTTTTAGAGATTGCCCGGGCGTTTCTCTGTAGAGTCCCAGCTCAAACAATGCTTGTTCGATTGTGATGCGCCGCCGTCCGACAGCCTGTAGGCCGTTAATGGCGTCATCCTGCACAATTTTTTGATCGCGAACCAGCAATAATGCGTTCAAAGAGGCAATCATCATCCAACTAGATAGATCTCGATTTAAAACGAGCAAACGGCCGATGGTCATACCGCTTGAAAGTGATCGCTGCAAGGCAGAACCCAATTGTTCGCGAGTAATCATGTTGGCGTCGAGCAAAAGATTGGTCAGCGTATTTGTGATGGAGGGCGCCACCATCGTCTTTTTATGGACAGAAGTGAGCACATTTACAGCTTCGTCAAATTCAAGATTATTTTGTTTGGCGAATCTCAAAGCTTTTACGGCGGTGTCGAGGCTGATTCGACCCTCTGTGATTTCAGTCTGGGCTTCGAGAATCGACTTGAGCGAATGGTCTGAAGCATATCCGAGCATTGATAATGCTCGTTGGAGCGGGCAGTTGAGATTCTTTGCAGTGCGCAACGCTTCTTCGAGCTTGTCTTGAGCAACTGCGTTTGTGCTCTGTATGAGCAGCACCAGTGTATCGGAAAACTTCTTTAGTTCAGCCATGACTCATCTTTATGGGCGCCGGGATCTGCATTATGGCACTTTTCGTTTCCAAAAATAGGGAGCGAATAATGCCCGCTGAAGCTCTGATAAATTAGTTCACTGAATATGCCTGGACCAGGCGTATCGTTTAATAAAAGAGTCTTGAAGCAAATCTGCTTTGAAACTGCAATTACAGGCTTTTATCGAGGGCTTCTATTAATCAAATACCCATGGTTTAACCGTGACAATCAACTATCACCTATTTTTAAATAAATTTCTCGCAAGGTGTGTGGAGAAGCGAAACTTGGTGCATAGATAAGTATTCGAGACTCATTTATAGAGACAATAAGCATCCATGACACGAACAGGCAAACCTCAAACGAAAAAATCCACTTCAGTTTCAGTAAAAACCTTCAGAAAAAATCGCAGCGCGGCCGCTGTTAATCGTAAAGGTCGGACGGCGACTGAGATTCAAAAAAGCAGGCCAGCTCCGGCAAAAGCGACTATGAAAGTTCAGAAAAATGTGGGCTATTACCGATATGCCACTATATCTGGTGACAAAATCGTCTTTGCCTGTGAAGACGATCTCTGGAGTGTTCCTTTAAGGGGTGGTGTGGCCAAGAGGATTACAGCTGGCCGTGGTGAGTGTTCATTGCCCCGTTTTTCGCCCGATGGCTCAATGATTGCTTTTGTCGGACGCACAGAGGGCCATCCAGAAGTTTATGTAATGCCAGCCGAAGGCGGTCTTCCCCGCAGATTGACTTACCTTGGCGCTGAGACCTGTACTGTCTGCGGCTGGTCTAAAGATGGCAAAGAAGTACTGTTTGTCTCTGACGCTCAATCACCTTTTCTCAGGCATTCTCAAGCTCTTGCAGTGTCTATATCGGGCGGCGTAGCTAAACCTCTCAATCTTGGTCATATGGTTTATTTTGATATCGACGAGAAAGGCAAAACTTTAATCGGTAGAAACAGTCTCGATCCGGCTCGATGGAAGCGTTATCGAGGGGGAACTGCAGGCGATATCTGGATTGATCAAAAAGGCGACGGTCAGTATAAGCCATTGCTAGATATTTCAGGCAATCACGTTGCACCGATGTGGGTTGGGGGCAAGGTTTACTTTCTGTCGGATCATGAAGGCATCGGCAATTTGTATTGTTGCAAAAGCGACGGTTCGCAACTCGAGCGACTAACCAATCATCAGCAGTACTATGCTAGATTTCCCTCGACGGACGGAAAACGCATCGTTTACACAAATGGCGGCGATATTTGTGTTTATGACATAAAGCAAAAGAAAACGAGCAAGATTCAAGTTATTGCTCCTGCTACGACCTATCAATCGCAACGCAAATTTATCGATAGTCGAAATTATCTTGAGCACTTTGCCCTTCATCCAGAAGGTCATTCGCTGGCTGTGATCGCTCGTGGGCAGCCCATAACAATGGGCAATTGGGAAGGAGCGGTGATTCAGCATGGATCATTGAGTTCAGGCCGCCATCGTCATGCACAATGGCTCAATGACGGCAAAAAGATAGTTTTGGTCAATGACAGTGAGGGGTACGAACGGCTGGAAATTCATACGGTCGATCAAAGTTCGCCGCCCGTGTTTTTGCCAAAACTAGACCTTGGCCGCGTACTGGACCTGACAGTATCGCCGAAGTCCGACGTCGTTGCTTTGACCAATCACCGTCATGAGTTGATTTTGGTGCAACTTAAAACTCACAAGACAAAAGTGGTTGATAAAAGTCCAGCCAACCGTATTTTTGATATGTCCTGGTCATCTGACGGACGCTGGATTGCTTATTCCTGGGCGCCCCACCCTCAAGCCTTTATCATTAAAATCGTCGACGTTCGAAACGGCACCACCCATGCTGTCACTAAAGAGTTGAACTCAGATTTTTCGCCATGCTTCGATCCAGAGGGCAAATATCTGTACTTTCTTTCCAATCGCGATTTTTATCCGATCTACGATTCATTGCAATTTGATTTGAGTTTCCCGATGTCGACAAAGCCTTATTTGGTGCCTTTACGCAAAGACGTTCCTTCGCCATTTTTGCGCTCGCCCAAAGCGCTTTTTTCATCAAATTCAAATAATTCCAGTAATCCCAATTCGAGCAATGCCAGTACTACTGCTGCCTCTGCTGCTGCTGCTGCTGCTGCGGAAAATAATGCCGAGAATAAAGCTAGAAAAGACAAGACGAATGCAAAGTTAGCACCCAAAATTGATGGCTCAGCTGGTGCTGAGAATAAAAGCGATGATTCCGGCTTTGAAATAGATTTTGATGGTATCGATTCACGAGTACTGGCTTTTCCTATTGATGAAGGGCGCTACGTGCATATGGAAGCGCTGAAAAAACGCGTCATAATCTCTTCTCATGCAGTGCGTGGAATTCGTCCCAATCACAGCATTTATGCAGAAGACAATGATGTTGGCCGTTTGATCGCCTATGATTTTGAAGAGCAGAGATGGGCCACTCTAGTTAAAGAGGTTGGCACCTTCAAGCTTGGACCGGACCATCGCACTCTCGTCTATCGAGTCAATCGCTGGGCTTTGCGAGTAATTGACGCAGGCGGTACATTAGCCGCAGAAGGAGTCGATCCCCCGACGCCCTCTTTTTCAGACTTCTCTCGTAAGTCGGGTTGGATCAATCTTTCCCGAGCGCGAATCCTTATTCAGCCTCAAGAAGAATGGCAGCAAATGTACGAAGAAGCGTGGCGTCTGCAAAGCGAACAGTTCTGGGATGAGAGTATGTCAGACGTTGACTGGCAGCTTGTGCACGACCGTTACGACAGTTTGTTGCCGCGTATTCGAACGCGCTCTGAATTGTCCGACATCATGTGGGAAATGCAGGGTGAGCTTGGTACGTCTCACGCCTACGAAATGGGCGGTGACTATCCCAGTTCTCCCTTCTATTATCGTGGCTTTCTTGGTGCCAATCTGTCCTGGAGTGCCAAAAAGAAAGCTTATCGAATCGATCGAATCATTCGCGGAGATTCATGGAATAGCGAGGTTGATTCGCCGCTCGCCGTGCCAGGTTTGAAGATAAAAGAAGGCGATTACATTCACGCAGTCGATGGTAATGTTGCCACTCACGAATGTTCAATTGACGAACTGTTGTTGAATAAAGCTTTGTGCGAAGTTGATTTGACAGTCAGCGATGATGGCAAAGATTTTCGTCATGTCATTGTCAAAACTCTATACAGTGAGCGGCTTTTGCGCTATCGCAACTGGGTCGAAAATAACCGCCGGATTGTCCATGAAAAGAGTAAAGGCAAAGTCGGTTATTTGCACATTCCAGACATGGGGCCTTTTGGCTTTGCTGAGTTTCATCGTGGCTATCTAGCTGAGTATGCCAAAGACGGTCTGATAGTCGACGTTCGCTACAACCGCGGCGGACATGTCTCTGCTTTGCTTCTGGAAAAGCTTTTGAGAAAGCGGGTTGGTTATGATGTTTCTCGCTGGGGGCAGCCACAACCATATCCCGCTGAATCACTGGGTGGACCAATTGTCGCAATAACAAATCAATTTGCCGGATCAGATGGCGACATATTCAGTCATTGCTTCAAACTCTATAAACTCGGACCGCTTGTAGGAAAACGCACCTGGGGCGGCGTGATTGGCATCTGGCCTCGTCATCGCCTTGTTGATGGCACAATCACGACGCAGCCTGAATTCAGTTTCTGGTTCAAAGATGTAGGTTTCCGCGTAGAGAATTACGGCACTGATCCAGATGTGGATATCGACATCGCTCCGCATGACTATAAAAATGGCATCGATCCGCAAATGGACAAAGCTCTGGAGCTGGCTTTGAAAGAGATTAAGGCCAATCCGCCGGTCATGCCTGATTTCACAAACAAACCGAGCCTGCCAGTGCCGAAGGCGTTGCGAAGAAAGAGCGCGAAATAAGTGAGGTTAGTCCTTTCTTTTGAATAAAATAATCTTCGGTAGAGTATTGATTGTAGTTGGATCTTGTGCGCTGGTCGTGATCTGTTTTCTCTGCGTGTTCGGCACACAGGTTCGGCAGGCGCTGGTCAGGCCTGAACCTGAAATTTATTGCTATCAAAGTTATATTCCCGGCGACTCTGATCAGGAACGTTGGGCATGGCTTGCCACGCACATCAAGGAAATATCTAGCGCCGATAGAAAAAGGATTAGAATCTTGATGCTGTCTTCTTCCCCATACGAAAGACCGGGCAAAGTGGCTTTCTTCCGGATAACCGAAAGATCGGACGATGAAAAAGCCTTTCCCGACAGGTTTTTTGGCCTGCGCATTGAATTTGATGATAGTGATCGAGTGAAACAAATTGGAATCTTGAAGATAGACGTTCCGTTTTCGGCCTCGATAAGCCGCAACGGCATCGCAGAGACCCGTAGCTTAAACTGCGATCCGCTGAAATAGTTAATCCGAAGCTAGTGGTACTTCGAACCAGAAGGTTGAACCTTCGGCTGATTTGGTGGTCAGACCAATTTCGCCACCGTGCTGTTCAACGATTGTTTTCGATATTGCTAGTCCAAGACCTGTACCGCCTTTGGCTCTGGAATCGGAAGAATCAACTTGCTGAAAACTGTTAAAAAGTTTGGACATCTGGTCTTCTGGAATGCCAATTCCCCTATCGGTGATGCAAAAGCGAATCTTATTGCCAGCTGCTTCAGTGCTAACTGTGACTACGCTGTCTTCGGGTGAGAACTTAACAGCGTTGCTCAAGAGGTTAACTAACACCTGAGTTAAGCGATCGCGATCACCGTTGACGAATTCGTGGTTTGTTGATGCGTTAATAAATTCCACGTGACTGGTGGTTGCAATCGATTTTAAGCTCGCTAGGCTCGTCTCTATTAGTTCGCAGACTGATAGTTTTTCGAATTTGAGTTCAAGCATGCCAGCTTCGATTTTGCGCAGGTCGAGAATGTCATTGATCAATCTCACAAGGCGATCAGCTTCCTCTCTACCTATTTTCACGAGCTGAGCGGCGCGAGGCGTGAGGACTCCGCCTTTGCCCGCTTCCAACAGACCGAGCGAAGCTCTAATAGATGTTAGCGGTGAACGCAATTCATGTGAAACGATTGAGTAAAATTCACTGACTCGCTTTTCAGCTTCTTTCTTTTCAGAAATATCCCGACCTATAACCGAAATTTCGCTCATTTTGCCGGTTCTATCACTAATGACAGTCCATGATTGCGAGACATAAACGTTGGTTCCATTTCGACGCTTATGCATCATCTCCTGGTTCTCTAATTGACCGTCCCTTCGCACAGCTTCAAATTGGCTCTTCACTTCAGCCGTTTGATTGCTGTTCATCAACATTGAATAGTGTTTGCCCACCGCCTCCGCATTGGACCAGCCATAGAGACGGGCGGCGCCACGATTCCAATTAGTGATTTTACCGTCTTCGTCCATTCCAATGATGGCATCCACGGTAGAACGCACAATATGAGCCAATCTTTGATTTTCTTGCTCGGCATATTTGTGTAAAATGAACTGTCCAATTTGTTGGCCAATTGAGAGTAATAGTGCACCCGTTTCGGTATCAATTGCATTTTCGGACGAACAAAAGAACTGAATAATACCCATTGTAATTCCATCAACCATAATCGGAAAGCCATATGCAGAGAGCGGCGCGGAGCAATTTTTAAACGAATACTCAGAACATAAGTCATTGATTTTTTCAGAGTCTAGCTCGACAGCTCTGCTTTTAGATAACACCAGTTGCGCGAATTTCTTACTGCAGGCGTCGGGAAAATCTATGGGCGAAAACTTATCGACGCAGATGATTTCTGTGGAGGTAAAGTCTATCACCCACAATGCACTATAAACGACGTCACGAACAAGTACTCCATTGATAGCTTTAAGAATGGGTGCTGCTGCGTCCTCAATCGACGCTGAATTATTTAAAGTTGTAGCAACGGCATGTTGAGCCGACAATTTTTTCTCACTGTCACGCAATTCGCTCGTTCGCAGCTCTACTTCTCTCTCAACTTTTTCTCGGCTGGTTTCTATTTCTACAATCCTTGCTGCCCGGTGTTTGAGCTCGGAAGTGATGGTGACGCATCCATAAATCAAGAAAATATCCTGAAAAATAACCCACGCTGTGTGTTCCAGCCAGCGAAATGGCTGAACTGTATTAGTTCCAAAAATTGACAGGGGAAAATAAAAACCACGGACAAAGTGATCGATTGCCACCACAAGTGATGCCGTTACGAGCACTCGCCAATCAAAATAAAAAGCCAGGAATGCCAGAGACCCAAAAATGTGAAAATGTGTCTCTATGCGCCCTCCAGATAAGTCTATAAGCAAGGCGGACATTAACATTTGACCGATTGCCACAACATGCCTGGTGATAGGCTTACCGGGTTGTAAAAAAGCGAGAATGGCCGGCAAAGAGAATACAGCTCCTCCTAAGAATATTGCGGCGTATAAATGGATGTGGGTGTGACTGTAGGCGCCAGTCCAGGCGCGTGGGGAGCCAATTGCAGCAGTAACTATGCAAGCAATCCACTCTGCAAATAACAAAATCGCAAATAGTTTGTCGACCTTTTTGTAAATGCTTGTCTTGGAATACTCAAAAAGCTTTTGCACCCGCTGATCAAATATGGCGTGGCCATTGATCGCATGAATCTCGGCGATAGCGCTGTCATTCATAAGTGCTGATGGCAATCCTGACACGATATGAAGCATCTCAGTTATCTCCTGCTACTCGAAACAGAGTCAGAAGAAGCGAACAAGGGGCAGCCGTAAACGTCGGTACAATCAAAGTTTTTACTCTTCTGGCTTATGCTTTGAAAAGCTGCGTCCAACCCAAGATTGTCGCCATAATGTCCTCGTGATCCTGTAATTCCTGCAGAAAAAACAAGGCGTCCTTCTGGATTGTATACCATCAATTGACCCGACGTTTTGGATCCAAAAATCTTAGCCTCATGCCCATCTTTGTCTACGATTGCGTGCACTCCTTTGATTTTTGATGTTTGTTCAAAAAGTTCGCTCTTGGCAAATTTTTCCGAGCATCCAGTCGGCTTCAAGAAGAGAGCGTACGCCATGGTATTGTCACCACAGCGCTGCATCAATTCTTCCAGCTCGCCAACCGAGGCTTTGGAACAAGGACACCGCGGATGCAAAAAGGCGACGACTGTGAATTTGTTTGGCACGAGCTTTAATTTAGAACCAGCAGGAAATGCGCTTGCGAGTCTTGCTTTCTGTTCAGGTCGAGTGCCGAATTCGATTAACTGGGCGGTAAGGTATGCGCATATAGATAACCATATGGTTGCGGCGGCGGCGATAAGTATTCTTGATTTCATGAATTCGCGCTGATTCCGCTCATCTGTGAAATTTCGGTGGACAAAGTCATTGGATCAAATGGTTTGATGATCACGCCTGTTGCGCCCAGTGTCATGTAAACTGCGACCTCTTGCTTTTGTACTTTTGCCGTCATAAAAATGACTGGCGTCGACTTCGTTTCAACCATCGTACGCAGGCGCTCAAACGTTGCCGCCCCAGTCATCCCTGGCATCATCATATCCAACAAAATAACATCTGGCTTGTCTCTGGCTGCAGTGACCAGAGCTTCGGCACCAGAACTAGCAGTGAGAACTTGCCAATCATCCTCTAGACTCATCTCTGCGAGAAATCGAATATTGTCGTCGTCGTCTACCAACAAGAGTTTCTTGTGCATGATTTCCTTTGTCAGAAGGCGAAATATGTGATGAAGATTGACTCGCCAATCTCATCATATTGCAAACTGATGATCCAGGAATCACCTATCATGATGGTTGTAAGGATGATTCTGATTGGACTAGTGTTGTTTTTTTGTGATTTTGCCAGGTCCGGCAAGTTTGGGTTGATTTAGTTTTTGATAGACCTTAGCGCGCTCTTTATGCCGATGCCCACGTCACCTCATTGGCAGCATAATCGGGTACAAACTTAGCGCTTTCAGCACATTCTTCCAGCGCAAGATCAGCCGCGCCCATTGCAGTATGACAAAAGGCAAGGTATGTAACTACTATTGGTGCTGAAGGATGCAAGAGCTTTAGTTTGGTAAAAGTTTTCAAGGCTTCCTGGATTTGCTTCTGCTCGATTTGAGCTACGCCACGATTCAAGAGGTCCTCACTTGCAGTGGCGGAGTTTGTCTGATTCAGAATTTCTTGACACTCTTTATCTTCTGATACGTAGTCTTTAAGGTTGTAAAAGGCTGTTGCACGACGAATTCGGGTGGCCGGATCGTGAGCTAATTTTGTTAATGCTAGATACGAATACATATCGGCCTCAGCTGCCTCTGTTTTACCTACTTCAAGTAAAGCTGTGCTTCTGACGCTCAAGGCCAAAGGGGATTGAGGATTGGCGGAGAGAACATGGTCACAGTCAGCAATGGCATCGCTATTTTTACCAACGAAAGTTCGAAGACGTGCCCGCGAAATTAGTGCAGTAGGATTATCCGGATCTTTTTGAAGAATCTGATTGCAGAGCCTTTCAGTTTTGACCCAGTTTCCAAAATGTATGCCTTGCTCCAGAGTGTCTGGCTCAGTTGACTGCTCGGCGCAAGAAAGCACGAACGTGAAAGTCAAAGTCACGACGAACAACCATTTCGTTCCTGTAAGAAAACTAGGGTTCATTTTTTATCCGTGACGCGTTTTCTAATAGTTGTATGCCCGAACCAGCCACAAAAACACTAGCAGGGGGACACTTCCCATAACTGGTCTTAGCCCGGTTTAAAAGTAAACCGATAAAGGATGAAAACTAAGCTTGAATCTGATTCAAAAAATCGTTTGCGCTCAATTAACCGCGCTATTGGCGTTCTTCAACGACTTAACCAGATCGCCATAACCGCCCCATGCCTGCTGGATGTTATTTAAGCCCTGACCATAACTTTGTCCCGCCGAGCCAAGCGCATTGCCCGAGCCATTGTCTTGATAATTGGGCAACGGTGGAAGTTTCGCCAGAGCATCTTTGGCTGCATCTACTCCATGAGCTGATGCTCTCTTTAGATACTGACTGGCCTTCGCCACGTCTTGCGGCACGCCATCACCATTGGCATGCATCATGCCGAGATTATATTCTGCTTCCGGAATATTTCTTTCGGCCGCCTTCGTTAGCCAATCTCGTGCCTTTTCAGCATCTTTGACGACGACTGCATTGCCCTGTTGATACATGCGTCCAATAGTGCATTGGGCTTCACCAAAATCTTGCATCGCTGATTTTTCATAGAACGCCACAGCTTTCGATAAATTCTTTTCAACACCAATTCCGTTTTCATACATCATGCCAACTATATGCTGCGCTGTCGGATGTCCCTGTTTTGCAAGCTTGTGTAATTGCTTGAAAGCGCGGTGATATTTATGTTTTTGTATAGCTATGCTTGCTGAATCTAATTTTTTATTGGCCTGCTCATTCGCTAAAATTGGCGCTGCCTGTGCGGCTGAACAGAAAAAGACTAAAATTGAATTGAGAGTAAAGATTTTTGGCCAGAGGGTTCTAAAAAAGCTATTCATATAGGTATTAAAATTGGTAGTCAATCGGTATCAAATATGGTGCAGCATTAGACTTTAACGCAGCATTCACTTTTGTAAAAGATGCTAACAGTATACGTCTTTTTAATATTGTGATCAGGCTCTTTGTCGAACCGACTAACGTCAATACCCGGAAGTGCTAGAGTGTTAAATAAGAAGCACTGCTGATGGACTTTTTCTGGTTGTTTTCGGTTTGAAGGTTCGAAAAGGTTCGAAAAGGTTCGAAAATCACGTGGCTACCAAAGAAATCGAAATCGTCAAATCTGAAAAACAAGCCATGCATGTTCTCGTCGTTGAGGACAATCCGACCCAGTCTACTTTGCTGCGTTTGCATCTGCAAAAACTCGGATTTGGCGTCGACTGCGTCATGACCCTGGGCGGTGCTCTCGAGCGTCTGAGCAAGCCTGGTATAGACGTTGTGCTACTAGATCTATCACTTCCAGATAGCAATGGCATCGAATCTTTTTACAGAGTCCATTCGCTGTCTGAAAGTACTCCGGTTGTGGTTTTAAGCGCTTTAGATGACCAGGAAGTAGCACTTGAGGCTCTACAACATGGCGCTCAGGACTACTTGATTAAAGGTCGTGTCTCTGATGACTCGGTTGTACGTTGCTTGCGTTATGCCATTGAGCGCAATCGCGTTGAGACGGCGCTGCGCCAGAGCGAAAGGCGCACGCGTTTAATCATTGAAAATTCCCTTGATGCTTTTATTGCTATTGATGCCGAAGGATGTATAACAGACTGGAATTTGCAGGCGGAGAAGCTATTTGGCTGGACACGCAAGCACGTGCTTGGCAAGTTGGTGGCGGAAGTGATTGTGCCGTCGCGTTTTCGCGATAAGCACGTTTTCGACCGAGACCAATTGTTGTCAATGACCCGCGGACGCATGCTAAACAAACGGCGTGAGATGTACGTTCTCAGTAAGAATCAGCAAGAATTTCCCGTCGAAATTGGCGTTTTTCCTATTAAAGACCGCGATAAGCAATCCTACTGCGCCTTTATCAGTGATATCACCGAGCGTAAATTGATTGACGAGAAAACCCGGGAACTTAATGAAGAGTTGGAACGCCGAGTACAAGAGCGAACCACGGAGTTGATTCGTTCCAATCAAGAACTCGAACAATTTGCCAAAATTGCCTCACACGACCTGCAAGAGCCTCTGCGAGCCATTCAGGGATTTGCGACACTACTCAAAACCCGCTACAAAGGCAAACTCGACGAAGCAGGCGATGAGTTCATTGATTTCATGGTGGACGGAACCAGTCGTATGCAACAACTAATTCAAGCTGTGCTGCTCCATTCGAGCATCAAAACTGAAGAGGACTTGACTAGCGTCACAGATGTCAGCTCGGTTCTCGATGAGGTTTTCACAAATTTGCGCCAGTCAATAAAGGAGAGCAAAGCGCAGTTTGAAGTCAGCGAAATGCCTGAGGTGGCTGTAGAACGGACACAATTAATTCAGCTCTTTCAGAATTTAATCAGTAACTCAATCAAGTATGGTGGGGACGAACCGCCTAATGTTCATATTTCGGCGGAATTATCGGTTGATCGATGGCTATTCACTTTAAGGGATAATGGTATCGGAGTCGACCCTAAGTACGCTGAGAAAATTTTCGACATGTTTGCCAGACTTCACGGCAAAACGCAGTATCAGGGTACAGGAATTGGTCTTGCCATTTGCAAGAAAATCGTAATGGCGCATGGCGGAAAAATATGGATGGAATCTGAGCCCGGACAAGGATCGATATTTTATTTTTCGCTTCCAGCCGCTCAACACGCTAAGGAGAATTCGCATGGGTAATCGCATCGAAATATTGTTGGTTGAAGACACACCTTCAGACGTCAGATTGACGCAGGAAGCGCTCAAGGATTCCGGTCTGGAATACAACTTGGCAGTTGTCTCCGACGGCGTTGAGGCGATGGAATACTTGAACGGCAAAAAGACTTCTTCTGAAAAATTGCCAGACGTTATTCTGCTTGACCTCAACATGCCTAAAAAGAATGGTCACGAGGTACTAGCAGACATTCACGCAGACGCAACTCTAAGAATTATTCCAGTCGTTGTTTTGACTGTATCGCGGCGCGACGAAGACGTTATGGAAGCTCTCAAAGTAAAAATGAATTATTACCTGGCCAAGCCAGTTTCAGCTGAAACTCTTGCGGCTCTCGTTAATTCGATTTTCCATCTCAGCTCGGAAGAGGCTTTTGCAGCCGACAACAAAGAGTTGGCACCTCACGAAGTTCACGTTCGCTACGTGCTTGCTTGCAATCCGCATACATCGCCTGCGGTGCTGAGGAAACTGGCACATGAAAAAAATCATCGTGTCCGGATTAAAGTGGCCGAAAATCCTCAGACACCTCTTGATGTTCTTGAAGAAATGTCTCGCGATGAGCATCCAGACGTGCGTCTTGGGGTCAGTGAAAATCCTGCCGCACCTGAAGTATTGCTTGAAAAACTGGCTAAAGATTCAAGCGAGGATGTACGCATGGGTATTGCTGAAAATCCACGCATTCCATCGCATATATTGCATTTGCTTGAAGAAGATGAGAATACCTTCGTGGCCTCTTCTGCCAAGAAGAGCCTGGCGCATTAGTCGAATATCGTCGAACTATGGACGAACTTTAAATCATCTCAAAGGGGGTTCAGTCGAAAGGCTGAACCTCTTTAGCTAAGCCTGCTAAGATGGTGCGATGCAAATTTTAATTGAAAAAATCAAGAAAGAAGGGCGGATTCTCGGCAACGGTATATTGAAAGTCGATTCTTTCATGAACCATCAGATAGATCCTGTTCTGATGCACGAAGTGGGGCTTGAATTCGCCCGAACTTTTGCCCAGTATGCCCCGACTAGAGTTTTGACTGCTGAAACAAGTGGTATCGCCCCTGCTCTTTCTACAGCCATGGCTTTGAAGGTGCCGCTGGTTTTTGCTCGAAAAAATCGACCAGTGACTATGTCAGAGCCCTTTGAGGCGAAAGCACCTTCGCCCACAAAAGGTGGCATTGTTTCGCTGATGGTATCACCTGAATATCTAGTCGAGAGCGATCGAATATTGATCATTGATGATTTTCTCGCCTCAGCACAAACGCTTGTAGCCCTCGCTAAATTAGTCGAGCAAAGCGGAGCAACGCTGATTGGAATTGGTACTGTGATCGAGAAATGTTATTCAAATGGTCGTGCGCTCTTGAAAGACATCAATGTGCCGGTCGTTTCACTGGCTCGCATTAAGAGTATCGAGTCAGAGCAAATTGTCTTTGCTGAATGAGTCCGATATTAATTTACCCTGAAAGTCGTATCTTTAAATCGCTATTCAAGATTGAAGATAGCGTATATATTTGTTTGGGGAGCATTTTTATTTTTTTGAAAATGTTTTCTATTTACTACAAAAATCACTAGAACATTTCAGGCGTAGATTGTGATGTCTCTTGATGGGAGGGTGTATGCGTAGACCTTTAGGTTTTCTGATTGTGCCTGCAATGATGCTGCTTCTGGGCGGCTGCGCTGAGCAAGCAATGCACATAGATGCAGCCAAGCGTCTCGAAGGAACGGATGCCGCCGGTGCCGTTGAAGAATGTAAGAAGATATTAAAAGACAAACCCACCGATTTTGAAGCCAATATGGTTCTCGCTCGTTGTCTGCAAAAATTGAACGACAACCCAGGTGCTGAAGAGGCTTATAAAAACGCTTTGAAGGGCGACCCGAAAAGTGTCGATGCGCATATCAAATTGGGCAGTTTGTATTTGGGCCGCAAAAACACTGATGAAGCCAAACAGGAATTCGAACAGGCCTCTTATTATGACGGTAAGAGTGTTTCTGCTTTGTGTGGGCAGGGGCAGGTCTTTGAAGTGAAAGGCGATATGGCCTCAGCTGTTGGCAAATATCGTGATGCTGTCAAAGCCGATCCAGACAATATAGACGCCCACCAAACTCTGGCCATGGCTCTTGGCAAAATGGACAAATTCGACGAAGCCAAAGTGGAAATTGAAGCCGTGCGTAAGCTCAAAGAAGCTCCGTCAAAGGTTAAGCCCTGACCTTAGACCGGCCCTTCAATTCAAGGCATCAGAATCTACTTCCAGATTTATTCGATGTGGATTTTGGTGCCTGTTGCTGGTTCTTTAAATTCTGACCAGGCAGAGCCGCCGCGCTGGAACAACTCCCAGTAACGCTTGTCTTGACCAGAGCTGCCCGGCGCAAATGCCAGATCGCCTTCCATGACAGAGAAACTACCAGTAGCCACCGTTGCCGTCCTAATTGTGCTGCCAATTCGGATTTTCAAGCGTGAACCCGGCGTTAGAGGTTGAGTTGTGCTATCTCCAGCGCGGAACGTAGTTTTGATGTTGCCGAATGAATCGACGTAACCAATCACGTGCTGAGGCGCGTCTGGAATAACATCGGTCGCTTCCAGCTTGTGGTTGATGAATGTGTAATCGTCCAAAACCGCCTGACCGACTAATTGTGGAAAGAAATCGCGCGAGCGAAATTGACTGCCCTCAATCTCGGCTCTGGTGCTCCAGATCTCTTGAATTTCATTTTTGACAAATGAGAGTGAAAAGCCGCTATTTACAGCTAGTATTTCCACTCCATTCTTTAAAATGCAATACAGAAATCCTTCGCCTTCATTGTTTGGACGTGCTTCTTTGCTGTCTTTGCGCGGCGCGCAATTAGCGAAAATAATCAGTTTGCCAGGTTTGAGAGCCGCGTCAGATAAAGCCAATTGACCCACAACGAAACCAGTTGCAATGGTGTCAAACGAGCGAACAGTGGTGTTGTGCGTGCGCGTGTGTTCTGGAAGCCTCGCTGCAAAAGCTGACGTTACTTCTGCCCAGGCTAAATCCCCAGGGGCATAGTCGCAAATCAGGTGAACGAAATAGCTCATGGTATGGAGGCTCCATTTTGATAATGACCGGCACAACGCTAACTGCAAACTCTAATATGGTACCGGTTCTGGTGCAAATTATTTAGTTTCGTCGAATTTTAACGATACTGAGTTGATGCAATATCGCAATCCAGTCGGTTTTGGGCCGTCTTCAAAAACATGACCAAGATGCGCCCCGCAGCGGCTGCACATTACCTCTGTTCGCTTCATACCAAGGGTTGTGTCTGTTTCTGTGTCCACATCTTCTTCGTTGATAGGGGCAAAGAAACTTGGCCAGCCGCTACCTGAATCAAACTTAGTCGTAGATGTGAAAAGGTCTTGACCACAACAAGTGCATTTGTACATACCACTTTTGTGATTGTTCCAAAATTCGCCCGTAAAAGCCATCTCGGTGCCTTTTTTGCGCGTTACCTGAAAAGCCTGAGCACTCAGTTCCTTTTTCCATTCATCATCCGACTTAATCAATTTGTCTTTGGTCTCTTCAGTCATTTTGAATTTTTGATCCTTTTGTTTGCTAAATCATCGCATCTTTTGCTCAGGAACGGTCCTTTGTCGGGCGATCTCCGACTGTTACCATAATTGGTTTAAGAGCACCGTTGCGAGAAACAAGGACTGATAATTTATCGTTTGGTCTGTGTTTGAAGACCGACTTTTGCACATCTTTTGGCGTCTGGACAGAACTGCCATCGACTATTTGAATGATGTCTCCGTTTTCTATACCCGCTTTTGCTGCAGGTCCGTCTGGCATGGTTCGAGCGACGAGCACTCCTTTCGTTTCATTGGGCAATCCCAGTGATTCAGCCAACTCGGGGTTGATTTCCTGCATGTTGATGCCCAGATAGGCGCGCGCGATGCTGCCGTGGTCGATCAGCTGTTTCGCCACGTCTTTGACCGTATCGACAGGAATAGCAAAGCCAATATTTTGTCCGTCGCCTCTGATTGCTTCGTTGAGTCCTATTACTTCGCCGTGAATATTCAAAAGCGGTCCACCTGAATTCCCTGGATTAATAGCCGCGTCGGTTTGAATGACTTCGGCGATTTGACTGAGACCGTCAACCTGTCTGCCAATGGCGCTGATTATGCCGAGCGTGACGCTGTGGTCCATGCCAAGGGGGCTGCCGATGGCTATTGCCCAGTCTCCTGGTCGCAGTCCGATACTGGTACCAAAACGGGCGACCGGTAAGTTTCCTACTTCGATTTTGACCAGGGCAAGGTCGGTGAAGGGGTCTCGACCGACAACTTTGCCTTTGAACTTTCGTTTGTCATTTAAGGTGATTAAGATGTCGTCGGCCTGACCAACCACATGATTGTTCGTGAGAATATAGCCATCTGAACGGTATATGACGCCCGTTCCCACTCCTCTGGTTTCATATGTGTGAGCGCCGCCGCCAAAGCCCTGTCCGTCGCCAAAGCCAAAGGGAGAAAAGCTTGGTCCGTCATCAACGACGTAGCTTTTGCGGATGTCGATATTAACAACTGAATCACTTGCGTCTTTGGCAATGTCAGCAATGGTGTTTTCGCCAAAGGGAGAAAGCATCAGAGGCGGTCTGCCGTTAAGCAAATTGGTCGCTGGCAGTTGAGACAGCGGTGCTTTGCCCGCGGCGATTTTATCGACTGAAACATTCGGTAGAGGAGCTGCTGGAAGCGCCGCGCTGACTTGCGGGAGAATGGTTGGCGCACTTGGCGAGCTTGATGAATTTGAAGAAAGTTGAGGAATGACGACGATGATACCAACGGCTGCAGCTCCGAGCGCTGCTCCGCCGAACCAGGGAAGTAATTTATTCTTTTCTGCCATCTTTGTTAACCTGCAAAATTACTTGACACTTTTAGTTTATGCAGAGCATGTTTAGCCAATCGAAAAATACACGATTAGTTAATAAGGAGCCGGCCAAATCTTGCCCTGGGGATAGTCAGACTCTCCTGTTTAAAAAGAATACTCAACTGCAAAAATTGTTCCTGATGTCGACGTTCCTCTCGCTACATTGCTTTTCTGGTCACAGGTCTCTACTATTTGAGTACTAGCTGACTACTAGCTGTATTAGCGTGATCAATTGCCGAATATGTTTGAGGTGTCCTGAGTGTTTGCTTCTGGTGGTCCGCATCAATTGATGTGGTCCAATATGTTTGATCCAGAAAAGAAACGAATCAAAAACAATACAGACTGGCGGCGCATTGCCGGTTTGTTTCGTCCTTATATCAAGCAAGAAGTGTGTTTGCTCGTCTCTATTGTCTTGTCCTCTTGCCTTGGGCTGTTGCCACCAATTTTGACTCTGTGGATTATCGATAAAGCATTGCCTCAAAAGGATTTTGTCGCTTTAAGCTGGTATGTGGGCATCATGGTTGCGTCTGCTCTTTTAACTGGCGCAACTGGCGTTTTTCAGGGCTATTTTAACGCCGTCATCGGCGAAGGTATCGTGCGCGATATCCGCACCGCATTGGTCACTCATCTGCATAAATTACCGCTTGGATTTTTCACTGAAACCAAATCCGGCGAAATTATCAATCGTGTCTCGAATGATATTGAAAGCATCGATAATGTTTTGACTGGCACACTGGTTACAGTGGTATCTAATGTGTTCACGATCATCACCACTGTTATTGCTATTTGCGTTCTCGACTGGCGCCTGGCCATTATATCCATTGGGATTTTACCCCTAATGATTGTGCCTATATTTCCCGCTGGCCGTAAAATGTATGATGTGAGAAAACTGACTCGAAAAAAGCGCGACGAAGTGCAGGCACTGCTGCACGAAACTCTGTCATTGTCTGGAATTAGCTTGATTAAGTCGTTCGGACAGGGAATCTATGAAAAAAAACGTTTTAACGATATTGGTTCAGCTTTAATGAATCTCGAAGTCCGACTAGCAATGGTCGGCCGCTGGTTTATCATGATCGTGACCGCCATGGTCGTAGTGGGACCGGCAATTGTCTGGCTCGTGGGTGGCTGGATGGTAATGAAGTATGGTGTCACTCTCGGTATCATTGTCACTTTCGTTGCTTTGCTTAATCGACTTTATGGACCCACAGCAGCTCTTGCTGGCGTTCAGGTACAACTGGTGAGCGCCATCGCCGTATTTGAAAGAATTTTCGATTACCTCGATATGGAGATCGAAAAAGAACCTCATCAACCTCAAATGCTCGAGCTGATTAAAGATCAAGTCGCTTTCAATGACGTCTCTTTTTTTTATCCCAAAACCAGGCAAGCTCTTGAGCATGTTTCATTTACCATCAAAGCCGGTCAGACTGCCGCTTTTGTCGGTCATTCTGGTGCCGGCAAAACAACTGTAACGCAACTTTTGCCCCGTTTTTATGATCCCACTGAAGGCATTATCACCATTGATGGTACTGACATTCGGGAATTCAATTTGTTGTCTTTGCGTCAACATATGGGCGTTGTTACACAAGAGACTTATTTATTTCACGACACTATATTGAATAACCTCAAATACGCACGCGCAGAGGCTTCCGATGAGGAAATCATTGCTGCTGCACAAGCTGCGAGCATCTTTGAATTCATTGATTCCCTACCGGAGAAGTTCGAAACTGTAGTAGGGGAACGCGGACATAAATTGAGCGGAGGAGAAAGGCAGCGCTTAGCCATTGCTCGTGTTCTGTTGAAAAACCCTCAGATTCTCATTCTTGATGAAGCCACAAGTTCTCTTGATTCGTATAATGAGATTCTCATTCAAAATGCGCTGGCTGAATTGATGAAAGGACGCACTAATCTCATTGTCGCTCATCGCCTGTCGACTATAATTGCAGCTGATATCATATTTGTCTTTGCCAAAGGACGTCTGGTCGAGCAGGGTACACATGACGAATTGATGGCTCTTGGTGCATACTATTGCGATTTGTACCGTACACAGTTCAAAGAAGGTCAATCCTGAAAGCTAAAACGCCACTCACTCTATCCACTTTCCTCGTGCCACCTTATCTGGTGCTTACGTCATTGATTGTCTTTTGTTCGGTTGGACAGACTGCAAACACCAAGGATGTCTTGGATTCAGTCAACACTATGGGACCAAGCACGCTTAGCACAGATGACAAACCAGACGTGGCGGCCTCGCCTCTCATTCAACATCTTCAAGCGGCTTCTGCCGCTTGTAAAACAGCAGAAGCTTACGCAGCTTATGGTAACTGGCAAGCAACAATAAAAGTGCTGGAACAAGTGCTTGCACAAGATGAGCGTAATGAGGTTGCTCACTATGATATGGCTGTTGCTTGCTGTAAAACTGGCGATTATAAAAAGGCTAGCGACGAAATCACTCGGGCTATTCAGTTGAATCCACGCTATGCAAACGCTTATGTTCAACTTGGAGCGATCAAGGCCAAACTGGGTGATTTAACCGGTTCAGAAAGGGCTTATCTCAAAGCATTAGAGTTAGACCCATCTTTGCACCAATCACCGGATGGCACGGTCACTCGCGGTTTGAATGCGATTCGAGGGGGTGGTACTCAATTGCGTTAATTGTCGGCATTTAAGTCGAGATGTTTGTCGATCATTGCTTGCAGGGCGTTGATGGTAAAAGGTTTGGCTAGAAAATCGTCCATACCCGAATCAAGGCAAATTTGTTTCACTTCATCGCTTGCGTGCCCGGTGACTGCAATAATTGGCAGAATTTCGGCGGTGGCAAAAATTTCTCTGAGACACTTTGTGCACTCTATACCGTCTCTTTCAGGCATGCTGTAGTCCATCAGTATCAAATCGAAACTGTTTTCTTTGACGGCAGTGAGCGCATCTTCGCACGTATGCACGTTGAAGACCTTGATTGCCAAATTTTCTTCTAGTAGATTCAAAAGCTGTCCATGACGGGGATCGTCGTCTACGACGAGGACGAGGGGGCGATTATTTTGAGAACGTCGCATTGACATTGTTCTTGACCAATTGCACGAACTTTCAGATAAATCAAGGAACCCGGACTGCTGCCTTTTTGCTCAATAGTGCGCTCAAACTCCAGCTAATGTAGATATAGCTTGTGATTCTAGTGATTTCCTGTGCTTTAAGTCCCCCCTTGACTGGCGCGATCCTAATGTCCTGGGGATCTTCCAATGTTAAACTCGCTTGGCTAAAAAACAATCCAGCCAAATAGGTATCCACATATTGAGGGATGTCTTCATCCCCTGTGTCTGAAAAAATGGGATGAACTATTGTCATGCTCGAATCCAACACACAACAAGGTTATACTGAGGAGATGCCTGTGTCCGGAGCAGTTGTTGATGAGGTATCCGGCTGGTGTTTTTTTGTCTGAGGTTTTGGCATGACGGAAGGCTCCAAGGTCAATATTCTGCTGGTCGATGATCGACCAGAGAATTTGCTTGTATTGAGCGCCACTTTGGCTTCGCTTGGTGAGAATTTAATCGAGGCAAAATCCGGGCAGGAAGCTCTCAAATATTTGCTCGAATTTGACTTTGCTGTCATTTTGCTCGACGTCATGATG
>Ga0182030_10005160_pt1 | contig 27760 bp, 35 predicted proteins | sample 812S3MmetaG_FD_121299 | JGI IMG/M metagenome (GOLD analysis project Ga0182030, IMG submission 121299) | Permafrost microbial communities from Stordalen Mire, Sweden - 812S3M metaG (Illumina Assembly) | ecosystem: Environmental > Terrestrial > Soil > Wetlands > Permafrost | place: Sweden... | reverse complement strand
GGCCGGCGGCATCAGGTTGTGATAAGCGGCCGAGATGGCGTGGAGCAGCGTACGGTCGCGGATCAGCCGCCCGTTGACGAAGAGGAAGACCGAGTTGCGGTTGTTCTTCTGCACCTGCGGGCGCGAGATAAAACCCCGCAGGGCGAACCGGGCCGGCTCCGATTCCGCGGTGAGAATGGTCGCGCGGTGGCCGAGATCGACGAGGTCTTCCAAAGTCTCGGCGCCAAAGACCTGGAAAACGCGGTCGCGCAACCCGCCGACGGGGGTCACGCGAAGGAGTTCCTTGGCGGCGTGGGTCAGGGTGAAGCTCTTGTCGCAGTGCGCCAGGCTGTAATGGGTCACCAGCGAGGCGATATGCGCCAGTTCAGTCTGCTCGCTGCGCAGGAACTTCTTGCGCGCGGGCACGTTGTAGAAGAGGTCGCGGACGGTGATCGTGGTGCCGCCGGGGAAGGCCAACTCGGCGCAATCGAGCAAGCGGCCTCCGGCGATCTCGACGCGCGTGCCGACGCGCTCGTCCTGAGCGCGGGTTTCCAGCACGAGGCGCGAGACGGACGAGATGGAGGGCAACGCTTCGCCGCGGAAACCGAGCGTGGCGATGGCGTTCAGATCGTCTACCGAAGAGAGTTTCGAAGTGGCGTGGCGCTCGAAGGCCAGCAAGGCGTCGTCGCGCATCATGCCGCAGCCGTCGTCGGCGATCCGCAGCAGACGCCGGCCGCCGGCCTCGACCTCGATGCGGATGTCGGTGGCGCCGGCGTCGAGGGAGTTTTCGAGAAGCTCCTTGATTACCGAGGCGGGGCGCTCGACGACTTCGCCGGCGGCGATCTTATTGGCGACCTGGTCGGAGAGAACTCGAATGCGGCCCATGGCTCAGGGGATGAGGCGGGTCACCGCCTGTATCCACTTTAGCCGCTCATCGAGGCCAGAAACTCGGCGTTGGCGCGCGTCTTGGCCAGCTTGTCGAGCAGCAGCTCCACGCTTTCGACAGGGGACAAAGGAGCGAGCACCTTGCGCAGGACCCAGATGCGGTTGAGTTCTTCGCGCGGGATGAGCAATTCGTCCTTGCGCGTGCCGCTCTTATTGATGTCGATGGCCGGGAAGGTGCGCTTATCGACGAGCTTCCGGTCGAGATGGATTTCCATGTTACCGGTGCCCTTGAACTCCTCGAAAATGACGTCGTCCATGCGCGAACCGGTATCGATGAGCGCGGTGGCGACGATGGTCAGCGAGCCGCCTTCCTCGATGTTGCGCGCCGCGCCGAAAAAGCGCTTGGGACGCTGGAGGGCGTTGGAGTCGACGCCACCGGAGAGGACTTTGCCGGAGGGTGGAACGACGGTGTTGTAGGCGCGGGCGAGGCGCGTGATGGAGTCGAGCAGGATCACGACGTCGCGCTTGTGCTCGACCAGGCGCTTGGCCTTTTCGATGACCATTTCGGCGACCTGGACGTGGCGCGAGGCGGGCTCGTCGAAGGTCGAGCTAATGACTTCGCCCTTGACCGAGCGCTGCATGTCCGTAACTTCCTCGGGACGCTCGTCGATCAGCAGGACGATGAGCACGATCTCCGGGTGGTTGGCCGCGATAGAGGCGGCGAGGGACTGGAGCATCATGGTTTTGCCGGTGCGGGGCGCGGCGACGATCAGCCCGCGCTGGCCTTTGCCGAGGGGGGTGAGCATGTCCATGATGCGGCCGGAAAGGTTGTCCTTGGTGGTTTCGAGCCGGATGCGCTCGTTGGGATAGAGCGGCGTCAGGTTGTCGAAGAAAATCTTGTTGCGGGCCTGTTCGGGCGGCTCGAAGTTGATCGCGTCGACCTTGATGAGGGCGAAGTAGCGTTCCCCTTCCTTGGGCGGACGGATCTGGCCGCTGACCGTGTCGCCGGTGCGCAGGTCGAAGCGCCGGATCTGCGACGGTGAAACGTAGACGTCGTCGGGACCGGGCAGATAGTTATATTCCGGCGCGCGCAGGAAGCCGAAGCCGTCGGGCAGGCACTCGAGCACGCCCTCGGAGAAGATCAGCCCGGCCTTTTCGGCCTGTGCCTGAAGGATTTTGAAGATCAACTCCTGCTTGCGTAGACCGGCCACGCCTGGAATCTCCAGGTCGCGGGCGATCTTGTTGAGCTGGGTGATGCTCATCTCCTTGAGCTCGCTCAAATCGAGATTCCCGCGCTTGTTCAGCGCGCCCGTTGTTTCGCGAGGCGGTTCGACGGCGGCAGGAGGAGCGACCGGCGAAGCGGCAGCGGCCGGGGGAGCGGCGCGGTCACTGCGCTCGGCTTTGTCGCTTCGTTCTCCCGCCTGGTTGTTGGGCCGGCCCTCGGCGGAACGGCGGCGGTTATTTGCGGCCTGATTCTCGCGCGCGGCTGAATCCAAATTCTCCTCCGGCGCCGGAGCGGTCTCCGGGACTGCGGGGTCGGGAGTCAATTTCCCGTTGTTTTCGAGATCGCTTGCCAAAGTTCCTTCACTCCTTGGCCGGTAACGGCCGAGAACCAGATCAATTCCGCGCTCGGATAATGCTTGCGGATCGCAATCTGGCTCTGATGTCTTTCCTTCTGATTCAGCTTGTCCACCTTAGTGGCGACTACCACGTAAGTTTGCCGGCGAGTATCAAGCCACTCCTTGAGCTGGAGATCCGGTCCCATCCAGCCCCGCCGAGCATCCAGCAGGAACACGCACAGCTTCAAACTCCGCCGCTCGAGCAGGTACGCATCCACCGTCTGGCCCCACATTCGCGACAAATGCTGCGGCGCAGTGGCATAGCCGTATCCTGGGAGATCGACGAAGATGATCCTCCCATCGATCCGGAAGAAATTCACCGCCTGGGTCCGGCCCGGAGTGGAGGAACTAAAGGCCAGCGCCTTTTGACCGGTGAGGCAATTGAGCAACGTGGATTTGCCAACATTGCTCCTCCCCAGGAAGGCAACTTCGGGAAGCGTTTCCGGTGGAAACTGCTCCGGCCGGACCGCACTTAGCAGGAACTCAGCCGGAGACTCCAACGCAGGCTCCCCATAAACAACGAACTCTCACTGGGCGCGGGTCTCGTCCGAGCCGAGCTCGACGGCCGCGTCAACGCTCGGCGGCCCGACCGTTTCGATGGAGAGCGCATCGAGATCACCGGCCAGGGCGATCCGCAGTACCTCATCCATCGAGTCCACAAAGCTGACCCGCATGTCCTTAAGGATGTTCGCCGGAACGTCGACGAGATCCTTCTCGTTATCGCGCGAGAGGACGACTTCGGTCATGCCGTGGCGGTGCGCAGCGAGCAACTTCTCTTTGACTCCGCCGATCGGCAAGACCCTGCCGCGCAGAGTGATTTCGCCGGTCATCGCCACGTCGCCGCGGACCGGAATTTTCGTGAGCGCGCTGGCAATCGTAGTGGCGATGGTAATTCCCGCCGACGGGCCGTCCTTCGGGATAGCGCCTTCGGGCACATGGATGTGAATATCCAGGTGCCGGTAGAAATCTTTCGGCAGGCCCAGCATAGAGGCGCGCGAACGGATGAAACTCATAGCCGCCTGGGCCGACTCCTGCATCACGTCGCCCAGCTTGCCGGTGGTCATCAGCCGGCCGCGGCCCTCCATAATGGTTGCCTCGGTGGTCAGGACCTGGCCGCCCACTTCGGTCCAGGCCAATCCTACGGTGACGCCCACCTCGGCCTTCTTGCTGGTTTCCATGTCGCGGAACCGGATCGGCCCGAGGAACTCGGAAACCTTGGACGCGCCCACAACCGCCTGCGGCAGTGTGACCCTTTCCACTGCGGTGGGCTTTTCGACCGTCTCGCCCGGCTTCTGCTTAGCGCTGGCCGGGCCGCGCTTGCGGGAAGCAGAGGCAGTTGCGGCCGCGAGCGCGTCCGCCTGTTCCTGTTTGACTTCCGCCGCGGATTGGGCATTGACGATCAGACGGCTGATCTTCCGGCAGATATTGCCAATCTCGCGTTCGAGGTTGCGGACGCCGGCCTCGCGCGTGTAGCCCTGGATCAACGCCAGCAGCCCGGGGTCTTCGAACTTGACGTTGGTGCCTTCGAGGCCGCAGGCTTTCGTTTGCTTGGGAACGAGGAATCGTTTGGCGATCTCCAGCTTTTCCGCCTCTGTGTAGCCGGAGAGGCGGATCACTTCCATGCGGTCCTGCAAGGCTGGCGGTACGGTGTGAATGACGTTGGCGGTGGCGATGAAGAACACTTCGCTCAGGTCGTATTCCACGTCGAGGTAATGATCCATGAACATGTGATTCTGTTCCGGATCGAGCACCTCGAGCAGAGCGGCCGACGGGTCGCCGCGGAAATCCGTCGACATCTTGTCGACTTCGTCGAGCATGAAGACGGGGTTGCGAGTAGCCGCCTTCTTCATCATCTGCAGGATCTGGCCCGGCAATGCGCCGATATATGTGCGCCGGTGGCCGCGGATTTCGGCCTCATCCCGCACGCCGCCGAGCGACAGTCGGACGAACTGCCGGCCCGTCGCCTTGGCGATGGACATGCCCAGCGAAGTCTTACCGACGCCGGGAGGCCCGACGAAACAGAGGATCGACCCCTTGGGGTTCTTGACCAGGCGGCGAACCGCCAGGAACTCAAGAATGCGCTCCTTGATCTTCTCCAGACCATAGTGGTCGGAGTTCAGGACTTCCTCGGCGTAGCGGAGGTCGCGGATCTCCTTGGACTTCTTCTTCCATGGCACCGCGAGCATCCAGTCGAGGTAGTTGCGCGAGACGGTGCTCTCGGCCGACATCGGCGGCATGTTCTCCAGGCGCCGCAGTTCGGCGATCGATTTATCCCTGGCGTCGGCGGTCATGCCGGCTTCTTCGATCTTCTTCTTCAGCTCGTCGATCTCGGACTTCTCGCCGCGGCCCAACTCTTTTTGGATCGCCTTGATCTTCTCGTTGAGGTAATACTCTTTTTGGGCCCGTTCCATCTGCCGCTTTACGCGGCCCTGGATGGTGCGGTCCACGTTCAACTTCTCGATCTCGATGTCGAGCATGTCGGCGACGCGGGTCAGGCGGTCGACTGGGTCGAAGATCTCGAGCAGTTCCTGCTTTTCCTCGATGGTGAGCTGCAGGTTCGAGCCAATTGTATCGGCCAGCTTTCCAGGATCGTCCTGACGCACAGCCGCGATCATGGTCTCGTAGTTCACGTTCTGGCTGAGTTTGACGTACTGCTCAAACAAGGACGTTACGCGCTGCACCAGTCCTTCGAGCAGTGGACCGGCTTCCACTCGAACCGGAAACACCCGGACGGTAGCGCGGAAGAAGCCCTCTTCCTCGGCCACCGAGAGGATTTTACCGCGCTCAACGCCCTCGACCAGGACCTTGATATTCCCGTCGGGCATGCGCACGCTCTGAACGATGTTGGCAATCGTGCCGACTTGGAAAATATCCTCCGGCCGCGGTTCGTCGACTGAGGCGTCGTGCTGAGTGGCGAGGAAGATCTTCTTGTCGGAGACCAGCGCTTCTTCCAGCGCGCGCACGCTCGAGTCCCGCCCCACGACAAACGGAGTCATCATATGTGGAAATATGACGACGTCCCGGATGGGCATCATGGGGAGTCGGCGGCTTTCGGTCTTTTCTTTCGCGCTGCTCATCGCTGTCGCCTCTTAATTACGTTTTGACCGGGGGTGCTGTGGCGAAAGGCTACACTCGGCGCCCGACTACGTGGTTTGCTCAGGCGTTCAGTTACCGGCGATCGGCGGGTCGGGAATTGCGGCGGGAAACGATCTCAGCCCGCCTTTTCGAGGAGCGCCCAATTAATCTTCTGAGTAACTACCATTTCCTTCGTCACCATGAACTCGCGAACCTTTTTATACGAAGGAAGATAGTACATCAAGTCTAGCATCAACTCCTCCAGAATCATCCGGAGGCCGCGGGCGCCGACCTTCCGCTGTAGCGCCAGATCCGCAATGCTCTCCAGCGCCTCGTCGCTGAACTTTAGTTTAACATTTTCAAACTCAAAGAGTTTCTGATACTGTTTGATGATCGCGTTGCGTGGACGCGTCAAAATTTGCATCAGCGCCCCGGCGTCCAGGTCCTCCAGCACGGCAGCCACGGGCATGCGCCCGATGAATTCAGGGATGAAGCCGTAGCGAATCAGGTCCTCCGGCTGAACCCGCTGCAGAAGATCGAAGTCGCGGTTCTGAGAAGAGCGCGGAGCGTCCTCCCCCTTCTTTTCGTCAGCCCCCTTGAAGCCCAGTGTTTTCTTGCCGATACGCCGACCGATCACCTTCTCCAACCCGACAAAAGCGCCGCCACAAATGAACAGGATATTGGTTGTATCAACCGGGGTGAACTCCTGGTGCGGATGTTTCCGGCCGCCTTGAGGCGGCACGTTGGCGACCGTGCCCTCCAGAATCTTCAGCAGCGCCTGCTGGACACCCTCACCGGAGACATCGCGGGTGATCGACGGATTCTCATCCTTGCGGCTGATCTTGTCGATCTCGTCGATGTAAATAATGCCGGTCTGACAGCGCTGCACATCCCAGTCAGCGTTCTGCAACAGACGCAGAATGATGTTTTCCACATCTTCGCCCACATAGCCCGCTTCGGTCAGCGTGGTGGCGTCGACAATCGCGAAGGGCACGTCCAGGATGCGGGCGAGAGTTTGGGCCAGCAACGTCTTACCAGTGCCGGTGGGGCCAATCAGCAGGATGTTCGACTTAGCCACCTCAATCTCGCCGCTGCGCTGGCGGTTCATCTGGATGCGCTTGTAATGGTTGTAGACGGCGACGGCCAGTTTCTTCTTAACGGACTCCTGGCCGATGACGTACTGGTCCAAATATTCCTTTAGTTCCAATGGCTTAGGCAGCTTCGTCAGCCCGGTGCCACTGCGTTCAGCCTTATCGTCCTCGAGAATCGAGTTGCACACCGTGATGCACTCGTCACAGATATAGGCGCGCGGATACTCACTCGGCGAGGAGATAAGCTTGCCGACAACGTCTTGAGTTTTATGACAGAAAGAACAACGAAGGGTATCGTCGTTGCCGGATCGCTTCACAGGGCGGCTCCCGGCATGCTCGGCTGACTCAGCGGTGTGCCCACCAGTCCGGACATGCCCTCATTATCCACTGAATCGGCACGGCGGGCAATCGGAAGTAGTACTAAAAGTAAGGGGGTTTTCACGATGTTTAGCTCGTCGGAACATCAGTTTGCGACGCTTCGACCGCCGGAATTTGAGACGGTTCGACCACCGGCGCGGTCTTAACGGCGCGTTCAAACAGGTAGCCTAACGTCTTTTCAGTGCGGATTCGGGAGGCGATCCGGGCCAGAGTCCCGTCCTTTTCAAACCGCATGCGCACGGCCGCGATGGGCTCCCGTTGCTGGCGGGAGATGCGGGAGAGCTCGGAGTCGACCTCCTCCTGGGTGGTGAAAATCGATTCCGCGGCCGCTACTTTTTCGAGAATCAGGCTGGCCATGACGTCCCGCCGGGCGCGTGCTGCCTGCGCCTGCCGCAGTTCGTTCCAATTGAGCTTGAGCTTTCCGACATCCACGCCCTGAGCGGCCAGCGATCGGAGCTGCCCCTCAACAATGCTTTGAACCTGCTGGTCCACGTAGACCTCGGGCACGGGGAAGTCATGCGCGTCCACGAGCTTCTCAATGATGGCGTTCTTCGCCTCGCTCTGAGCCGCAGACTCCCTTTCCTGAAAGATGGACTTGCGCAACTCGGCCCGCAGCTCGTCGAGATTCTGAAAATCGCCCAGGTCCTTGGCAAACTCCTCGTTCAACTCAGGCAACTCCTTGAGCCGGATTTGCTTGAGGTGAATCAGGAACCGGACCGTCTTGCCGGCCAGCCGCTCAGCGGCGTAGTCCTCCGGGTAGGTGATGTCGGCTTCGCGCGATTCACCCGGCTGCGCGCCACTGAGAGCCTGGGTGAAAGCCTCAAACGTGCCCTTACCGCCGATCTCGATGTTGATGTCGTCCTGTTTCATCGGTTCGCCCTCGAGCCCTGAGATCGACTCGAGAGTGACCAGGCAATAGTCGCCCTCCTGGGCCGGGCGAGGGTCGATATTGACGAACTCTGCCTTGGATTCGCGGAGCTGTTCGATCCGCGCGCTGATGTCGTCTTCCGACACTTGAGGCTCGGCGTAGGCCACTTCGACACCGCGGTAAGTCCCCAGTTCAAATTCAGGCGCGACCTCGAGTTCCGCTTTGAAGCAGACCTCGCCGGACTCCTTGTATTCCAGATCCTTGACCTCGGGACGGCTGACCACCTGCAGGTTCTGCCGGTCATAGGCCTGCTTGAGGTATTCAGGGATCAGCTTGTCGAGCGCTTCCTGGCGGATTTCGCCCATATAATGCTGCCGGATGATCGCCGCCGGCGCCTTGCCCGGACGGAAGCCTTTGAGGTGCACCTTCTGGCGGACCTTTTCCAGCGCAATCGCCGTTTCGGCCTGGAACGCGGCCGCTGGAATCGTGATTTCCAGCCTGTGCCTGCAACCTTCAACGAGTGCCAATGCAAATCCTCCCGAGCGCCGCGCTGAGCGCGCACGCGCCACATGAAAAAGCGGGCCCTGGGGCCCGCCTTCCCGTTCGTCAGAATTCAGGGGGCTCCGTTGCCCGGAGGCGCGCTTTAAGTCCCCTCGGACCAGCTCGCCAGATACGCTTCCTGCTCGGGGGTCAGCGCATCGATCGCAACATTCATGGCCGCAAGCTTCATCTTCGCGACCTTTTCGTCGAGCACCTTCGGAACGGAATAAACCCTCTTCTCCAGTTTCGCATGGTTCGCCGCCATGTACTCGACCGCGAGCGCCTGGTTGGCGAAACTCATATCCATCACCGAGGCGGGATGCCCTTCGGCGGCGGACAGGTTTATGAGACGGCCTTCGCCCAGGACGAACACCTTGTTGCCTGAAGCGAGCGTGAACTCCTCGACGAACTCGCGCACTTGGCGCTTCGACCGCGCCAGCTTTTCCAGCGCTTCCAGATCCAGTTCGACATTGAAGTGGCCCGAATTGCAGATGATGGCGCCATCCCGCAGATGCTCGAAGTGCCGGGCATCGATCACGCTCTTGCAGCCCGTGACGGTGATGAAAACGTGGCCGATCGGCGCGGCCTCGGCCATCGGCATAACGCGGAAGCCGTCCATCATGGCTTCGAGCGCCTTGGTGGGATCGATCTCCGTCACAATCACGTTGGCGCCCATGCCGCGGGCCCGCATGGCCACGCCGCGGCCGCACCAGCCGTAGCCGGCAACCACCAGGTTGAGCCCAGCCAGCAGCACATTCGTCGCGCGGATCACGCCGTCCAGCGTGGACTGGCCGGTCCCGTAGCGGTTGTCGAAAAGGTGCTTGGTCAAAGCGTCATTGATGGCGATCACGGGATAGCGCAACACGCCTTCCTTCGCCATCGCATGCAACCGAATGACGCCCGTGGTGGTCTCCTCGGTGCCGCCGATGACGCCGGCGAGAGACTCCTGCCGCTTGGTGTGGAGGATCGTCACCAGGTCGCAGCCGTCATCCATCGTGATATTCGGCTTATGGTCAATGGCCGCCAGGATGTGGTTGTAGTAAACGTCGTTGGACTCACCTTTGATAGCGAAGGTGGGAATGCCGTATTCGCTGACCAGGGCCGCGGCGACGTCATCCTGCGTGGAAAGCGGGTTCGAAGCGCACACGACCACGTCGGCGCCACCCTCTTTGAGAGCGATGGCCAGGTTGGCCGTTTCGGTTGTGACGTGGAGGCACGCCGCGATGCGAATCCCCTTCAGCGGCTGCCTTTTTCGAAAGTCCTCGCGAATGATCTTAAGAACCGGCATCGAGTTGGCCGCCCACTCGATCCGCATGCGGCCCTGACCGCTCAGAGCAAGATCCTTCACATCACCGGCAATGCCGGCGGCGTTGGTAGCCATGCGTCTCTTCCTTCTTTCTTCTAGATTCCTAGTTCCGGGCCGCCGCAACCAGCCGAGCTTCCTCGCGCAGGAGATCCGCTTTGTCGGTCTTCTCCCACGAGAAGCTGTCCTCGTGGCGTCCGAAATGTCCAAATGCCGCCGTGGCGCGATAGATCGGGCGCCGGAGTTTGAGATGTTCGATCATGCCCTTGGGCGTGAGTGGGAAATTCGCTCTGACCAGCTCGACGATCCGCTCTTCGTCGATCACGCTGGTCCCGAATGTGTTCACCAGAACGGAGACCGGCTCGGCCACGCCGATGGCATAGGCAAGTTGGACTTCGCACTTGGAGGCCAGTCCCGCGGCAACGATGTTCTTGGCGATGTAGCGCGCCATGTAGCACGCCGAGCGGTCCACCTTCGTCGGATCCTTGCCTGAGAAGGCGCCGCCGCCATGGCGGCCCATGCCGCCGTAGGTGTCGACGATGATCTTACGGCCGGTCACGCCACTGTCGCCATTCGGACCTCCGATAACGAATCGGCCCGTCGGGTTGATGTGGAATTTCGTGTTCGCGTCGACCATGTGGGCCGGAATCAATTCGTCGATGATCGCCGCCTTTACCAGGCGCCGCAATTCCTCGATCGGCATGTCCTCATGCTGCGTGGAAACGACGATTGCATCGATGCGGGCGGGCTTGCCGTTGATGTACTCCACCGAGACCTGACTCTTGCCGTCGGGACGGAGGTATTTCGCGTCTCCACTGCGGCGCGCTTCGCTCAGCCGCCGTGTCAGCCGATGAGCCAGCATGATCGGCAGCGGCATCAGTTCAGGGGTTTCGTCACAGGCATAGCCGAACATCAGGCCCTGGTCGCCGGCGCCACCCGTGTCCACTCCCATCGCGATGTCGCCGGATTGCGTGTGCACGAAATTGTAAAACTCACACGTCTTGGCGTCGAAGCCGATCTCGGGATCGGTGTACCCGATCTCTTCGATAGCCTTGCGCGTGACGGCCTCATAGTCGATTGTGGCGGACGTCGTGATCTCGCCGGCGATGACGCAACGATTGGTGGTCACCAGCGTTTCGCAGGCAACGCGGCTCATCGGGTCCTGCGCCAGAGCCGCATCAAGAATCGCATCGCTGATCTGATCGCAAACTTTATCCGGGTGGCCTTCGGTCACGGACTCGGAAGTGAAAATATGTCGGCTGGCGTCGGGCAATTCAGTCCTCCGTTGCTGTTTGGAATAGCTAGGTCCTGGAAGCGCAAAGCCCCCGCGGGGCCGGCAGACCGATCCAGCCGGCGTTGGCCTCTCCTGTTAGTTTACAGAGGAACGCGGCAGCGGGTCAAACCACGCCAGTCAAAGGGAGTTTTCACTCTCCCAGTGGCTTGCTCGCCGGGTCGAATGGAGTGCCGAAAAGCGAGTGGGGCAGGTGGGATGGCAGACCAATGAGGAGCAGCCGTGGTCCGGCCATCAGGCACGGTGCAGGGCGTCATCCGGAGGAATCGGCCGCTCCTTGACCTTTCCGCCGGCAACGAAAAGCCCCGGAACTCCAGGCGGAGATCCGGGGCCGGTTTTATCCTGACTTGTGGTTAGCGGTTAGGCGGGCTCGCCGCCTTCTTCGACCTCGCGGCCTTCGCGCAGAGCCTTGAGCCGCTCTTCACGGCGCTTGGCCCGCTCGGCGGCGCGTTTCACGAGTTCGCTGCCGACGAGTTCGAGCAGCGCCTGTTCGGCGCCGTCGCCGACACGCCGGCCGACGCGCACGATGCGGCTGTAGCCGCCGTTGCGCTGAGAAAAACGCGGCCCGAGTTTGTCGAACAGTTTCTTCACTGCGGCCGGGGTCATCAGGAACCCCGCGGCTTGACGGCGGGCGTGCAGGGTGTCCTGCTTGCCCAGGGTGATCATCTTTTCCAGCAGCGGCTTAGCCGCCTTCGCCTTGGTGACGGTGGTGATGATCCGCTCCTGCTCGACGACGCTTGTAACCAGGTTGCGCAGCAGGGCGCGGCGGGAACTCATGTCCCGCCCGAGCTTGAAACCTGCCTTCTTATGCCTCATGATCGATTCCTCTCTTACACCGGGACCCGGAGCCCCAAAATCAGCCGTCCGCCTCGGGGTTGCCCAAGTCGTTGGCCCCCGGAACGACGGACTGCCCGCTCGGGCCGATCAGCCGTCCCTGGGCGTCAATCTTCATGCCGAAGGAGAGGCCCAGCCCAGCCAGGATCTCCTTAATCTCATTGAGCGACTTGCGGCCGAAGTTCTTGGTCCGCAGCATCTCGGCTTCGCTCTTCTGCACAAGGTCGCCAATACTCTGGATGTTGGCGTTTTTCAAGCAGTTGTAGGAACGGACACTGAGCTCGAGTTCCTCCACCGAGCGGTTGAGTACCTCGTACATTTGTGTCGCCACGCGCTCCACCGGCTCTTCCGCCATCTCCGGCGTTTCTTCAAAGTTGATGAAGATGGACATGTGGTCCTTCAGCAGCTTCGAGGCCATGCCCACCGAGTCCTGAGGAGACACAGCGCCGTTGGTCCAGACTTCGAGAATCAACTTGTCATAGTCGGTCATCTGGCCCAAGCGCGCCGCCTCAACCGTGTATTTCACTTTACGGACAGGCGAATGGACCGAATCGATGGGAATGTAGCCCAGCGGCAGATCGTCGTCGAAGTTGCGATCGCGGCTGACGTAGCCGCGGCCTTGCTTCAGGCGCATTTCGATGGCCAGGCTGCCGCCGGCGGAAACGGTGGCGATGTGCAGGTTGCGGTCCAGCACGTCGACATCGGGCCCCGACTCAATCATGCCACTGGTCACTTCACACGCCTGATCGACCCTCAAGTTGACGGTCTTCATCCCCTCATCCGCCATCTTGAACGGAATCTGTTTCAGGTTGAGGATGATGTCCGTGGCATCTTCCACGACGCCGGGAATCGGACTGAACTCATGCTCCACTCCGTCGATCCGCACCGCGGTAATGGCCGCGCCTTCGATGGAGCTGAGCAGGATGCGCCGCAGAGCATTCCCGATCGTCGTCCCGAAACCGCGCTCGAACGGCTGCGCGGTGAACATGCCATACCGGTCGGTCAGAGTTTCGGTATTCGCCACCAGCCGCTTGGGCTTCTGGAATCCTTTGAACATCGCTCGCTCCTTTACTTCGAGTACAGCTCGACGATCAGTTGCTCATCCAGCTTGATCTGTACGAGGTCCGAACGTTTCGGGTTGGCGAGGATACGGGCTTTCAAGTTCTCGCGATCCACTTCGATCCAATTAGGCGCCGGCAAATGCGCGGTCGCATCCAGCGAACCTGTGACAGCGGCGTTGGTGTGGCTGTTTGGACGAACCTCGACCACATCGTTGGGACGCACGATGTAGGACGGGATGTTGACCTTCTTTCCGTTCACGGCGATGTGGCCGTGCCGAACCAGTTGGCGCGCCATCGCCCGGCTGGCGCCGAATCCGATGCGGTGGATGATGTTATCCAGACGCCGCTCCAGCATGCCCAGCAGGTTCTCGCCGGTCACACCCTTTTGGCGGGAAGCCTTCTCGAACAGGTTCCGGAACTGAACCTCCGGCAGGCTGTAATAGCGCTTCGCTTTCTGCTTCTCGCGCAACTGCAGACCATAGCCGACGATCTTCGGCTTGCGATCCTTGCCGTGCTGGCCGGGAGGAAAATTCCGCTTCTCGATCGCGCATTTGTCGCTGAAGCAGCGCGATCCTTTCAAAAAAAGCTTCATGCCCTCTCGCCGGCAAAGCCGGCAAACTGGGCCGATATAACGTGCCAAACCAACCTCCTTCAATTTCGGCCGTCCGCAAGGACGGCGGTGAGGTGCAGTTTACGGCCGGAAACCGGCCTTCTTCCTGCTTGCCACAACCCGAACCGGTGATTTTCACCAGACCGGGGCGCCGGAGCGGCCCCGTGGGGGCCCCGGCAAAAATCCTGGATCAGACGCGGCGGCGCTTGGGTGGGCGACAGCCATTGTGCGGAATCGGCGTGACGTCGCGGATATTGCGCACCTCGATCCCAGCCGTGGCGAGCGCGCGAATCGCCGACTCGCGGCCGGAACCGGGGCCCTCTACCCGAACATCCACCTGCCGCAGCCCTGCCGCTTCCTTGGCTTTGGTCGCCGCGGTGAGAGCCGCCTGCTGAGCGGCGAACGGCGTGCCTTTGCGCGATCCGCGGAAGCCGAGCGAGCCGGAACTCGACCAACTCAAAACGTTGCCCAGCGGATCCGTGATCGTGATGATCGTATTGTTGAACGTCGCTTGAACGTGGACCAGCCCAACGGGGATGTTCTTCTTCTCCTTCTTCCGGAAGGATTTCTTCTTGCTGCTCTTAGCCGGTGCCTTCGCCATGTAGATTTACCCTTTAACCTTGGATTACTTGCCGGCCTTCTTCTTGTTGGCCACGGTTCCACGGCGCGGTCCCTTGCGAGTCCGCGAATTCGTGTGCGTCCGCTGGCCGCGCACCGGCAGGCCACGGCGATGTCGGAGACCGCGGTAGGAACCCATCTCGATGAGCCGTTTGATGTTCATCGAAAGCTCCTTGCGGAGGTCCCCTTCCACTGCCCCTTCATCTTCCAGAATCTGACGGATCTTGCTTACTTCTTCTTCAGTGAGATCCGCGACCTTCGTGTCCGGATTGATACCCGAGCGGTACAAGATTGACTTGGCCCGCGTCCGGCCGATTCCGTAGATATACGTCAGACCGATTTCAGCCCTCTTACGAGCCGGAAGATCCACACCTGCAATACGCGCCATCGGATTCCCTCTCCTACCCTTGCCGCTGCTTATGCTTCGGGTTACTGCAGATCACCCGCACCACCCCCTGGCGGTGGACGACCTTGCACTTGTCACAAATCTTTTTGACCGACGCCCTGACTTTCATCGCACGGCCCTTCCTAGAAACTCGAATTTCTCAGCTCTGCACTACTCTTACCACTCGGCCCCGGCCGGGATCCTCGGCGGAGAGTTCCACCAGAACGACATCCCTCACCCGAAGCCGTACAAAATTCTTGCCGGCCGCTGGCGCCGGGTGGGCAATCACCTCAGCCCGGCTTCCCTCAATCTCCAACCGATAGGTGAGACTCGGAAGAATCTCAACCACCACGGCGCGCACCGGTTCACGCTCTCCCGGCATCGCTCACAACCCCAACGTCAACCTCAAAATCCTCATGGCCGGGTTAACACCCAGGGACCATCGCTGGTGACCGCCACGACGTGCTCAAAGTGCGCCGAATAGCTGCCGTCCCGCGTGACTGCGGTCCAGTGGTCCGCCAGAACCTGCGTTTCCGCGCGGCCGGCGTTCACCATTGGCTCGATGGCCAGAACCATGCCCTCTTTCAGGCGCGGATTCTCATTGCGCCGGTCCACGTAGTTCGGGACCTGCGGCTCCTCATGCAACGCCGTCCCAATCCCATGTCCCACATACTCGCGCACAATGGAAAATCCATTCGCCGTGACGTGCCTTTCCACAGCGCCACAAACGTCGAACAGGCGGTTGCCCGGCTTCATCTGTTCGATCGCCAACTCCAATGCCGTTCGGGTCACTTCGAGCAGCCTGATCACCTGCCCATCGATCTCACCGACGGCTATTGTCACCGCTGAATCCCCAAAGTAGCCATCCAATTGCACCCCGGTGTCAATCGAGACGATGTCGCCTTTTTTCAGGATGCGTTTTTGCGACGGCATGCCATGCACCACTTCGCTATTGACCGAGGTGCACAAAACGTAAGGAAACTTCCCGCCAGCCGCCGGCACGTAGTAACCTTTGAACGCCGGCTTGGCCCCCGCGTCGGACATCATCCTGTCCGCGGTGACCTCCAGATCGAACGTCGTCACGCCCTCCCGAACGAGACCGGAAAGCTCCTGCAGAATTCTCCAGACCAGCAGGCCCGCTTTTCGCATCTTTTCCAATTCGGCGGGGCTCTTGCGAACAATCATTCCAAAACCATGCAGCCACTCATCCGGCCGGTACGCGGCTCCGAGGACCAGCCACTTCGATCCACTTCGCAGCTCGAACGGCCCGACAGGGCTAAGTAATTCAACACTCGACGGGGCGGCCTTCCGCAGGTCTCCAGCCCATCCCACACTGCATTCTCCCGATCATCCTTCCGCCTCACCGGCGCTTCCATGCGACCATCGCACTTCCCAACCTCAATCAGCAGGGAAACAGCCGGATCGTCGAGGACGCTGTAGCAAGAACACCGCTCCCGGCCCGCAATCCGACTAATAACTTCAGTGTAATCCAATTTCAACTGAATCACCAACTTGCCGGTCTCCAGCCGCGGCCGCATAACTTCCGAAGCAACTAAACCGCGGCGCTGCGGCGGCCGCGAATACGTCCCGAACGCGGCGTAAACCCTTCGTAGTGGCGCATGATCAATTGCGCCTCCACCTGGTTCACCGTATCCATCGCGACGCCGACCACGATCAGCAGCGAAGTGCCGCCAAAATAGAACGTGACTCCGAGTCCGTCCAACAAGGGACGCGGGAAATGGCCGTCAATCCAATTGCCCAGAACCGCCGGCGGCAGATGTTGCAGCTTGATGCCGCTGATCATGATCTGCGGAATAATCGCCAGCACGGCCAGGTACAGCCCGCCAACTACGGTGATGCGGCTTAGAATACCGTTCATGTAATCGGCAGTGTTCTTGCCTGGACGGATGCCCGGAATGAACCCGCCGTAGCGGCGCATGTTGTCGGCCGCCTCGTTCGGATTGAAAATAATCGACACGTAGAAGAACGAGAAGAAAATGATCAATAAGATGAACATCAGCACGTACAGCGGCTCGCCATAGCTCATCGACCTCAACACGCTTGAGATCCAGGCGTTATTGGCGAGCGCCGGCACGTTGACCAATGTCAACGGGAAGGCCAGCAGCGACGATGCAAAGATTACCGGAATGACGCCGCCCGCATTCACTTTGAGAGGCATGTGCGTGGACTGCCCACCCAGCATCCTGCGGCCCACAACGCGCTTGGCGTATTGCACCGGGATGCGCCGCTCGCCGCGCTCGACCAGCACGATAAAAGCGACCACCAGGACCATGACAGCCAGGATGACTATCATCTGCAGCGGATGCCACTGGTTGGTTACGAACGTCTTGCTGTAGATCTGCGCGATGCCGGCCGGCAGGCCGGCCACAATGCCGGCAAAGATGATCAGCGACATGCCGTTGCCTATGCCGCGCTCGGTGATCTGCTCGCCTAACCACATGATGAAGGCCGTGCCGGTCGTGAGGGTCAGCATCGTCTGCAGCACAAACCCAATACCCGGAGTGAGAACGAAATTGCCTTGCTTCTGCAGCGCAGTCGCGATGAACATCGATTGCATCAAGGACAGGCCGACCGTCAGGTAGCGGGTCCATTGCGTGATCTTGCGCCGCCCTAGTTCGCCCTCTTTTTGCAGCTTCTCGAGGGTAGGGATCACCACGGTCAACAACTGCAAAACGATGGAGGCGGTGATGTAGGGCATGATGCCCAGAGCGAAAACCGTCAACCGGCGGAACTGGCCGCCGCTGAACATATCGAGAAAGCCGAATAGGCTGCCAGCGCTGCGGTTAACGAATTCCTCGAACCGGATCGCATCCACGCCGGGTATCGGCACCGAGGCGCCGAGCCGGTAGACGGCTAGCAGACCCAATGTGAATAAAACACGGTTCCGAAGTTCGGATACCCGGAACACATTCGCTAGAGCTTCGAAGAATTTCTGCATGGACTTCCCATCCGCCGCCTTTACCCGAAGGAGAGAACCCTATCCGCTCTTCTCCATATCCTCAAAAGCTACTTGCTCTTCTTGGCCTTTGCCGCTGCCGAGCCATCGCCCTTTTGAGTATCCGCCGCTGAACTACCCTCGCCTTTCTTTGCCTTTTTCGGTGCGGAGCTTTCGCTCTCCGGAGTACTCGCCGCCGCAGCGCCGTCGCCCTTCTTTGCTTTCGTCGGTGCAGCGCTTTCGGCCGCTTGAGTACTCAACGCTAAGGCGCGCGCACTCCTCTTGACCGCCTTCGCGGCATCGCTCTTACTCTTCTTTCCTTCAGCCGCCATAGCCATCCCGGTTTTCTTCGGCTCGATCACGGCCACACTGCCACCGGCGGCCTTGATCTTCTCCTCGGCTGCCTTTGAAAAACAATGCGCCTCGATGTGAACCTTCCGGGTCAACTCACCGTTGGCCAGAACCTTGAGGCCATCGCCCAGCTTGTGGATCACACCTAGATCGAGCAACTGTTGCGGCGTGAAGGAAGTTGCTTCGAGCTGCTCGAAAGTGCCCACGTTGACAATGGCAAAATGCTTCCGGAACAGCGCGTTCGTGAAGCCCCGCTTCGGCAGGCGCCGATGCAACGGCATCTGACCGCCCTCAAAGCCACGCATCGCCGAATAGCCGCTGATCGACTTTTGTCCCTTGGCGCCTCGACCCGAATATTTGCCGCGTCCGGAGCCCATGCCCCGCCCGATACGACGCTGCGTTTTCACTTGGCCGGCCGGGGGTTTGAGATTGCTGAGATCCATCTTGTGCTCTCTGTCCGTTCTGAATTCAACCCTACTCGACAACGAGTTTCAGCAAGTGCGGAACCTTGGTAACCATGCCGCGGAAGCCTGGCGTGTCGGGCTTCTCCACCACCTGATTCACCTTCTTCAGACCGAGCGCTCGCACCACTCGCCGAATCTTGTCCGGTGCGCCGATCGGACTGGCCGCCAGCTTGATCTTGATAGTTGATTGCTGCGTCATAAGCTAGAGATTCTCCACCGCCAGGCCGCGCAACTCCGCCACCTGCGCCTTGTCCCGCAGTTCGTCGAGCGCAGCGATCGTCGCCTTGACCACGTTGTGCGGGTTCGTCGTTCCAATCGACTTCGTCAGCACATTGCCGATCCCGGCCGCCTGAATGACCGCGCGCACCGGGCCGCCGGCGATCACGCCCGTGCCCTCGGGAGCCGGCTTCAGCAACACCAGTCCAGCGCCAAAGCGGCCCAGCACCTGATGCGGGATCGTCGTCCCCAGCGTGTGCACGTGGCGCAGATTCTTCTTCGCCGCTTCAATGCCTTTTTTGATGGCCGCCGGAACTTCCTTGGCCTTGCCTGAGCCAAACCCTACCACTTTTTGCTCCGGGTCGCCTATGACGACCAACGCCGAAAAGCTCAGGTTCTTGCCGCCCTTCACCACCTTGGTGACGCGATTGATGGAAACCACCTGCTCTTTGAGGTTGTACGCCTTCGGATCGATTCTCTTCTGCGGAACGACTCCCATAGTGTTAGAACTCCAGTCCGGCTTCCCGCGCGGCGTCGGCCAATGCCTTCACTCGCCCGTGGTATAGATAGCCACCACGGTCGAAAACGACTTTCTTGATCCCTTTTTCGATCGCCCTCTCGGCCACCTGTTTGCCGATCGCTTTCGCGCCAGCCAGGTTACCCCCGTTGATCGAAGCTTCCTTGTCATTACTCGAAGAAGCCACAATCGTCCGCCCCGAGCGGTCGTCGATGATCTGTGCGTAGATATGCTTCAGACTGCGGAAGATCGCCAGCCGCGGACGCTCGTTCGAACCCTTCACCGCGCGTCGGATGCGGACATGAATCCGGAGTCGGCGGGAATTCTTATCAATCGTGTGTTTCATGTCTCAGATTCCTCCCGCCTTACTTGCTGCTTGCGCCAGTCTTGCCCACCTTCTTGCGGACCACTTCGCCCGTGTACCGGATGCCCTTCTGCTTGTATGGCTCCGGCGGACGCAGAGCGCGAATATCGGCCGCGATCTGACCCAGTTGCTGCTTATCGTTGCCGCTCAGCGCCAGGTGGGTAAGTTTCTCGATCTTGCACTCGACGCCCTTCGGCAGAGCGAACTCGATCAGGTGCGAATACCCGAGAGTAAACACGATCACGTTGCCCTTTACCTCAGCTCGGTAACCGATGCCAACGATATCCAACTCTCGCGTGAAGCCGCTGCTCACTCCTGTAACAGCGTTCGCGGCCAGAGCGCGTGTTAGCCCATGCAGCGCGCGAAAACTGTCATTTTCGCGCTTGATCTCCATCGTCGAATCGACCTTCTCCACCCGGATGCCCTGCGGGAGCGGGACAGTGAGCTTCCCCTTGGGTCCCTCGACCAGAAGCTGCTCCCCAACGGTGAACTTCACACCGGGGGGCAGCGGAATCGGTTTCTTGCCTACTCGTGACATTTTCTGAACGTCTCCAGTCCGCTTTCCAGGCCGTCACGGCCTGTGCCATTTCCAGACGGGAACGGGTCGCGCGTCATACGTCGCCGCACAGGTCTTACCAGATCTGGCACAGCAACTCGCCGCCGACACCCTCCTTGCGGGCGCTCTTGCCCGTCATCACGCCCTTCGGCGTGGTCAGTATATTGACTCCCAGGCCACCCAGCACTTTGGGAATCTCGGTTGAGCCGACATACACCCGGCAGCCCGGGCGGGAAACCCGCTCGATGTGCGAGATCACCGACTGATTGGCCGCCGTGTACTTCAGGTACACCCTGATCGCTTTATGATTGTCTTCGTCGACAATCTTGTAGTTGAGGATGTAGCCCTCGTCCTTCATAATTCGCGCGATCTCGGTCTTTAGCTTCGAGGCCGGCACATCGACCTTCTGGAAGCGTGCCTTCAAGGCGTTCCGGACGCGGGTAAGCATGTCTGCGATGGGGTCAGAAATCATTGTTCTCCTCCTTCGCGCTTCCTATCTTCATATTCGCCACCAGTAGTCCCTACCAGCTCGACTTCGTCACACCCGGCAGTTCGCCCAACAGGGCGAGTTGCCGGAAACAGATGCGGCATAACTTAAACTTCCGCATGTACGCCCGGGGCCGGCCGCAGCGCAGGCAGCGGTTGCGGTGACGCACCGCGTACTTCGGCTGCTTCAGGATGTCCTTCGCGTATTTTGCCGTCGTAGACATTGATTCTTCTGCTCCGTTCTTGCCGCGGCTAGTTCTGCCGGAACGGCATGCCCATCAGCTTCAGCAACGCCATCGCTTCCGCGTCGGTGCGCGCTGTCGTCGTGATGCAGATGTTCATGCCCTTTAACTTCTCGACCTTGTTGTAATCGATCTCGGGGAAAATCAATTGGTCCTTCACGCCCAGCGTGTAGTTCCCACGCCCGTCAAAGCTCTTCTTCGAGACACCACGAAAATCGCGCACGCGCGGGAGAGCCACGTTCATCAGGCGATCCATGAACTCGTACATCCGATCGCCGCGCAGCGTAACCATGCATCCGATACTCATGTTCTCGCGCAGCTTGAACGCCGCGATCGACTTCTTCGCCTTGGTGACGACCGGTTTCTGGCCGGCGATCGCACCCAATTCGTTGGCCGTCGGATCCATCAACTTCGGGTTCTGCGTCGCCTCGCCGAGCCCGACATTGAGCGTGACTTTCTCGACCTTCGGCACGGCCATGATATTCGTGTAGCCGAACTCCTTCATCAGGGCCGGCGCCACCGTTTTCGTGTATAACTCTCTCAGTCTCGCCTTCATGAGCTAAACTCTTTCCGATCGTTTCGCAGCCATCCTTGCGGCCGCGATCCCGATCCCCGCAGCCGCCTTTGGCGCTGCATCCGCACTCTATCCGGCAGCGCGCCTTGGGCCGCTGCTTCCCTTACCCGCCATTTCACCTCGGGCTGGATCCTATAACTCACTTCTTGTCCAAAACCTCGCCCGTCTTGCGAGCGATTCGCACACGGCGAACCTTGCCGCCGACAGTCTCGATCTTGGTCCCGATGCGGCTCGTCTTCCCGTCCGATGTCAATATCATTACGTTCGAAACATGGATCGAGGACTCACGCTCTGCGATGCCGCCCTTGACGCCGCGCGCCGGATTTGGGCGCACGTGCTTCTTGGATAACATCACTCCTTCAACCAGCAGACGGCCCGTCCCGCGGTTGACTTCCAGCACACGCCCCGTCTTTCCTTTATCGCGGCCGGCGATCACCTTCACCGTGTCGTTCTTTTTGATCCGAATCTTTAGTGGTTCGGGAGCTACCTTGCTCCGGTTTGCCAAACGACCCGCCATGTCAGATCACCTCCGGTGCGAGAGACACAATCTTCATGAACCGCTTGTCGCGCAACTCGCGCGCCACCGGGCCAAACACGCGCGTCCCGACCGGCTCGTTGAGGTCATTGACGAGCACGGCGGCGTTCGTGTCGAAACGGATGTAGGTGCCGTCCTTGCGACGTGTCTCCTTGCGCATCCTGACGATCACGCACTTCACAACCTTGCCCTTCTTTATGCTTGAATCCGGCGCAGCCTCTTTTACGCTCGCCGTCACGATATCCCCGAGGCCGGCCTGCAGGCCTTTGTCTCCGCCGCGCGGCAGAATGCACTGCAGTCGCCGCGCGCCGCTGTTGTCGGCCACTTCGAGGATCGTTCTCATTCCGATCATGACGTTACCCTCACGTTTCGAGCCATGGAACTTTACTCAGCCACACTGATGCTCGCCCCAGCCCCGCGCCGGATGACTTCGCCCAGAGTCCAGCGCTTCAGCTTGCTCAGCGGGCGGCTTTCCACAATCCGGACCACGTCCCCGACATGCGCCTGGCCCGTCTCATCGTGGGCGTAGAATTTCTTGCGCTTGGTCACAATCCGCTTGTAGAGCGGGTGCGGCACCCTGCGCGTCACCTGCACGACGATCGTCTTGGCCATCTTCGCCGAGACTACTTCGCCGATCTTTTCGTTCTTGCGGACGACCTTATCGGTCTTGCTGACGTTCTTCTCTTCGGCCATGACCTACTTCGTCCCCTTCTGCTCGTTCCGCGCACGGTCGCCGAGCACCGTCAGCATCCGCGCCCGGTCCTTCTTCAGCTCGCGGTACTTCTTCATGCCTTCCATCTGCCCCATCGCCATCTGAAACTTCAGCCGGAAAATCTGCTCGTCGGCGTCCTTCAGGCGGGTGGCCAGGTCCTTACTGTCGATCTCCCGAATCTTTTCCGCTTTCATCGCGTTGCTTCCTTGTGGTTCGGCCTTCGAGCTTAGTTTGCCGTCTCAGTCCGCGTCACCATCTTTGTGCGCACTCCGAGTTTCGCCGCGGCCAGGCGCATTGCTGCAAGCGCCGTCTGTTGCGGCACGCCTTCCATCTCGAACAGAATCTTCCCCGGCCTGATCACGACAACCCACTGCTCCGGAGCCCCTTTGCCTTTGCCCATGCGCGTCTCGGCCGGCTTCTTCGTGATCGGCTTGTCCGGGAATACCCTGATCCAGATCTTGCCGGCGCGCTTCACATACCTGCTCATGGCTATGCGGGCAGCCTCAATTTGCCTGTCAGTGACCCATCCGCAGTGCAGCGCTTTGAGACCGAAATCACCAAATGAGAGCGAGCTTCCACGCTGGGCCATGCCCTTCATGCGGCCGCGCTGCTGCTTCCTGTATTTGACCTTCTTCGGCATCAACATGAGCGTCAGTCTCCCCTTCTCTATCCGTTTCTTTACTCGCTCGGCTGGCCTTCCGGCGTGACCCCGCCGACAGGCGGCAGCAGCGGAGCCGTTTCGGCTGCTTCAACCACCGGCGCTGCGGCAACCGGAGCGGAACTCACGGCCGGGGCGGCCGTAGGCTGGGCGCTGTGCGGCGGCCCGCTGCGCCGGTCGCGGTCGTTTCGATCCGGACGATCGCGGCGCTCTCCGCGCGGGTTACGGCGCGGTTCGTCGCCGCGCACTGAGCGGCGCGAGAATCCGTCTGTCGATACTTCGCCGCGATACACCCAAACCTTGATGCCAATCACCCCATAAGTCGTGTACGCCTGCGCGAAACCGTAGTCGATGTCGGCGCGCAAAGTGTGCAGCGGTAACTGCCCTTGTAGATACCATTCACTGCGAGCGATTTCAGCACCGTTCAATCGCCCCGACACACGAACCTTGATTCCCTTGCAACCAAAACGCTGGGCGCTCTCAACCGCCTTTCGCATCGCGCGTCGGAACGCCACGCGCTTTTCCAGTTGCAGCGCAATCGACTCGCCCACCAGTTGCGCATCCATCTCCGGCTTGTGAACTTCCTGGATGTCGATGAAAACCTCGCGCTTGGTCTTCGTTGCCAGTTCCTGCTTCAGCTTTTCGATCTCCGCGCCCTTGCGCCCAATGATCAGTCCCGGGCGTGAAGTGTGGATCGTGATGCGCAGCTTGGCTCCGCCGGGACGCTCCACTTCGACCGCGCTCACACCGGCGGACTTCAATCGGTCCTTCAGCATCTTCTTCAGATCGAGATCTTCGTGCAACAGTTTGGCGTAGTCCGCCGTGGCAAACCAACGCGAACGCCAGTTCTTCGTGATGCCCAGTCGGAACCCGTAAGGATGAACTTTCTGACCCATGCGCTGAACCTTCCTATTCCTGCTCCGGCGTGCTCTTGTCGCCGACCTTCACCACGATGTGCGATGTCCGCCGTTGGTAGCGGTAGGCTCTTCCCATCGGCGCCGGCCTCACGCGTCTCTGGCGCGGCCCCTCGTTCACATACGCTTCGACCACGAACAGGCGGTCCACGTCGGTGTCTTCTTTCTTGTTCTCCGCATTGGCGATCGCCGAGCGCAGCACCTTCTCCACCACCGGACAGATCCTTTTGCCGGTCGTCTTTAGGATCGTGATTGCCTCGCCCGCCTTCCGGCCCCGAATCAGGTCCACCACCAGGCGGGCCTTTTGCGGCGAGATCCGGACGTATCTGGCTTCTGCTTTGATTGCCATCGTCGCTTCCTTTTCCGCTCGTCCCTTATGCCGGCTTGGCCGACTTATCCGCCTTCGCCGCGTGCCCTCTGAATGTGCGCGTCGGCGAGAACTCGCCCAGCTTGTGGCCCACCATGTTCTCGGTAACGTAGACCGGGATGAACTTCTTACCGTTGTGTACGGCGATCGTATGCCCGATGAACTCCGGCAGGATGGTCGACCGCCGCGACCAGGTCCGCACTACTTTCTTCTCGTTCTTGGCGGCCATATCCGCCACTTTCTTGACAATGTGTGTGTCGGCGAACGGCCCTTTTTTTAGTGAACGGCTCATGTCTCGTTACTCCGCTCTATTTGTTCCGCGTCGGCCGCCGCGTCACGATATCGCGGTCCGTACGTTTGTTGTTGCGCGTCTTGAATCCGCGGGTCGGCTGACCCCACGGAGTCACCGGGTGACGGCCGCCCGAAGTGCGGCCTTCGCCGCCTCCATGCGGATGGTCGATCGGATTCATCGTCACACCGCGATTGTGCGGCCTGCGCCCGAGATGCCTCGTCCGGCCCGCTTTCCCGAGGCTGACATTTTCGTGGTCCAGGTTTCCTACCTGGCCTATCGTCGCCGAGCACACCAGTGGTACTCGCCGGATTTCGCCGGACGGCAGTTTCAGCAGCGCGATGCCGCCTTCTTTTGAAACCAGTTGCGCCGCGGCGCCCGCCGATCGGGCCATCTGGCCGCCTTTGCCGGGCCGCAGTTCGATGTTGTGTACCATCGTGCCGGCCGGGATGCTCTCGAGCGGCAGCGAATTACCAACCAGAATGTCGGCAGTTGGGCCGCTCATTAGCTTCGCGCCCACTTCCAACCCTACCGGGCAGAGAATATAGCGCTTTTCTCCGTCGGCATAATTCAGCAACGCGATGCGCGCCGAGCGGTTCGGATCGTACTCAATCGATGCCACCGTGGCCGGGATGCCTAACTTATTACGCTTGAAATCGATAACCCGGTATGTCCGCTTGTGCCCGCCGCCACGAAACCGGATCGTGGTCAGTCCTTTGTTATTACGGCCGCCGGACTTCTTTAGACCCTCGGTAAGACTCTTCTCCGGCGTCTCTTTCGTGATTTCGTCACGAGTTACGACCGTTTGAAAGCGCCGCGTGGGCGTTGTAGGTCGAAATTTTTTGATCGGCATAGGGTTTCGCCTCTTCTAAGTCCTTAGCGCGCGCTTACAGCTCCGCGTACTCGGGAGCCTTCTGGCCCGCCTTCAGCCGCACATAGGCCTTCTTCCAATCGGACCTATAGGCCGAGTAACGGCCTCGCCGTCGAAGCTTACCTTCGAACGATGCCGTCCGGACGTCTTCCACCTTCACCTTGAACAGGCTTTCTACCGCCTGCTTGATCTCCGTCTTGTTGGCGTCGCGATGCACTTCGAAACATAGCGTGCGCTCTGCTTCCTTCTTGTCCACGCCCTTCTCGGTCACAATCGGGCGGATAATCACGTCGTAGCGGTTCATTGCGCCAACGCCTCCGACAGCTTCTTCGCGGCTGCCTCGCTGATCACAACGTACTTATGCGCCAGCAAATCGTACGTCGTCACATCTTTGGTCGCCACCAGCTTCACGCCCGGCAGGTTACGGGACCCTAATTCCAGATTGCGGTTCGCCTCGACCGTATTTACCAGCAGAACGCTGCGCTTCGCTTCCAGCGTCGTGAGAGTCGAGGCCATGGTGCGCGTCTTATAATCGGCCAGGCCGAACGCATTCACCACCTTTAACTCCCCGTCCCGCAGTTTCGCGGTGAGCGCGGAACGAAGGGCGCCGGCAATCATCTTCTTATTGAGCCGGTAAGAGTAGTCTCGCGGCTGTGGCCCATGCGTCGTGGCGCCATGCCGCCACAGCGGGCTGCGCACCGAACCTATACGCGCCCTGCCGGTCCCCTTCTGCCGCCATAACTTCTTGCCCGACCCCGCAACTTCCCAACGGTTCTTGGTCTTGGCCGATCCGCTTCGCTCGCCTGCCAGGTAGTGGCGGACGCTCTCGTACAGCAGATGCTCATTTACCTCGGCGCCAAAAACAACGTCGGAGAGTTCGAGTTCGCCGATTCTCGCGTTTGTTAAATCGTAGACATCAACCTTCGGCATCGCTAGTTACCTCTTTGCCCGGCGCACGATCACATAGCCGCCGTTAGGGCCGGGGACCGCGCCTTTAACCAGCAGCAGGTTGTCCTCGAGGTCGATCTCGACCACCTCGAGATTGCGAACCGTCACCTGGTCATCGCCCATGTGCCCGCTCATGCGCATGCCCGGAACTACGCGCGAAGGGTAGCTCGAGGCGCCGATCGATCCCGGCGCGCGGTGGAACATCGAACCATGCGTCGCATCGCCGCCGCCGAAGTGATAGCGCTTCACGGTGCCGGCGAACCCGCGTCCCTTACTGATGCCGGTAATATCGACCTTCTCAGCCAGCTGGAACTGATCCACCAATACCTTGTCACCCGGCTTCGGGTCGCCCATGCCCGGCTTCAGGCGAAACTCGCGCAGGTACTTCACGCCGTCCGCGCCCGCCTTCTTCAGGTGCCCGGTAATAGGCTTGTTCCGCTTCCTGGCAAACTCGACTAGACCCAGTTGCACCGCATCGTAGCCATCCGTCGCCGGAGTCTTGCGCTGCACCACCACGCACGGGCCAGCCTTTAATACGGTGACTGGAACAACCTGACCGTCAGGCCGGAATACTTGCGTCATGCCAATCTTTTTGCCAATGATTCCAGGGCTCATAATCACTTACTTCCCTTTCCCGCCATGCCTCTTCATGGGCAGAGGGCGGGGCTCTCGGCGCGGTTCAACCCCGCGCCAGATCTCTACTTCGCGGCCCCCTTATGGTAGGCCTTGATCTCCACATCCACGCCCGCCGGGAGATCCAACTTGCTCAATGCGTCCACCGTGTCCTGGGTCGGCTCGATGATGTCAATCAGCCGCTTGTGCGTCCTGACTTCAAACTGCTCGCGCGACTTCTTGTCCACGTGCGGCGAGCGGTTCACCGTGTAGCGGTTGATGACCGTCGGCAGCGGGATCGGACCTGCCACCTGCGCGCCCGCGCGCTTGGCCGTCTCGACTATCTCCGTCGTCGACTGGTCCAGGAGGCGGTGATCGTACGCCTTAAGCCGAATTCGAATCCGTTTGGTCAGCACAATAACTCTTGTCTCTTCCTGCCGCTTCTTCCTCGCGGCCCGCCGCTTCACTTGCGGCAGCTTTCGTCCCCTGCCCGCGCGCCCCGCCGCAGTCCCCTGGTTACTGCAGAATCTCCGTCACCGTCCCGGCGCCCACCGTCCGGCCGCCCTCGCGGATCGCGAACCGCAGACCCTT
>Ga0182030_10005159_pt1 | contig 27762 bp, 22 predicted proteins | sample 812S3MmetaG_FD_121299 | JGI IMG/M metagenome (GOLD analysis project Ga0182030, IMG submission 121299) | Permafrost microbial communities from Stordalen Mire, Sweden - 812S3M metaG (Illumina Assembly) | ecosystem: Environmental > Terrestrial > Soil > Wetlands > Permafrost | place: Sweden... | reverse complement strand
CTCTATGGGAGGAATAAAGCTGTCGCTGAGTTCGTAGCCGGGCGATATATGCCCTGGGTTTGCGTCTTCAACATTCTGATGATTTGGCTGAGAATCCATTGGGGCGCTTCCTTCTTGATCAATTAGGACTTCAGGCTCGGCCTCCTTCTCTTCCCCGGACGGTTTAGCCACTACCTCAGACGATGGAGCAGGTATCTCTGTCTGAACATCATCTCGAGAAACAGCGTTCCCTTTCTCTTCCTCCTCCATAGCAGCTTTCATAAGCTCAGCATTAAGTCTAGCGATTTCTTCTCTTGCTTTCACATCTTCCGGATCTTCTTTGTGCTCTAACTTGACTGCTGATTGGGCAGAGTTTAATCTGACGATCTCTTCTTGAGCATCGATATCTTCGGGGTCTTCTTTGAGCATTGACTCGGTGTCTGATTTCTCCATAGGCGTAGTATCGGAGCCGTTTGCGAGAGAGACTCCACGCTGAGAGGGCTCGACGTGCTCCTTTGTCATTTCGGTTTCTTGGGGATCGGCGTCTACCTCCCGTACTGGAAGATCTTCAGGTTTAGAGGCTTTAGGGAGTATATCAGGCGTTTCTTTGGCAATCCCAGTTTCTTCTTCGTGTGATGCTACGTCGGGAAGTGTATGAACAGCAGAATTACTATGTGGTGCATCCTCGTGACTTGTAGCCTCGCCTACCTCCACAGTATCAAGAGTCTCAGCTGAATGAAGTGTTTGCTCTTCCTCGACATGAGAAAGATCGTCTTTAAACTGATGTGAATCTTTATTCTTCACACCTATGTCCTCATCTCCATTAACGGTATCTGTGCTCTCGGCATCAGTCTGCGGAGTTTCAGGACCCATCTTTGAGCTACCTTCCCTAACCCCAACTTCATCATGCGAGACTTGTTTTTGAAGTTCGGACGCGGCTGATTCAGCATGGGATCCGCCCTCGAGAACTTCTGACCCTTCGATCTCAGCGTTGCTGGGTGTCTCGTCACTTCGTTTGTCATGTTCGGTGTGAGAGGGAATGTCGTGGATGTCTGGTTGTGAAGATGCTTCAACTTCTTGTTGATTATCAGAGGCTGGGTTGTGATGGGAAGCGGTGTCTTCCAACTCTTCCATTTCAGCGGCGGCGAAAGAGGCGTCGTAATGTTCAGGGGTATGAACTTCGCCATCTTCAACCAACTCAGGACTCTCTAAAGACACTTTGGCTGCATTCGATGCGGCTTCATTATCAACAACTGCTTCTTCATGAGAAGTAGTTTCTTGAATTTCACGCATAGGACCTTCCTCGACTACGCTAGCTTCTTCGTGGGGCGGCTTTTCTACCAATGAATTCTGATCATTCTCAGTGGCATCATTGGTAACTACGGTTTTGTGCTCTGTCTCAGGAGATTCTAAAGATTGGAGGATATCATCCGTCACGGAATTGTCTTCTTGACCTTCAACAGGTTGAAAGTCGCTTTGGGGAGCGAGCTTTTTCTCGTCGACGGGGTGCAGGTTCTGTTCCTGGCCTAGCAGCCCCGTTGAGGTCGGGGTGTCTTTGTTAATAGGGGCTGGATAGTGAGCATTTTGAGCGTTTATCAGCTCGTCTAGAGTTTCTTGAGCCCTTGGAGCTTCCTCTGAAACGACACTATTGAGAGATTTTGCTTCCTTGGGGGCTTCTTTATCGTCAAGATGTTCCTCTGCTTCATGTGGTGTGGTGTCCTTTCTGAGTTCCTCTTCAGTTAAGGGCACGGCATCTTGCTCGCGAGAAGCAGAAGCCTCATTTTCGAGTGCCCCATGACCAGTCAAAAGAGTATCATGAATCTCTTCACACTTTGACGCCTCTTCCGATGTTTCTTCGGCATGAGGTTTCGTCTCTTCATGATTCTCTGCAATCTCATGTGTTCCCGCTGGCTCCTCTTGTGTCTCTTCTGCTTCTGCTTCGAGATCTTTGCTTGGTGATGCAAACTCCGGTATTAATTCTGTTGTGCTTTCATCCTGAATCGAAGCTGATTCGCGTGTCTCGGTGGGATCCGATGCTTCCATGTGTGTTGAACCAACCTCAGGTGGAGGCGCATTTAGATCAAGAATGCTTGGCTCATCTAAATCTATGGTCTCCGGTTCCTCGTTGCGCACAGGAGTATCTGCCGCCTCTAAAGTTTCGTGGCTGGCAAGCTCTGGTGCCTCAGGGCCAGCTGTTTTTTCTGCTACTGGGGGCGGCACTATCCCAGACCCGGTCTCCGCCTCCACATTTTCAACAACTCTCTCGACCAGCTCATGGGCAGGGCCATCTCCATCGGTGATAGTCTTTGTATTTTGAGCTTCGCGGGAAGGAGCGGCTAGTCCTTCTTCTGGAATTGCAACTCGCCCTAGCTCAGCATCATTGTTCTCAAGATATTTCGAATCTATCGCATCACCCGCAGGGGCCTTATCGGCAGGGATACTCAAGCTTTCTGCAGCTCCGTCATGCTCAGTGTCTGGTGTTGGGGATGATATTGTTGGCTCCTCGACCTCCTTAATTGGTTCCTCCGCCTGCTCTTTATTTTTATGTGGCAAGCCATTCAAACTTGAGTCCTGGGACTCAGAGGCCTTGGTATCACTAGCCGCAGGGTCTGCTTCAGCATGTTGCTCTTCGGATTCTGGAGTAGCCACACTCACTGCCGGGATTTCGTTCTCGCTCGTATCTGCCACAGCGGGCTCACTCTCAACCTTCGGATCACTGCTCAAATCCACGGCGTCGCTATGTCCATTTGTCAACGTCGGATCCGCGTCGACTTCCTTCGTCTCCCCAACCACTGCCGGCGACGACACTGAATCAATCCCATTCACCTCCCTCGACAGTCCCGTCTTCGCCCGACTCCTAAAGTGTATCTTCGGGAACACAGTCGGAGTATTAAGCGCCGCATCAATCTGCGCATTGATACTCTTCCTCTTCTCATCCAATTCCAGTAACATTTTCTTGCCCTCCTCCACCTTCCTTTCCATCTCGTCCTCCAACCTTTCAAGCTCTTTCTCAACTTGTTCTTGTACCATCCTACTCTTCTCCTCTGCTTCCTTTTGTCTAACCTCATCCTCCTCTTTTATCTTCTTCATCCTTTCTTCCTCTTCGGCCTCTAACTTCAATCTCCGCTCTTCATCTTCCTTCCTTCTTCGTTCCGCAATCTCCTCTTCTTCCTTCTTCCTTTGCGCCGCTAAATCCTCCTCCTCAGCTTTTCTTTGAGTAAGCAAAGCCTCTTCTTCGGCTTTGCGTTGAGCCTCTAATTCCGCGGCCTCGGCTTCATGTTTCTGCTTTAGAGCTAAGATCTGTTCTTCCCGCTCCTTTTCCAACCTTTCCATCTCCGCATCGTGAGAGGATGTATCTGAGAGACTGGAGATGCATTTGTGGATCGAATCGATGTTGGAATGGAGGGTGGAGACTAATTCCGCCACGTTCGCCATGATTATCTCTTTCCTGCTTCTCTGGAAACAAATCTCTTAAACCAACAAGACAATATGATACGTTTAGTATCTTCACAAATCTCTATAGTTGAAAGAGATGGAAGAAGCCAAAAGAATCCAAGGGGAAAGAGAAAACTTCAGATGAAGAATACCGCCAAGGAATAGAAACTGGTTAATGGAACAACGTAACGAATAGAAGGCAAAAAAATACCAAGCATAACAAACCAACAACACATAAGAAATGAAGGTATATCCTTGATACCAAAACAATAAGCGATTCTCACCAATCCTGAAGCCGGATGTGAAGACGCATGATGGTGCTGTTTCGCGCATGGGGGTTATTCATGCCGCGATTCGCCGACGGGTTTGACCGCCATATACAATACCTTTAGTACTAGAGATATTGTCATTATGTGAAGAGCAGAGAGATGGGAAAGGAGATGGAGCGAGATATATTTGAAGGGTTATGATGAGTTGTTCAATCGAGAAGCCGTTGGCGGTGAGATGGTGATGATGAAAGTGATGCAAGTGGTTAGGAAGAACCTTGAAATGGTTTGCGGGGATAGGTGAAGTGGCAGTCACGTGGGTGGGGTGAAGGAGTAAGGATCCTTGATGATAGTGAAACGTCACAAGAATAGAAGTGTGCTTCTGTTATGCATGAACTGTGATCTAAATTAATCTATATTCATGTCGGGAAGCTTCGTGTAACGACATTCATAGCATGTGACGAGAGCATTGTGGATGAATGAATAAAAGCATTTATGGAAGAGAGAAGATTCAAGAAACGGTTTATCAGGAGTATCATAAAGTTCATACACAAAGACTCCATCAAGGAGCAAAAGCTTCTAAATCCCCAGCCAGCCCCTCCATTCCCAATGCCTTTCGCATTACCAAATTTATAAACAAAGAAACGAACTTTATATTCTAGCCAAATCTCCCTTCTCAGCTCTCATAGACCTCCTTTTGTATTGATCCCTGAACTGCATTCTTCCAAAAGTACCATATGCGATTGTTGCAATGAAAAGAACTGCCCAGGTACCAGTGATGATACCACCGATAGGGAAGATCAAGATATGTAGACCTGGTAACACGAAAGGTGCATCCGATGCGACAACAAGAGTTTGGATGGGTGACTGGACGGAGGTCTTGGTGACGGTTGCCTTCTGCGCGAAAACTCCGGAGACGAAATTTGCTTCTCCCGTGGCAAGAGTCGTGTTTACTTGTAAACCGTTTGAATCAATCCCGGTCAACGTGACAGTTGGAACGACGGTTTTCTCGAGCATAGCACTAAGATTGTTAGCTTTGAGCGATAGCTGGATGCCAATAATACCCACGTAGTCATGCTGGGACCAAGAAGGTCTTTGTTGATTTGTCCAACGAAAGCATAAGCTTGTATCATTGTTGGTGCTTGTGCCTGTCTCTTCGCATTTCGAGGCCATGATATCAGCGATACAGCTTCTTCCGAGCGCGCTCCTAATGTTGACGCATTCACAGCAGAAACTGTTGCGCCAACGTAGGATAGTCCGACCATAACATTCTGACTTGAAATACTGGCGAATTGTCCAGTTGGTGGCGAGATCATGTATAGTCGAAGATCGGCTTGGAAGACCCCAGTACTGTTGTCCAAAAATGGGAGGTTATAACAGACAGCCATTCCCGCATCATTGCTGGCCTTCCCATTCAATGTCTCCAAAGCCGTTGTACATGCTGCCATCGTTTGTGCATCCCATTCTGTGACGTTCGATTGCCTGCGTTGTACTGGTTCGATCCTGGCGTCCACATATCTCCTCATGGTCTTCTCCATCGAATTATCCCTCCGTACTATTCCAACATTACTGATAACGCTTGCCGAAACCTGACCGACAAGAAGAAGAGTCGCAAAAGCCGGTTGCCACATCTTGAGCGTATATGTAAAAACCAGAAATCGCGAGGGCGAAGGACGAAGGACAGCGAGGTCGAGAAGTTAGGTTGGTATCCGGCCGGCGGTTGAAAAGAATGTTGGTTCCTGCCTTGGTCGGCCACGTCCACGCAAAAAGGTAACAGAGAAGGAAAGTATGAGTGGGAGCCTGCCCAAGAATCGAATTGGGAGGAAGGCACCAATGTATGTTTCGTTTCCTACCCACGTCAATGATATTAAAGTAGAAAGAACGAAGGACAAGGAAGAAGACAATGGGTAGAGAAAGTCGGTAGAAAGTGCCCCAAAGAAAGCATCATGCGATCATGATAATCGGACAGAAGAGGAGATCACGCCGTTGTCAAACATCCTTGTGGAGCGATGGCTGTGCTTCAAAAAAGGAGGATGGAACTCATGGAGATGGGTCATGACTGAGCAGCCCTAGGGAGGAGACCTTCCAGACATCATCTGTCGGATACTGCCGCCAAATTTGGTAGAAGCACGATCCGTTTTTGAGATACGGCATGAATGAAACTGAAAAGGACGAGGAAAGGCGGGTCCCTTATTCTCGCCTGGGTTCGAGTGTTCGGGATTCGTAGCCAAGCTTTGTCTACAGTGAGCGCACAGAGATCAAAGGTAGGTATGCCCAGCGACTCTAAACGGCCTGGTCCCTTGTCAGACAGACTCAAGGCTACGCGGCCTTGACGACGAGGCACAATGAGGGTGGAGATGGAGAGGAAGTGATTGAGATTGGTTGTCGCGAAGGACAGTGCACCAACGATTTGACACGAACGTTGTCGGAGCGTGAAGCCCACGATGTTTGAGAATATTTTCGGTTCAGGGATGAAGCACCGAAATTATGTAAGCGAAAACATAACCATAGCGACCGACACCATGATGATTCGTCCTCCATCTTCGACCACCACGGTGACCCTTTTTTCTTGCGCACACGAAGCTTGACTCGACGACACCCAATTTTAATGCTACCTAGGGGGTCAAGAGGGGCCGCATCTTGACGGCTCCACGCGCTGCAGGTACCAAGCCACGATCGTGATGACGATGTTGGCTGACGCCGCAAATGACTTGCATCGAGCGGCGTAGCATTATCACCAGATAAAAGTCTATCAACAATGAAGAATATTACTTTATTAATGCGGCAAAGCTATGAGGGGATTCTGTGATCGATATCCCCTGTTGAGTTCAAGAGATTGCGGGCTTCTTCCAGAATCGACATCCTGAAACAGGGTGAAAAGTCTAGGCGCATCGAGGATCAGGAGCCTTATTTGCTGCAGATCTTGCTAAATATACCCCTAGATTCGTAGTTATGGATTTGGGAACATTAAGCGTGTGGAGTCAGGATAGTTTCTCGTTCTGCGGTCGGCACTTATGCGTGTTAGATACCCCTCACAATTCGTTTTCTTTCGTGTGTTTCTCTGCCAGGCACGTTTCCTGTCTGTGCAACTACGAGGGGCTTACAGATCGAGGATAGTTTCCAGGTTTGAAAAACATTTTGGGGATTGAAACAAATCTTTGGTTCTGGTATTCGTTCTCTTTAAGTGACAGTCCGTGGTATATCTACTATCGCCGTCTAGGGAGATAAGTTTTATCACCACTATATTTGATCAGATCAATCTTATTGCTTGGGATCATCCAATAGACGGGAAGTTTTCATAGAGTTCGAAGTCCTCTTAGGCTCAGATTTTCTTCTTTCCATCCATATGAACTAAGAGAGACGTGAACCTGTGAGAAGTTTTCACGTATGTTGTAGCATTCAGCCATCTCTTTATTACAATTTTGCCTCAATACCCGCCTCGAATCTCTCGATTGTCAGAGTGTAGGTTCATGAGATGGCAAGTCCCTGTCAATGAGCTGCAATCCCCCTTCATTTCGGGACCCTATAGCATGCCAGTGCCTTATTCTCACAGCCGGCCTAGAATCATGAGGGGACAACGCTTTGAAAGACTTATTGCATCCTACTATGATATGTCTATACGATTATTCTTCCCTTAATTTCCTACTATGCTATCCCATGATCCCGCCCAAGGTACGGCTGGCTTGAGAAATCACGTTCAACACAGCACGAGTTCTGTTTGTAAAAGTTTTGTGATTGTTATCTAGAGTCTACTCTAATGTCCCCTCGATCTCAGACATCCATGCTGGTTCCTTGATCAAATCTCAAACTTCGTGATGAGCAAAAGCAATTTAGCTTTGCTCTCCAAACTCATAGCCAAAATCAACGATGCTGGGTATAATCAAAACCGAAAGGAAAAGCTCACAAATCAAGTAGCACTCTGTAAACCACGCAGCATCGCTCGAGGTGTTCGTCCCTTGAAGACCAGTGCCAGCTGGACCAAGATCCACGTGATTACCAGTCCACACCAAACCCCGACAATTATACCAATACCTCCAATCAACCTAGCATCCACGATTAATGATGCCAAGAAACCCCTCAACTGTGGACTGAGGAGAAGCCAGCTGTAAATAGGGATGGAGAAGCTTTGCGTTTGTAGAACCTGTTCTGGAGTTTGCAAAGCTTCCGCCAGTTTCCATGCGACTTGATTGTTGATCTTCTCCCAAGTGGCTTCCTCTGCCATCCTCCTTGACTCGGTACTCATCCTCGTTCGTAAATCAGTGTCACCTCCCAACTTCATGACTCTTTCAACAAAGCCATCCAAATTATCTGGCGCAACCAAATATCCCGACTTCTCGTTCGCTACAATTTCACTGGGTCCCCCTTCATCTCTAGCAACGACAGAAACACCACTCGCCATAGACTCTAGCACCACCAATCCGAAAGTCTCAGTGATCGAGCAGTGCAAAAAGACGTCTCCACAAGCATACGCTCTGGCTAATTCCTCGCCCTTCAGCATTCCCGTAAAAGTTACTTTACCATCATCGTTCAAGCTGCCAAACATATCTCGGATTTCATCCACCACCTGAGGGTTGCGATTTCCTCCAACAACGAGGAGCTTGAACGGAAACCCTCGCTCGTCAAGTTGCTTTGCGACTTCGGACAAGAACTCGAATCCTTTCTCGGGCGCTATCCTTGACACGGTCACCAGAATCACTTCTCCATTTGGCGCAATCCTCTTTCTCATCTCGTCCGAGCGCTTTGATGGATTGAACATCTCGCAGTTAACACCACGACGAAGGTTCATCATCTTATCTGATTGAATCTTCGCTTTCGATAGATATTTCCGAACAAAGTTTGACGGATAAAATACAGTCCGCACGGAGGGGTGGCGGAAGAGATACCCTTGAACCGATCGGAAGACCCATACTGCCCATGCATCGAGGGGAGATGGAAAGAGAATCTCGCAGTAACCTGACAGATCGGTTTGGAAGTTCAAGAGCACTGGCGGTCGTGATCCGCTTTGTTGCTGACGAAGTTGAAGCAGGATTTGAAAACCAAGACTTGCAGGACTTGCAAGATATATCAAATCTGGCCGAGATCCAAAAGTTCGAGCATAAAGGGCAGATAGGCGTACGGGATAGACGACTGAGAGTTCTGGATTGTAGGGCAAAGGATACCCTTGAAGTCTGACCTCGATTTGGCCATTGTTGTCGATCGAGGAGGTAACTCTTGGGCCAGTGCTGGCACTGATCTCTGGGGCTACGACTGCACAATTTACGCCATTGTTTCGAAGATATTCGACAAGGTTTAGAGTGGTTCGGCTCACTCCATTAACAGGACCGAAGGATTCGGTTGCTAGAAGTATTCTCTTCCCTCGCAGCGCCGCAGGAAACTCGAGGTCGCTGTTCGCTACTTTCAGCCTCGTCGTGTCAGCCATGCTTGTACCACCAAATCTTCCAAGAGAATCGAGTTTATGAGGGGGGCAATACCACGATAAGAACTATTTTACAAGGGCCTACATGACTCTTGTCACCATCCAGCTGACCGATATCTTGTTTATAAGTCCGCCATAATTGCCTCCGATGATACTGCCTCGAGGTGTGAACTCAGACATGTTGCACGAGAACAAGAAGCTGATTGGTCGCCGTGCGACGTTGCTCTTTGAATGTTCCAATGGGCTCGACGTCCCACAGGACTCGAACCCTCCACGTGGGGCAAATCAATGGACGCGAGGCTGACAGATTATTTCCGACATCGCGATTTTTGGAACACCAAAAAAAATCACACCAAAAAAAAATCCCCCCACCATCATGAGGGGCAAATCACTTTAAACATTCCTCTCTTTTTGAGATACGCCTAATACCACAGCCTTGGGCAACGTGTACCGTATTAGTGGTTCTCAGGGCCAGGACGATCTATCTTTTGGTAATAAATGGCCTCGGCATGCGTCGGCCTCGTGAGCATTCGCGCTCCACGTAGATGTCACTTCACATTAAGTCGCGTTTTCTGTCATTTCAAGTTTTCTAGAATTGATTACCGAAATAGTAAGCCTTGCAGGTAGCCTTGATTGAACGTCAAGTGCCTTTTCTCATCTGTGGCCATTTTCCCTTCATCTCTATCATCTCGAGGTAAGATTCATATCACCAGATCGAGGTCTTATACCAGTGGCGAGACTAGCAACATCCCATCTTCTATGCCTCGCTGAAGTCCAAGGTTATAACCTCGTCGCGTTATTTCTCGCGTTTTCAAGTGCTTCTGTTTTTCGAGGTCAGTCCAACATTGCTTGCGAAGGGATACCAGAATTCTAGACTGAGCCCTCTTGTCTATTCCAGAGCAATAAGTTACCGTGTTTTCTCACAATTCGGCGTTCGACTCATAATCCAGTACGATGGATAGGCGCACTTCGTCTACAGTTTATTCAGACGACAGTGTTGTGGATAATTCCACGGCTCCTACGACTCCAGATGGCAGCTTGACATTCAGCCCCGCCCTGCAAGCCTTGAAAATACAAGATGCGCTCGAAGAGGCTGGAAATCGGGGAAGGAAAGATGGTGGATCTTTAGACCGGACACTATATTCAAATGATGGGGTGGGGAATATCTGCTGCATAGGAGCTGGATATGTTGGTGAGCGAAGTTCCATAATTTTTCCCGAAAGAGAACTAATGTGGAAATTTAGGGGGTCCTACAGCGGCTGTCATGGCATACCAGAACCCCTCTATGAAAGTTACAGTCGTGGATCGCGACCCCTCTCGAATCGCGCAGTGGAAATCAAAGCATCTCCCCCTCTACGAGCCCGGACTCTACGAAATCCTGCGAATAGCGCGCGACGGTTCCAAACCCTTCTCATTTCTCAACGAAGTTTCTCAACCGGACTCCATGTCCTCAACCAGCTCCGCAACCTCAGAATGCGAAAGCCAATGTGCTGAACACGGTTCCGAGATCCATTTCCCCTCCCGCCAACCCAACCTTTTCTTCTCAACCGAAGTCTCCAAAAGCATTAGCGAAGCCGACATCATCCTCATCGCCGTCAACACACCCACCAAAACCCGCGGCATGGGCGGCGGCCGCGCAACAGACATGACAGCCCTCGAATCCGTAATCCGCGAAATCGCCATCCACGCCAAACCCTCCGCCATCCTCGTCGAAAAAAGCACCGTTCCTTGCCGAACCGCCCAACTGATCCACTCCACCCTCAAGACCTACCGTCCAAACCTCCACTTTGAGATCCTCTCCAACCCTGAATTCCTGTCCGCAGGAACAGCAGTAGCTGATACCCTGACCCCATCTCGCGTGCTCATCGGCTGCCAAAGCACACCTTCTGGCCACCGCGCCGCACAGGCTTTAAGAAGCGTGTATTCGTGGGTTCCGGAGGAGAAGATATTCATGACGAATACCTATTCCTCCGAACTCGCAAAACTGGTCGCGAACGCGATGCTCGCGCAACGTATTAGCAGCATGAACTCTATTTCCGCGATCTGCGAAGCGACAGGTGCCAATATCTCCGAAATTGAAGCCGCAGTGGGCATGGACGAGCGGATTGGCTCTAAATACCTGCGTGCGGGGATTGGTTTTGGGGGCAGTTGCTTTGGGAAGGATATTAGGAGTTTGGTGTATTTGGCTGAGTGTTTGGGTCTGCATGAGGTGGCGGGGTATTGGCAGGGTGTGTTGACGATGAATGAGTGGCAGAGGGGGAGGTTTGTGAGAAGGGTGGTGGGGTGTTTGAATGGGACGTTGGTAGGGAAGAAGGTGGGAGTTTTGGGATATGCGTTTAAGAAGAATACGAGTGATACAAGAGAATCGCCTGCGTTGGAATCTATCAAGATTTTGTTGGAGGAAGGACCAAGGGAGATCGCCGTCTTTGATCCGTTCTGTGATCCCAAGGTTGTGAGAGAAGAGATTGGGAGGTTGGCTGGGAAGCAGGTGTTGAGGGAGAATGGTGGCCCAGTCACGTGCCATGTGAATGCGTATGAGGCTTGTATGGCCGCTCACGCTACGATCATCATGACGGACTGCGATGAGTTCAAAAATACTTCCTCATCTATATCTACCAAGATCACGACGCGTCAATCAGCGGACCCACGACCTTTCGAACGACTTGAGCCTACGGAGTCGGAGATCTTAGCGTTGCATAAGTATCTTGCGAGTGCAACTAGGATTAGGGATCCGTTGCAACGTTTTGAAGATGAGCCAGAGTGTTTGGAGGGTTGTCAGGCCTGTAATGTAGATGCAGGAAATATTGAAAGGAAGACAACGAGGGGCGAGAGGTTGGATTGGGCGAAGATAGCATATCATTTGCAGACGCCGAAATGGGTCTTTGATGGGAGAGGTATGTTAGATGCCGTGGAGATGGAGAAGTTAGGTGTTAGGCTTGAGAGCATTGGGAGGGTTGGCTGGGGTGGGATTTAAGTTTTTCGCGCACAGCATTGAGTTCTTCATTTTGTTTCTTGCATATAGATATATACATTCTGGAGAGAGAGGTGGCTTTGGGATATAATCTGACGCTAAATACCCAATTATACTATGAAGGACGAAATAAGAATAACTGCCATCACCGATCTCATCTGAATCCGCGCAGAAAGCCCTAAAAGGGACTCTGATTGTGCCAGAATTTGAGAGACAATGAACGGACTGGATCGAGGCCGTTCAGGCATGAGGAGAGCGTTGCAATTTTTATTTTGAGTGGTCATAAATTCTTTCCCAAGGGGAAAAAGTCGGAAACTGGGAGAGGAAGAGTAGAATTTGGCTTTGGTGATGCATGAAGGCAAGGTTTTCATTCATCCTTATTCTCATACCATACTCATCATCATCCTCCTACCCCCCATCGGAATGAAAGTGAGCAGGATATTTCGCCACATCTCTCTCTACTTCCTCAGCCTCCTTCTTTCCTTCCATACTTCCTTCCTTCCCCCCTCAGACTCCTCCATATCCCCAGCAACTAAAATCCACAAGCCCTACACACACTTCCCGCTTCCTCCCTCCCGTATCCAAACCAACCCAACCTGCCCATTCTTCTTCTCCGACGCACTCCCAATAAGCGGGGACTCCGTCTCCACACCACTCGTCACAATACTATACCTCACCCCACCGTCGCTAAAAAAAACAAGTCTGGAGTGTCGGCTGATTAGCGTGCGTTCAGTGTAGTATCATGGTTGATTTCTCGGGCGAGAGCTAGAGGGGTTCTGATTGCAGTTACTTCGAGAAAGTAAAAATGAGGGAACTAGAACTAGTATTCCTCATTTGGTTTTATATACCTCAGATCACGATATCAGAATTCTTCTCACTCCAATTAAAATCATCTTCGGTGTTCTATGGCGCCTCGTGGTTTTCATATCGTGTGAAGACGGTGCGTAGATCTTTGACATGTGCGGTGTTGTCTCATTTGCAGTTGTAGTTAGGCCATTTGTTGGTGGTGGTGGGATCAGGGTGGTGGGGAGGCCAGTTGGCTTTTGCGTATTTAAAGTTTTCCTTCTGCGGTGCTTTCTTCTTGTTATTGTTTACTGTTTATTGCTTGTGAGGGAGGAGCAGTCGATGAAGATGGTTCTGTAGAGAGATGCTATGGCTGTTGCGCGGTGGCGATGGGTGCATTGCTAGAGGTATTGTGGGCATCTTGACTAAGTTTCGTAATGCTCTGTTCTTCGAGGGGATGATTTTAGGGGGAGGGCTTGAGCGAGAGAGGCTGTATTAGTTCACTAGCCCTCGCGTGGGGTTCTCGCTAAAGTTTTGGTGTGAAAAGGGGCTGTCATGGTGAGGGTCAGTCCGTAGTCTTTATTAGCGTCATATAGAGACTCCTTCGCACAATCTACCAAACAGTTTATTTGAGCAGGTCGACGTATTGCTCCAGTACACGAAATAAAACAGAATGAGATAGCAACAAATAAAGCAACTCGGTATTATCTTCATAGAAAGTCTCCAAGAAGCAAATCATTCTAAATGTTACAAAATCACATACTAAGAATCAAAAGCGACCCACCATCTTCTAAAAATTTGCCTGTAGTCCAATCAAATCAAATAAGGGTCCTAGTCCCTGGGTTCAGATGATAAGAATGAAAGCTCTGAATCATGAAGACATAAAAACGGAAAAAAAATCCGAAGAAAAACTTAGGTAGACTATAAAGAATAATCACAAGATTCCAGACTTATTAATACGTTAGCAACAAAGGACCTATGAGGAATTCCAGGCGAGATAACCTAGCATTATCCTTCTTTAAAATTTCCTCTATTACCAAAATTGATTCCTCTTGATGAATCAAACACTCTTCTCCAAGTCAAGGGCCGTGAATCCTACACCATAGATCTCCTGATTATTGAATCATTTGCTCTTTATTACCTTTTTCCCATCGTGAGACGCGTGATCCGTGTTACTATCGATACATGCTGATATATACGGCGTATCTAGAGTTAGGGTGGTTCCCGAATCTTGGTCGCATGGAACGGACTCTTCTGGGCATCTATATCCTTCTGACGTCCATCGAACTCGGGTATACCTAGTGACTGGTACTTGCGTGACGATGAACTAGTATCTATTGCTGTTAAGCTTCTAGGCGGTGTCTATAGTCCAGATGAAACTTTTGGATTTTGGTTCTATTTGGAAAACAAGTCTGCGTAGGAGGTCCCTACAATTAATCGTTTACTAGTTTGATCCTTTTGCTGAATTGCGCAAAGAACGCTATCTTGTGTGTTTGTTGTGGAAGGTGCTATGTATTCGTATATGCAAGCCTGCATCTTTTGCCGTTTTGCAATTAATTCAGGCTATTGCTTCTTCCTTTCACAAGGAATAATGAACCTGCTGGCATTCCCCGAGATATGCGATGGGGACAGAGAAAGTACTTAGTTTTTCGATAAAGAATCGAAATGACGATTAATGAAGGGTCTGGTGGGCTGTCAAAAGCGGAGCCTCCAAAACCTGGATGGTTTTGATAGTCTATAATAGATTGGGGATCTAGTCGTCTTGGTTCGTCTATTGGCTATTGAGTGGACGACTCGTTCCCCCATGCTGGCGGATCACGACCCCCGCTGCCCCGCATCTATTCTTCCGGAAAGTCTTTGATATTTTAATTTTGCTTCCCCGCATACTCCCTGCTGTATTGAATCCTACTGTCCCAGACGTCAAACATTTCGCCTCGTGCTCAAGGTTAGTCCCTGCCTAATTTCGATGAGCTGCAAAATATTTTAAAGTTTATAATGCAGGTGCTGATGCAGCGAAGGTGCAAGCGGTTCCCGAGATGAAGCTCCTCCAAAGCTTCTTTTCTCTGAGCATCGCTCTAAATTTGGTCTCTGCCACCTCTGGAGACTACATCAAGGACCATAACATTCCAGATGACCTAAATGGCTCCAACTTCACTTACCCATGGCCAGTCAAACTCTATGACTTCGCCACTCAGCACGGCCAAAGAATGGATATGGCATTCATGGACGTTGCGCCAACCTATGAACCTAATGGCAAAACTGCAGTGCTTCTTCATGGCAAGAACTTCTGTGGTCCAACCTGGAATGCGACTGCCATTATTCTGGCCGCGGCTGGTTATCGAGTCATCCTTCCGGATCAGATCGGCTTCTGCAAATCTTCAAAACCAGTTTTATACCAATTCAGTCTCCAACAACTGGCACTCAACACCTACGGATTGCTGACAACCCTCGGAATCGAAAACTTCACCCTGATCGGTCATTCCATGGGCGGTATGCTCGCAACTCGATTTTCGCTAATGTATCCTGCGAACGTGACGGAATTGGTCCTCACGAATCCAATTGGACTTGAAGATTGGAAAGCTCTTGGAGTACCATATATCGATCTCGATATTACCTGGGCCACGGAAGCGGCGAGCAACTACACCTCAATCCGCAGCTACGAACAAGCAACGTATTACGTTGGGACTTGGTTACCGGCTTATGATGTCTGGGTTAATATGCTTAACAACATCTACCATGGTCCCAAAGCAAGAGACTACACGTGGGATCAAGCTCTCGTCACTGATATGGTACTCACGCAGCCGATTGCCTACGAGTTTCCGCTCATAAAACCAAAGACGCTGTTGCTCATCGGCGCGAAAGATAACACAGCCATTGGAAAAGCTTGGTCGCCTCCTGCTGTGCAAGCCGTTTTGGGACATTATAATATCTTGGGCCCAAAAGTCGCTGCGCTGATTCCGAACTCGACGTTGGTCATGTTTCCGGATCTTGGACATGCGCCACAGATTCAGGAGCCGGATGTGTATCATGCGGCTCTGATGGGATGGCTTGAGGGATGAGATGAAAAGAAATTTGCCAGATATCTAAAAGTTTAATCAGTATGATAGTTTTAATAACATGTTTGCTTTATGCCGTCGCCAATTGTCCTTCATCTGCAAGGGTCGGAGGGAGAAAATGTCCCGACACAATTCACTGAAATTTCCAATGAGGACTATTCGCCTACCACAAGCAGTGAATACCCCTTTCCCTCCACCAAACCCCAAAAAATTATCCCAAAAAGGAAACTCCCCTTTATAACCCCCAAAAACAAAAAAGGTTCAGCCCGTTGTCGAGTGCCTACATCCTTTAGTGACCAGTCGAGTTTACCATCCGGCTAAACAAACACCATTTGACCTGAAGCAAACTACCTCTTTGCCCGCCCTGGTGTTTGTTGCTGAAAAATAGTTTATTGAATTATATAACCGAATTGTTGTTTTTCGCAAATTTTGGGCGTGATGCCCCCATCTCGCGTCTCATGGCTTTCCTGTGCGTCATTACCAAAAGGAGGGGAGTAATAGGAGGAAGGGATGTTATTTGAATGCTTTTCATTTTGGAAGAAGATGTGCCTGTGGAAACCGGTGCCACATCTTGAGAAGTAATTTCGTTCAGGTTGCACTCAATGATCATCTCTTTCCAGCCACAGCTTACAAGCATTATACAACGTCCCCAATCGCGGTTCTATCTCCACCACGCGCCCGTACAAGCTTTCATCAATCCGCCTAAGATGACGCAGCGAGCCGACGATCACAAAGTCCGCATATGATACTATTCCCGTCAGCACTTTCTCTTCTCCTCATCCCCATCACCTTACGACGAAATAATGAGAGGAAATAAATGAATACACACCTTCTTTCCCTAGCACGTACGGCCCCTCCTCCCGCCCAAGCACCTCACCCAACCCCTTAATCCCAGGCATAGCTTCCACCCACGCCTCCTCCCCACCCTCCTCCTTTGCAAAAACCTCCAAACTCTTCCCTAACTTCTCCTTTCTCGTTCTCTCAAAGTATTCCCTGCTCGGCTCATTCAATAGATTTTTCGGGACAAGATGCATCCACAGCCCTCGTAACGGGCTCATGAATTTCGGGACTAGGGTCTCGATTTCTGGGAGTGTTGGGTGGTTGAGATGGAGCGGGGGAGAGGGGTGGAGGGTCTCGAGGTGAGTGGCTATGATGCGGGAATCGGTGATATATTCGTGGGAGGGCAGCTGGATGGTGGGGATTGTGTAGGGCGCTGCGGGTGGTGGGTTTGGGGGGAGACTGGGGAGGTGTACGTCAGGTGATGAAGGGTTAGGGTAGAGGGAGGGGACGCTACTGGGGACCTAGTGTGGATTTGATGTCGGGGTATTCGACCCATATTGTTTTGTAGGGTATGTTTTTGAAGTTGAGAAGAAGGCGAGCTGGCGGTGTGTTAGTGAGAGATGATTCAAGGTGGAGATGAGGAGGGAGTACTTTTCCATGGGTTGTGAGACCAGCAAGAGTTTGGGGCTTTGCTGGGGAGGTCGTAGAGGATGAGCTCTGGTTCAGACATGGTAGGATTGTGCTTGCTTTCCGGCGTAGAATTTTGATAAGTTTGAATTGAATTGTATTATATCTGAAATTAGGGATAGGGTTATTTAAACACGATATACGGTATATCCGATGGTGGTTGTAAGCGGTGGAATGTGAGGCCGTTGATCTGACCTGACTTCGGAAAATGCGTCATAATCACGTGATAATTCCGTAGATTGTGCCTATAGCGTCTCGCGCATAAATCTGTGGCTGGGCCTTCAATCGAATATGTGTGGGGGAGGGGAATCCAATTGACCCAAAAATACCCTTAAGCTCCGTTAAGCTTTGCCAGTGCATGCTTGAGCTCTGCCCTTGAACTTCGACGTCGAGAGTGTGCCGAGATCGCAGGCAAAACGAACAACATTTGGACCCTTCTTGGCCACCTGCAACATCACAACGAAACAATCACATAAATCTTGGTCACGTTTTTCTAATTTGCCTCTTGGTGGAGGATATACTTAAAGTTATAGCTTTGTGTCTTCGGGAGCTACAATTCCCGGCAAGCCTCCGTCGTCGACATTAAGCCCAGAATAGTTTACGGGGCTTCACAAGTGAAATCAACGATGACGTCGAGGAGGTCTTCTATCAATAACGTCCTTCTTATTTCGAGCTCCTTTCCTTTCCTTCATATTGTTCTATCGATCTGATATTCTTTCAAACTGCATCAATTGACCTAGAAATTATCTCAAAACCTCAAAATGGCATCCCTTTTCGATACCACCCGCAATCTCTCCCTATACGCCGTATGCTACGCTTCTTCTTTCCGCTGAGATAATTCTCCTGACCAGATATTCAGATCCCAGCTGCCTGGGTTGTTGCATTCCTCCCACACGCCTACGCCGCTTCCCTCTCCAATGTCTTCGACAACCGCTCTCCACGCACTTACCAAGAGCTTCTCAAGAACGACCAAACAATTGACCAAGCCGTACGCCACCCTATTTCTCCTACACACCCTACCCCTACCTAATGATAAAACTAACCCCCTAAGACCAAAGACAAGATTGTCCGCTGCGAAGGCGCGCAAACTAACGGGTTCGAGAACCTCAGCTTCTTTGCAACCGCAGTTGTTGCCGGTAACCTCGCTGGTCTCCCAGCCCAGACCCTCAACACCTTGACTGGCGGCTATTTGCTCAGCAGAGTTATCTATAACTTTATCTATATCAATAATACCAGCGTGGGAGTAGCGAACTTGAGGAGTGTAGTCTTCTTGGCGGGGATTGGACAGATTTTTACGTTGTTTGTGAAGAGTGGGAATATTTTGAAGGATAGGGCTGCGAACTTGATCTAAGAGATTGAGTATCGATGTCAAGGAAGTCAGGATTGGGATGAAATAAGGGAATAGAGCGAAATGGGGAGTGAGATTGATTGCTAGACATTTTGGTGTATCCGATTGTATATATTTCTTGCTCTGAAGCTGTAGACAAATCAGTGGTACATTAGTTTCTCGTTCGTTTCCGCCTCCACGTTCAAATAGTTAGATTGTGAGATTTCCATTGGGTTCGTCATCCTAAATTTTTGCATTTACCTCTCCTTCATCTTAGTTTGTACGACTCGTTATTGATTGAAACAAACTTGCAACCTTCGGAGAATATTAGACCTCTGTGTTTTTCACATCGTTTGTCAAATCGATATCAAATCCAGGGGGGGAGGCATACTAGTTACGTGCGGTGAAATTAATGCAGAAATGCTTGTCATTTTCGTGACATTTGGAATCCTTGATAACAACTTGCATGATGATGAATAATAACTCATATCTCAGCTTGAAGGAGGAATATCAGCAGAGTCGACCAAAAAGCTGTACTTGTTTTTATTTTATTTTAAAAAAAGGTCGAGATTGATATGACGAGTCTCCTTTAGAGGTAACTAGGATTTTATAACCACAATCTCGAGACTCGGGACTTCTACACCATAATGAAAAACCTGTTCTTAATTTTGAGTCTCTATTTTGAGTATTTCAATTGGGGTTCATTGCCTCAAGACTTAAGGGGCTCAGCTTTTGGGCCTTGTTCAGCTATTACGGGTTCGCCAGTCATCGCCCTCTATTTCTAGCCTCATTACTAGTAGTAGCTCAGCTTTTAGGGCTTGTTCGAAATATTACGAATTCGCCAATCACCACCCCCTATTTCCACAGGGCGGTATCTTCCTGCGACGATACCTAAGGGAATAGAACTGTCCAATCCCTCAGTTGCCTGAGAATACACATGGCTATAATTCACCGTGTAAAATTGTCGGAGGTTTGTTCATCTCATCGCAATCAAGCGTACGTTATTGCCTGGCTCATCACTTCCCACAAATGCAGTTGATGCTCTGGGTCCGTCGGGTTCCTGAGGAAGTCTCTCTCGAAAAATTAAAGTAATGATGGGTCCTGATGGATACAGAGCAGCCTACAAGTTGAAATATCGGTCCAATTGAGGGGATGCGGCTCTTACGAGCTCTCCAATCTCCCCCATCTCCCCCTCGTCCGTTATAACGAAACCTTCCACGGGAATTTCAAAAGGGGAACCGCATCCTGCGTATAGCTTCCTGAAGGATTCTCACGTGATAACTAGCACAGAGGATGTCGCAACATAGAGATATATAGAGCTTGTAGAGAACACTAAATATTCAGTCTTCAGATCAATATAACCTTGATTTCCCAGAACATTCTATTTCGAACAGTCCCATCACCAATATCGGCCGCCAGTCTTCTCCCCAACAATCTTCTCTACAACAACATCTCATCACCGAATTCGACAGTCAATCTTCTCCCCTACCTAATTGAATCATCATCATGCAGCTCACAGCACTTATTTTCTGCTCCACGATGCTACTTTCCGCAAGTCACCTTTCTCCTGGAGTCTACCCTATCGTCTTCGACCCCATACTTGGCTTGTAACTTCAATAACTTCAGCAGCTAATGGCTTCTGTTATCACTAGGCCTCTGCACTCAGTGTGCCACAATCTGCCGATTCCCAGGCCCGTGATGCCTCGCCATCTCCCGGGTCTTCTTTACAGGTACTCAAACACTCTCAATTCTTTGACTTTTAAGTATCACTAATAAAATCCCACGTGCAGAAGAGAGATCCTTTCTGTTGCTGCCCAGTAACCGGTAAAGATTGGAATGCTGCTCCTGGCAGCACCGCCATAGCAAAAGATCAAGGTCAAGCCTGGTGGGGCGGGGGAGTGTCCTTTGGTCAAAATTTCACCGCCATCGGGGGCCAGGGGGATGGTTGCACTGAGGTGTTGTGTCAGTCCAATACTATTATTAAACTTTGCTCTCAGGTATGTTTATTGCCTTGTTGACTCTATACCTGCTGACTGATGTTACCAAGACCCCTGTAACTGTCCATGTCCCTTATAAAAGAGTAGCAGCCCAGGTAAACTATATTGTCGATGAGTGCTCAGCCGATGGTGCAACTTGTGGCCAGATGTTTACAGATGATGGAGCAGAGCCATAGGTGTGGGTTATAATGTCATTATCGCTAATTGTTAAAGACTATGCCATAGACTAGTTGGGAAGGGCAGGTTGAAGTCTTTTTGATTCGTTTTTGGGGTTTACACGCAACGATGGCTATGTATGGATTGGGCAGGGAGTTTTGAGTTTTTTTATTAAAAATATGGTGAATTATTGATCGTGAAGATAGACGTCTTTCGCACTCTTCAGATTCAAACTTCCATTACAATTCCTAGGTCAAAACAACGCACATCCTACTATAGCTGAGATTGAAGATATCAACGACCACGAGACGTTTCGAATTGATGCCGTATTAGATGTTGGCGTAGGTTGGGAACTCTGGGAAGTAATAGTAGGTTGAGGTATAGTAGACGAAGTCGTAGGAACAACAAATATGCTAGTCGGAATGGGCAAAGGGCTGGCTACCGGAGTATAATGCCAAAGATCGATGCTCATGCTAATTCCAGCCGCCCCACTACAACTGAAAAATCTTTGTACTATGATACTGGTGCTTATGCTCAGTGCTCGGGAGAGAGACTCGCAGTCGAGGTCTCCCGTTGATCCAATAGCGAAAGTTTCCACGCTTTTGAAATTAGGGATGTCAAATCTGTATGGGTCAGCAACGAAATTTCAACAATCCATACTTGAAGAGTTTTACTTACACATCGATATTTCCTTCTATATCTAAGATTCCACTCACCGTCTCCAACGCGGGTAAAGAAATATTGATAGTTGGCCCATTTCCATTGCGGATATTAAAACCATCGACGTACTTTAACTTTGGCAGAGATACGGCAGTGAGTTTATCCACATAGTGAAATCCGATCCCACCACCGCCTCCTGAGTCAGTCATATTCTCGACGCTAGGCATCGAGAAAGAAGTGATGTTTGCTGGGTCGTCAGGGCTGTTTCCCAAAATAAAGACAGAGCCTTGAAAGGTTTTGACGTTCGGGATTTCAATAGGCCCAGCTATCGAGGCGTTCAGGGTGATCTCAAGCTCGCCATGGATTACCGTGCAATTGGACGCAGTAGAGGGATCTGACTGACTGTTGATTGTAATATTGTTGCAGCTGGCCATGCCATTTGATTGGGCTGTGAAGTTGTATTAGTTGAATGACGGCCGCTAACACATCTGAATTGGAATGATAGCGACTAAACAATTTAATTACCGGTGACGAGCATGGAAAATGCATACGGCAAGAAAACCAAGAGCCTCATGGCGAGAGACGTGATGAAATTCAATCAGCATCAATATTCACCTGGCCATAAAAAATACTGCGTAAACCTTGTCTTATCTCAAAATATTATCAAATAATATCGCAGAGCTGAATGATTGAAATTTGAGAATCTGGAAATGTCTTAATAGATCTCCGAAGTTAACAGAAATTTTCAAAAAGGAGGCTTTGAGATGTGCAAAGGGAGAAAGACACGAGGCAACGAGGTGTATTTTGATTGTACTCCCCTCGTATGATTAATCGGACAAGGGGCAATGGGGCGGTGGTGCTTCTGCCTTCTGCAATCCTGGTGATTTATTGAGTTACTGCAGCAGTGATTGGTGAGCTATATTAACAACCTTGGAATTGTACAATATAAGAGCCGCGCTAAGCTGGAAACAGGGCTCGGTGAGCACCTTACCGTTTCCATAAGGGGCTTTATGTCCGGAACTTTATCGATTGGCTCGAAATCGAGCAGATTAAATTCACTGGCTGGAAAATGTCAAAATAAATTCTTGTTTTTGAAATATTAATAAGCATCGCCTCAACTAAATCCAGGAGTATAAAAGGTTTATATCGAGTTTCACATGTTGCTTCGTGGATCTTCATCTAGTTTCCTTTTCACTCTTCTGTCCATTATATTGAGATATCTTTTCTATTTATTGCGCACAGCCCTTCCTGATACTTTTCATACGAGACTGTTGAGCAATTTGCCCATGAAACAAGATAATCACAGATCAGGCTGTCCCTTTTGAGCTATTAAGCTCCTCCAAGTTTGTAAGTTTATTAACAGTGAAGGCAATTATCCCTGATCTTAGATTCATGGTTGTACTCAGACTCGTCGGCTAGTGGAGTGCTCGATAGCTATGCAGTAGATCGCTTTCTACACATTCGGGGCAAGCTCCTTGAATTTCTTTGAATTCTAACATATTGAGAGCGAGAACCGAAGACTACTTAACACTAGAATGCGTTAGCACATGCGAGTCTTTCAGGTTTTGGAAAAGCTGTGAAAGGGAGGGGAAATTTTTACTCAGAATGTTCAAATTTCAATCCTTGATATCAGAGTCCTCTGATTCTATTTGAGGAACAATGGGCAATGGCGACTGATCAGCTCATTGAGCGCAATTTTTTTTATTTTTTATTTTTTATTTTTTATTTTTTATTTTTGAAAATCGCGGTGAAGCTACTAATAGGTTAAGAATGCGGCTTTTCTACTATGGTAAGATCAGATGTCTCATCTATATAAATATCTCACTATTATTCGTGCTGATCCATTTTCATTGCCGATCTATTTACTTGTATATTAACCTACAATTTTCTTCAAAGCACGTCAATACAGAGATCCTACTGCGCTCAAGTCTCCAAAACCTCTTTGCAGGATCATGAATTTCTTCGAGTTATCTATTCGTCTCATTATGCTCTGCATTACCGCCTTAGCCGTCATTGCTGCGGCGCTGTGTCTTCAGGTAATTGCAATCGCAAGTGACCCCTTCTATGGTGTGGAATTTACCCCTGGAGGTCGTGTCATCTAGGTACGTACATATCAAGCCTTCGAAGAGCTATCCAAATCTCTTACTAGATGGAGAATACTACGATGATCCTAGCTAGGAAGCGGATATCGTCGGTATTCCTAGTGTTCTTATTATCGGCCATGAAAGTTCGAGTGACCGTTCATTCTGGTCTGCGATTATGCTAGGTCCACCTGGTACACTTCCTGGATGGTTTTTATAAAACGTGATTTGCGACTTCGAACGGGGATTTGTTCCGTACTGCCGCTGCCAGTGAGTTCCGACGGCCCCCCTCATAGCTTAGATGTCACTAATTTCTCCAGTCCTGAGGGTCATATTGCGCCTAATATTCAAGGTAGTTTATTCCCACATGAAATCCTCGCTGCCGCAGAAAGCCAGAGCACTTGTTTTCATGCATAGTTTTGCCTAATTAGACAGTTTATAACAGTTACATATGGGCGGCAAATGGACCCCGAGGCCAACCAAGCCCTTTGATCGATGTCATACGGAACACCAACGATACAGGACCTAATTAAGTTGGTGGTGGCCTCCAATTTGATACAGCAAATTTTCATAAGCACGATCCGATCCCTGGTTTTGAATAAACTTTAATACGTCGAAGCTATCTCAGGGACTGACCTTATACATAAGAAAGCCTCGGAATTATCTCATTCAAGGCTACTAACTCTTGTACGCTACTTTCTATATTGAGCTACATCATGCTACTTGGGGCTTCTGCCCTGTATCCTTTAAAAAAACCAACATTCAGGCCGAAACTACCTGGATGGATTGGTGTACCGTGTGATTCTAATATTCATACAGAACTGCATTACTGTATTACTAAATGGTAATGCAGGACACCGAATGCAAATCTTAACGTAGCATATACCATACCGCGATAAGATGCGGAATCTCGGGCTGGGATTGTCTCTTGCTACATCAACAGCTTGGATTTCGTATTTCCGAAAGATTGAGATGATTTAGGAGATATGTTTCGGCGGATAACTTGAGAATTAGATTTATGCCTCGCCAGTATTGGTAACCTAAAGTAATTCTGCTAGCATGCTATCAGGAATAGGGGAACTTCCATTTGTTTTGTGGCGTCATGGAGAGCTCGCCAGCAAACTCCTCGAAAGAAAACTTATTGGCCATAGCGGATAGGCGGGCCTTGGGATATTTCTTCTTCGGATACTAAGGGTGGTCTCTTTAGGCAGGATTTCTTTTAAAGACTAAATACCAAATAAATACACTTTATGTTTAAAAAGGCTCACTATATGCACTTTTAATTATAGAGACTTAATGCTTTATATCAAATTCTTTATTACTTGTCTTCGATATGATTAACCACAGTAATTGCTTAAGTTACTCATCACAAGCGCGAGGTTGCTCATGCTAGCTCGGCGGTGCTCCTGGTCCAATACCTCTCTTCCTACTTCCAACTTCGAACATCCAATAACCGTGCAACACGAAGGGTGCCCAATGGTACAATGCAGGCGACTTCTCCCTAATAGCCAGCACCGCTGTTTGCAGGGCTTTTACGAGATCAACCCTAGCTCCCTCTTCGCCGACCAATGGTTCATCGAATGTAGAGTAGAAAATGTCGGAGAACAGTGCCGCATCTACATCGTCAAACTTCCACAGGGTCGACACTGTTGATGCAGCTCCAGAATAGAGAAACGCAGGAACAAGCCCAATAATGTCGTTGCTGAGATTAACTTTCGATATACCGCTGCCGCAGGCGAGAAGAGTGGCATGGTAGGGACGTGGGGCAGGCGAGAGGTCATAGATGTCATCGATGGCGAAAGGCTCGTCGTCATTGAATATTAAGCATTGTTTCAATGGATCTTTCTCGTTGAAGTCAGGGTGGCTGTGGAAATGAAGAAGGTCGAGCCCGGAGGAAACCTCTGAGCGAAAGTTGGAAGCTGTGAAAGAGTCTCCAATGTAAGGCTGTACCTTGAGCTTGTTACCCAGGGATTCAAGGGCTTTAATTCCCTGTGTAGGCGGATTACCAAACAGGGAGGCCTTCCAACGTGTTTCTAAGTCTTTAGACTCCTGGGAAGGGCCGTCTCCGCGCGACTCATGCCGTTTCCTTGATCGAAATGTGGCATTAAGGGTTGCCAGGCTACTACAATAGATGATTGGGTTTCGCCGAATCAAAACATCTCCATCAATTCTTAGGGCGTGCAGTGGTATCCGATGCAAATTTCCTGCTGGACAGAATACTAAAGTCTGGCCGGGCTTAGTAGCGTTCGCAAGAGGCTCTACTAGAGGCTGCAGCTGTTCCAGAAGCTTTTCGGCCTCCTTTCCCTTCAAGTCAACTTCATGTAGAAAAGTGAATTTATCAATAATATCCTCAACCTCTTTCCAACTCTTTCCGGTAGGCCATATATCTGGCTTATATCCCTGGTAACATGTAATTAGAAAAGTTGAAATTGATCCCGCATGCCCGTACCATTCGACGAATACGACATCAATGCAAGAATCACTTGCAATAAGTCTTAGGTCGCTAAGATCAACCATTGAGTCATATTTTGAAGGAGAGGTGTCCTCAAAACTTCGGACATCGGTTTCTCTTCTGGTCAAAGCATCAGCATGCATCAGCCAGCCAAAGACTCTCGACTTCGTGACTTGAATTAGGCCCCATATGTTGCAAATTGCCAAATCTTGATAGGATTTGGGGTACTGGAGAGAAATTGCGACTCCCAGGTGTGGTAATTTGCCGTCTTGTTGAGTGCGTTCTGCCAATAATAGCACCTGTTATACCTTGGTACGACTAGGAAGTACGGCCCAAGCTTCATCTAGCTTTTGGGCGACACCTTCAGCGGCATAAAAACAGTGGGAAAACCGATCTATAGCCAACGGTTGGAGCTTTGAGGCTGGATAGTAGTATAGACCGGCGATAAATTTGAGAGTTAAGTATTCACTCATCAAGCATCCCTTGGCGCGGTTCTCTTGCAAGGATAATTCGAAAAGACCAAGTATTTCAAGGAACTTTTCTGATGCTTGGTCGAATAAAGAGTCCCTTTTCCCTTGTAAAATTAGCATAAGCTTCAAAGCTAGTACTAACTCGTTCCGAACGTCCGAGATATTCATCGCGAAACTATACATTGCTGTTTGATTGAGTTGTGGTATTAAATCGAGCAGCTGTTTAGCTTCCACCGCCTTGGCTTCGACAGAATAAACAGCAAGTCTCTCTCTTAGCAAGAATACAAGTAGAAAATGCCGTTGAACCTCCATGTACTTGCTCCTTTTAAGAAGCTAGTTTGAAAGTATTTCAGACGCGCCCGTCCACCGAGCTGTTGAAAGGCTGGAAACTCGCATGACTAACTGTTCAGGAGTGACCTCCTGCAATAGGGCTTGTATATTAACCTCAGCACTGGACTCCAAGTCGGACAAAATAATTTGCTCTAATTCTTCCTGACTAATTTCTCCGCTTTCGATTGCCTCTCGAAGCTATCTTAGAAGGGTCCTATATTTGGTGCTCACAGTTAGGTGATTGTGATTTCCGAGAGCGAAGTAACCAAGAGAAACTTGTGGGCCACCTTGCCATAGCTGTCTGTTCCACGCTGTGTCAAGCTCCGACCTGTATCATAAATTACAAGGAAATCATGTGCCCAGTCTGAGTGCCAAAGTTGGGTGACTGGATCATCCGTATTTGCAGAAGTACTGCCAGTGGCTGTCTATACCGCCCTGGGATTTGACTTTTGGAGGGCAACGATAGCAAATAGGTCGTTTTTGTTTTCATATTCTTTGCTCCAAAACTCTGTTCCTTGCCTGACCAAGTCATTAAGTCACTTTAGTATCTCAAAAAAACCGCCGAGGTTCCTCATTTTGTTGTATATCATCAATCTTGCATGAAGTGCGAACTTCAAATGAAATGACGAATTAAAACGAGGATATTTTATGTGGAACTTATTATGCCAAAGGATGATACCACCATATTGGCTAGATGAAAAAGCCACCTGGTCAGCAGTTATCTGATAGATATAGAGAGAAGTCAGATTTCTGTTTCTTTCGAGGAGAGTCTCAAGCTGGGCGTAAAACTTCCTGTCACGGAGCATATCATGTGATTTAGCGCCTTTCTATAGTCTATATAAAGAGCAGGTTTTCCCCGATTTCCTGCTCCCTAAGCCTTCTACAATATGCTCTAGAAACCCCGATTCTCTACGTG
>Ga0182030_10005158_pt1 | contig 27766 bp, 22 predicted proteins | sample 812S3MmetaG_FD_121299 | JGI IMG/M metagenome (GOLD analysis project Ga0182030, IMG submission 121299) | Permafrost microbial communities from Stordalen Mire, Sweden - 812S3M metaG (Illumina Assembly) | ecosystem: Environmental > Terrestrial > Soil > Wetlands > Permafrost | place: Sweden... | reverse complement strand
GCGGCTTCTGTTCGCCTGGAACAAGACTGACGTCAACATTCTATTGACTTCCTATCTCAAGCCCGAGAGTCGGATTCAGATTCATCGAGACGTTCGCGAGCGCGTCGCCGAAATCGCTCCCTTTCTGTGTCTCGACAATGATGCCTATGCTGTCTTGAGTGAAGGCAGGCTGTACTGGATTCAGGACGCCTATACCGTCTCGAATTACTATCCGTACGCGAATCCGCAGCGGAGCACAAAATCTCGAACTGCAATGGAACCCGGACTTGGTTTCCAGCCAAGGGGCAAAGCCCAAGACCCCGAGGCAGGGGGAACCGAAACCCACTCGATGGCGGCCTACGACGGGCTGAACTACATCCGAAACTCCGTTAAGGCTGTCGTGGATATGTATGACGGAACTGTGCGCTTCTACGTCATGGATCCTAAAGACCCCGTTCTCGCCGTCTATCGGCGGGCATTTCCCAATGTGTTCGATGACCTAAATAAGATGCCTGAGGACCTGAAGAAGCATCTGCGCTACCCGGAGGATCTCTTCACGGTCCAGGCCGACCAGTACAGCACCTTCCACATGACTGACCCCCAGGTTTTCTATAACCGAGAAGATCTTTGGGCGGCGCCGATGGAAAAGTACGCGGGCGAAGTCCAACCCATGAGGCCGTATTATATCCTGGCGAAGCTTCCTGGAAGCGATCAGCTTGAGTACCTTTTGATGACGCCTTTTACGCCGCAAAACCGCGATAACATGATCTCCTGGATGGCGGCCAGATCTGATTTTCCCGACTATGGAAAAATGCTGTTTTACCAGCTTCCGAAGGAGAAGCTGATCTATGGACCAAACCAGATCGAGGCAATGATCGATCAGAATACGACCATTTCCCAGCAGCTTACCTTGTGGAATCAAAATGGGTCGCGTGTCATCCGCGGGAAGGAGATCGTCACCCCGATCGAAAGCTCGTTCCTCTATGTCGTGCCGCTGTACCTCACCGCAGAAGGCACGAACTTCCCACAGCTAAAGCGCGTGATCGCCGTCGCAGGCGACAAGGTCGTGATGGAGCCCACGCTCGACGAGGCGCTCGCTGCCCTCTTCGGAACACAGCCATCAACTACCCAAGCGCGCGCGACACAAACCACCGGCTCCGCAACCGGGGCTAACACTCACCGGGTGGATTCCAGCCAGGCGAGAACGCAGTTTGAGGACGCTCAAAAAGCGATGCAGCAGGGGGATTGGGACAAATTCGGGAAGGCGATGGAAGCCCTAAAGCAGCTGTTGGCCAACCCTCCAACGTAGGACACGTCGGTGACCCTGCCGAAGGTACATCGATCACGGGCGGCTCGGATCGATAAGCTCGAGCAAGGGCTGCCCGAAGAAAATGAAGGAACATGACCCGTGTCGGCCCTGCACACGGCGTGACCCGTGATGAACGTCTTTGTAGTAGCTCCCGCCACACATAAGGTGAGATCGCGCGTGCAAATGGTTTTCCGCCGTTTGTTGGCATGGCTGTCTAGGCGTCCGGACCCGGCTGGCCGGAAGCTATCCGATACCTTTAGCGAAAACACTTTAGACCTCGATGAATTTGCTCGCCTGCTCAATAGCCGTAACCCTGCTGATCTGAAAACGATTGCCCGTGCCATGAGCAAGGCAAAAGACATTTCAAAGCAACTATGAGCACTAACTTCCCGGAGTAGGTTTCATGATCAAAGACATAATCCTGAATCTAGAACACGACAAATCTCGGGATAGTGTCCGTGATTACGCAATCTCGCTCGCGGGAGCGTTCAATGCTCATCTGACAGGCATGGCTTTCGCCGATGGTACGAACAATCTCGTTTCCCTTATGGCAGAACTCTCATCCGCTCGTATCGCGGACCTACTCGCGACCGAACAAGAGGTTGCACGCAATGCAATCGAGCGCTATGACGCGGCAGTCAAAGGCCGCCTTAGCTCGGTTGAACATCGTTTGGTTATGCAAAGCTTTGTTGGAGCACCCGCCGCATTTTCGGCCATGGCACGACGTTACGACCTAAGCGTGATCATGCAGTCAGGCAATGAAAAATGGTTCAATAACGACAAAATAATCGAAGCGACGTTATTTGACTCCGGCCGGCCTGTTATTGTTGTTCCTTACATCCTGACCGAAGAATTTACGCTTAGTCGAATAGTGTGTTGCTGGGACGGAAGCCGCGCTGCAGCACGTGCTATAAACGATGCACTGCCACTGCTAAAAAAATCCAAAGCCGTCGAGTTGCTTATCGCCGCCAATGGAAAGACCGCGGAAGAACAGGTAAATCGCGGCGTTGAAATCAGCAGTCACCTTAACCGTCATGGCGTAAGGGTTGAGGTAGAAATCGTTCAGGCTGAGGATATCGATGTCACTAATGCTATTCTGTCCCGTGTCGCGGATTCTTCAGCAAGCATGATCGTTATGGGAGGCTACGGGCATTCGCGGTTACGCGAATTCATACTAGGCGGCGCGACCCGCGGCGTACTGGCTACGATGACCGTTCCCGTTTTTATTTCACATTAGGCCGTAAACCAGACATCTGCGGAGCGAGGCTTGCCAGATTTTTTTGCTCCAATAGCGACCAATAGCCGACAGCGAAAGTGTCGCTCCGGCGACAAGGGACGATCTCGCGGTCAGTCTTGATGGCAGCTTGGGATCCCCTAAGAAATAGGAGCGGCGTCCTCAATGCAGAAAGCCTGACGTGATTTAAGGGTTTAAGGGCGTTGCTGGTGACTATCAAACACAGACTTTCGCTCGCTGGAAGGCCAATCATAATGGCTGTAAAGTTGCTCCTCAAACTCTTCGTCAATTGGGATCGTAGGATTCCACGGCGGGCTCGCCTTTACTTGAACACGCGCGATATCAAGCCGGATGTAACGCGCCGTCCAGTCGACTTCCTTCACCGCATGGGGGGATATTAGGACGTGCTGACCGAACCACCAATTCGATGTATCAATGGTGAGGTATCGGATGACCCAACTCTCGCTGTCGACAAGGAAGTTCTCGACATACCCGATACTCCCGTCCGTGGCATGAACATGGTAGCCCGTCACCTCGACGATACTGCGCAGATGGGGGTCGACGTCGTGGGTAGTGGTCCGCTCGGCTTCGCCCGCTTGATTCGCACCGAAATAGGTTCGTGGCGACAACGGGGAAGCGATCGTTTCCCCACCCGCGCTATATAGACCTCCGCCATAAACGCCCGCGCCGTATGGGCTCCCGCCCGCACACGTATCCCACCCATAGTAGTTGTACAGGTCTTTCTGCATCTGCAGTGAAACCGGTAGGTCCTGACCGATATCGGGACTTTCCTTAACCTGCGACTTCGTGAGGCCAACGGTAAGTTCTCTCCTCCAGTGCTCCGCGCAAACGATCGCCGATGGGTGGATAAGGACCTTTCGCCCAGTCAGCCAGTTGCCGGTATCAACGACAAGCCAACGTACCTTCATGCTACTGTCGTCAAAGAGGAAATCGCTTGCAGTACCAATTGAGCCGTCCTTTGCCTCAATACTGTAACCCCTGAGATTTGATACGATCTGCAACATTTTGGGATCCTTTCGTGAATTGACTCATTGCTGGGCTGTGCTGCCGAGGCAGCTCCTGAAACGCTCCCGCCAAAGCGAGATCGCTCCATCCGAAAACGGATTATCTGAGCCCGTCTGAACTTTGACAGTACTGCCCGTAGCGGCCTGGTGTTGCTCACTAGATCAGATCGACCTTTGACAATGATATGGCACCGGCGAGTCCCATCCGACAGGCTCGGAAACTACTCATCTCCCGTAGCAGCATTGTCGTTTGTTCCTTCGCCCGCGCGCGGCGAGAGCCAGTTAAGAAGCCGAAATGGCAGCTGGCACACCAATACCATGGACTAGTCATCGAACACACAGCGCCACTCATCACAATGCCCAAGTTTCCAGTGCCGCGGTTTCGTTCAGCGTGATCAGATTTCAATCACGAAAACATTGGCTCCAATCCAAATCCGTCAGTACCAGGATCGAATTTCAGGTCCAATTTCTCGTTCAAGGGCGACTGATCATCCTTCTTTTCCAACATCCGCCGCATCAGGTAGTCTGTCACCAGGGGTCGAATGCGCTTCTTCACAATTTGTCTTGGGCTGCGGCCGCCCTGCGATGGGACGTAGTGTTTTTCGATGACCAGTTCGAGAAACGCATCGTCAGATTCAATTGCGACGCCCCGCTCCTGATAGTCACGGTTTATCTTCGTGAGCTCCTTTCGCAGGATTTTCAGTGCCACCTCTCGATCAAGTTTTTTATAAACATACACCTCATCCACGCGTCCAATGAATTCAGGACGAAACATGGCTAGGCCGGTGTCTTTTGATTTGGCTTCACACAAGATGGTTCGAATCCTCTCCTGATGCTCATCCTGTTTGTTGAGTTCCTCTTCCGTGAGATCATCTGCGGTCACTGCATTCGTCGTAATGACCATCAGTTTGCCCTTGAAACTAATTTTCTTTCCATTTGAAAGTGTGATTTCTCCCTCTTCAAGAATTTGCATCATGACATCAAAGATATTCGGATCGGCTTTGTCAATTTCGTCGAACACAATAATGTCTTTGTTCTCACATTCCTCGATGGTTGGTGCGCCCTCATCAAATCCGACCAATCCGGGAGCCGCACCGGTTAATGATGAACCGCAGCAACGTCCTGCTGACGCGCGCAGTGCTTTTCAAGGATGTATGGAACTACAAGTTCACGCCTTCGACAAATCTGGTGGACGTGCATATGGGCCGTCTGCGTCACAAGGTGGACGGACCAGGTGAGATCCCCATGATCCAAAGTGTTCGCGGTGAAGGTTTTGTGCTCCGTTCAACTTCGTAGATCCGTCCCCTCAACGCCGCGGCGGACCGTGCCGGACTTCGTCAAGGCCCGTGAATTCGGCAGATCGCATCGCCGAGAGTGCTCGCGAGCGGCTGCGGGAAACCCCTCCGGCTCCGGGCGGAGCGGCTACGGCGCAAACCGCAAACCGCGTCGTGTGGACGGCGCAACCTCAACATCACCTTGCGCTCAGACCAATATCGGCCGGCAGCCATCCGATGCGGCTTTTCGGGGTCGGGGGCTTGGCTGACCAGACCCAGGCGCGACAGCTACGCCGGATTACCCGCGGGGTCCTGGCCCGTCGATCAGGCTGGCGTGCAACACGCCCGAGCCAATCCACAGCAGCCGCGATTTATTTGACCTGACACTTGCAGCCCGGCGGGGCCGAAATCCGCCTGCGTCCGCAGAGATCAAGAGCTGTTCACGATGCCCGCGCATGGCTTTCGACAGCCAGTATGGCGCCTTCGCAGTGATCGGCATAGCAATCGTGATCGCAGTAGGGCAGCCGGGTCTGGATTTCCCGCAAATAGCTCGCTTCGATCGGCGCCCGGCACGACGCGCAGAAAGACTGCCGGCAAGGTGTCCTGCCATTCACCACAACGAATCTCATGTGCGATCTCCCAGTGCGGGAAGGACTCTCGGCATCCGTCGTCTTGAATAAAATCTCGTGCAGAAGCCGATCCGCTGGCGGATGGCGGAGCCCGGCCCTGTCCGTCTTGCCGCGCCCCGATGGGCGTCGCCAGCAGGCGGCAAAGGCCGCGCCAAAGGTGAAGGCTTGCACAGGCAGGTCATTGCGCAGCTTCCCCGCTTCGAGCTGCGATGATTCCAGCCGCGGCTGCCTGCGCGACGACCTGAAGCCCGAACAGCCAGATGCGGTCGGCCTGTTCGCGTGATTTGAAGCGATCCACGCACCTCCCTGAACAGAGAGCGGCCCGCCAGGAATCGTGCCGGATGAGACCAAATTTTCCGCCGCAGACAGAGCATCGGTTGGCTGCGCCATTTTCAGGATATCGGGGACTGCCGGGCATTATACCCTCCTCTGTGCTTTGCGTGGGTCGAGCTTTGCAATCGCCGTCGTCTGCTTCGGCTGACCTTCTCGGTATTTCCGATATTCGACCGGCGTAAATCCGGTGAATTGACGAAACGCCTTCGGCGAGCAATTCGCACGGCAAAGGCAAATCCGTCCGCCGATCTCCAGCCACTGACAGTAAGCCGACGGATTTCCATCCCCACTAAATTGCCGTTCAGATAACTAAATTAGGTTTCATTCGATGCGGCAGGCATCAGCCTCGGCCGCCGTCGCCGCACCAAAGGCGAATTTAATTGAAGGTCCCGAACAGCCTTGTCATTTTCGTGCAACGGTTGCGCCGGTGCCGATCGAGCCGCTCCAAGCGGAGAAAGCTCGCTCACGCCACGCGGCCGGGATCTACGGCCGCAGGCCCGCCGCATCGGCAAAGGATGGACACGATGAACAAGCTCACAACCGAATTCGGTGCACCGGTCGTCGACGACAACAACGTCATCACGGCGGGCCGGCGCGGACCTCAACTGCTCCAGGATGTCTGGTTTCTGGAGAAACTGGCGCACTTCGACCGCGAGGTCATTCCAGAAAGACGAATGCACGCCAAGGGCGCCGGCGCTTTCGGCAGCTTCACCGTGACCCGCGATATCACCCGGTTCACCAAGGCGAAGATCTTTTCCCAGGTCGGCAAGAAAACCGCGATGTTCACCCGCTTCTCGACAGTGGCTGGCGAACGCGGCGCCGCCGATGCGGAGCGAGATATTCGCGGGTTCGCGATGAAGTTCTACACCGACGAAGGCAATTGGGATCTGGTCGGCAACAATACGCCGGTGTTCTTCATCCGTGATCCCCTGAAATTCCCCGATCTCAACCACGCCATCAAGCGCGACCCGCGAACCGGCATGCGAAGCGCCGACAACAACTGGGACTATTGGACCTTGTTGCCGGAAGCGTTGCATCAGGTCACGGTTGTGATGAGCGACCGCGGGATTCCGCGCAGCTTCCGTCACATGCATGGCTTCGGCAGCCATACCTACAGCTTCCTCAATGCGCATAACGAGCGCTTCTGGGTCAAATTCACCTTGAAGACCCAGCAGGGCATCGAGAATCTGACCGACGCCCAGGCGCAATCGATCATCGGGCGGGACCGCGAAAGCAACCAGCGCGACCTCTACGAAAGCATCGAGCGCGGTGATTTTCCACGCTGGACGATGTTCGTCCAGGTCATGCCCGAGAAGGACGCCGGGAGCTATCGTCTCAATCCGTTCGACCTCACCAAGGTCTGGCCGCACAAGGACTACCCGCTGATCGAGGTCGGCGTCATGGAGCTGAACCGCAATCCGGAGAATTTCTTCGCGGATGTCGAGCAAGCCGCGTTCAGCCCGGCCAACATCGTACCCGGTATCGGCTTTTCGCCCGACAAGATGTTGCAGGGGCGCCTGTTTTCCTACGGTGACACGCAACGCTATCGGCTCGGGGTCAACTTCGCCCAGATTCCCGTCAACGCCCCGCGGTGCCCCTTCCACAGCTATCACCGCGATGGCCAGATGCGCGTCGACGGCAATGGCGGCGGCCGCACCTCCTATGAGCCGAACAGCAAGGGCGAATGGATTGCGCAACCGGAGTTTGCCGAACCGCCGCTGCAAATCGACGGTGCGGCGAATCGCTGGAACCATCGCGAGGACGCCGATTATTACTCGCAACCAGGGGATCTTTTCCGCCTGATGACGCCGGCGCAGCAAAAGCTTTTGTTCGAGAACACGGCGCGGGCCATCAAGGGTGCGGGCCCTGACGTCGTCGCGCGGCATATCAGCAACTGCAAGAAGGCCGACGCCGGCTATGGCGCGGGGGTAGCGGAAGCAATCGCCCGTCTCGGGTGAGGCGCAGCCGGTCCTCCACGATCACAGTCCGGCGTCCGCCCGGCGGAAGGTTAAACCGCTGTTTAATTGAACCTGCTGGGGTTGTGATAGATCTTCGGCAGGTGGCGAAGGCAACGACCAGCGAACACAGAGAGGTCATCGAGATGTTGGATAGAGCGTCACCCAGGATTCCCACGACTCTTTCGGACAGCGCGGTTCGTGACATTTCCGGAGCGTTGCGGCTGCTGCTCGCGGACGTGTTTGCGTTATATCTGAAAACCAAGAACTTCCACTGGCACATGTCCGGCCCGCATTTTCGCGACTATCATTTGATGCTCGACGAGCAGGGCGAGCAGCTTTTCGCCATGACCGACGCCATCGCCGAGCGGGCGCGGAAGATCGGTGGCGCAACCCTTCGGTCGATCGGGCAGATTTCGCGCCTTCAGCGCGTGGCGGACAGCGATGTCGAATACGTCAAGCCGGTCGACATGATCGCTGAACTGCGGAACGACAACGCGATATTGACCCAGAGCATGCGCGAGACGCACGCGTTATGTGACGAGGCGGGAGATGTCGCGACCGCGAGCCTGCTGGAGAACTGGATCGACGAATCCGAGAAGCGGGTCTGGTTCCTTTTCGAGTGCGGCAGGCTGCAATGATGCCGACGCTCGCGACAGGGCGCAGAGACCCGCCCTCCCGGCCTCGCTCAATCTCGCCTGCTGCATGCCGCCCTCGGACGCGGCGCCCCATTCCGAATTCAGCCACCACAAGGGACTGGAATTCGGGCGCGACTAACAGGAGACGGCAATGAATGCCAGGAGCGACCGGTCAATCGTCAAGGCAGTGATCGGAACGCGGCGGAAACCCCGCGCAACGAAGCCGAGTGCGCGCAGTGCGCAATGGGAGAGTGCAGATGAGAGGCTCGACGATGCCCTCAGACAATCCTTCCCGGCCAGTGACGCGCTGTCGATCGTTCAGGGTATTCGCTGCGGCTGATTGCAACGGCGGGACGTCGCGGGTTTTGCGCTTGGTGGCCGATGGGTCGCGGCCGGAAACGGGCCGGTCTGTTGGGCCAGGTGTTGTCGACGTCCCTGCCGATCCTACATCTCGGCAAGGGCCGCCACTGAAACGCCAACTGCAAAGCGACAAACATCATGAAAATCGGAATCATCGGAGCGGGAGCGGTCGGCGCGGCCTGCACAATGGCCACCCTCCTTAGCGGTTGCGCGAGCGAGGTAGTCCTCGTCAACCGAGGCCGCGATCGGGCAAAGGGAATGGCCACCGACATGGGCTACGGAGCGCCGCTGTCGTCCACCACCAGGGTGAGCGATGGCGACTATTCGGACCTGGCCGGGGCCGCGCTTGTCATGGTCACCGTCGGTGTCAACGAAAAATCCGGAGGTGCCACGGATCGCAGCGATCCAATGGGGCGTTTGCGCCTGCTGGACCAGAACGCCGAGGTTTACCGTCAGGTTATTCCGCTGATCGTCGCGGCGGCGCCCGATGCCGTGCTGCTGGTCGTAACCGATCCTCCGGATCCGCTCGGCCATCTGACACGCCAACTGGCCGGGCATGATCGCGTTCTCAGCACCGGCACATTGCTCGACAGTCTGCGCTTTCGCGTGCATCTGGGTCGAAAGCTCAATGTAGCGGCCACCGACATCGAAGCGCAGGTTCTCGGCGAGCACGGAACGTCCCAGGTATTTCACTGGTCCGGTGCCCGGGTGGCCGGCGTCCCGATCACGGATGCGCTCGAGCAATGTGGCATCGGGCAGGGCGACGACATCCGCGTGACGATCGAGAATGAGGTACGTTATGCCAATATAACGATTATCGAGGGTATCGGAGCCAGCCAATACGGCATCGGGATGGTTTGCGCGCGGATCGCCCAAATCGTGCTGCGTGACGAGCGCGCCGTTGTTCCGATTGGAGTCTACAACCCCCGGCTCGGTGTAACGCTGTCGCTGCCCAGCATCGTCGGACGAACCGGATGCCTCCAGATTCTGCAGCCGCCGCTGTCCGACGGCGAGCGTGTCGATCTGGACCGATGTATCGAAACGTTGCGCCAGGCGCAGCAACGCATTCGCTGACAAACGACGCGACCTGATTCGTCCGTATGGTTGGGTTAAACGCTTGTTTAATTGAAAGCGCCACCTGCAGCAGAGATGTTCGGGACTCAGGCTCGAACGGTCACCGTTGGATGATGGAGGATTCCCATGACATTGCCGGTCAATCCGGTGTCGATCAATGGCATCAGCATTCCCGACAGCCGGTTGGCGCGCGACATCGGCGAATTGGTACGCGACACCGAGTCGCCGCTATTGTTCCATCATTCCAGCCGGGTCTACTATTTCGCAGCCCTGGCCGGCAAACGTCGCGGCCTGATGTTCGATCCGGAGCTGCTCTATGCCGGCGCGATGTTCCACGATATGGGCCTCACCCACGCGCACAGCAGCGGGCATGAGCGCTTCGAAGTCGACGGCGCCAATGCCGCCCGCGAGTTCCTCCGCGGCCGTGGCATTCCGCAGTCGGACATCGATACCGTCTGGACGGCGATCGCCTTGCACACGACGCCCGGAATCCCGCAGCATATGCATCCCGTTGTCGCCCTGCTGACCGCGGGCGTCGAGATGGACGTGCTCGGTCTCGCCTACTCCGAATACAGCAAGGCCGAGCGCGAGACGGTGGTGCGTGCCCATCCGCGCGACGAGCACTTCAAGGAAGATATCATCCAGGCGTTCTACGACGGCATCAAGCACAAGCCGGACACGACATTCGGCAACGTCAAGGCCGATGTGCTGGCGGACAAGGATCCCAGTTTCAAGCGCGGCAATTTCTGCAGCGTGATCCGGGGCTCGGCATGGCCGAGTCCCCACATTGCCGGACCAGCCTTGTCGTCGTCGGCTGGCGCCGCTGTTCATCGGTGAGCCAGTCTTCCCGGATATTGTGGGCTGCCTCCCATGAGAAGAGGTCAGCGGTGCAGCATCGCGCGCTCATCCCTTCTTCGCGAGCCGCGCGTTGAACGAAGCCAGATTGATCCTGACCCTTTCATGGGTTCCGTTGCCGATCTCTTCTCTCTCGTCGCGCGCGGTGACCTTGAATTCGATAAGCCTTTCCGTGACCTTGGTGACTTCGGCCTCGGCGCGAACGTCGTGACCGACTGGCGTGGCGGCAAGGTGTCGCACGTTGATGGATGTCCCGACGGCGCTTTCGCCCGGCTCCAGGAATGGCCTGATGGCATTCAGAGCGGCATTTTCCATGATCAGGATCATGACAGGGGTCGCCAGCACCGGAGGCAGCATCGCGTCCTTGACCTGGCTGGCGAGGTGCTCGGGCTGAACATGCAGGGTGAACGTTCCCCTGGCTCCCAGCGGTATCTGGCGCATTTTACGCAGTCCCCTGGGTACGCGAGGGCCTGGCGCTGGATGATGAGGTCATGACAAATCTCCGGACAGTTTACATCTATCTGACGTCGACGGCCGGGTTTCGCCAGCTCTTTTGCCCTGGGGATCATGAGACCGCATGCGCCGGCCTGGCGCGGAGCCGATCACTGATATCATTGGCATTTTTCTCAAAACGCCAACCGGTGCTCTCAAAGTGTCGCCAAAAGCCGTTCAATATTCGCGGCTGGGAGGCCGGGATGGGGACTGCCAGGACGATCATGCTGCCCTTTTTAGGTCCGGATGACACGCGCAACGGGCGACGAGGGTGTGGCGATGTGTAATCGTCGTTCCCGCTCATTCCAAGGCGACGCCGATGGCCATCCATAGTCGTGCCGGTTTTACGGTTGCCGTCGTCTTGGCGCTCTCAACGTTTTGTGCCTACGGGCACGCGGCGTCGCCGGAGCCCGCCCCCGACAGCGTGTCGCTCAGCGACTCGACGATCGCCTGGAGCACCGTCAAATACGCGACCACCGCCGACAACGGGTTCGTCGCTGGCTCGCTCGACAAGAACACCATCGTCGATCGCACGTTCCGGACCCGGGTGCTGGAAAATCGCTATCTGAAGGTGACGCTGGTGCCCGAATTCGGCGGGCGCATCGTTTCCATCCTCTACAAGCCGACCGGCCACGAACAGCTTTATCGCACGGAAGTCGGCGTTCCCTACGGGATCAAGGCCGGCAATTTCTATTACGACTGGCTGATGGTGTATGGCGGCATCTTCCCCACCTTCCCGGATCCCGAGCATGGCAGGACCTGGCTGAAGCCGTGGGATTTCAGGGTGGTGAAACAAAGCGCCGATGAAGTGACGGTGGCGATGTCGATTGCCGACGATGTCGCCTATGCCGCGGCACCAAGCAGGTTCTCGCGGGGTTCGACCAGCATCGAGGCGACCTATTATGTCACGCTGAAAGCCGGCCGCGCCGCGCTCGACGCGCGCGCGGTGCTGAAGAATCCGCGCGACGGGACGGTGCAGTACGAGTACTGGAGCTGCACGACGCTGGCGCCGGGATCCGACCCGCAACATCCCCAAACCACCGGCAGCGCCGAAATCATCGCGCCGATTGCGGCCTACACCACGCCCGACTGGTCGGCCAATCTGGCCGAGGGCGACCAGAGCCTGGGGCCCGGCAGAAGCCGCTTCGAAAAACTGCGCTACTTCAGGAACTGGCCGACCATGGGCATCGCCTATGCCGCGCCCGATATGCAGGGTGGCAATTTCTGGGGCGTGATCAACCACGACAATGAAGAGGGCATCATCCGCATCGCCGACAACACGGTCACGCGCGGCCTGAAAATGTGGACCTGGGGATATCCCGCGTTCACCGACCACGCCGACCCTCGCAGGGAGCCCAGGGAACAGCAGCCTTACGTCGAATTGTGGGCCGGCGTGTCGGACCAGTTTTTCCACAGCGCCAGTCTTTCCGCACAAGGCGAAGTGTCGGTTCCGGAAACCTACAGCCCGACCGTCGGCATGAGCAACGTGACGCAGGCGAACGAGCGCATCCTGGTCAATTTCTCGGCCGCGGCGTCGGCGGCTCATCTGCAGTTCTTCAGCATCGAGCCGGCGACGCCGCTGCGCGTCACCTTGAAACGCGGCGATGCGGTATTGTTCGACGGGGCCGTGACAGCCGATCCCGAAAAAGGCAATCACATTTCGGCGGCGATTCCGGCCGGCGGCAGTGGCGACCGGGTGCAGCTGGCGATCAGCACGGCCGACGGCAAACAGCTGATCGCCGCCGAGACGGAGATAAAATAAGTTCTTGCCGAACGCAGATGAACGAGACTTGGCGCTCGTGACCGTGCCCTCTCCCGTAAGGGGAGAGGGCACGGTCACGGACGCCCGCCTATTCCTTTGCCCCCGCCGCGTTGCGGGCCATGAAGGTTTCCGGGCTGCCGTCGGCGGGATCGACGAAGATGATGTCGGTCGGCTCGCGCCTTGGCGTGTCCACCGACAGGAACACCACCGGGTGCTCGAGCAGCTCCGGCATCGCATGGACCGTGCCGCGCTCGAAGAACAGAAGCTGGCCGGGTTTGAACTCGGCCTTGGTGGCGGCGTCCTTGGCCCAGAACGTGCCCCTTCCGGAAAAAACATAGAGGAACTCGTCGCAGGTGGCGTGATAGTGCGGGGGCGTCGGCCGGTAGACCCGAAACACCCTCGAGCTGGCATGCTCCCGATTGGTCAAATATTCGTCGACCAGCAAGGTCGAGGCGGTCTCGGGAAAGCTATCGGCGACCGCCTGGATGTCGAACCGCCCGGTGGTCTTGTGGTCGGTGCCGTCCATGGGTTTTCCGTTTCTTTGATCTCGTGGTCCGGATCTGCAGTCATCAAACATAAAATGGCAATGCCGTCCCTGACAAGGTTGCGCCGGGCCGGGCAGCCACAACAGAAGTTATGGTTGTTTCGTGCGGCTCTCCCACTAAATTGCCGTTTAAACAAACGGGCGGTTGGCGAACACGGCCTTCAGGCCGGCAGCGGGAGGAAATTGATGCGGGTTTTGCGGTTTTGGCTGCTGGTGGCGGCTTTGATGGTGTTGCCCCGATCGGTCTATGCCCAGCAGGAGGGCAGTTTTGTCATTCCGAACTTCCAGTTCGAGAAGGGCGGCGAGCTCACCGACATGAAGGTCGGATACATCACCTGGGGCAGGCTCAACCAAGCCAAGGACAACGCGATTCTGATCCTGCCCGCAACCAACGCGCCGAAGGCGTGGGCGGCCTATCACATCGGTCCCGGCAAGACCTTCGACAACGACAAATATTTCATCATCGGCGTCGACCCGATTGGAAGCGGGACCTCGTCGCAGCCTGGGGACGGGCTCGGCCCAAAATTTCCGAAATACACCATCCGCGACATGGTCCGCGCCCAGCACGAATTGCTGACCCGGCAATTCGGCCTCAGCCAGGCCAGGGCGATCGGCGGCGCCTCGATGGGGTCGTTCCAGTCGGTGGAATGGGGCGTGACCTATCCGGGTTTCGCCAAAGGCCTGGTGCTGTGGGTGCCGGCGGCCAGGAGCGACCGGCATTTTCAGGCGATCGTCGATGCGGTCAACGCGGTCATCACGCTGGATCCGGCGTATAGAGGCGGAAACTACGACACCCAGCCGGTCGAGGGCATGCGCCGCGCCGGCATGGTGTATTTCCCCTGGCTGTACAGCGACCAGTATCTGGCGCAGCTGGTCAACGATGCCGATTTCGACCGGGCCAAGATGGCGTTCGGCGACGGCTGGGCCAGGAGCTGGGACGCCAACACCCTGATATGGCGCTACGAGGCGTCCCGAAACCACGACGCCTCCGAGCCGTTCGGCGGCGACATGAAGAAGGCGCTGTCCCGGATCGATGTGCCGGTCCTGATCCTGTCGAGCTCGAGCGATCGCACCGTGCCGGCCTATCTGACCGATGAACTGGAGAACGACCTTGCCCACGTCAAGCGGATCGTGTTCCAGACCCGCAACGGCCACCTCGGCTACCTGCAGCCTGCGGGAACGCCGGAATACCAGGAGATCAGCTCGGCAACCCGGGAGTTCATCGAGTCCCTCGGCAAATGAAGCCGCGGCCGGCAGGTTTGCGATGGTGCGTGGGATCGTCGGCCGATCAACGGCGTTACCGAGGCCCTACTCGGCCGACAGGGGATCGCCGGATAGTGCCCAGCTGGTTCCGTCGAAAACCGCAATCCGGAGAGTCTTGAAGGCTGCGTAGTCGTCCGGCTTGGTACTGATCGAGATGCCCGGAAGCATCATCGGCAGTCGCTCGCCATGCAGCGAGGTCGCCTGGTGAATGAGGTTTTCCCTGGTCAGGTCGTCGCCGCATTTCTGCAAGGCCAGGGTCACGCCATGGACGTTCATATAGGCCACCAGAACGGAATAGTCGTCCGGATTGGCGGCAGGCGCGTATTTCTTCAGAAATTCCTTGTACGCCTTTACTTCCTCGTCATTGGCCCATGCCGGGTCGCCCGGCTGCTTGAGAAACTGGGTGGTGACCAGGCCTTTTGAAGCCTCAAGACCCGCAGGCTTCAGCACGGTCTCGAGCGATGCCGAGGAACCGCCGATGATGTGGAGCGGGCTCCAGTTCAGTTCGTGAATCTTGCGGATGGATTGCGCGGTGGCCTTGGCCGCGGTTTGTTCGACCACCGTGTCGACGCCGGCGGCTTTCAGTTGAACGATCTGCGAATCGATCGTCGGGTCGGAAAGTTCATAGGAGACCTCGGCCACGATCTGCGAAGCCTTGGCCCCGAGCCCCCGGTGCAACCCCTTGACATAGTCTTTTCCAAAATCGTCATTCTGGTAGAAGACGCCGATCTTGGCGTCCGGATGGTCTTTCAGGATGTACTTGGCGACCACCGCGCCTTCGGTTTCGAAATCAGGGTAGAGCGGCACGGTCCACGGGTAGGTCTTCGGGTCGTTGAAACGACGCCCCCCCGCCGTGATGAACAGCTGCGGCACCTTGTTCGAATTCAGGAATTTCTGGATGGCGACGTTCGGCGCGGTGCCGATGGTGCCGACCTCCGCCAGCACGCCGACATCCTCGACCAGTCTGCGCGATTGTTCGATGGCCTTGGGGGCGCTATAGGCATTGTCGAGCTGGGTGAAGCTGATCTTGCGCCCGTTGATCCCTCCCTGCTCGTTGAGCATTTCGAAATAGCCGACCACGGCGCGTCCGGCGCCGGCGCCGAAAGCGGACGCCGGGCCGCTGAGCGGCGTCGATTGACCAATCTTTATCTCGGTGTCGCTGACGCCGGGGCCGTAGGCCTTCTGGGCCGAGGCGGGAGCCGAGGCAAGCAGCGCGGATATGGCCAATGTGCCGCAGATGCGGTTCGCGGTCAGGGGCAATTCGCTTCCTCCATTTTGAGTTCAGGCGTTTTCTTATTTCAGCAGTTCGCGGGCGACCACCATGCGCTGGATCTGGTTGGTGCCCTCGAAGATCTGGGTCAGCTTGGCGTCGCGCATCATGCGTTCGACCGGATAATCCATGGTGTAACCGTAGCCGCCGAAGATCTGCACGGCGTCGGTGGTGACCTTCATGGCCATGTCGCTGCCGAAGCATTTGGCCATGCTCGCCAGCACGTTCAGGCGCTTCCAGTCGCCGTCGTCGCCGGCGCGTGCGCATTCATAGACCAGCGCGCGGGCGGCCTCGATCTGGATCGCCATGTCGGCCAGCATGAATTGTATACCCTGGAATTCCGAGATGGATTTCCTGAACTGCTTGCGCTCCCTGGCGTAAGCCACACTGGCGTCGAGCGCGCCCTGCGCCAGTCCGACCGACTGGGCGCCGATGGTCGGCCGATTGAGGTCGAGCGCGCGCATCGACGCCCGAAAACCCTTGCCCTCTTCGCCGACCAGGCTCTCCGCCGGCACCCGGACATTGTCGAAGAAAATCGGCGTATTGGGCGCGCCGCGAAAACCCATCTTCCGCTCATGGCGCCCGAAGCTGATGCCCGGCATCTTCTTCGGTTCGATGATGAAGGCGCTGATGCCGTCCGCCCCCGAACTGTCGCTGGTCCGCGCCATGACCACGATATAATCGGCCACCACGCCGTAGCTGCACCACTGCTTGCGGCCATTGAGCACGTAGCAGTCGCCGTCGCGGACCGCCCGCGTGCTCATCGCCGAGACGTCGGAGCCCGCCTGCGGCTCGGAAATCGCGATCGCCGTCACCACGCCGCCTGCCGCGATGATCGGCAGGTATTTCCTGCGCTGTTCCTCGGAGCCGAAGTGAAGCAGCGGCATGATGAACATGGTGTTGAGACCGGCGATCGAGGCGCATGCCGGCGAGGCCCGCGAGATTTCCTCGCGCGCGATGCACATCATGGTCAGGTTGCCGTTCGGGCCGCCATATTGTTCGGGCACCCAGAGCTGCATCAGCCCCATTTCGCCGAACAGCTTGACCAGCTCGAGCGGGAAGCGGTCGGTCTCGTCGATCGCCGCCGCGATCGGCGCCACGTGCTTGCCGACCATCTTTCTGACGGTGTCGCGGAAGGCGAGCTGCTCTTCGGTGAAGCTCATGACGGGGCCGATCCCTGGGTCAAAGCCAAAATAAGGGCTTTCTTTTAATGGGTGATCCATTTAATAATCACGCCCATGAACACCAAGTCAAGCCCTCGCAGGCCACCGCGCTTGCGGCCCGTCCCGCTCAAGGCGCGGGAACGAGCCCCCGACCACCGTGCGACCGCGTTGCCGGTCCCGCTGGAATTTCGCCCGATTCGCACCCGGCGGGCGTTCGAGGAGATCTGCCAGCGGATCCGCGAGCAGTTGGCGCTCGGCGTCCTCAAGCCGGGAGACAAGCTGCCGCCGGAGCGCGATCTCGCCCAGCAACTCGGCGTCAGCCGCAACGTCTTGAGGGAGGCGCTGCGCAGCCTGGAGATGGCCGGAGTCCTGCGGCTGCAGAAGGGCGTCAAGGGCGGCGCCTTCATTCAGGAGGGCGACACCAGCCGCATGAACGATGTGATGCGGGACATGCTGAGTCTCGGATCGATCTCGGTGCGCGAGCTGTCGGAAGCCCGCATCCATGTTCTCGATCTCGTCGTTCGCCTGGTTTGCGCCAATGCGCGGCAGGCCGATTTCCAGGCCCTGGAAGCCAATATCGAGCGCACCGAACTGGCGACGCGCGAGGGCCGGTTGCTCGATCGGGTCGAGTGCTCGCGCGAGTTCTACAAGCTGCTGGCGCTGGCGGCCGGCAACAAGGTGATCGCCATGATCGTGGACTCGGTCACCGAGATCCATATGCGTTTCGTCTATGCCAAGGTCGCTTCGAGCGGCGCGGCGACGCCGGGGCTGGCCGAAAAGCGCCGGCTGTTCCTTGCGGCGCTCCGCGCCCGCGACGTCGCCGCGGCCGGCCGCCTGATGCGAAGCCATCTGGAATCCGTGCAGCGGATGCTGGAAACGGACCCGGGTTCGATGTCGCTTCACGTCGCCCTGGCAGACCTGCATCCAGGCGTGCGCCGCTAGATGGCGCGCGCCCGCAACCAACGCCGATAATCAGATCGAGAGGGAGGAAAAACATGTCCAGCTATGCCAAATACGAATGCCTCAAGGTCGAGGTCTCCGAGAAGGTGGCGACCGTCACGCTCAACCGCCCGCAGGCGCGCAACGCCATCAACCAGAAACTGATCCGTGAGCTGCGGACGATCTGGGACGATCTCGCCGACGATCACGCCGTCAGCGCGGTGGTGCTGACCGGAGAAGGCGACTTTTTCAGCGTCGGCGGCGACGTCAAGGCGATGTCGGAGCGTCCCGGCGGCGACGTCCTCGAGGAGGGCGAGGTGCATGATCCGATGATCAGCCGGCGCGGCGTCACGCGCCAGCTCGAACTGGACAAGCCGATCATCGCCGCCATCAACGGCGACGCCATCGGCCTGGCCGCGACCCATGCGCTGCTGAGCGACATCACGGTGATGGCCGAAGATGCCCGGATCGGCGACACCCATGTCTCGCGCGTCGGCCTGGTCGCGGGCGACGGCGGCACCGTGATCTGGCCGCTGCTGATCGGCATCAACAAAGCCAAGGAATATCTGATTCGCGGCACGCTGCTGAACGGCAAGGAAGCGGAGCGGATCGGGCTCGTCAATCACGTCGTGCCCCGCTCCGAGGTGCTGTCCAAGGCCCGCGAAATCGCCGTCGAGCTCGCCAACGGCCCGACCTGGGCGATTCGCTGGACCAAGCTTTCGATCAACCAGATCGTCAAGGAGCGGGTCAACATGCTGCTCGAAGCCTCGATGGCGCTGGAGCAGGTGACGTTCGAAACCGCCGATCACAAGGAGGCGACGATGTCCTTCAAGGAAAAGCGCAAGCCGAAATTCGGAAAGGCGTAGCCAAAGCCATGGATCCGAGCGAGCTCCCGAGCGACGAAAACAGGGAGATGCTCCGCGATTCCTTGCGCGGTTTTCTCGACCAGCATTGGAATCCCGATGCGGCGGCGAAGCAGGCTGCCACGGCGGAGCAGGTTTCGGCGATCTGGACCAGGCTGGTCGGGCAGGGCGTCGCCGCGCTCGGCTGCGATTTCAGCGAGGGCGGCTTGCGCGAGATTCTGGTGGTGATGGCCGAACTCGGCCGCGCCGCCTGCCCGGCGCCGATGTGGTCGGCCGCGCTCGCCAATCTCGGGCTTTCCGGGTGCCGCGCCGATATCGCGGCGAACCTGCTTGCACAATTGCATGCCGGAACCGCACGCGTTGCGTTCTGCTTCGGCGCGCGAAATCCCGATCGCCATGCGGGCTCGATCCGGATCATGGACGGAAAAGCCAGCGGATTGCTCCGCTTCGTCGAGGTCGCCGCGAGCTGCACGCACCTCCTCGCCGCGATGGAGGAGAATGCGCTCGCGGTCATCGAATTGGGCGCTTCCGGCGTCGACCTCGAATCGACGCGGGCCATGGGCGCCGAGGGGCTTTACGAGATTCGATTGAATTCGGCGCCCGCGGCCATCATCGAGCTGGCAGCTTCGGCAGCGGACGATCTGTTGGTCGAGGCAAGGCTCGCCTTGATGGCGCGCGCATATGGCGCGGCGCGGCGGTCCTTCGACCTGGTCGTCGATTACGCCAAGGAACGCCAGCAATTCGGGCAGGCGATCGGCAGGTTTCAGGCGATCCAGCACAAGCTTGCCGACGGCCTGATCGCGCTCGAGGGCGTCCGGCTCAGCCTCGACCACGCTGGCCATCTGCATGATCGCAGCGACCCGAGCTGGCGCTATTTTGCGAGTTCGGCGGCGGCCTTCGCCGGCGACGCCTTGCGGCGGGTTTCGCTGGAAACCCAGCACACCTTCGGCGCGATCGGCTATGCCGAGGAGCACGAAGCGCCACGTCACTTCAAGCGCGTGCATCTCGATACCATCGCGCTCGGCGGGGCACCGGAGGCGCGGCGTCGCGTCGCCGCGTTTCTGCTCGACGATGGCGGGCACGGCCTCCCGCAAGTTGACCTTGGCCCGGCGGGAAACGAGTTGCGCGAGCAGGCGCAGCGCTGGCTGGAAGCACACTGGTCCGGCGCCCGCAAGGCGGCCTTTGACGCGAAGCCGTTTTCGAAGCGCGAGTTCGATGTCGAATTTGCGCTGGATATCGGCAACACCGGCTGGATCGGGCTCGGATGGCCAAGGCAATTCGGCGGCCAGGCGCGTTCGCCGCAGGAACAGCTCGCCTTCATGGAAACCATGGAGCGGGCCGAGGCGCCGCGGATCGGGGCCGCGATCCAGGCCAACGCGCTGATGATGTTCGGCACGCCGGACCAACAGCGGAAATATTTGCCCGAGATCCTGCGCGGCGAGGCCATGCATGGCATGGGTTACAGCGAACCGCAGGCGGGCTCGGACCTAGCGGCGCTGCGCACCAGCGCGGTACGCGAGGGCGACAGCTGGGTCATCAACGGGCAGAAGATCTGGACCACCACCTGGTGGGGAAAATACATGTTCCTTGCCGCGCGAACCGACCCCAAGGCCGCGCCGCCACATGCCGGAATCAGCATGTTCATCGTGCCGATGGAGGCAAAGGGCGTCACGATCCAGCCCGCGACCACGATGTATGACGGCTCCTTTGCCAACATCTTCTACGACAATGTCCGCATTCCCTTGGAAAATCTGGTCGGCGAGGTCAATGGCGGATGGAAGGTGCTGACCGGGGCGCTCGCCTTCGAGCGCGGCCTGGTCGGCGGCGGCATCGTTCTCAAGGTGGCGCACGCTTTCGAGCAATTGCGCGGACGCGTGATGGCGCGGGACGGCGATGCGCCGCCGCTTTCAGACGATCCGGTCGTGCGCGACCGGATCGCCAGGCTTGCCGCCGAGATCGAGGTCGGCCGCCAGCTGATGATGCATTGCGCGGAGCGCGCAGCGGACGGCATCACGCCGCCGGAATACGGCGCGATCAGCAAGGTGTTTTCCGGCGAACTGATGGAACGTTTTGGCGAGGCCGCGCTCGACATCCTGGGCATGCGCGCGGCACTCTCCGAACAGATGCCGGGGGCGATCGACAACGGCCGGTTCGAGCAGAACCTGCGCCATTCCCTGATGTGGGTCATCAGCATCGGAACCAACGAAATTCAGCGCAGCCTGATCGCGCAACGCGGACTTGGGCTGCCGAGATAGGAGTGAGGCCATGCAGCAATCCGATACCAGGACGGCGCCGCTCGATGGCGTGCGCGTGCTGGATTTCTCCATCATGCTGGCCGGCCCCTATTGCGCGCGGCTATTGGCGGATGTCGGCGCCGACGTCATCAAGATCGAGCCGCCGGAAGGCGACGACATGCGGTTGCGTGCTCCCTTGCGCGAAGGCAACAGCGCCTATTTCGGCCAGCTCAACGCCGGCAAGCGAAGTATCGCGCTCGACCTGAAAAGCCTCGAGGCGATCAAGCTCATTCACCGGCTTGTCGAACAGACCGATATCCTGGTGGAGAACTTTCGCCCGGGCGTGATGGATCGCCTCGGGCTCGGCTATCAGGCGTTGCGAAACATCAATCCGCGACTGATCTACTGCTCGATCTCCGGCTACGGGCAGACCGGTCCGGCGGCCGAGCGCGCCGCCTATGCCATGATCGTCCACGCCGAAAGCGGATTCGACCGCGCGCTGATGCGCTATGCCGGCGACAGGGACAGGCCCGCCTCGGGCGCCGTGTTCGTCGCCGACGTGCTGGGCGGAATCTTCGGCTATTCCGCCATTCAGACCGCGCTGGTGCAACGCGCGCGGACCGGCGAGGGTCAGCGCATCGACGTCGCCTTGATGGATTGCATGCTGAACCTGCTGATCTATGAGTTGCAGGAGGCGCAGTTTCCGAACCCGTCGCCGCGCCCGACCTATGGCCCGGTCCGCGCCAGGGATGGCGATATCCTGATAGCGCCGATCACGGCGCGGAATTTTGCCGCTCTTTGCGAACTGACCGGGCAGGCCGAGCTGGCCAACGACCCGCGATTTACGAGCGTGCGGGCGCGCGGCGCCAACTGGAAGGCGATGATGGGCGTGATCGAGCAATGGACGCAGCGACATACGGTCAGCGAATGCATCCTGGCGCTCGATCGCGCCGGCGTTCCCAGCGCCGTCTATCGCGATCCCGGCGCGGCGTTGACCGATCCGCATCTGCTCGAGCGGGGCGCTTTCGCGAAACTGGCGGATGGCGCCGGCGAGTTTGTCGGGGTCAATGCGCCCTGGAAGATGTCCGGCGCGCACACCGAAATGCAGCGCGAGGTGCCGGCTACCGGCGCGCACCGCGACGAAATTCTTTCCCGGATTCTCGATCTGTCACCGGATTCGATCGCGCAGCTCGTCGCCGCCGGCGCTTTTGGCAAGCGGGGGGATCGAACCGCCGACAACAAGTAGGCGCCGAAAGAGCGCCGTCACCGTGACGATCGCGAGCGTCCAACCGATCTCGGGGTCGTCGCCACACACAGGGAGGAAAAACCGATGCTCGACAGGCCGCTGGACAATGCAATCGCCGATCACAAGACCTATGGCAGCGTCGAGGCGCAGCACCGGCTGTTCGCCGGGTTGAGGCGCGACGATCCGGTCCATTGGACCGAGCCCGACGGCTATCGCCCGTTCTGGACGATCTCGAAATATGCCGACATCGTCGAGATCGAACGCCAGGCCGATCGCTTCATCAACCAGCCGCGGACGAAACTGCTGAGCATCGATTTCGAGAGCAAGGTCAAGGCGGCCATGAATGGCGGGCCGATGCTGGTTCGCGCCTTGCCGCAAATGGACAATCCGGACCATTCGAAATATCAGAAGCTCACCCATGCGTGGTTTCAGCCGCGCCACATACGCACCCTGACGGATCGCATGGAGGCGCTGGCGAAGCAGAGCGTCGATCGGCTCTGCGCGATCGGCGGCGAATGCGACTTCTACAACGAGATCGCGATCTATTATCCGCTGCGCGTCCTGATGACGATCCTCGGGCTGCCGCGCGAGGACGAGCAGCGCCTGTTGAAGATCACCCAGGCCTATTTCGGCGGCGGCGATCCGGAGATGCAGCAGGGCAACGACCTGATCGACGCGACCATGGCCTATGTCGACTATTTCAAGGATGTCGCGCGGGAACGGCGGCAGAACCCCAAGGACGACGTTGCCACCGTGATCGCGACATCCGAGATCGACGGCAAGCCGATCGGCGATTTCGAGGCCTATTCCTATTACGTGGCGCTGGCCAGCGCAGGGCATGACACCACCAGCGCCACCATTGCGGGCGGGCTGCTGGCCCTGATCGAAAATCCCGATGCGATGGCCCGCCTGCGGGGCAATCCCGACCTGGTGTCGGATGCGGCCGAGGAGATGGTGCGCTGGGTGTCGCCGGTCAAGCACTTCTTCCGGACTGCGGTCGCCGACTACGACATTCGCGGCAAGACGATCAAGGCCGGCGACAGTATCTTCATCAGCTACCCCTCCGGCAACCGCGACGAAGAAGCCTTCGATCGCCCGTTCGAATTCGTTGCTGACCGCTCCCCCAACCGCCATCTCGGCTTCGGTTATGGAATTCATGCCTGCATCGGCAGGCACCTGGCCAAGGCCGAAATCGTGGCGTTCTTTCGCGAACTGCTCCGGCGGGTCGATCGGATCGAGCTTGCCGGCGATCCGGCGTGGACGGAAACCTCGTTCCTGGGCGGGGTGAAGCGGCTGCCGGTGCGCTATCGCGCGCGCTAATCGTCATTCCGGGATGTGCTCTGGCCGGCGATAGCCGGGCGGAGCGCAGGCCCGGAATCCAAAGCCCCTGCAGTGGTTATGGATTCCGGGCTCGCTGGTGCCGCGCTTCGCGCGTCACACGCGCCCCGGAATGACAATTGTTTTGGATCGCTGTTGAAGACCGAAATGACTCGAACTTAAAAGCGCTGGACTGACCTGAAAAACAGAACCAACTACCGGGCTCGGAATGACGAGCTATTCGGAACGAGCCCAATGGCGAACAAGGATTGAGCATGCCCCACACCGCAGCGCGCGCGCTGTATCGCCATGGCGACCTCCGTCGTCTGGTCGATCCCAAAATTGTCGCCGTGGTCGGGGCATCGGAGACGCGGGGTTCGTTCGGCGAGCGCACGCTCTCCAACATGGCGGCCTTCACCGGCAAGGTTTTCGCGATCAACCCGAAATACCAGACCCTGCTCGGCCGTCCCTGCGTGGCTTCGCTCAAGGACATGCCGGAAAGCCCGGACTGCGTCGTGCTCTGCGTGGCGCGGCCGATGGTCGAGGCCATGATCGAAGCGGCGGCGGCGGTGCAGGCGGGCGGCGTGATCGTCTATGCCTCCGGTTTCGCCGAGACGGCAAAGCCGGAGCGGATCGAGGTGCAGCAGCGGCTGGTCGAGCTTGCGCAGCGCACCGCGGTGCGCGTGGTCGGGCCGAATTGCGTCGGCCTGGCCAATACGCGCTCGCGCGCCGGACTGAATTTCATGCCGGATTATGCCGGCATGGGCCACAAGCGGGGACCGATCGGCATCGTCTCGCAGAGCGGCGCGCTCGGCTACACCGTGCTGCAGGGGATGGCGCGCGGGATCGGGTTCTCGCATTATCTCGCCGCCGGCAATTCCTGTGACGTCGATGTCTGCGATTTCATCTCCTATCTCGCCGAAGACGACGACGTCAGGGCGATCATCTGCCTGCTCGAAGGGGTCAAGGACGGTGGCCGCTTTCTCGCCGCGGCGCGCAAGGCGCGCGATGCCGGCAAGGCGCTGATCGTCTACAAGACCGGCAACAGCGAGACCAGCAGCAAGGCGGCGATGTCGCATACCGGAACCATGGTCGGCTCGGCGGTCGCCTACCGCACCGCGTTCGAGGAGACCGGCGCGATCGCGCTCGACGATCTGGAAGCGGTGCTCGAAACCGCTTCCTTCATGGCCAAGACGACGGCGCCGTCGCGCGGCAACGGCGTCGGAATCCTCTCTACCTCGGGCGGCGCCGCGGTGATCTGCGCCGACAAGGCCGAAGCGCACGGCGTTTCGCTGCCCGCGCTGGAGGAAAAAACCGCAGGCGCGCTGCACCAGGTGGTTCCCGACTTCGGCTCGGTGGCCAATCCGTCCGACCTCACCGCCGAAGTGCTGAAGACCTCGGAAACCTTCGGCTTCTGCCTCGATGCCTTCCTGAACGATGCCGGCTTCAGCGCGCTGGTGATGCCGATGATCTTTGCGCATGCCTCCTCCAGCGGCGCACGGGCGCCGACGATTGTGGAAGCCGCCGCCCGCAGCGATCGGCCGCTGGCGGTGGTCTGGATGAACGAATGGTACCAGGGCCCGGGCAGCGAACTGCTCGATGCCGATCCCAGGGTCTGCATGTTTCGCTCGGCCGATCGCTGCTTTGCGACGTTGCGCGCCTGGTTCGACTGGCATCAAGGCCGGGCACACCTGCAGCTTCCGCCGCTGCGGCGATCGCCTGCCTCCGCGGAAGCTGCCGCCCGCGCCATCCTCGCCGCCGCCATCGGCCGCGGCGCGGCGCTGTCGGAGACCGATTCGAAGCGCATCCTCGGCTGCTATGGCATCGCGATCCCGCAGGAAATTCTGGCGCGTGATCCGGAACATGCGGCGCTGGCTGCCGGCCGGATCGGCGGTCCGGTGGCGATCAAGATCGTATCGCCGGATATCCTGCACAAGACCGAGGCCGGCGGCGTCAGGCTCGGACTGTCGACGCCCGAGAATGTCCGGGAAGCCGCCAAGAACATCCTGGCGTCGGCCTCCCGTTATGCGCCGCAGGCGAGGATCGACGGCATCAGCGTGCAGCAGATGGCGCCGCCAGGCGTCGAGATCGTGCTCGGGGTCAAGAACGATCGTCAGTTCGGGCCGCTGATCGCGGCCGGGCTCGGCGGCATCATGGTCGAATTGATCAGGGATAGCGCGGTTCGGCTTGCGCCGGTCGGCGAGCAGGGCGCACGGGCGATGCTGGCGTCGCTGGACGGCCATGCCCTGCTGACCGGGTTTCGCGGCAAGCCCGGCGTCGATATCGACGCGTTGGTCGACGCCATCTGCCGATTGTCCGAACTGGCGCATGATCTCTCCGACGTCATCGATCAGATCGACGTCAATCCGGTCATTGTCGGCGCTGGTGGTGTGATGGCCGCGGACGCCCTGGTGCTGTGCAGGTGAAATCCTGGCGCAGCCGGTGATCGCCTGGCCGGTGCTCAGGCGGTAACGCTTGCAAAGCTAGAGGTCGAGCACCAACACCGGCGATTTCGATCCGGAGCAGCAGATCATGATCTTGCTGTTTTCGGCTTTTTCCTCATCGCTGAGGAAGCTGTCGCGATGGTCGGGTATGCCATCGATCACCCTGGTTTCGCAGGTGCCGCAAACGCCTTCGGTGCAGGAGAAGGAGACGTTGACGCCGGCATCGAGCAGCGCGTCCAGAATGCTGTCGCCGGGCTGCACCGCGATGGTGCGCCCGCTGCGCTGCAGCTGCACCTCGAAGCCGCCGTGCTCTGCCGAAGCCGGATTTTCCGTCATCGCGCCCGCTCCATGACTGAAGGCGCGCTACAGCGCATAGCCGAAATCCGCGCCGAGCCTGGCCGTCATGTGCGGACGGCCGAAATCGACCCATGAGGTTGATTCCGGCAGCGTCAGCGAAACCGCGCGCACCATGAAGGTGTCGGGATTGCTCACCCCGCTGGGCCTGATGCCGCGGTCGCGGTAGGCGCTGACGGCTTCGAGCAGCAGCCGCCTTGTCATCGCGATTCCGGTATCGCTGGATCCGAGATGCTCCTTGGTGCGGTCGAAGATCGGCCGTATCCCGCTTTGGCAGGCGCCGTCCTGGATCCAGAGCCCGGGCAGGCCGGAGAACCAGGTGTCGACCTGGCTTTGATAGTCGAACTCGAATCCGGTCTCGCGCGTAAACCGGGTCCAGTAGTCGGCGTAAGGCGTGGTCGGGTCTTTCCTGACGAAGGCGTGCTTGCTCGGATGGCCGGTTTCGCGGCCCTGGTGGCCTTGCTCGAACAGTTCGCGGGTCCGCGCCGGGAGCGGCTCGGACGGGTGGTAGGAAAAGAAGATGCAGAGCGTGTGATTGTCGTCCATCGGCACCCAGGCATGGCCGCTCAGATCCGGAAATTTCGATTGCGGCGGCACCAGCGAGTAGAACGGCATCATGAACTGGTTGACGCGCCAGTACAGTCTGTCGCCGTCGAGACGGCGTTTAGCCGCGATGCTCATGCCAAAATCCTGCCGGATGCATTCGAAGGTCGGCCGCAGGTCGCGCTTGGCCAGCCACGCGTTGATCGCGCCCTTGGAGTCGATGCGGCTGTGAAGAATCGGCGCATGCGCGGAATCGATTTCGCCCTCCAGCGCCTGCAGCCAGTTGCATTCCTGCACCCGCATCGAAACCTGGACGTTTTCCGCCGGCACCAGATTCCATTCCAGATTCGGCAGCGGCGGGGGATCCGCCGCCTCCGGGCCCATATAGGCCCAGACCATGCCGTTGCGTTCCCGGCAAGGATAGGCCGTGATCCTGACCTTGTCCTTGAACCGGCTCTTGACCGGCTCGGCCGGCATGTCCACCACCGCGCCGCTGACGTCGTATTTCCAGCCGTGATAGACACAGCGCAGGCCGCAGTCCTCGTTGCGGCCGAACATCATCGGCGCCCCGCGATGCGCGCAGGCGTTGGCGACGAGACCGACGCGGTGTTCGGAATCGCGGAAGGCCACCAGGTCTTCGCCCAGCAACATGATGCGCTTCGGCTGG
>Ga0182030_10005157_pt1 | contig 27766 bp, 22 predicted proteins | sample 812S3MmetaG_FD_121299 | JGI IMG/M metagenome (GOLD analysis project Ga0182030, IMG submission 121299) | Permafrost microbial communities from Stordalen Mire, Sweden - 812S3M metaG (Illumina Assembly) | ecosystem: Environmental > Terrestrial > Soil > Wetlands > Permafrost | place: Sweden... | reverse complement strand
TCTAGGGACATGTATGACAATATATAGTATAGGTTTTCCAGACTAGAGGACGTGGTGATAACTTGGCATCGGATTGGCAAGTTTTGGGCTCATAGTTGTGGATAGGAACGACTATTGTGATAGAAAACCGTTGCGGAATCTTTTTCCACTGTTGAGATTTGTGAGGATGAAACAATGGATTTTGTGGTCAGTGTACAGAGGCGGTAGAGGATGACCTAGCATGGTATTTGATTTTTGGTCTATGAGAACTTGCTGTCTAGACCCATGAAAGACCAGTCTGGGTTCTGGACTCTCCCTTTCATCTTCCCTGTCTGACTAAACAAGATTTTATAACATTACCCCCTTACTTTGAAAGAACGAAGTCTGTAGGGATGCAATAAAAAAGTTGAGAATATATCTCTACGGACATCGCTGAAGGCCTTATCTGCCATTACAGGAACTGCTCGGAGTTGCCCCAAATTAGTTCTGCAAAGGAGCATGTATTTCCTCAAACTCCTCCCTACCAGCACTCATTAGAACTCTGCGATGCTTGCTGTCCTTGAGTTCTCCCTTGCAGATGCATCAAAGCATGAGGACCTTGCCTTTTGCACATCCTCCTCTGCATCTACCTTAGGCGTTTAAGAAGTGTGATGATTTACAAACACACTAAAGAAATACCCACACTGTGAATCATCCTGATTCACAGACTTCTGGGGTTTTTTTTGTTTTATAGATTTATAGACACGCCATATCTACCCTAACAATATTGTGAATATCCCTGGCCTGCAGCCTTAACTTTAGGGTATCTGTATATAGACACATGGTAACAAGCGTCACCAAAATTCCTGTTCAATCTCTATGCAAAAATTCTGCCTCATTCCTATTCCAATGTAATGTCCCTGGCCTCGCTCTTGTGTCGAGGGAATTTCGCCGGGAGATGGAGATGGAATTTTTGTCTCTTGGGCAGGAAATCTAGAGGGCACTGGGCATCTGCTCTTCAGTCTTGCAGCCTTTTCCCCAGATTGAACTTGGCCCTACTGTAACAGGTTGCGAGCTGTTGGACGGCTTTTCAAACTGTGAACTGAGCCCTAACTGCTAAAAAGGACAATTTCTTTGGCTGGGGAACTGCTGCATATCTGAGGTGGACTGGTACAACCACAGAAGTAAACAAAAAGCAGAATATGGCTCCCTTATAAAATATTGCTGCAGTTTCATCTAGTTTACTACTTCTAGAAGTAGGAATTTTCCTGGTGTTCCTCTCAAAGGCGTGCAACTATCCTCTACCAAGAAACTCCGATCTAAAACCCTCCATCTATACATACCCTTCTCCCATGTCCTCCCTCGAGTTGCATGCTGGAACATGCCACTGGACTGTCATCTCGGCGTGAATCATTTTATGTCACGTGCCCTGAGTTTATCTCTGCAATCAGCAAGGTATAAAAGCATTGCGGAATTCTCCATTAACAGCTAAGCCACATCTCCATCCACTCTGATCGAACTACGTGACGCTTCCGATCTTGGACTTTGACACAGTGGGCTGAGATTGCACCCTGGCTAAGTCGACATGTAGTGGGACAGATTTTTTCTTCTGAGCACACACAACCACACACTCTGTCTCGTAGAAGAAAATGGACGGCTGTGACACTTCGAACCGCGGTGAACTAAATCATAACTGCCAGGTATTGCAGACGTTGTCATTGGGACATTCCCGAAAATTTGAGGAAGCCTGTCGCAACCCCCAAGCCAAGTTGAAAGGATCATTGGGAGGACAAGGGCTAAAGGTAACTGTGTCAATCAGCAATGAAACTCTTCTCTTGCGATCATTTATGAATCTCTTTGAAATAGATGTTTTCGTCTCCATTGCGTCACAACTTCTGCACTCAAGCCAATCTCGTCCGACAGTCCGACAGCGTCTCCAGCCGCATTTTCGCAACGTTGAATCTACCCACAACAGTAGATCCGTTTGCAGCATTCTATTTGTTCCCAACTGTAAGCGTGTACACAACGGGAACTATACCGCACTGTTGAGAAAAGAGATGACTGTCCCCAATTGTCTTGTGAAGTCTCCCAGTTAACCCCGTAAACAAATATGGCTTTTTGAGAAAGACGGGAAATGCTGCGCAGCCACGTTACTTTTATTCCTTTGGTTATTGGACTGCGTGATTGTTGAATAGTCAATGAAGAATGTGAGCAGTTTTATATCCCCAAGAAAGGTCTTCCCACGTGATCATACTAATGACTTGCTGAGAACCACAGGATCTGCATTCTCTTATTGCTTCTGATCTTGGAATACCATTCCCATGTGATCATGGCAATGACGCATCGAGAACCACGGAATCTGACATGATTATGTTGCTTCTGATCCTTGAAGTAAACAAATGAACAGAAATGGATGATATAAGTGTACTTCAATCTCTCAAAGGTATGTAGGAGTTTTTTGGCGCATGCTGTCTACGACGGGAGCATAGGATCTGCATTGATTTTTCACTCTCAAACCTTTGATAGTATGATTGAACAATCAATGAATGATAGCGTTTATCCCCTGCGCAATGCTGGAGGCTCTTCTCCATGTGCATCCATGACGAGAAACGCGGGATCCGGCAGAACTTGAGGAAGAGAAAGAATGATATAGGGAGATAGAGCACGGATGCAAAATTTTCATAATTCCCTGAACAATTGGGCAAGCTTCTCTGTGTAGTTTGCCTGCAGTAGGACAGGTCCGGACACATTCTGCTCTACCCACAGGGGATCATTGCGTAGCCTGAATCTAGGCATTGATATGAAGTGGCACAAAGAGCCAAAGCCATCCCGAAAATCCAACCATAGAGTACTTGTATCAAGATCCCTCGTCATCCCCTAGAGCAAGACTTATCAAACGCCAGGTCAGGTCAGAGAGCCTTATTTCTCTGCCTCCCAAAACCCACTCCAGGACGATCATCAGACTCAGCTTCCCCACTTGGGTTGGGTTCCGCCCTAACAAGCCATGCTCCCCCTATAAAGAGCAAGAAACAAGAAACAAGAAATTTCGCTGATGATAACGGTTCTCCAAGCCAGTGATGCCGCGAGATCGTTAGCGAATACCAGCATCCTCGTTAGACTCGAGAGCTGCCAGTCTGTGATCTCGAGACAAGGAGAAGTATGGGAAGCTGCGCGAGCTGCTGCAGGAGCGAAGATATTTCGGGAGCGATGGTACGCTTCTCTGTCACGCAGTTCGTGTAATTAACTGAGAATTATTAGTCAAGGAGAGTTTGGACAAGCTCGATGAAGCCAAAGTCTAGAGAGAAGCCTGAGGCATTAGCGCGGGGTACTCACGTGCGTGAAGATCTGGGACCGCAAAGAGCAATGAGATCAGCGGAGGAAAATCCGGATAATTTAGGGTATGCCCTTCTACAAATCCTTCTCCAAAGATTAGCAAGGTGATTGGGATAAAGAGATGCTTTGATGGGTTTGAAGCTCTCAGACTAGAAGGAGTGTGACGAATTGACTTCGAATCACATTGCATTTCACGTAAACCGAAAAGTTATGTCAGATTTTATTTTAGTACCCCGTATCTACCTGCGAAAGCGATCTGTGATCTCTGCGGAGAACGTTGCGATGCCTTAATAGTAGAAGTAGGTGCACGCCGGAAACTCCATGCAATAATCCCCCGCAATCTCCTGCAAAAATGAAAAAGACCATGCCAGCGTACACCAGCCGATGATCACGACCAAAGGCCCATAGCTAAGCAAACTGGGAAAACACCGTTGTATGCAAATCGGAAAGGTATGAGCAAGCGAAACACACAAGGCGCAATGCCGGTATCGGTGACTGCTGCGCGATACCCATTCCAAGACAACCGAGTGCTTAACGATCCTCAGCCCACTCGTTCTCCCGGCGAATCTGCTCCTCTTCTTCTGGGGTGAAATCATTGGTGATGTTGAATGTCTTTCGGATCTCCTCGGGAGACTTGCCCTTGATCATGTTTGCGACCGTCTTGCAACCGACATCAAGAAGAGGCTTGATGTCAAGATAATTGGAGGCCTGCGACAGGTTAGAACTAGATGCGTAGAGAGGAGGAGAACAAATGAACTTACAAGGATGATCTCAAAGAGCATTTCCTGATCAACCTGCATAAACTTCTGGTCCCATTCCTCGATATCGGTCGTCTTTTTACGACTGTCGGAGTCGTCATCTTGGGTAGCGGCAGGGTCGTTCTGGTGATGCTCGCACCACTCGATAACTTTCTTGAGGACTTGCTCATTGACCTGCGCAGAAATGTGTTAGTGGGTCCCAGTCTTCCAGGCCAACCGGATGACGGTGTGCTTACGTTAGGAATCGGGACAGCAGTCTCATGAGCACCCTCTCCGAGATCCTCCATCATATTCTTAATGAGCATGGAGCGCTCAGCAACCTTGCGTTCTGCGGGTGTCTGCATCAGTTTCTCTGTGCGTCGCAAAGGCGCGCGGAGTACAACTTACTGATTACGATGGGGATGCCATCATTGGACTGTAGGGTAATGGTATCGGGGGCCTCAGCAGACATGATGAATGGGTTTTGAAGTAAATGAGGATGGTTGTAAGTACGTTGAGGTTGGACGGAGGTTGAAGTTGACTCGTCGCAGTTTGTCGTGAGTTTGTCGAATGTGGAGAAGAGAAGAAGAAGGGGAAGAGGAGGGGAGTATTTGAAAGAGCGAAGTCGCGGTTAACAATGATTCGAAGTGGAGCTAGCGCATGGAAGCCTTGAGCTTAATTAAGCGAACAAGGTGAATTGATGAATTTGGCGAAATGTAGAGAGGAAATAGCAAGGCAGGAGTCTTCTTCTTTGAGATTCTATTAATACTTCGTTTAATACTTCGTCAAATCATACGCATTTAGATTGTGGACGTGAATGAATAAATACGGTCCCGCATTGAGTCATAGCCCGGTAGATCTTTTGTTTGCAGTTCCATCATTATTTGCTAGTACATTGGTTCTCAATAATTTCCAATGGCAAAGCAGTTTTTGGTTGGTGTCGGAAGGCTGGTGTTGGCAAAGGCGGGCGTTGATCGGTGACTGGAACGGTGCGGAGGCCACTCGCTGAAGCGCAGCAAAGCGTGTTACTAGTACTCGTACAGCTTCGAGTCGATTCCTACAGCCTCGTCTAAGAGGCTGTGAGTCAAGTACTATTGATTGGAACGAGAGAGAGAGAGAAATATATATATATATATATATATATACATATACATATATCAGAGATCGAGAATCGAATTCTTTTGAGCCTTCGTGAAATCATTGGATCCTCCTTCCCATATCAGGACAGATATCAGATTAGAACAGATAGCAGCCTCATGTTCCCATGCGAGCACTAAGAGCTTGCAGGTGTGGCGCATGACAATGGCTAGACGGGAAAAGACCCCAATTCATTGTGCCTGACTATGTTACAAGGCCAAGTATACGGGAATAGAATAGAAACTCATCTCATACTCGTCGTCGCTTCCTTCGCCTTCCTCCTATTCCTCCTGTCGCCTCCTCACGGATAATTGATGGATAATCACAATCCTTTATCATGAATGTCTGGCGCAACGGGGATCGACCAATCTTACCAGAGCCTGACAGCTTGGGATTCTGCCCGATGATCCTTGTCGAATAATAACAAGTCCGAAAAGGTAATATCGCCTTCATTTCTAATACGCAAGAATCTTTCTTCAACGTTTCAACCATTTCTCAAGGTCCAGCATTACCAATGCTCGATTCGAATTCTTCATCGCGTCTGCGAATTCCATCTTCTGGATGCCAGATTCCCATAGCATAGGTCATCATGTGGAGGCGCGCATACCTCTCCCTCGTGCTCGTCCGTCTCTACTTTGCGCTATCGCCCAGTTATTTACATCCAGATGAGAATTTCCAAGGTCCTGAGGTCATTGCTGGTATGTGTTTCTCCCCACAGCTTCGGGAGATCTGCGCAATCAGATATTTCAAACTAGTCCGGCGCATCCTCGTAAAGGCTACGTGTAGATGAGCTGATAGCCTAGCATCGCGATTTCATCAATTGCTAACACTCTACGCGCCTGCAGGCCAAATATTCAGCTATCCAGTCAAGTTAACATGGGAATTTACCACCGCCGACCCGATACGAAGTGTGTTTCCATTATGGCCTGTTTATGGTCTGCCGATGCTCCTCCTGAAATGGCTTTGGTCTGGGAACGGAGGAGATGGAGATATACCACCGGCAGCAGTCTTCTGGACTCTGCGGGTGTTGATGTTCACATTAAGTTTCGTGCTGGAGGATTGGGCGCTTCATGAGCTTATACAGTCTCCGCGACATCGAAGAGTAGCGGTGATGTTGGTTGCGTCATCCTATGTGACTTGGACATACCAGACACATACGTTCTCGAATTCTATAGAGACATTGGCAGTGGCTTGGAGTCTTGTTTTGATACAACGGATTGTGGAAACAAAGGTAAAGGACCTCTTGGGCTGGGTGTTCGGCAGCTGACATGTTGGCAGAAGAAGAAATCATCTGCATTGACTTCTGCGATTCTAGCAATTGTGGTGGTATTTGGAGTCTTCAATCGTATAACATTCCCTGCATTTCTCATCATTCCAAGCTTGCGCCTGCTACCTCACTTCTATAAAAAGTATGAGAGTCTCAATCTCCCAGGATACGCCAGCTGACAGTCAATAGACCTCTCTCGCTCATCTCTATGATTCTTTCAGCTGCCTTCACAATCTTTATTGCTATCTATCTCGATACCACATTCTATACGGCCCGCTCAATATCCTGGACCGATCTCCTCAACCATCCTGTCATCACACCTCTTAATAATCTTGTCTACAACCTTTCTACAGGCAATCTTGCAACACACGGCTTACACCCATACTATCAGCACGTTCTCTTTAATCTACCACAATTACTAGGCCCCGCTGCTCTCCTCCTCTTCATACAACCACACCTCTCTCTGCGTTTGTATTCTGCGATATCGGGCGTTTTTGTTCTATCGATTTTTCAACATCAAGAGGCGCGATTTCTCCTTCCAACGATACCACTTATGCTTTCCTCGGTCAAACTTCCAAAGAATCAAACACATCTGCGAATATGGGCTGGCGTATGGATAGCTTTTAACCTCTTCTTTGGCGTCTTGATGGGAGTGTACCATCAAGGAGGTGTTATTCCAACACAATTGTTCATGAGTAGGCAACCGGATGCAACAACGGCCATTTGGTGGAAAACATACAGTCCTCCAATCTGGCTTTTGAATGGGAAGAACGAGGTCCTCAAGACCCATGATACAATGGGGATGCAAGGACAAAACATGATCAAAGAGCTAGGTCAATTAGCAACATGCTACAATACTTCTGAAAACGCGACGGCATATTTGGAGGAGACGCAAGGTACATATCTGATAGCACCATTATCAGCAACATTTCTAGACACCTATCTGGAAAAGCAACAAGGGTTAAGATTCCAGGAGGTTTGGCGGTATAGGAGACATTTAAATTTAGACGATTTGGATTTCGACGACGACGGATTCTGGGATACCCTCAGGAGGGTAATTGGTAGAAGGGGATTGGCCGCTTGGAGAGTTACAAAGAATTGTGTAGAGAATTGAGATTCTCCGGCGTTCAGCATCTCCCAGGGGCGGTCAACATGGCGCATCAGTGGGCAGGTATGGAATTGGTAAGGAAATTCCAAAGCTTTTCCCCAGATTTTCCCCCGTTCCTGCATGTTTGGGTTCAGGCCTCACTAGCACTCTGCACATCTTCAACGGCGCGCAGTTAGTCTCCGTGACGTAAATACCCCTCCAACCCTTATTTTGCCCTCTGTCCCTCCAGAAGCATCTCAAAGCATTTCTTCCATCGAAAGCAAAACCTATCGTCAACTCAACCGAAATCTCGATTCCCACTGCAGAGCTTCAGTCAGAATGTCAACCAAGTCCCCAATCCAACTCTACTTCCTCCAAGCCTCACGCAGCATCCGTATCGCCTGGCTCCTCGAAGAACTCAAGGTTCCATATGATTCTCACTTCTTTCCACGAATTGAGAATAAGGCTCCTGCAGATTTTAAGGAGAAGAGCGGGTACGTCGCTTTCACTTTCTTCCCCTCACCTATCCTTTTATCCTACCACCTACTTCCAGTAGGGAAAGTCATGGAGATGAATAGAGATGGAAATGATGTATAACCACGTTCATTGCACCATCACCCGATGAAGCCCCTCTTTTAATCAAAAGATGGTCATGATTTATGAACTTGTCACTACCACTGATCCATCTCCTCTCCTCCATTTCCCCCTCCACACCACAGCGCAAACCTACAAAACAATCTCTAGGGATCAAGCTAAGATGCTCCAGAAACAATCTAGGCAAAGCGCCATCAATCACAGATGGGTCGCTGTCAATCAACGAGTCTGGAGCAATCACGGAATATTTGCTGGAGAAATACGACACAACAGGCCAGCTATCCGGCGGGCTTGATGTTTCCGACCCAACAAGAAACAGAGTTAGGATGTTCATCCACGCCGCCGAGGGAACGTTTCTCATCCATGCGTTGGCTGTTACTTACGCGCGGTGGTTCAGCCCTGAGAGTGTGAAGTCGAGTGGGGAAATTAAGGAGTTGGAGAAGGGCTTGAGTGTGAATGTTGGGAAGGATTTGGATTGGCTGGAGAGCGAGCTTAAAGGGAAGAAGTTCCTAGCGGGGGATCATGTCACGGCGGCGGATACGATGGTGTTATTTAGCATCCAGTTTATTTTTGCGAGGGGTTTGTGTGCGGCGAGGAAGATCGAGGAGTGGCCGGGTGTGAAGGCCTGGGTGGGACGGTGTGAGGGGACGGAGAGTTGGGAGAGAGCTGTGTCCAAGACCGGGCATAAGATGTAGATATATAGGTGGATTGCCATCTCTCACATTGGATATTAGGCAATATATAAATAGTTTAAGAATACTTTCCAATGTTCTATTTCTATCTCGTGACCTTTATGATATAAAAGGGACTTGGAAGGTTACAGTTTCGAGGATCCGGCTGGCCTCTCTTGCTGTGTATCGAGTTCTTTGCTTTTGCGCTGGAAGTTCTTGACTAGTTGGCGGATAGCAAGGTCGAGCATCACGTCTTCGCTGCCTCCTGGGATACGAGCGCCGGGGACTTCGCGGTAGATTCCTATAACTTGTATTAGCACGGCTCAAATACGCAACATATGAAGGCCACGACAGCGAGAATGGTAAGGAAAAGGGTCAAACTAACTCTCAGCAATCTCCCCCTGCCCACTCCTCGTATACCCATTCCCACCAAACAGCAACACCGCCGTAGACGCACACACCTCCACCACCCGTCCCGCCTGCGCCTTCGCCAACGCCGTCAACCCCCCTAACTCCCTATTCGCCTCCTCCTCACTCAGCCTCGTCATCATATACACGAACTGCTCGATCCACGCCCAATGCGCCTCTAAATCAGCCCCACACTTGGCTAATCGATGTCTCACGACAGGCTGCTCCATCAACGTCTTCCCAAACGCTTCTCTCTTCAAACAGTATTCAAATGCTGCACTTAGCGCTACTCGCGAAATGCGGTTTACGGAGATGGAAATGGTTAGGCGCTCGTGGTTGAAGTTTTGCATTACGTATTTCATGCCCTGCCCCTCGACGCCGATCAGGTTTGAGACGGGGACTTTGACGTCGTCGAGCTCGATGAATGATGTTCCGGCGGCCGTCTGCCCGCCGACTTTTATGCGGCGCATGGATACGCCGGGCGTGTTGAGGAGGGGGACGATCAGCATGGAGAGCCCGGAGGGACCGGGCCCGCCGGTGCGGACGGCCATGCTGGCGTATTCGGACCAGAGACCGTTGGTTATCCTGTTCTGAAGTCAATTTTCCTATTTATTGTGAATGGAGGGAGGGGACAGGAGCACCATTTCTTCGTCCCGTTAACAATAAAATGTTTCCCATCCTCAGACCTCGTCGCCGTTGTGCTTATATTCGACACATCGCTCCCCGCTCCCGGTTCCGTGATCGCGATACAGATCCTCTTCTTCCCCGTTATGATATCCGGCACGAATCGCTCTTGTAACTCTTGACTTCCGAACTTTAGTATTGGTGGTAGGCCGAATGCAATTCCTGTTGTGACAGCACCTGAAGGACCAAGAGAGCCTGTTCGTGCCATTTCATCAACGTAGATGAGAGTGTGTAGGTAATCGAAATCTTCGACCTTGAGACCGCCTGGGAGCTCGTAGATCCCGAGGCGGTGCAACCATTTTACTGGTAATGGGGCGGAGAGATTGGGGATGAGGAAGTTGGCTGCTGCGAATTTGGAATAGAGATCCTCTGTTGATGTTAGAGATGTTTTGCGGCCATTGAATGAGGAGGGTACCGGGTACATCTCCCGCTTTCTCCCATTCTCCCCCTTCTTTCATCAGAAGCTCATCCACGAGTGCTCGACATGTCTTTTGCCATTTTTTGTGTGATTCGTTGTAGTAGGCTGATGGGAGGCCCATTAACCATGGGGGTTCTGAGAAGGGGATTTGAACTTTTGACATGGTGGACAGGTAGATTGGAGGATGTCTTGGAATTGAGATGATGTCTTGTGCGACAGAGATAGATGGGTATTTGGGGAAAGGAATAGACTAGGAAATATGTACAGGAGTCAGTACTTCAGAATCAGATCTTACCATAGCTTCTGCCGTAGCTTATGCGGGGTTCTCAGCCTTGCAAAGAGTTTCAACCGAGGGTGCAGATCCGGCATCAGCCTTGCTCTAAACACGTGAACCGTTTAGATAGCAAGCTCGTGGTGGCTCAAAAATACCTCTCGATGCTTCTTTACCTTTCTCCTTTGTTCGAGTCTCATGAATTGAATAATACCATGGCTTGAAGAAGCGTGAAGCCGAGGATGCTACAATGTAGGGAGCGGCCGCAAGCGTCGAGAAGTGGGATTTTTTTTTGGTGATGAATATTTCTTCCTCCGAATTGGAATTATCTCAACAACTCCCATCAATCGTCCCACGAGCGCAAATGCAGATTGTATCGCTTGTCTCAAGAAAATACTTGGTTTGTCACGGTACTTGACGGTCTTAGGCACCTTCAACCAGTGGATATATATTCCTTTACGAATCATTAGCAAGACCTGAGTCAAGGACCAATATCTTACCTAGTGGAAGCAAATCAGTCAATTCCGATATCGAAGTTCGCCTCCCAGAATCCGAGAGCAACTATAAGATCAGTGTCAAAGAGCAGAAACAGAAGACTATCAAGGAGCTGCCTGCAAGTTGTAGGACTGGTCAAGGTGCACTCTATGGTCGACGAACGTGGAGGTCTAGGAATCTTCATTGCACTTATAAAGTCAAATGCCTATCCTTCCCTATCCGCTTGGGGGCTTGATAGAAACGCATTCGTGCCAGAAACCGGAGATTTTACGAGGAATTTCCCTTCAAGTAGAGCGGATTATGAGATGTAGCCGATAAAGATATGCTTTAGGAATTACGAGACGCTCCTGAAAACGGGGTGCCAAATATTCTCCTTCATTCTCTTGGACCCAGAACGAACTGGATAGTTCGAATCATGAGTGCGGATGATATGAGGATCACAAGCTCTTAGCCTGGCAAACAAACTCAATCTTCTCAGGCCAGGTGCTTAGAACCTCGGTGGAGATGGGCGAATCGAGGAGGGGACTCTGAAAACCAACCAGGGCCAGGGGAGGACCACATGAGCCTTTGTACTTTGAAGTATAAATTGTGCTCAAATCATCACATCGCGCCTCTCAAAGTCTGTGTTGACAACATCAACCATACAGCAGACCAAAGAAACACGACCCAGAATGGACAACGATTCAAAGCTTCTGTGGAATTCACAAAATCTAGATGGCAGCTGTGCAACACCAGTCAGTTCATACCAGGCTCTGAAGTACTCACAGCTTCAACATTTGAGCCTTCACCATCAAGCTCAAGATTTCAATCGCTCTCCACTGAGGTCTTGGTTCTTATATTCCAACAACTCGATTCGATTAAAACCTTGTACCTGGCTCTCACGAAACCTTGCCTGTGCGAAATTCATTGTGACATTATGGCCACATCAACCCTTACCCTCGTAAGGACACCTTTGTTCGCTTCGTCCTTGAGCACTGTATGGCAGAGTTTCAGGTCCATCCTCCTAGACCAAAGATTCTGCTGGGCGAGAAGCCGTATCTAAGAATGAAGAAAGGCTCTGTGTATGCTGTGGCTAGACGACATGCCTCTGGATTATGATAGCTTTGGAGGGTGGCAGCGCTTTTCTTACATACCTTGGCATGGCTCGAGAAAACCATCTAAGCCCACCTATGTTTCATTCTTCCTACAAATGGTGAGAGGAGTTTTCTGATTGAATAACGTATACTTCCCGCGCGCCTGTCAATCACTGTGAACTCACAAATATCCTCCAAATGGTTGGTTGGTGCGTGACACAAGGTCGACAATCAGAGAGTACAAAATGACCTAATTCAGCGCAATGGGAAACAAGGAAAGCAAAAGCGTCAAAACAAGTACTTATTTTAGAAAATATCCTCTGGCTGCCCAAGGAGGAAGACAAGTTGTCTTACCTCTTGATCAAGACAAAAAAAGAACGAGATGCCTGTATAGGCGCCCAGTGGTGCTGAGTAATGAGAGACTCACTGTGCCCCACCTCCTTGCTAGGATTTATGGATTAACTCCAGAAATGCTTTCATCTTTGAATCGTCTCTACCTTGGGGGCACAACATGTAATACTTGCCAACTCTGTGTCAATGCATATTGAGAAGATCTCCACCCCTCATACACAATCAAATAACTTCAAAAGTCACAGTTTGTCGCAGGAGCAATCTATGGATGCAAACCATGAGTTGGAAGTCAAATGCCGGTGACTGAGACTTCACTTTTGTTTTGAACTCAAATTGGCTAGGATACGTCTAGCAAAGGCATGAAGGCCGATGAGCTTACCAGGACTCTACTACATTCTTTTCAACCATCTCTATATTTCCACGTAAATGGAGCGGAGTTTCAAGAGATACAAATTCTCTCTTTTCAATTCTCTTGAATATGCGGGAAACCAGTAGTTTTTTTAGTTCGAAGATTTCCCAAGTTATACTAGCGGCCCCCTTACTATCTGAAGCACTTCAACTACACTACAAACATGGCCCAGCTTTCAAAATGGGTAACTATTTCGAACCGTGCTATTGAACTTATCTCCAACGAAGCAGCCACACCTAGGCAGCCGGAAGAATGTGTCGAGAATAGTTTTCATTTCTATCGTCACCTAAACGTCGAAGTCCCTACCAGCCGCACCCCTCTGGAATACCTACCCATTGAGCTCATTAACATGATCATCTAATATCTACCCGAAAAATATTCCTATAATCTCGGTATCACATATCACCGCCTCCGCGCTATTTTCCCCAAGAACTACAGTTATCATGTTCCCAGTGTTGATGAGGATGGCAATAAAATCCATTGGGAGTACTCAGTCGGCTCTGAAAACGTTATTCGCTACGTCTTCGAGCACTGCCTTGCTGAGTCTAAGGTTCGCCAGTCTAGAAAAACCATTCCGGTGGAGAAGAGTGAGTTGAGGGATAAGTAGAGTCGTTGTATATGCTGAAAGAGTTAGTATTGCTAGAAGTGGTTGTGTCACTCCATACGGTATCAATTGGAACTCACTAAATACCTTAATAAGACTCGGATTTTCAACCTACCTTACCCAATATTCGTGTCCTAATCTCAACATCACGATATTCCACCTCTCTGATTTAAATATAAAGGACTTGAAATGAAGAAGGATCGACTGACATAGCTAGTTCAGTGAACCTGATGACTAATGGGTAGTCTACGTGCTACCCCAGCCCATTCCTACCCCACCTACCCCACTCTCCTCAAGCCGGCGACATCATATCCATCCCTCACCACGAGACAATTCTAGCAAACACAGACCTCTTAGTTCCAAAAAAGAAAAAAATCCTACCATCACCACATATCTGCCATCCTATTCCTACCAATCATCCTAGCTCTCGACCAGCAAAATGTCATCTTCGAAGGAAACTCCCATTCCCTCATTCGACGATTTGCCGCTAAGAAAAGGGGATCCGCATCATTCTGCATGGGGTCTCTATGGGGATAAAGATGAGATTGGGACTTTGAATCGGTTGACAGACCAGAGGGTTGCGGCTGCTGCTAGGGAGGAGATCAGGCGTGGGACGCGGTTAGTTGATTTCATCTATCTAGGCTTAACCCAGAATGGAGAAGGTTCAGTCGTTCTAGTAATATTGTGAAGGGGGGTGAGAAGAGGAGATGGGAGAAAAGTGGAAAATGAGGGAGCGGGAACTGGTCCTGGGCGGGGAGGTCGAGCAAGCACGTGACCCCAGTCTATCCTTCGAGGTGCAGTTTCCAAGTAGAGATATATCAGGGAGATGAGTATCTATACTCAAGGCCAAGCGGCACTTATAATGAAAGCAGACATACAAGGACTAGGAGAAAGGCAGCCGATGGACCCGCGCCCCGTGTCTTTTCGGCGCCTTCTAATGTTTAAATTGAACATCTGCTAATATAATTCTAGCATATCTTTAAACGCGCCCCTGAACGCCCAAACAAAATCGGGCAAATCTTTCTTTCAGCGTGCGCTCTTCCACCAAGAACTACTGCATAAGAAGCCCCGTATCGTAAATGACGATATATGGACCTTCAACACGCAGATCTCGAGCCAATGGGACGGTTTACGGCATTATGCGTATCAGAAAGAGGAACTGTTCTATGGTGGCGTGACGCTGGAGGATATTCATGGTGAGGGGTTTAGTAGAGAGCAGGGTGGGGGACCGGAGGGAAAGGAGTGGAATTCGACTAAAGACACAACTAGCAGTGTGAACGGGATCCAGGGTATGTTCCTCCTTCCATCGCTTTCCCGTATATTAAGTCTTATTATCGGGAATTGTTCGGAATCGTAGCTGACGAAGCACCTAGCAATGGCCGCGCAAGGCATCGTAGGCCGCGGTATCCTCCTTGATTACCATAGCTGGGCACTCTCTCAATCTCCCCCCATCCCCCACGACGCATTCACATCCCACTCTATCCCCTTATCACACCTCCTCGCCGTCGCCGCTTCCCAAGGTACCGAGATAAAATTCGGCGACATTCTGATCGTTCGGTCTGGATACACAGTTGCGCAGCACGAGAAAACAGATGCAGAGCTGGAACCTTTGAAAGATATCACATTCCCTAGTTTTATTGGGGTGCAGCAGAGCGAAGAGGTGTTGAGGTGGATTTGGGAACACTTTTCTGCGGTTGCTGGCGATATGCCGAGTTTTGAGTGCTGGCGTACGTTTTTCTTTCCTCCTCCTCCTCCTCCTCCTCCTCTTTTCCTTCTCTCTCCCTTTTTCAGAACTTAGGGGCAATGAAACTGATGATAGTATAGCGACACAAGAATCCTACGCCCTCCACGAAGTCCTTCTAGCAGGCTGGGGCATGCCAATAGGCGAGCTATTTGATCTTGAGAAATTGGCAGAGCAATGTAAGAAAGAGGGGAGATGGAGTTTCTTTCTTACGAGCGAGGTTTGTAATGTGCCGGGTGGTGTGGCAAGCCCGCCGAACGTGTTGGCCATTTTCTAGTGCCAGGGAGGAGGGAAGTTGGGATGGGAGGGGATTAAGAGATTGTCTTGCTCCGTTAATTTAGTTATTGAGGCTTGGATGTCACTTGACGGTGATATGCCCGAGCAACTGCTTAAAGTAGCGTCATGGGACAATGGCTTCTTTGGTTCTGTTCATCTTGACATTCTTCCATGGGACTGCGTGACGGAGGCGCAATGGAGCAGAGAGAAGAGATTTGGATTTGGATTCAGGTGACAGAAGTTTGAAGCTGAGGAAGCGGCTTCATTGACTATTTTTTTTTTTGGCCGCTGAGAAGGGAAGAGAGGGAAAGGCATTTGCCAACTTCATTCACTAATCGTGGCCAATCAGACATGAACATAAGAAATAAAACAAACGTGTATTGTAAACAAAAAAAAAACAGACGATCCCTGTTATTCTTGCTGCGCTGATAAACTCTCAATCCCTAAAAAGGAAATCCCGAACGTCGAACTACATTTGATTCCAGAGTCCATCGTATAGTATTGAGCCTTAACTTAAAGTGAACGAAGGACGCATTTTAGATTGAAGGATGGAACGACTAAAGCTGAGACGTCCAACCCCCCCCCCCTCTAGGGATTTGTCTAGCTTCTGCTCGCTGTCGCTAACCGCTGGTCTCGCCAATAGAAACTGTGCTGGAACGATGAGTGTAGAGCAATTAAGCTTCCGAAAATAACAGTAGGAGAGGTCGAGACTCGAAGATAACTACTAGAGAGATGAAAGATGAACAATGTATTAGGACTAAGAAAATTAAAGCCTTGGATCTTCATTCCAACTCTGAGCACTTCCTAGTATTGGCTCCGGATACTATTTCAAGGGTTCCATAAAGCGTCTTACCATCTCATCTGTCTCGTAAGGACTTACTGTCCCCGACAATCTGGATGGCATCCAGCCCCCCTAACTAATCTCTTTTGACCGCTCTATTGTTGCCTGACCTATATTACCACTTGGTATTCGATATTTATAAATATGTATTCTATTTCTGGTTTTTGGACGGCTTCCGAGTCTTGAATCGATCTTGGTCTGACGTTTCTAAATAGGAGAATCCTGAGTGGGCGTACAGTCGATCGTCTGAAGCTAATTGGGGGTATTCAGGCTTGTCAAGGCAACTTGTATCGAGATATTTGCCTCCTCATTGGAGAAATGGGATTTGATTGGCGGCTTAGAGGAGGCTGAGGAGTTTCAGGTTCTCGTATGTTGGGATGGCAGTTGGGGATTTGTTTCCAAACTTTTGGGATTTCATGCATAATTAGCTCTTCGGAGTTTGTTCCTTTCTCCCTCTCTCTCTACCTCATTAGAGGCTGCGCATTCGGCGCCATGTCAAAAAAAAAAAACCTCGCTGAGCTGGGGAGAAGGAAAGGATCAGATGTGAAACTTTGTACCGAGCAAAGAATGAAAATGAAATGAAGGATCTACTTCAATTCATAAGAGATCGCATCCTGAGGCCCTGGTGAGAGATACCTTGAGCTCCAGATCTTCCATGGATCTCCAATGGGTGACTTCTCCTAGCACATTCAGATGAAGTTCCGACAGATTATTGCGATTTAGCCGTAATGGTGACTCCTTCATGCTGTATCCCAGGAGCTGATACGAATTTGCGTATTAGAAAATGCTGATATGCACCAGGATGTCATGTTCCACACGTGTCCGCAATCAAGTCGAAGGTGAACCAGCTTCAAGTCGCTGAATGGACGAACTGTGGTCGTAGATGCGACGGCGGAAACACCCAAGAGCGCTGTTTCATTATGCAAAGTTTTCTGTGGCCCTGCTTTGCCTCCCCCTCTCAAATAACCTTCTTCACCCATATATACTTTTGCCATTTGGAAAATATTCTTAGAAAAGGTTTGTAGAAATTGTCGTGGATTTTATAAGTTCAAGATGGCGGATTTTAGAAATTTAGGGGCCGTGACCCCCCCGCCTTCTGAAGATGAGCGTTGCCATAGCGCCGAACCAACCGATCTTCCCGAAGTAAACAATTCAACTTCCCCTTTATCGACAATTCCAGTCAATACGCCAGAGACACCACCATCTACGCCAGATCGACGACGTCGTGATCGTTTATCATTACAGAAAGACCGAGAGGCAAATCGATCGAAACAGTTTACCAATCGTGTAAGATCTGCGAGTGGGGAGAAAGAGGGGTCAGGGATTGGAAGAGGTAAGAAAGTTAAGAACTTTCAGCAGAGGCAGAGGGATAGTGTTGGAAGTGAGGAGGGGGAACCAAGCCAGGGGCAACAGTTGACAAAGATGGCGTTCGCGGAGCAGCAGAAATGGATCACGGTGCAACAGAAGACCTTCACCAAATGGTAGGTTCACAGACCGGATAGCAAGGCAATAACTGACGGAAGGGATAACAGGTTGAATACAAAAATCGAGCCAAGGCAGTTAGTGGTTAAGGATTTGGTGCAAGATCTCAGTGATGGAGTATGTGTCACTAATTGAAATTCATGAGAGGGATACTGATCTGAACAGGTCGTCCTTATCCACCTCCTCGAATGTCTTTCCTCGGAATCCTTGGGTCGTTATGCTGCGAAACCCAAACTACGAGTACAGCGTTTCGAAAATGCCAATCTTTCCCTCGACTTCATCAAATCCCGCGGTATACAAATGACCAACATTGGCGCCGAAGATGTCGTGGATGGAAACCGAAAGATTATACTGGGTTTAATATGGACATTAATTCTACGATTCACGATTTCGGATATCAATGAGGAGGGTATGACTGCTAAAGAAGGTCTCTTACTTTGGTGTCAACGGAAAACAGCATGCTACGATGAAGTCGATGTTAGGAATTTTACGGATAGTTGGAATGATGGTCTAGCATTCTGTGCGTTGCTGGATATCCATCGACCGGATCTGATCGATTACGATGCATTGGATAAGAACGACCACCGAGGGAATATGCAACTAGCATTTGATATCGCGAGCAAGGAAATCGGAATTCCAGACCTCCTCGACGTAGAAGATGTTTGCGATGTTGCAAAGCCGGATGAAAGGAGTTTGATGACATACATCGCTTACTGGTTCCATGCATTTTCGCAGATGGAGAAGGTAGAGAATGCGGGAAGAAGAGTGGAGAAGTTCGTAAACAATATGCAAGGTGCTTGGGAGATGCAAAGTGCATTTGAACGGCGGATGCGAGACTTATTGCGGGCGATCAAGGAGCAGGGCGCGAAGTGGCAGGAGTCTAAGTTCGAGGGGACATATGTAGATGCCAAGAAGCAGGCTACAGAATTCAGCGCTTACAAGAGGGGCAAGAAGAGGGAGTGGGTTGCTGAGAAGAGTGACCTCGCGGCATTGTTAGGGAATATCAAGACGAAGATGAGCACATATCGATTAAGGGCATACGAACCACCGCCAGAGTTGAGGCTTAGTGTTTTAGATCAGGAGTGGGCCATTTTGATGAAGGCAGAGATGGCTCGAGGACAAATTATTAACGAGACCATCAGAGAGTAAGTTAAACGCCTGGATTTTGTTGCGGATGCTAATTGAAAGCAGTATCAAGAACGCCCTACGAAAATCCTTCGCCGACAAAGCCAATGACTTTGCTCTCACCCTTAACGCAATGCAATTAGCTATCTCGGGTTTAGAAGGCGAAGTTGAGGATCAGCTGATGCACGTAAGGAAACTGAACACTAACCTCGCGCCAATGAATCAATACCTCGAAAAGATTGCGGAACTGGACCGCAAGTGTGAGGAGGCGAATATTGAAGAGAATGACTTCACGACATATACGTACGACGAGCTTTCATACGAGCTTGGTCTTGTGAAAAGTTCCGTCTCCAAGAAACTCTCATTTCTTGACAACCAAGTTGTAGCCCGAAATATGACCAATCTTACCCCCATTCAGCTCGAAGAATTCGAATCGGTCTTCCGACACTTCGACCGAGACGACTCAAACTCCCTCCAAGAACTCGAATTCAGCGCTGCCCTCGCCTCTCTCGGCCTTGTCTTCTCGGAAGACGAAATGCACGAATATTTCCTCGAAACATCTAACGGCAAGGACTACGTTACCTTCGAACAATTCATTCGCTTCATGGTTGATGTCACTGAAGATCAAAACACCGCTGAACAGGTCTTCCAATCTTTCAGAGAAGTCGCTGATGGAAAACCATATGTGACGGAGATGGACTTGAGACATAGTTTGGTGCCGGATGAAGTGATTGATAAGTTGATCAAGTTTGTGCCTTTGCACAAGGGTCCAGACTTGCAAGCAGACAGAGGAATGCCGCAATATGATTATATCAGTTTTATGGATACATTGATTGCAGATCCGGAAGAGCAAGAGTCACATGGGGCCTTGTCGGATTTGCCGAATGGCAGGAGTCCGCAGAGGTCGAGTGTGGGAGGTGGGAAGATGAATGGGTTCCATTGATTCCAGTTCAGCGGAGGGATTATTATCAATATGAGATTCGGAAGTCATATAGAGTCCGAATTCTTTGTACATGACAAAGCATGGTGTTCTTTGGTGGGAGGGGTGCGACTTGACTTGGTATACCTTGCATTGGAACGGCGAAGGCGAAGTTGCTGGTGGGTGCTTTTTTGTACACTAAAACTGCATTGCTTGGGTTGAAAAACAGAACAGTAGATGGATTCAACTAGTTCAGAAATGCATACTCTTTCACTGCATCCCTTGTCATTTGTTAATCAGTGTTGGGGGTTGACTTCTAAGTACTTGTATAGTTAAAGTTAAAGAGACTGGTTGAGAAGCGGAGGTTGAAGAGGATAGACGAGTTTGTAGATTGGGTATAGAGCGATGATTAAGAGGGTTTGGTTTCATTTATGTTGATAGCTTTATTGTTGTTTGGGAAGAGTAGCAACGGAGAGGATGGACTGAGCAAACTTGCCACGTTATTCACCTGCTCTTGCATCGAGCGATCACAACTGCCTAGGAAAGTATATGTCATCTTGGAGCGAATGGACGGTAACGATTCCCCCTTTCCCCCATATCAAGTAGCTCATATTTATTGCCCCTAAAGTTCATATATGCACTCAGCCTGTACTAATCTATGGATCTGGACACCTACGAGACGAAAGTGGAAAACTTAGTCTCACACAAACCACAACGCGCCTATTTACCCTTACTCAAAAAATAATAGAGGTTGAGTGCCTCCTTAGGTTAGTTTGTGATTGCTTGTTGTATATTCACCGGAATCATGAATATTTTCGTCCAGACGTGTCGCCCAAGTAAGTAATTACTCGACGAAGTTGAAATTTGAAGGAAAAACCAGTGCTATCAAAGGAAGCCTCCCTAGATATCGACCAGAGATCCAAAAATAAAACTTTTCTTAGAGATCGATAGATAATCTACACCCTGCAACCATGGCTCAAGCTTGCTATAAAAAAATTGAGCCCCTAGACCCCACCATTACATTGCGGATGAGATGTCTTTCGACATCCCGTCTCCCCTGGTCACACTAGCAAAGTCATTTCCGACAGAGGATTTGTGGTTGCAGATCCCTCAAATACGCAATCACCAAAGGTGCAAGTAGAGAGAATGCTTCTTTTAATAAATCCACAAGCTTGCGAGTTTGCGAGCTGGCACAAGAGGGGAATTAAGCGAGCACACAAAGGGGCTCTTTTTCTTTTGACCTGTCTCGAATTCGGCGCACCATTTATAAGCGTAGAAACGTCATACAAGATGTCCTATTATACGAATTGAATAATAATGGGCTCCTTATTGTGATTTGACTCTCATTCTTTAATTCATAATTAATCATACGACGTTTAGCATTCCTACTTTGATTGCCTTATATGATTTTAGACATTTAGAACCGAGTCCCGATTGGGCAGCAGGATTGGATAACCACTATGATGCCTCCTGCAAAATTACTCCATAGTATGATCCTCCCCGATTAATTAACGATCACAGCTACTTTGACAAACGTTCCAATCCCTTAAACACTCATAACACCACTCCCCTCTACACCTACAAGTAATATGCAAACACCCATCGATCTTCTCACAAATTTGCCCACATTTCGGACAGGGTTTCCAACCCTTCTTACTTGCCAATTTTAACGCGGCTGCTCCCTCTTTATCTTCTTTACAAACGCCGGCATGCTCTTGATTGGCACAAGAAGTGCAAGTGCGCCAAGAACAGAGAGGGCAGACAGCTAGAGGACCTGAGACGTGTGCTGGTGGGATAAACTTGGTGCAAGAGCGGTTGGAGCAGTAGATAGGCTTCTTAGTGGAGAGCTCGAGGAGGAAGGAGGTGTACTCGTTGATGAAGGAAACGGGGAGGAAGCGGGACCCGACGGAGATTGGGACTTGGAGCTTGCAGCAGGCAAAAGGGACGCGTGAGGCGAGGGCATTACGGAAACAGCCTGTTGAGACGTTAGATAAATCAATAGTGTGTGAGGGAAAATTGTACCATCAAGACAATCCCCACAATACCAATGCCGACATGGTACCTCCGCCATATCCGCCCTATCTCCGGCCTCCATATGACTCGCACAATAAGCTTGCCTAGCTTTCCTTTCCGCCTCCGCTCTCTCAGCCTCCAATACCTGCTTTCTTCTCTCCTCATCCTCCCGCTGCAACCTATCTCTCTCCGCCTTAGCAAACCGTTCCTGCTCAGCCATCCTCTCCGCTTCCCTCCTCGCAGCTTCAGCATCAGCTCTCGCCAACTCATCCGCTACTTTTCGAGCCTGCTCTTCCTGAGTCCGGGTATCGACTTCCCATTGTTGCTGTGCATGAGACGCAGCCTCCATATCCGCTTTAATTCGCGCTGCTCTTTCTTCATCCACGCGAGCCATCTCTTGAGCAAAAGCACGTTGATTGTTCAATTCTGCCTCCCTCTGATCTTCAGCATCTCTGTGAGCGATTTCATCGGCCATACGACGTGCAGCGTTTTCTTGATCTCTGGCCTCGGTTGTCCATTGATTTTGTGCTGCTTTCGCGGCTTCCATATCTGCTTTAACCCTCTCATTGCGCATGTCTTCGTGTTTTTGCAACTCCGATGTGTACTTTTTATCTTCTTCCTCCCATTCCCTTTGTAGTCTCTCGGCTTGAGCTCGATTTGACTGGGCATGATCATCGACTTGACGATCATCATTATCCCATTGACTCTGAAGCACCGCGGCTTGAGCCCGGCTACTGGCTGCGAGGCCGACATCGTTAGACCACTGATCGGCTAATCTCTTTGCTTCCTCCAAAGCCCTCTGGACTTCTGTTGACCTATCTTCTTCTTCCCCTTGCAGTTTTCGAGCAAGGTTTAGCTGTGCTTGACTTACTGAGCTTCCAAGCCCGGTATCATACGCGTAAGGAACATCCGCAGCACTGTCTGTCTCGCCCGTGTTCTCCGCCTCCCATAGATCAGCAAGCCGTTGAGCATCAGCTAGTGCCTTTTCTAGCATATAGACTCTCTCATCTTCTTCTCTTGCTATATCTCTCGCATACTGGTACTGAGCTTTGAAAGCAATTTCAGCGCTATCGTCCGATTCATAAATAGCGTAGCTGTTCAAGAGCCGCTCTTCCTCTTCCCATTCAGCTTGAAGACGCTGAGCAGTGAGGATATCTTTCTCAATCTGAGACATGAATTGAGGTGGTGAAGGTTTATGTTGTTCTTGATTGAGGACGTCTTCATACTGTATGAGAAGTAGGTCCTGGTCTTGTTCTTGTAGAGCGGAAGATAAATAATTACCCGAGGGAAGAGTGACAGGCGATGTCTTACGAGGGGACGGGAATGGAAAGTTTCCCGATATTGGTCGTGAGAATTCAGGGACTGGGGGTGTCAATTCTCTCGTCAATGGCTGGTTGATTTGAGCGGAAATTCCATCATCAGGAGTCCTCGAATCTTGAGTACCTCCATCCCATTTCCTTTGCGCCTCTGAAGCAGCCTCTAATTGCGCTTTCATCCTGGCTAGACATGTTTCGCTCTCTCTTGAAGTGTCCTGGGTCATGATCGTAGACGATAGTGGAGAGCGCTTTCTAATATCCGAGTATCCGAGTGACTCGTCTTTGTCAACCTCCGATGATGCTACCGAGGATGCGGAGAATTGAGGAGTGTGTTGGGTATTTTGAGACATCCTTGAAGACGCAGGGGATTGATCTTGGACTGGATCTTCAAAGGCTGAGTCGTTGGACGACTGCTCTATAATGGGAATATGAGGAACGCGGGGGTTGCTGGGATTGAAGATCGGAGTGTACTGCTGAATAGTGTTTTGGTTCTTGAGGATTACTTTGTCCGTGAAGTTGGAGAAATGGGCCTGGTCTTTTGGTACGTTGCTATTTGGAATTGGAGGGGCTCCTTTGGCTGGTGGACTACTATCTCGTATATCGAAAGGTTTATCCTTCTGGCTAGTATTCATATATTCATTTTGCGTAGGACTTGAATGTGCGAGCTCTCGATGAATTTCCTGTGATGGTAGTTCAGCACTCTTATCCCTTTCTTGCTCTACCCGCGCTGAGACAAGAGGACTCGAGGGTTGGTTACAGCTCGGACCAGCTGAAAATGGTGTAATAGGATAATGCAGTTTCCCCGAAAAGTCCAGAAATGGTCTCTCAACTTCCAACTCAGGATACCGTGCCTTAAAACTCCCCACGGGATCTACTTCCTTCATGTTTCGCACAACCAAGTCGTTCTTCCCCATCGTGTTCTTTTCCTCTACCCCCACCCCATCCATATCCCTCAGCATCCATGTTTGTACTTGCTTAGCAATGCGTTCTTTCAGCTCTAAGCACGCCTCTGCCGCTGCGATCCTCTCATTGAAGGACTTCTCAACTGTCAAGTCAGTAGTCGTTTCTACGCCCTTGCCTTGTCGTGGCAGGGAATTTTCGTAATCAAGCTGAGATGCTCGCAGAAAGGAGATGTAACAAGTGAAGGCTTCGTCGAGGGTAGTGATGAGAGATTGTTGATCGGTGAAATACATTGGGGTAGAACATATTTTGCTTGGAGTTGGATTCGGGCGGAAGTCAGAGGTTGACCTGAGGCTGAGACTGTCACCATATGCGAAGATTTGGAACTCGAAGGAAGAGGTAGGTCTGATTGGAGTCCTGGGGTGGGTGTCCGGTCCCATGTCTCAAATGGGGGTGCTGTTGGTGTGACATGGATTATCGGGGTAACCCTGATTTATGGGATATGCAGAAGGCTTGCATTATCACATTTCGCCCTAAAATTTCGAGGTGTGTTGTCGATTGGTCCGGTGAGGCTCTCTCCCCTATTAGGCTTTCTTAGCAGTTCGCCTTGGCGAAATGTCGAAATGCACAAAGCGGCGGCGGTTCGCCAACGAATCAGCCTCGCACGGGATCTAGCATTTGAATATATGTTAAAGTGGTTTATATTGGGTGGTATTGTATTTGAGAGCATAATTAGCTGGTTTTGGCTTATTTGTGGAGAAGTCAGTAACTTTCGGGGCCTCTTCGAAAGCGAAGGAGACTGAAAATCGTGTTTTCGGAGAGAACAAACTTGGTGTTAAGCATCTTCAGAAAGATTCGACCGCCAGGAACTAGCGAAGGGCTGAAAGGAAATTGTCTGACCGCAAAATAAATAACTCGCTTCAATTTTGAGGGCCATGCCTCACATTCTGCGAAATACTTGAAAAGATCCTCGGATCATAGCTGCGTCACACCCATCATGTCCCTTTTCTTCCTGGCATCTTTCAAGCCCTTTTCAATACTCTCATTCTCCCTCTTCAGTTCTTGATACCTCGCGTCCCATTCTTGCACTGTACATCTATCCGTTTCTGGAACTACGTCCTGGGTCGTCTGCCTTCCGAGCTGATACTGCTGCGTTGAACATCTTGTAAACTTGCTATTCCTTTCCAGAATCGTGTTTGCAATACTCCGCTTGCTCCCCACATAACAAGAATGCAAAGCTTGGACTGAGGAGTAAAATTTCTTCAGTTCGTCCTTCGTAAAGCCCTTTGAAGTCAAAAGAGCAGAAAACTTTTTTCTGAGATAAGAACAAAGATGACGACGTCGTTGGCTGAAGGGAACAAAGATGCTCCTTGCTACTTGGCGCTTCTTCTGTGGGTATGTAGATGCGATGGCGTAACGAAGGATGTCCAACACGCGAATTGGTGGGCGATCTGGCTCGTCTGAGATGTACTTCACGAGAACAGACATCCGTGGAAAATGGACCTCAAACTCATTGTAAGGGGTGGTTCGATTTAAGTTGATGTTGTTAATCAACGGGCCATCACGCAGGAAGTTTTGAATCTCTGCCACTACAGATTCTTCGAGTGAGAATTGGATTCCATCTAGGACTTTGCCAGACCTTCTCATAGTTTTCCCCGAGAGAATAGATGAATCTGCTTTGTCGTCGACTTGATTTCCCTCTCTCGAGTCTTTCTCGTCACCGGATTCGCTCGCGATTACCGGAGATCCTGTCTCATCACTCGTAGAATAAAGAAGACCTTTTAAAAGTATCGTCAGTATACGCAAATTCAAATAGAAAATAGAATAGCAAGGGTCTGGAGCAGAAATGTTGGGAGAAATGGAATTGTGTTCACCTAAGCGCAATGAAAATGGCAATGAAGATGTGATATTATAAGCTTCGAACGGGTGCAATTTAGGAACATCCTTTCCCTTCATTTCTTGTAGAGATTTAGGTTCGGTGGCTAAGACTGTTGAACCTAGAGATAAACCGTGCGAAATGGCTACAAACCCCGGATCTTTGCCAGGAAAACTCGGGCAGACCCAGAATCGTTCCTGAGGTAAAGAAGATTTCAGGTAACTCCTTATGTCTTTAGCATGCCATTTGACTGACATCTTTGGACCACCGCGGTACCATTGAGAATGCACATCGATTTTGTAAGCATCGAGAACCGGAGCTCCCCCAGTGATCTGCTGGCAAATCGATACTCTTAACGCTGCCTTGTCCTTGAACACGTTCGATTTGACCATATGGTTGGAGACATTAGGGACAGGGTGAAAAATGGGATAGACAGTGTTTCGCATCCAAGAGGTACAACTTTTCTGGGTAGAAGCACCCAGCAGGAGAAAAGATGTGTCACTGTCAGCTACACATTCAGTTGCTATGTCGGAACCTCGGCAGAGGTCGAGGATTGACTTGTCTTTTTGTCCGAAGAAATCAAAGGTATTACCGAGGAGGATTACGGTCTTTCCCTTGTATTCCTTCAAGATATTTCTCGTTTTCAGTTCATCGTCATCATCTTCTGTTTTAACAATTGCGGCTTGCATGCCTGCATAGAGATTGACATTCCATACGCATATTTTCAAGCCCAATTCACCCTCAACAAAACTGCGTAAAGCTCTCAATCGATCGTTATTCTCACAATTTGTCACAACCAGTACAGTAGCATTTTCGTCGATCTCGTGGGCGGCGGAAATTTGGAATTTCAATCTAATGCTCTGTGTAAGTCGGAGGATATCTTGGCCAGTGCTGATAGCCCCAGGCTTTGAGATGTAGAATTTAATTTTAATGTGCCCATTGCTATGATCTCTGGCTGAGCGCGAAATTCTCGATGTGTGAGAGAATTTAAGAGTCTCATGATCTTTGACTTGCCCTACTTGCTGGACGACTTCATTACCCCAAACGGTAGATTTTGAGAGTAATTGGCCTACTTGAGATGGAATGGATATCCGCATTTCAGTCCTTCGTGGTGATACCTGGCCGCTACCGAAAGACTTCATGCTCTTGTTCCGCACGCTCACTGCGATTTTATTCTGTGAACCTTGTGCTACAGTCTTCAAAAAGTCGACATGTCCCAACTCTAGAGGATACTGAATTTCAACAGACGACTCGAATTCGAAATGCTCCAGTTCCCGATTAAGCCCCGGCATTACAGCCTTTAATGCGATTGCAATTGTGTTTCGATACGAAGGTTCATCTGTTTGCGGAGAACCGGGTTCTCGAATCTTGGCCTTGATTGAGCCTCGCAGAGTAACTATTTGACCACTAGGTATTTGTGGGATGAATGTCCGACCCTCATTGCTAGTTACAGGGGCAATGAATTCTGAAGGGACGATCTCAAGTCTTGTTGGACGAGATGGCGATGGCATTCCACCTGCGAGGTTTAGTAGCGATTCCCAAAGCTCAAAGGGATTATACACACCCGAGTTCTTTACTCGTATCCGACGAATAAAAATATGCTCCCCAGGTTCAAATATACCGTCCTCATTTTCATCCTCTAAATCGAAGTCCACGAGCTCAAGCTTATACCGAGATGAGTAAGCCGTCGTCCGCCCAGAAGCTGATCTCACAATGATCGACACGCTCCCGGAGGGGCCATCCAATCCCGGGAGAGGTTGGATTATAGCGGCAGCACCTG
>Ga0182030_10005156_pt1 | contig 27767 bp, 19 predicted proteins | sample 812S3MmetaG_FD_121299 | JGI IMG/M metagenome (GOLD analysis project Ga0182030, IMG submission 121299) | Permafrost microbial communities from Stordalen Mire, Sweden - 812S3M metaG (Illumina Assembly) | ecosystem: Environmental > Terrestrial > Soil > Wetlands > Permafrost | place: Sweden... | reverse complement strand
CGATGGTCGGTGTAGGCGTCGGACTCGGGGACGGAGTTGGAGTCGGCGAGGGAGTGGGTGTGGGCGTAGGAGACGGTGTTGGCGACGGGGTCGGTGTGGGTGTAGGGGTCGGACTCGGTGTGGGCGAAGGCGTCGGGCTTGGTGTAGGTGTATGGGTAGGCGTAGGGGAAGGTGTCGGCGACGGTGTCGGTGATGGCGACGGGGTCGCTGTGGGCGTCGGGCTTGGTGTTGGAGTTGGAGACGGAGTCGGTGAGGGAGTCGGCGTCGGGGATGGGGTTGGAGTAGGCGATGGCGTCGGTGTAGGTGTCGGCGAAGGCGTCGGAGTCGGCGACGGCGTGGGCGTTGGACTCGGGGTGGGAGTCGGCGAAGGCGTCGGCGTTGGAGTGGGTGTTGGAGTCGGGGTAGGCGTCACCACTATAGCCCCTGAAACCCCGTTAATTGAGGACGTGACCGTGTCGGTCGCTGTTATTGTCTGTGAACCGGACGTATTCAGGGTGACTGTAAAGGTTCCGGTGCCGTTGGTCAGCGTCGTGCTTGAGGGAAGCGAGGCGGCACCATCCGAACTCGTGAATTGCACGGTTCCCGGATAATAGACGACCGGGTTGCTGTTGGCATCGAGGGCGCTCACCGTAATATTGAAGGGCGAACCGGCGTTCGCGGTTGTCGGGGCCGTCACCAGGAACTGCGTGGCCGGAGGGGCGACGAGAAAGCCATATGCTGTTATGTTCCCAATGAGCGGTGAATCGAGCTGCGTGGAAGTGGCATCCTGGCCGTCATCCGCGAATGCGTACACGATGTGAAATCCGGGCTGAAGCGCCGACACCGCTCCACTGAAGGACGAGCCGCCGTTTGTTGCTGCCGTCCATTCACCGCTCCAGGTGTCGGTTTGGTAGAATACGTTCTGAGGGGTAGGCGCTGTCGGACTGAAGGTGCTCGTCTCGTTGAACGTGAAGCTGGGCGTCGCGCTGAAGGTCAGGTTTCCCGTGAGAGGAGTGATACTCGTCGTCAACGGGATGGCCTGTACGTTCTGTTCCGTGATCACCGTCACGTCTTGACCGGTTCCGTTTGCGACGTAGATCGAATTCGTAACCGGATTGACCGCTACCGCATCGGGAGCAAATCCCGTAGACACGGAAGTGTGTGTATTCGTGGCTCCATCGATAACTGTCACGTTACTGGTGCCGTTGTTTGGAACGTAGATCTTGTTTGTTATTGGATTGACCGCGACGGCATAGGGATTAATTGACGCATTCACAGCCGTGGTAACGGAATTGGTGGCACCGTTGATAACCGTCACATTATTGCTGGCGTAGTTGGCAACATAGACCGTGTTCGTCACCGAATTCACCGCTATGGCAACGGGACTGGATCCCACAGAAATGGTGGTAGTAACGGAATTGGTGGCGCCGTCGATCACCGTCACGTTCGCGCTGTTTAGGTTGGCGACATAGATCGTGTTCGTGACCGAATCGACCGCGACGGCAAAGGGCTCGGTTCCCGCAGAAACGGTGGCGGTCACGGCATTCGTGGCGCCGTTTATCACCGTCACGTTGTTACTGTTAGCGTTTGGGACATAAATCGTATTCGTGACCGGATTGACCGCGACGGCCGTGGGAATGGTTCCCGCGGAAACGGTGGCGGTCACGGCATTCGTGGCGCCGTTTATCACCGTCACGTTGTTACTGTTACCGTTTGGGACGTAAATCGTATTCGTGACCGGATTGACTGCCACGGCACGGGGAGAGTTTCCCGTGGAAACGGTGGCGGTCGTATTCGTGGCGCCGTTTATCACCGTCACGTTGGCGCTGCCTTCGTTGGCGGTGTAGATCGTGTTTGTGACCGGATTGACCGCGACGACCGTGGGATTGGTTCCCGCGGAAACGGTGGCGGTCACGGCATTCGTGGCGCCGTTTATCACCGTCACGTTAGAACTACTTGCGTTGGGGACGTATACCGTATTCGTGACCGGATTGACCGCGACGGCATAGGGGTAGACGGCACTTGAATCCGTCACCGTAGCAGTCGAATTCACATTGCCGTTTATCACCGTCACGTTGGAGCTGGACGTGTTCGCGACGTAGACCGTGTTCGTGACCGGGTTGACCGCGACGGCGTAGGGTTGGGTACCCGCAGACAAGGTGGCGGTCACGGTGTTCGTGGCGCCGTCTATCACCGTGACGTTGGCGCTGCTGATATTCGCGACGTAGATCGTATTCGTGACCGGGTTGACCGCGACGGCAAAGGGATTGGTTCCCGCGGAAACGGTGGCGGTCGTATTCGTGGCTCCGTTTATCACCGTCACGTTGTCGCTGTCGTAGTTTGCGACGTAGATCGTGTTCGTGACCGGGTTGACCGCGACGGCATGGAGATCGGTTCCCGCAGGAACGGTGGCGGTCACGGCATTCGTGGCGCCGTTTATCACCGTCACGTTGGAGCTGGATTCGTTCGCGACGTAGACCGTGTTCGTGACCGGGTTGGCCGCGACGGCAACGGGAAAGGATCCCGCAGAAACGGTGGCGGTCACGGCATTCGTGGCGCCGTTTATCACCGTCACGCTGTCGCCGCCGTAGTTTGCGATGTAGATCGTGTTTGTGACCGGGTTGACCGCGACGGCATAGGGCTCGGTTCCCGCGGAAACGGTGGCGGTCACGGCATTCGTGGCGCCGTTAATCACCGTCACGTTGGCGCTGCCTGAGTTCGCGACGAAGATAGTATTCGTGACCGGATTGACCGCGACGGCATAGGGATTGGTTCCCGCGGAAACGGTGGCGGTCACGGCATTCGTGGCGCCGTTAATCACCGTCACGTTCGCGCTGTTGTAGTTTGCGACGTAGATCGTGTTTGTGACCGGGTTGACCGCGACGGCAAAGGGAAAGGATCCCGTGGAAACGGCGGCGGTCACGGCATTCGTGGAGCCGTTTATCACCGCCACGTTGTCGCTGCCTCGGTTCGCGACGTAGATCTTGTTCGTGACCGGGTTGACCGCGACGGCAACGGGAAAGGATCCCAAAGAAACGGTAGCGGTCACGGCCTGCGCTCGAACCAACGACGGAACGATCGTAGCAACAACAAATCCACCTACCGCCAGCAATGACCACGCACGTCGAAAATTCCTGCGATAGCTCCGCACAAATTCATCCCCATCGGCCAGAAGGAGCGGACGAGCCATAGGCATCGCAAAATACGTGTGAAAGCAAATCTGGGAGAGAGGCCCTGCCGTCAAGGATGCTTTTTTTAATAGGATACATTAGTATTAGTGATGCTGCTGCGGGAATTGGTCGTGATAGCCCGCCGCCAAAGCGGCACCTGCTTCGGAGTGGGGTCGGCAGGCCAGATGGGCATTCTAGACCGCAGCAGAAGCATATCCTGTTTTCCGGTTTGCTGGGCAGGACTCACGTAACACGTCGTGCAGCGCGCCGACTTAGTCCAACTTGCTCAAACAAGCAACACGGTCATCGGGGCCTGAATTCGGCGGGCAATGAGAATCGTTCTAGGACGGTGAGGCTGGAGCTGCTAAACGACGAAACAGGTTTCTCGTCCTGATTTTTGACTCTGCACCGGGCCCTCAGCGGGCCATAATGGGGGGCTTTGTCTTATGACGAAGCTCCTGCACGTTGCCGACCTTCATTCCAACCGGCGTTGGTTCAACTGGGTGCAGGATCACGCCGAGGCCTACGATCTCATTGCCTACACCGGCGACTTCCTAGATAACTTCGGCATGGAGTCCCTGGCGACCCAGGTGCGTTGGATCGCCGCCTGGGCGCGAGCTCTTCCCCGGCCCCTTCTGTGGTGCCCCGGCAACCAGGATGTGATGAGCGCGGAAGCGCCCGTATCGTACGGGCGCTGGATGGCAGCGCTGCCGGGAGCCAAGTCATTCAGCCAGTCCGGCCACGCCGAGCTCTTGGGGGACTCCTTTGTCCGGGTGGGTTGGATGGGCGACGTCCCCAAGCTACGGGCCGGGGACATCGTCGTTGCCCACGCCCCTCCCTTCGGTTACTTCACGGCAACATCCAAAGAGGGCGGGGCGGACAACGGAGATATTGACCTAGCCGACGCCCTCCGGTCGGCGGCGGCACCACCCTGGCTGGTGCTAAGCGGCCACGTCCACAACCCGGCGCGGTGGAAGGACCGCTGCGGTGGCACCATCACGCTGAACCCGGAGTGGGTGGTGCGGACGCGGCGGTACCGAACTACATCACTGTGGACACGGTGGCGCGGAAGGCCCGTTGGTTCAGCAATGGGGAGCTCGCAGGCGTGGTGGAAATATTGCCCGCCACCCACTAGGCTGAGGGCTTATGGCGAGGTTCCCCTACGCGCTAACCGCCTCTTTTCGGCTTCCTCTAGGCGCTTCGGTTCGGTGTACAACCGTTCGAGAAGAAGTACGGTGAATTCCTCAACCTCCTGAGCATCATATTTGCCAACATTTCCCGAGTGGGCTACAAACGCAAGATGCCTCAAACTTGCGCTGCCAACCATAATCAAGTGGAAGATCGGTATGAGCGATGAGATCGAAACCAATCTGCTTGGAGCGGCAGCGAGGACAATTAGTTACAAGAAGCGACATGTTAGTAGCGGGAGCCGCCTTAATAGGCCCCGGAGGCCACACTCGGCAAGATCCTACTCCACCGCTTTGAACTTCCCCGCGCCGGGGGACAAGTTCACCTCCACGCGCCTCTTCTTCCCGACGTAGTGAGCGCTGGTGGTTTGGATGTCCCGGTGCCCCAGGCGCTGGCGAGGGCCGGGTCCAAAACGACCTTTGAACCGATTCCTGCCTGATTCCTGCCAACATTGGTGCCGCTTTGTGCCAGCTCCTGCCGCTGCGTGCAAACTCGCCGAAATGGGTACATGCCTCGCAATGGCGGATTTCGTTGACTGGTAAGCGGCTTGTGAAAGCATCGCGCACCGGATTCGATTCTCGACGACCGCACCATCTTTGCGCCGTGATGCCACGGCGCCCCCAAGGATTATCGGCCGCTGGCTACTTCGTTTCGTGTCGAAGATGTTTCAAAGCGTCCCGCTCGAACAGGTGGTAGACCAAGCTGCGACTCTCGGCAAAAACGCATTCAATTACCTTCCCAGGGAGGTACCGAAATAAGACGCGATATCCGCCGATTCTCAGGCGATGGTAACCAGCCAGTCTTTCCTTCAGAGGCATGCAATCGCCGCGTTCCGTCTCGAGACCCCGCAGACCAAGCCTGATTCTTTTTCGGGGCCCCGGAGCTAGGATGTCGATGAATGCCTTCACCTGTTCCCGCACCTGGACCTTATATTTCATTCCCCAAGGTCTTCGATCGAGTAGACTCGTCCTCGTCCAGCCTCGGCTTCGGCAATGGCCTTCATTGCGGCGGGATTGGCGAGGATCTCTGCGGTCTCGATCAAAGCCGCGAGGTCGTCCGCACCCATCACATAGGCCACGGCCTTTTCGTGGCGGGTGATCGTAGCCATGCCGCCACTTTCCGCTTCTCGCACAAGGCTTGGGAATTGGCTTTGTGCCTCCTTAATGCTGTACGTACTTTTCATATGTTAACGCCTTACATTAAAAATGACGTGGTCAAGTAGCCAGTGGAAAATTCCTGTGCGATTCCTGCCAAAACCAGTGCCGCTTAGTGCAGGTTTTTGCCACATCGTACAACCTCGGCAAAAGCGGGACATTCGTCGGAATGGCGGAATTTATTGGCCGGTAGTCGATCTGTGAAAACAACGGGCATCGGATTCGATTCTCGGCTACCGCACCAATTTTTTCCCCGAAATCTTGCGGGCCCGGGCGGTCAACGCGGCGTCAAACAGGCCCCGCCGGACATTGACGACGACGGGGGCGGCCTTCATGGGGGCGCCGACACCAGCCGACGGTTCCGGTTGACGAGGCGGGCCCCCGCGATGACCACAGCGGCGGAAGCCAGCGCCACGATGCACCAGAACACGAGGAGCGAGCCGCCGCCAAAGCGCCGGGCGACATAGGGCATAGCCACCCGAGTCGAGATCTCGGCGACGAAGGCGGCGAGGAGCCCGATGTAGGACCAGCTCATGAAGAAGTAATGGCGCACGAGCCAGGTGTCGCGGGGCCGGCGCAGGAAGGCGTGTCCGAACCCGAAGGCAACGCCCATGCTGCTCGCGATTGACGCGCCGTGAAGGAAATTGAAACCGCCTGTCAGCCGGTAGATCATGAACGACGTGGCGATCAGCAAGAGCATGCACAGCGTATACGCGTAACCGAGGAGGCGGTGAACGCGGCCGCCCTTGGGTCTGAAGAACACGACGGCGCCCAGGACCATGGCCGCAACCGCGGCCGCCGTGTGGATAAGACCCTTAAGGTCGTGGATCATGGAGACGCCGAAAGCATGGGCGGTGCCGCGTGGGGCGGCTTCGGGCCCGGTCGCTTGGGATCGCCTTCAACTCCTTCGAGCTGACGCGCGGCTGAGGCAAGCGCGGCGTGTGTTCGCCGTGGAAACGGACGGGACCTCGAGGATTTCGACCCGTTTACTGGGTCAAGAAGGCTTATCGGGACGGACCCGGAATTTTCGGGGCAAAAGGCCCCCGCTCGGTTCACGGCAACAACCACAGGCAGCTTGGTGGACAATGGGGACATAGACCTTGCCGATGCCTTAGATATTCAGCGGCCTCCTTCAAGAAATTACTGTTGCCTTGGGGTCGCGCGTCACGGCCGCTTGACTTCGCCTTCGGAGAGTCTTGGAGGGGTCAAGACCCCATAAAGGAAATCGCGAGAGTTGGATATTTTGTGGCGACCGCAAATCCAGCCCTATGACATCGCCGACCTCCCGACTCGCTCTTAGACTCGCCTTGCTTCTCGCCTTTGCATCCGGCGCTGAGGCAGCCGGACTCATTGTCACGGCGCTCCCCCCTCCTGGTTCGATCCCGGCGGGCTCGGATCTCGTGATCGGCCTGATGGCCGTAAATCCGGGCGATTTGGACGCCAGCTTTGAACCTCCGGCCACGCTGCACGCGTTCTTTTCCCAAGGGGGCCGGTCGTGGCCGGTCGAGCTGAAGGAATTGGATTCCGGCGGCGCCAATGTTCATCCGGGCGGCTTCGCAACCGTGGGTTATTCGCTGACGCTCCCGCCGGCGCTCCTGGGCCACGCCGTCCTGGAAGTCCCGAACGGCCTCCCCCAACCGGTCTGCGCGCTGATTTCCGTGGGGCCTGCGCCGGCGTCCGGGAGTACCTCGGGCAAGGAGCATCCGGCCCCCGCCCCTGCATATTCGGTCATCTCCCTCACCAGCCAGCCCGCCAATTCGCTCCTGGCCCGCAGCTTCATCGATCACTTCAGCGTGAACGACCCGATGTACTTCGTCTACGGCGCAACAGCCCCGGAGGCGAAATTTCAATTCAGTCTGAAATACCGGCTTGTCTCCTTCGACCAGGGCCCCACGGGCACGGAGGCAAGCACCGCGCAGTTTGGGTACACCCAGCGCTCGCTCTGGGATGTGAGCTCAAGTTCGAGCGCGTTCTACGACACGAGCTATATTCCTTCGTTATTCTACCAATATTTTTCACCCGCGGCCAACCCGGACCCAATGGGTGAAGACGCAACATGGCTCGGCTTCACCACAGGCTATCAACACGAGTCCAACGGCCAGGGCGGGACTCTGGAGCGCAGCCTCAACACGCTCTTCGTGCGTTCCGGCGTGCTGATTGGGCGGACCGACAAGTGGCATTCAATTGTCGTGGCCCGGGCGTTCACCTACGTCGGGGGTGTCGCCGACAACCCCGAAATCAAGGACTACCGGGGTTACGGGGATTGGAAGGTGATCGTGGCGGACGGCTCAGGCCCCTCGCTGGCCTACACGGGCTGGGCGGGAGAGAAGTTTGACCATGCGACGACACAACTCGACCTGAACATCCCGATCCGAATCAAGATCGTCGATTTCGACACCTTCTTCCTGATTCAGTATTTCAACGGATACGGCGAGAGCCTCAGGGAATTCCAGAGCCATTCCAACGTGGTCCGAGCCGGGATTTCCCTGGTTCGCTGAACTGGCCCAGATGAGGAGGGGTCCGATCGTTCGGCGCCAGCACGGCCTCGCGTTGCCGTCCGCGGATCGCGGCAGGCCGAGCCGGGCCCTCGGGTTGGCGCCTGGCAGACGATCCTCCCGGCGGGGCACCCGGTGACGGGCCTCGGATTCCCCTTCATGAACTGATTCAAATACCTGGCGGACCGGCGCCCAGCTCCCGGAACGATGCCTTTACGGGACTTTTACAGGGGCCGGCCGGTCATAATGGGGTTGCGGGGCGGCTTGCTCTGTGTCTTAACCGGATCATGGCAATTTTCTCCTCAGCTACCGCCGCCCCCGGGACTTCGGCACGCCAGGTGGGCGCGCAAAAGGCGGGTGCCGACGTGCGCGCGGCGCAGGCGCTCGCAAAGCAGAAGTCCCTGGAGAAAAGTGCGAAGAGGTACAAGCTTCCCCTGGGCGAGCTCACCATGTTCACACAGCAGCTGGCGTCGCTCCTCGTCGCCGGCCTTCCGCTCGTGCAGTGCCTGGAGGCCCTCCAGGACCAGACGGAGGATCCGCGCTTCCGGATCATCATCCGCGACGTGCGGCTCGACATCTCCCAGGGCAATTCCTTCTCGTCGTCGGTCAAGAAATTCCCAAGGGCGTTCCCCACGCTATTCATCTCGATGGTCGAGGCGGGCGAGGCGAGCGGCGGCCTGGCGGAGATCCTCGGCAAGGTCGCGGGCTACTTTGAGGCGACCGTGAAGCTGACGAAGAAGGTCAAGTCGGCCATGGCCTACCCGGTCGGCGTCATCTCCCTCGCGGTCGTGCTCGTCAACGTGCTCCTCATCTTCGTCATCCCGGTGTTCGCCGCCATGTTCAAGGACTTCGGCGCCAAGCTGCCCGCACCCACGCAGATGCTCATCGACCTGAGCAATTTCATGAAGCACTGGTTCTGGGCCGTGGGCATCGGCGCTTACGCCCTCTACTGGGTGTTGAGCAAGTTCGTGGCGACGCCCAGGGGCAGGCGCATCAAGGACAAAGCCCTTGTGAAGGCGCCGATCTTCGGGAACCTCATCCACAAGATCGCCCTCTCGCGCTTCTGCAGGACGTACGCGACCCTGATCCGCTCGGGCGTGCCGATCCTGCGGACGCTCGAGATCACGGCGGCCGCGAGCGGCAAGTGCCAGGTTGAGGACGCCTGTGCGGAGATCGCCAAGCACGTGAGCCAGGGCGGCCAGGTTTCAGAGGTCCTCGCGTCGAACGAATTTTTTCCGCCTATGATGAAGCACATGGTGAAGGCGGGCGAGGCGACCGGCAACGTCGACGGCATGATGAACAAGATCGCGGACTTCTACGACGTGGAGTGCGACGCGACGGTGGCCGCGCTCACCTCGCTCATCGAGCCGCTGCTCATTGTCTTCCTCGGAGTCATCGTCGGGGGCATCGTCATGGCGATGTTCCTTCCCATCTTCCAGCTGGGAGCGGTCGCGGGCGGCATGGGCTAATGCCTGCGCGCCCCGCTGGCCGGCGGGATCCGGCGGGCGGGATGGCGGCCCGGCCGCCCGGAATCCGGCGTTGTTGACTTGACCCATTCCAGGGGGAAAACTCTGCCCTCCACGATCACTTCATGCCCTCCGTCTTAATCGTCGACGACCTTATCTCGATCCACGAGATGCTTGATGCGGTGATTCAGCCGACCGGATTTTCGACGGCGTTTGCGACGGATGGCGAAAAGGCCCTGACGCGCTACAAAGCCGAGAAGTTCGACATGGTCCTTGCCGACATCGACATGAAGCCGATGGACGGGATCACGCTCCTCAAGCAGCTCAAGCAGTACGACCCGAACTCCGTCACGGTCATCATGACGGCCTACGCGAGCACTGAGAGCGCGATCCAGGCGCTGAAGTTCGGCGCGTTCGACTACCTCCAGAAGCCGTTTCGGGTGGACGAACTGATCGCGACGCTCAAGCGAGGGATAGAGTTCCGCGAGATTCAGGCGCAGCGCGGGACGGCAAACTCGGGCGCCGGGCTGCTCAAGCCAGGCGACATCGACGGCCACCTATTCGGCAAGAGTCCGCAGTTCAAGAGGCTCATCCAGCAGGTGAAGAAGCTGGCCGCGGTGCGCACGCCCGTCCTGCTGATCGGCGAGAGCGGAACAGGCAAGACCGCGGTCGCGGAGGTGCTCCACGGCGCCACGGGCTCCGACGAGGCGCATTTGATCCGGATCGACTGCTCGCTGAGCTCAGAAAAGAGCTTCCACGACGGCCTCCTCGGCAACAACGGAGAGGGCGGCCCCTGGGTGCACGCGGCCAAGGGCGGGACGCTCTTCCTGCAGCACCTCCAGTGCCTCCCCTCGCCCGTGCAAAAGGAGCTCGTGAGCGTGCTTAGGAACACCGCCCATGGGTTCAGGCTGATATGCACGACGACGGAGGACCTCGAGAAGATGGTCGACGAGGGCCGTTTCAACGACGAGCTCTTCTACAGGGTGGCGTCGCTGCCGGTGACCATGCCCCCTCTTCGGGAGCGCAAGGAGGACATCCCCCTTCTTGTTAAGCATTTCACGACGAAGGCGACCAATCCCATGATCGACACGAACTTCATCGAGTTCACCGACGACGCCAATGCGGTGCTATCCGCCTACCATTGGCCGGGCAACGTCTCCGAGCTCCTCCAGCTGGTCACCAAGGTCGTGTCCACCACGGAGACTCGGGTCGTGACATCGGAGCAACTGCCCCTGCGCCTGCGCGAGCTCAAGCACTGGCCGACGCTCGCCGACTTCGTGGCGGGCCAGGAGAGGCAATACGTGGACAGGGTGCTCCATGCCTGCCAAGGCGACAAGGCGGTCGCCGCCAAGGTGCTCGGGGTCGACCTCTCGAGGCTCGGTTGAGCCTATTTCCCTTGCGGCGGAATTGGGCGGCCGCAACGTTCGGAGGAGTCCACGCGCTCCGAAAATGCCCAAACGCACCGACCTAGAGTCCATCCTAATAATCGGCGCAGGCCCCATAGTGATAGGTCAGGCCTGCGAATTCGACTATTCCGGGACCCAGGCGTGCAAGGCCCTCAAGGAGGAGGGTTTCCGCGTCATCCTGGTGAACTCGAACCCGGCCACGATCATGACGGACCCGGAGTTTGCGGACGTGACCTACATAGAGCCGCTGACCGCCGCCATCCTTGAGAAGATCATCGCGGCGGAGAGGCCCTCGGCGCTGCTGCCGACCCTCGGCGGCCAGACGGCGCTCAACCTCTCGATGCAGCTCCACAAGCTGGGCATCCTCGCCAAGTACGGGGTCGAGATGATCGGCGCCAAGCCCGAGGCCATCTCGAAGGGCGAGGATCGGGAGCTCTTCAAGAGGGCGATGGTCAAGATCGGCCTCGACGTCGCCAGGTCGCGGACGGCCGGGTCGGCGGAGGAAGCGAGGGCCGCCGCCGACCGCATCGGGGGCTTTCCGCTGATCATCCGGCCGAGCTTCACGCTCGGCGGCCAGGGGGGCGGCATCGCCTACAACCGCGAGGAGTTCGACAGGATCGCCGGCAACGGCCTCGAAATCTCGCCGGTGCACGAGATCCTCGTCGAGGAGAGCCTCGTCGGGTGGAAGGAGTTCGAGATGGAGGTCATGCGCGACAACAAGGACCAGTGCGTCGTGATCTGCTCGATCGAGAATTTCGACCCGATGGGCGTGCACACCGGCGACTCGATCACGGTGGCGCCCGCCATGACGCTCTCGGACAAGGAACTTCAGGTGATGCGCGACGCGTCGTTCGCGGTCATCCGGGAGATCGGCGTCGAGACCGGCGGATCGAACATCCAGTTCGCGGTCGATCCCGAGACGGGCAGGATGATCGTCATCGAGATGAACCCGCGCGTCTCTCGCTCGTCCGCCCTGGCCTCCAAGGCCACGGGGTTTCCCATAGCGAAGATCGCGGCCAAGCTGGCCGTGGGCTACTCGCTCGACGAGCTGAGGAACGACATCACCCGCCTGACCCCGGCGAGCTTCGAGCCGACGATCGACTACGTGGTGACCAAGGTCCCCCGCTTCACCTTCGAGAAGTTCCCGGGCGCGGACCCGACCATCACCTCCTCGATGAAGTCCGTCGGCGAGGCGATGGCGATAGGCCGCACCTTCAAGGAATCGATCCAGAAGGCGCTCCGGTCCCTCGAGGTTGGCTCAAGGGGATTCGGCGGCGGGGGAAGGCTGGGGGGCGACGAGAGGCCCGACGAGGCGACGATAAAGACCAAGCTCGGCACCCCGAACGCGGAGCGGATCTTCTACATAAGGTACGCGTTCAAGGCCGGCTTCACAGTGGAGCAGATCTTCGACCTGACGAGGATCGACCCCTGGTTCCTCCACCACCTCCGCGAGATCCACGAGATGGAGGAGTCCCTTGCGGGCGGGAGCCTCGCGGCGATCGACACGGGCCACTTTCGCAGGGCCAAGCAGTTCGGGTTCTCCGACGCCCAGCTCGCCCACCTCCTCCGGAGCGACCTCGCCTCGGTTCGCGCGGAGCGCAAGGCGCGCGGAATCAGGACCACCTTCCGGCTCGTGGACACCTGCGCCGCGGAGTTCGAGGCGTTCACGCCCTACTACTACTCCAGCTACGGCGATGAGAACGAGGTGATGCCCTCGGGCAAGCGCAAGATCATGATACTGGGGGGCGGCCCGAACCGGATCGGCCAGGGGATCGAGTTCGACTACTGCTGCGTCCACGCGAGCTTCGCGCTGCGCGAGGCCGGGTTCGAGACGGTCATGGTAAATTCTAACCCGGAGACGGTCTCGACCGACTACGACACGAGCGACCGGCTCTATTTCGAGCCGCTCACGCTCGAGGACGTCCTGGAGGTCTACCAGCAGGAGGGGTGCGAGGGGGCTATCGTGCAGTTCGGGGGTCAGACGCCGCTCAACCTTGCGGCCGCCCTCAAGGCGAACGGCGTGAACATCATAGGCACCTCGCCCGAGTCGATCGAGATCGCGGAGGACCGGAAGCTGTTCGCGGCCGTGATCGACAAGCTCAAGCTCCGCCAGCCGGCCAACCGCACGGCCATGAGCGAGGGCGAGGTCGAGGCGTTCGCCCGCGAGGTCGGCTATCCCGTGCTTCTGCGGCCGTCGTTTGTCCTGGGAGGGCGCGGGATGTTCATCGCCTACTCTGAGGAGGACCTGCGGGCCGTGACGAAGCAGGTCTTCGAGGTCATGCCGGACAAGCCCGTCCTGATCGACCAGTTCCTTGAGGACGCGATCGAGCTCGACGTCGACTGCCTGAGCGACGGGGAGACGAGCGTCATCGGCGGCATGCTCGAGCACATCGAGTTCGCCGGGGTCCATTCCGGCGATGCGGCGATGGTGATTCCGCCCCACACGCTGGGCCCGGAGATGCTCGCCGAGGTCCGCACCGCAACATACGCGCTCGCGAGGGAGCTGCGCGTCGTGGGGCTGATGAACATCCAGTTTGCGATCAAGGACGGCCAGCTCTTCGTGCTCGAGGTGAACCCCCGCGCCTCCCGCACCGTGCCCTTCGTGGCCAAGGCGATAGGCGTGCCGCTCGCCATGCTCGCCGCGAGGGTCATGGCCGGAATGACGCTTTCCGAGCTCGGCTTCACCCGGGAGCTGGTGCCGAGGCACTGGTGCGTGAAGGAGACCGTGTTCCCCTTCGTCCGTTTCCCGGGCGCGGTGATAGCGCTCGGGCCCGAGATGCGCTCGACTGGCGAGGTGATGGGAATCGACGCGGACCTCGGGATCGCCTTCGCCAAGGCGCAGGCCGCGGCGGGGCCGGGGCTCCCGACGGCTGGCAACGTCTTCCTCAGCGTGAAGGATGCCGACAAGCCGCACGCCGTCGTGATCGGCCGGGCCCTGGAGGCCATGGGCTTCACGATCTACTCGACCAGCGGGACGGCGAGGGTGCTGATGGAGAACGGGATCGCCGCAAAGCGCATCGCGAAGATCAGCGAGGGCCGCCCGAACGCCGTCGACATGATCAAGAACGGAAACATCCAGCTGGTGATCAACACCCCGGGCGGCCTGATCCCGAGGCGCGACGAGAATCTGATCCGTGGCGCGGTCTACGCGCACAACGTCTGTGTCATGACGACGATCACGGCCGCCCGCGCGGCGGTGGAAGGGATACGCGCGGTCAGGGAAAAACCGGTCGGCGTGCGCCCCATCCAGGCGTACCGGGGCAACGTCGACGCCATCTGAGGGGCGTGTTTCCGGGTTTACAGAAGCGGCGGGTTTTGCTCTTGTGACCCTTTCCCGCAGGAACCGACCACCGCAATGACGAAGATTGACGCCCCCACAGACCCGAAGACCCCCGTGGTCGAGCCCCATTTCGGGGACAGGCTCAGGCTCGCCTGGGAGCGTTACGGAAACGCGATCTACCTCTTCTGCGGGCTGATTGCGGCCGCGATTCTGGCCAAGGGAGTCATTGACTATCTCGCGGCCCAGAAGGAATTTGCAGTTCAGAAGGCGTTTGGGGCATGCACGACTCCGGAGTCGTACCTGGCCTTCGCCGCCGAGCACCCGGGCCACCCCCTGTCTGCGCTGGTGGACCTCCGCTCCGCCGACCAGTCCTATTCCGAGGGGAAGTTTGCGGACGCGGCCGCGGGCTATGAGCGGGCGCTCGCCATCATGCCCCCGGGTCCCTTTAAGGCGCGGGCAAGGCTTGGGCTCGCCATCTCGAGGGCGCAGGCAGGCGGCGGGGCCGATGCCGAGACGGGGCTGCGCCAGATCGTCAGTGACGGAACCGAGCTCAAGGCGGTCCGCTGCGAGGCGGGCTACCACCTCGCCGTGCTGGCCGCGGCCGCCGGCCGCGTCACGGAGGTTCAGAAGCTTGCCGAGCAGCTCATGCAGATCGACTCCTCGAGCCCTTTCGCAGAGCGCACCTTCCAGCTCCGCTCCGCGCTCCCGGAGACCCCGCGGACCTCGACATTACTCTCCGTTCCTGCGGTCCAGGCGCACTAGGGCGATCGCTGGCTCGCCGGAGGCGGATTGAAGAGAAAGGTTTGGGTGACCGGAGGCGCCGCCTCGAAGGTGGCGTTTCCCCGCTGTGTCGCCTGGACCTCGACCGGTCCCCCCTGGGAGGTCAGCATGTCGCCGTTGAGGAACGCCACGCCGGAGACGACCTGGTACTCGACCGGGAGCCCCGACGAGGCGCTTGCGCTCAGCTGGACCGGCTGGCCCGCGACGGCGATCGTGGCACCCTGGAAGCTGATCGTCTGGCGGTGCTTGCCGACCACGACCCGGGCGGGCGCGCTTCTGGCCTCGCCCGACGCGTTTGAGGCGATCACGTCATAGCTGCCCGAGTCGGCGAAGCCCGCCATGGCGACCGACAGCCTCGCGGCGTTCGCGCCGAGGATCGGGTCGCCGTCCCTGCGCCACTGGAGCGCGGGCTCGGGCTCGCCCGCAACCTCCACCGCGAGCAGCAGCGGCTCGCCCACGCCGACGTTCGCTCCGGCCGGCTGCGAGCGGAAGGACGGGGCGGAGGGCCTGGGGCGGACGGCGAACGCTCGCTCGGCATCGCGGGCGGCCTGGAAGGCGGCGTTGCCCGCCTGGGACGCCCTTATGATGACCAGGCCCGGTTCGCCCGTGAGTCTGAGATTCTTCCCGTCGAGGACGGCGGGGCCCGCGACGACCGAGAGGGTCACCGGGAGGCCCGAGGTCGCCTTCGCCGCGATGTCGAAGGGAGCGTCCCCCACTGCGTGCGCCGCAATCTCGCCGAAGACAATTTCCTGCTTGGTGCGCAGGTCCTCCGCCGCGGCGCGGGGCGCGAAGGCGGCCAGGGCCGAGACGGCGGCCAGGGCCGCCATTCTCACGGCTCGGCGGACCCTTCCGGGCGCTGGCTGCTCAGGGGTGCTCAAGCTTTCCCTCACATGTTCACGTGCACGACCTTCGCCGGGGGGAACCCGTTGAAGTATGTCGCCGACGCATGGCTGTAGGCACCGATCTTTTCGCTGTAGACAAGGTCGTCGCGGTTGAGTTCGGGCAGGTTCTCGGCCATGGAGATCACGTCCAGGGCGTCGCATGTCGGGCCGTAAACGGCGCTGATCCTGGTCGGACCCCGCTTGAAGGCCCTCACCGGATACTTGCAGTGGTCAAAAATGACGCCGGAGTACGTGTGGTACACCCCGTCATCAATGTAGTAGCTCGGCTTGCCATCGCGCACCGCCTTGCCGATCACCTTCGACACGGCGTAGCCCGCGTTCGCCACAAGAAAGCGGCCTGGCTCCGCCAGGACCTGGATGTTCTTCGGGAAAAGGCGCCCGAGCTCGTGATTGATCACCTTGGCCAGCTCGCGGAATGGCTTCACCGAATCGTCGTATCGGGCTGGGAACCCCCCGCCGATGTCCACGAGGTTCATCTTGCGGTACCCGCGGTCGTGGGCCTCCTTGAATATGCCCGAGCAAAGGGCCAGCGCCTGGACGTAGTTGTCGAAGTTGGTCGTCTGGCTCCCGACGTGAAAGCTCAGGCCCTCGCAGGTTAGGCCGAGCTTGTCGGCGAGCAGTATGAGGTCGACGGCCTCGCCCGGGGCCGCGCCGAACTTCGAGGAGAGTTCGACCATCGCACCGGTGTTCGACACCTTGAGGCGCAGCGCAACGCCGGCTTGCGGGGCGTGCTTGCGGATCTTCCGCAGCTCCTCCGCGTTGTCGAAGGTCACCAGGGGCTTGTACCGGTTCAGCTCCTCGAGCGTCTCGACGGGCTTGTTCGGGTTGGCGTAGATTATCTTGTCCCAGATCCAGTCCTGCCGCTGCCCGGGCTCCATGCCCTGGATGTTCTCGTAGACGATGTTGAACTCGGGCATCGACGCCACGTCGAAGCTCGCGCCCTCCGAGTAGAAGGTGCGGACGATCTCCGGCAGCGGGTTGGCCTTGACGGCGTAGTAGGCCTGCACGCGCGGGAGGTACTTCCGGAACTCGCGGTAATTCTTTCGCAGGGCGTCGTGGTCGACGACGAACAGGGGTGTTCCGTGCTCGCGTCCTAGCTTCTTCAGCTGGGCCCTTGTTATCATGGGTGATTGGATGCGGATCCTGGATTCGGAGTGTTCGGTGCGGTCTTCCTTCCTGGGCCGGGCCGGCCCGGGCTCAGTCGCCGTCCTTGACCAGGAAGTTCTTGAATTGCCACGGATCCCTCTTGTCAAAGTCCGGCTTGTTGAAGCCGCTGAATGCGTTCCGGTAGTCGCGCAGCGGAGTCCAGTCCGATGGGGTGGAGATGAAATTGCCGAGATAGGGCTTCGAGACGCCGAGGATGTATTCGTGGGGGAGGTCGTCGGGCACCCTGACGCCCTCCTCGGGATTCTCGATCATCCACATCGCCGCGGCCACGACGGATATGGCCACCTGCATGGTCGTCGCGTTCTGGTGGGGGATCAGCCGGCGGGATTCCTCGATCGAAAGGTCGGAGCCTATCCACCACGACTTGAAATCATGGCCCATGATGAGCGCGCCGAGGATGTCCGCGCCCTTCGTGATCTCGTCGTTCATGATGCGGAGCTTCGGCTGCAGCGCGTAGTTGTAGCCGCGCAGCTCGTTCAGCGAAACGACGGCCTCGTCGCACGGGCAGTAGGCATAGTGGACGGTGGGCCGGTAAGCCGCCTTGCGGCCCTTCCAGACCGTCAGCTTGTCCGAGATCGTGAAGGCCTCGCCGTGGCGGACCACCATCCCGACGATGCTGTAGTTGGGCACCCACGAGCGCACCCAGGTGTTGATTCCCATGCGGGCCACGCAAATCTGGTTCTTCGGGCCGCTTTTGTGCCGGAAGCCGTATTTGGGCAGGGTCTTCTCGTGGGTGCCCCAGCCGAGCTCGGCGGTGGTCGTTCCCTCCTCGCGGAAGCCCTCGATGCTCCAGGTGTTGACGAACTCGTCGATCTGCTTGGGGACGTCGGTGATCTGGGTGTCGCGCTCGCTGCAGTGGATGACCTTGACTCCGAGCTCCATGGCGAGGTGGTTGAAGCTTCCGCTGGAGGCGTGCCCCCGCAGGGCCTCCAGCCTCCGGCCCTTGGCCTTCTTCCCGTCGATGACGGCCTTCGCTATGTCGATCAGGCCCTGTTTCGTGAAATGGGATATGAGGCCGGGATTGGCGCCGTGCTCGACAACCGCCGTCGCGCCCTTCCTGGACCACTTCGAGCGCATGCTGCGCACCTTCATGTGGCGCCAGTAGAGCGTTCGCTCCGTAGGGTGCTTCGTCCCGCCCGCGTAGGGGTCCCAGACCTCCACAGATGTATTAATATACAGGATACCACGGTCGTGGCACCACTGGAGGATGACGCAGGCGTCGATGTTCCACGCGAGGTCGATCAGCATGTCGCCCTCCGACAGGTCGCCGCTGAGAAGCCTGTCGAGGTTTTCCTCGGTCACGCGGTCCCTCACGAAACGGACGCCCGTGCCGGTCCACTCGCGCAGCTTCTCCTCCTTGCTCTCGAAGTCGATCACCGTGACATTCCTCGGGTCCACGGCGATGTGCTTGAAGAGGATGGGGAGCGTGCACTCGGCGACTGCGCCGTAGCCGATAAAGAGGATCTTCTTGCTGAATTCGATCATGGTTTGCGAATGAGGTTGGAGCCTAGCGTGGGAGCGGTTGCTTGAGCGGAAAAGCGAAATCAAGGTTACAATCCTCCGCATACGCAAGAAAGAGCTCGGGCCGGCGCTGCATGCGCGGCCCCGTGGGGCGGTCTAGAATGATCGCTGCGACATGGCCTGGTGCGCTCGGACCGGACATCCGCCGGCGCCGGGCTGAGGGTTCAGTTTGTCGATTGTACGGGTCCTTTGGCTGTGAGGCGCGCATTCCCGATGGCATGGTTCGGGCGCTCGAAGGCCCCGTCCGGCGTCAGGCCGGATCATTTTCGGCGGCCATTTCTCTCAGCGCCCGCGTTCCCAATGCTGGCCTTTAGCGGCATTCGACTCTGCGGACACCCTGGCCTGGAGGGTTCGTGGGACCTTTTTATCGAGATGCCCTTCGTGGCAGAAAATCTAATTTGCCTAGATAAATGCTGCGATGGCTCCTGATAAAATATCATCTCATATCATAACATATAATATTAATGATTATCTATTTATGAAATATAATAACTATTCAATCATGAGTAAGATTACTTATACAGGTGCCATCGTGTTGCTGAAAGGTGCAGCGAATGATTAGGTACGGATGCTAACAATGCTAACGCGGCCATTCAGTTGATCCACTGGCCCTATAAACAAATACAAAAATACCCTAAATGAAAATTACTAACAAGACCGGGGGCTTCACCCTCGTCGAAATCATGATTGTTGTCGTCATCATCGGCCTCCTGGCCGCCATGGCGATCCCTGCATTCCAGAAGGTGCGCCAGAGCTCGCAGGACAAGGCTGTCCTGAACAACGCCCGCCAGCTCTCGGCCGGCGCCGACCAGTATTACCTCGAGGAAGGTGTCTCGACGGTGACGCTCGCCTCGTTGCTTGGGCCGACGTCCTACGTCAAGGCGCTCAACTCCGTCGCGAACGAAGTGTATCCCGCGGGCTTTTCGCAGGGCACGACGATCACGATTGGCAGTGTCGCCGGTGTCCGCACCATCACCTACGCCCCCTGATCGATAATCGGGAAGCAGCTCTCCAAAATCTGGCCGCCCGTTTTGCACGGGCGGCTTTTTGTTGCCCCGAGATCCCGCTCGGCAGACATCGCGGATCGCAAGGCTTCCAGGGAGGATTGAGAGGGCCAGCTCATATGGATGCGTGGATGAGAACGCCGACCCGGTGGAAACACCCGATTCTAGGCGCAGACGCCCGCTGGGCCCGCAGTTCGTCGACGTGGGTCGGCATTCGTCCGCGGAGAATCTCGGCGGCTGCGTCCACCCTTCGCCGCGCGATGCGCTGCTGGTTCCCGGCATTGGCGGACGCCTTGAACCTGCGCCTGTCGCCTAGATGCCGTTGCTCGGTGCGGCTAACCCACAACCTCAGTCTCATCCAAACAGCGCGTTCTAAGACCTTGCATCGACTTAGGCGCGCGGTCAATCGGCACGAAGTGCGATTCAAAAAAAATGAAAACTTCCTTGGTCAGTTACATCGCCTGCAGAGGAAATGACCCTTGGCTCGCGTGCTGGGCGCCGGCGCTAAAATAATCCATTGCGATAGGAGCGCGCGGCTCCCCGATGGTTGGGAATGGACTGGGCGCATTTTCGGGTCAATGTGACTCCAGTCATGAAATCACATTACCCCATTGTGAAAATCGGCACGCTGCTCCCCTGCATCGGATTGGCTGCCTCTCTCGTTGCAACCGGCGCTGACGTCAAAGAAGCATCCACGTGGACCCTGAACACCGCCAATACCCAGCTGACGCTGGGCATCGTGGGCAACAGGCCGGCCATTATCCGGCTCGAGGACGCCGACACGCCTTGGAATTGGACGCCCTCCTCGATCGTACTTCCGCTTCTGGACAAGATCTATGTCAATTCATCCGCCACTCCGTCCGTGCCCCATTGGAGCTATGCCGGGGCGGCTGTTGATACGTCGAGCGGAACCAAGGTAATCCTGACATTCACGAGCATCACGCCGACTTTGACTCTGACGCAATGCTGGTGGGCTCATCCGGGAGCGGGTCCGGTCGAAGAGACGACGACAATCACGAACCATACGGGCTCGAACGTGACGTATCACGATGCGGACGTCATCGCGACCGACCTGACGGTGGCCTCCGATAGCGACGTGACGCTATGGCGCTTTAACAGATCGAGCGTGAGCGACGATTCAAGCGCGTTCAAAAGGGGCGTCTTAAAGACGTCGGTGTCCCCATCGATGAATCTTCGTTCCACGATCAGCAACGCATTCAACCAGGTGGACTCCCGGGGCAATAGCTACGTGCTGCCGTTTGTCATGCTGGACGCGCCGGGCGCGAGTCGCCCTCACGGCCTATACCTGGGATACTGGCTGGATTTCGGGGTGCTTGACACCTCGACCTCCGAAAACGCCCGCAAAATTCGGAATCTGTTCCGCCTCTGGGATTCCAAGAGCATCACCGAGGCGAGCGGCGCGGTATTCGACGTCCCCAGCATGTTTTACGGCACCTACACGGGTGACACCGATACGGGCAGCAATGAGATGAAGCGTTGGTTCTGGAACCACAAAATGACGCCGACCCTCAGGAGCAATGCGAACGAGCCTCTGGTGGAGGCCGCCATCATGGCGGATTCGGAATCGCTCACCAAAGCGTTTTTTTCGGCGCATCCGACCCCGTCGAGCTGGGGGGTGGAGTTGATTAAGGAGGATCAGGGCTGGGCGGACGACGATGGCGAAAACAACAGCTTTGGATATAATTGGATTCCCAACGCGTCGTCGTGGCCGAACGGAATGAATCTCGGCAGATATTGCCATGACAATGGCGTGAAGCTCTCGCTCTATATGGCCAATCGGTATCGTCATGTCGATTTGGGCACCTCAGCGGGGCTGCGTTCCGAGGAGGAGGCGCTATTGGGCAGATTCGACGGAACCGCCCCCAGTTGGTTGGCGCCCGGCTACGACTATTGGCGGTCCGACATCGACTATGAAGCGTTTGACGACTATCTAAGTCACCAGGGGTTTCTGGCGGCGCTGGACTTCATGATTTCCAATCGGCCGGGATTCCGGTGGGAAAATTGCAGTGGCGGCGGAACGAAGAAATCCTTCGACATTCTCGAAAGGCAGTCGAACCAGACGATCGAGGATTCCGGGGTCTGCTCCAACGGGGAGGAGAATTATCGAAGGGCTTACTTTGCAAATTCGTACATGGCCAACCCGGTCCAGCTGCAGGATACCCATGTCTCGACCAACCATCCGCATAACGGCGCATGGGCGAAATATAATTTTCGAGGGGGCTTCCTTGGGGGATGGATGTTCGGGGTCTCCGGCAATAGCACCGTGTTCGAGCAGGAAGCCGAATTGAAGGCTCATGTCGCGCTTTATAAGTCGCGGCAAAGGCCTATCCTGAGGGGAGCGGACGTCTACCACATCCTGCCGATTTGCGATGAGACGCATTGGGATGGCATCGAATTTTTCAATCCCGCGCTGGACCGGGGGTCCGTTATCCTGTTCAAGCCGGATTCCGGCATCGGCGCCTCCCCGCAGATCCCATTGAGAGGACTCGACCCCACGCATACCTACTCCTTGACGTTCCAAGACCGGACAAGCCTGAATCCGTCCTATGCCAACAAGACCGGCGCCGATTTGATGGCACACCCCATCAAAAGTCTGTCCGGAACTACCGGAGACTACGATTCCGAGATCATTTGGATCAGCCCGTAAAGGGAACTGCGAATTTTCTGATAGCCGAAAAAATAATAGCCGGTTTCATGAGGCCATCATTGAGCCGGCATCCGAGAAGCTTTAAGTTTCGTTGCAGGTTTGGAAGCAATTAGCCCGATTATGTTCAGGTAATTGGTGCCGATGACGCGCCTTTGCAGACACGACCGCAGACAAATGGTCGGGGCGACAGGATTCGAACCTGCGACCTCCTGGTCCCAAACCAGGCGCTCTACCAGGCTAAGCTACACCCCGGGACGAAGGGTCAGGGCAGAACCCTTTCATCGGTGTGTCAAGACGCGACGGCGCGGGATCCGTTTCCGGAGGGGGGCGGGGGGCCTTCCGACGCCGCGCAATCTGCTTGCGTACCATGGCCCTTCCGTATTTCATCACCCCTCTCACTTCACTAAATATGGATACCATTTCTCGCGAAAACAACAGCATGCTTCCGATCGGCGGCGTGATCATTGGGGCGATCGCCCTCATCATCGGCGGCTACGCGGCAATCAAGCTGGGCGCTGTGAACAAGACCCTGGCTGATCAGGCTGACAAAGTCGCGAAGATCGACGACATCGCCGCGCAGGTCGCTTCGGCCTCGGCCGCCAGCGACAAGGCCGCAAAGGACCTGAACACGCTTGCGCAGCAGACCCAGGCCGCGGTGAACCAGCTCGGGACGGGGCTGGCGACCCTGGACGAGAAGGTGAAGCACATTGAGGAGGCCCACACGACAAGGGCGGCGGCGAAGGGTGCCAAGGGCGAGCCTGCGGTCGCGGGCCCCGGCGAGTACATTGTAAAGGCTGGCGACACGGGCTCGAAGATTGCGCGCGCGAACGGCTGCACGCTTGCCGACCTCGAGTCGGTGAATTCGGGCATCAGCTGGAGCCATCTCAAGGTCGGCGAAAAGCTGAAGCTGCCAGAGAAGAAGTGATCCCGGGGGAGCTGACCCCGTGGAAGCGCGAGGGCGAGCGGGTGCTCGCCTCGACGCGGGTTCTGGAGCTGAAGAGCGTCCGGTACCGCAATCCCTCTAGGGGGATTGAGAGGGACTTCACCGTCGCCCACGCTCCCGACTGGGTGAACGTCGTCGCGCTCACGCCTGACGGCAGGCTCGTCCTCGTCCGCCAGTTCCGGTTCGGATCGGGCGAGTTTTCGCTCGAGGTTCCCGGGGGCGTGATCGAGGCGGGCGAGACACCGGTCGCGGCGGGCCTGAGGGAGCTCTCGGAGGAGACCGGCTACGGCGGGGGCGCTGCCCGGCTCCTCGGAACCGTGCGCCCCAACCCTGCGATCATGGACAACAGGTGCCACATCGTCCTTGTCGACGGCGCGGTGCCTTCGGGCCCGATGCACTGGGACTTCGACGAGGAGATCGAGGTTTCGACGGCGGCGGTCGCGGACGCGCTCGCCTGGGCCCGCTCGGGCAGGATCACCCACAGCCTGACGGTCGCGGCGCTCATGCTCTTCGAGGGGGCCTGGCGCGTTTGACATGGGCCCGCCGCCGGGTTACCTAGGCTTCATCATCAGTGACTTTCCCCAGCACAAAGCCATGAGCGCAGCCGAATTTGCCAACAGCCCCTCTGCGCTAGGCGCCCCGGGGGGGGCCGGCATCCTGCCGGAGCAGCTCGAGAAGGAGATCCGGAGCATATACTCGCGGAGCCCCATCTACGGACGGCGGTTCCCCATACACGCCGAGCCCCTTCAGTGGTCCTGCTACCAGGAGATCCCGGCCCTTTCCAAGCGCGAGATCGTCGAGGCGGGCCACCAGTCATTTTTCGCCGACTACCGCGAGATCGAGCGCGGGCTGGCGGACCGCCGCTTTGAGTACGAGAACACTTCCGGCACGACCGCGGCGCCGATGACGGTCATCATGGAGGACGGCTGGTGGGCGGCCCAGACCCGCCGGGCATATCGGGCCTCGCCGATCCTTCGCGAATTCGCCGGCCGGCCGTTCCGCAAGTGTGTCCTGGCTCCGGTGGGCTGCTCGAGCAACCTCTGCCCGTATGAGGACCACCCGTTTCCGCACCGCTATTTTGACGGGACGGTCTACCTGAACCTGTCGAGCGACCCCTTTGTCTTCTCCGAGGCGGAATGGGACCGCATCCTGATCGAGCTCCAGGCGGTGCAGCCGGAGATCCTCGAGGGCGAACCCGTGTACCTCGCGCTGCTGGCGCGCGCGGCCGCCAGGCGCGGGACCAAAGTGCCCAGCATTCGCGCGGTCATACTCACCTACGGCAAGGCGAGCCTGCAGCACGGCAGGCGCATCGCCGGGGCGTTCCCGGCGCCCCAGGTCGACCTGTACGGCTCGACCGAGGCCGGCTACCTCTTTGTCGGCGAGGCGTTCAGGGACAACTCGCGGGTCATAGACGAGAACGCCTTCATCGAGCTGGTCCCCTGGCGCCCCGGCGTTCCGGGAGTGCACCAGATCCGCGTGACGACCCGGGGCCGGGAGGCCATGCCCCTGTTGAGGTACCACACCGGCGACATCGTTCGCGCGATGCCCGGCGGCTTCAGGATCCTCGGCCGCGAGCGCGACCTTTTCCAAAGGCAGGACGGCTCGCTCGTCTCTGCCTCCGAGGTCGATGCCGCGCTGCCGGACGACTTCGAGTGCTGGCACTACACGCTCACGCAAACGGGCGAGAGCCGCTGGGACTTTCATTATGTGGCGGACTCGCCCCACCGCAGGGGCGTCGAGGCCGCCCTCGGCGCCGTCCTCGGCGCCGGCGTGCGCGTCAACGCCTTCCGCCGGAAGGCGATCGCCCCGGCCGCGAGCGGCAAGTTCGCGCTCCTGAAGCCGCTTTCCCGGGACCACCCCTTCTCCGGGGCTTAAGGATCGCTAATTTGAATGCGATGCCAATGGCGGGCCTTTACTCGGGGAAGTGAGCCGCTAGGTATAGGCCCCGCGATATGGATCTGGCCCGCAACCTCTTCTGTAGCACGATTGGCAGGAAATTGATCATGGCCGCGACCGGCGTGGTCCTGATCCTGTTCGTCATCGGACACCTCGCCGGAAACCTGCAGGTGTTCGAGGACCCCGACAGGATCAACGGGTACTCGCATTTCCTGCAGTCGCTGGGCGCCGCGCTCTGGGCTGTCCGGGCCCTCCTCATCGCCTGCGCGGCGCTCCACATCTGGTCGGCCACCGTCCTCGCGCTCGCGGACAGGCACGCGCGCGGCGACGAGCCCTATGCAGTGACGAAATGGATACAGGCCACGGTCGCATCCCGCCACATGCGCTGGACCGGCTACATTGTCCTCGCCTTCATCCTCTACCACCTGGCCCAGTTCACGGTGGGCGTCGCGCAGCCCGGTTCGTTCAAGGCTAACATCCCGCACTATGTGATGAAGGGCGACTACCGCGTGATGGGATTCACCGCCGTAAGGGCCGGGACGGAGGTGCTTGACGTCCGGTCTATGGTGATCCGCGGCTTCGAGAACCCGGCGGTCGCCGTCTTCTACATCGTGGCGGTCGGGCTCCTTTCACTGCACCTCCTTCACGGGGCCGACAGCCTCTTCCAGACGCTGGGCTGGCGCAACCACCGCTGGGAGCGCGGGCTCCAGGCCGCGGTCACCGTCCTCTGCGCCGCGTACTTCCTCGGCAACCTGGTCATTCCCGGCGGCGTCCTCCTCGGGATGCTGCGATAACGCGCGCCATGGCACAGCTCGAACCCAGAATCCCGCCCGGCCCGCTCGCCGAAAAGTGGCGCAGGCACAAGGCCGACATGCGGCTCGTGAGCCCGGGCAACAAGCGCAAGTACGAGGTCATCGTCGTGGGTGCGGGACTCGCGGGGGCCTCGGCCTCGGCGACGCTGGCCGAACTTGGCTACAACGTGAGCAGCTTCGTGTTCCACGACAGCCCCAGGCGCGCCCATTCGATCGCCGCCCAGGGCGGAATCAACGCGGCCAAAAACTACCAGAACGACGGGGACAGCGTCCACCGCCTGTTCTACGACACGGTCAAGGGCGGCGACTACCGCTCCCGCGAGGCCAACGTGCACAGGCTTGCCGAGGTCTCGGCCGACATCATCGACCAGTGCGTCGCGCAGGGCGTTCCCTTCGCGCGCGAGTACGGGGGGCTTCTCGCCAACCGCTCCTTCGGCGGCGCGCAGGTCTCGCGCACCTTCTATGCGAGGGGGCAGACGGGCCAGCAGCTGCTCCTCGGGGCCTACTCGGCGCTCTCGAGGGGGATCGCCGCGGGCGGGATCAGGATGCACACCCATTCCGAGATGCTCGACCTCGTTGTCGTCGGCGGGCACGCAAAGGGCATCGTCGTGCGCGATCTCGTGACGGGCGCGGTGTCGAGCCATTCGGCCGACGCCGTCGTCCTCGCAACGGGCGGGTACGGGAACGTGTTCAACCTCTCGACCTACGCGCGCGGTTCGAACGCGACGGCGGTATGGCGGGCCTACAAGCGGGGCGCGTGCTTCGCGAACCCCTGCTTCACGCAGATCCACCCGACATGCATCCCGGTGACCGGCGAGTACCAGTCGAAGCTGACGCTGATGTCCGAGTCGCTGCGCAACGACGGCCGCATATGGGTTCCCAAGCGGAAGGAGGACCGGCTCAAGCCGCCGGGCTCGATCCCCGAGGGCGAGCGCGACTACTACCTCGAGCGGATCTACCCGAGCTTCGGCAACCTGTGCCCGAGGGACGTGGCCTCCCGCGCGGCGAAGCGCGTCTGCGACGAGGGGCGCGGGGTGGGGGAAAGCGGGCTGGGCGTGTACCTGGATTTCTCGGCTGCGATCGGCCGGATGGGCGAGGCCGGCGTGCGCGAGCGCTACGGCAACCTCTTCGCCATGTACCATGAGATCACGAACGAGGACGCCTACAAGGTGCCGATGAGGATCTTCCCGGCCGTCCACTACATGATGGGCGGCCTCTGGGTGGACTACAACCTCATGTCCAACGTCCCAGGGCTCTTCGTCCTCGGCGAGGCCAACTTCTCCGACCACGGTTCGAACCGGCTGGGCGCATCGGCCCTGATGCAGGGCCTTGCCGACGGGTATTTCGTGCTGCCGAACACGATCGGCGACTACCTGGCCACCCAGAAGCCGGCCTTGAGGCCGGCCGTGGAAGGGGCCGAGTTCAGGCAGGCCGAGGAAAGCGTGAACGCGGTGACAAGGCGGCTGCTCGCCGTGGAGGGCAGAGAGCCCGTGAGCCATTTCCACAAGAGGCTAGGGCACATCCTCTGGCATCACTGCGGGATGGCGCGCAACAAGGAGGGCCTGGAGAAGGCGCTCCAGGAGATACCCGCCCTGCGCGCCGAGTTCTGGTCGAACGTCAGGGTCCCGGGCTCCGGGGACTCCCTCAACCAGTCTCTCGAGCGGGCCGCCCGGGTCGCCGACTTCCTCGAGCTCGGCGAGCTCATGTGCCGCGACGCCCTGGCCCGCGAGGAGAGCTGCGGTTGCCATTTCCGCGAGGAGCACCAGTACCCCGACGGCGAGTGCAAGCGCGACGACGCCAACTTCGCCCATGTGGCCGCGTGGGAGTACGCGGGCGAGGGCAGCGCCCCGATCCGAAACACCGAGCCCCTCGTGTACGAGTCCGTGAAGATGAGCGTCCGGAACTACAAGTGATGCCGGCAAAGACCTTCAACGTG